>ERZ761602.1288-NODE-1288-length-46486-cov-9.564063_pt1 | contig 46486 bp, 43 predicted proteins | sample MGYA00512165_ERZ761602 | MGnify/ENA primary metagenome ERZ761602 (study PRJEB28899, sample SAMN02445085) | bioreactor sludge metagenome | biome: EBPR sludge; isolation source: Thorneside wastewater treatment plant | place: Australia: Brisbane, Thorneside...
CGGACTTTCAGTCCGCAGCACAAACCCACCAGCTTCAGCTGGTGGTTGTTTAGTCTGTCACGTAGACCTGCGAGCAACATGACCGACGGACAGCCGTTCGATGCGCGAGTAGGCGCACCGCCAGAGGTGACCGGAGCTCTAACAATGCAGCACGACGACGCTCCGGCCCTGCCTCATATCAAGTGCACCGCACTTCGGGGCTTTCGCGTTTCTCGGCCAGACATTTCTCGACAGCACGCTTCCCGCCCGTGGGCTAGGATTCACCGCTGACACCCGCCGCAGTGCGCCGCATGATCCGCGTTCTTCCTGACCACCTGATCAACCAGATCGCTGCCGGCGAGGTCATCGAGCGCCCGGCGTCGGTGGTCAAGGAACTGGTCGAGAACGCGCTGGATGCGGGCGCGCAGATCATCGAGATCGATATCGAGGCCGGTGGGGCGAAGTTGATCCGGATCAGCGATGACGGGGCTGGCATTGCGCTGTCCGAGTTGCCGGTTGCCTTGCAGCGCCATGTGACCAGCAAGATTGCGTCGATGGATGATCTGGAAATCGTGTGTTCGCTGGGCTTTCGCGGCGAGGCGCTGCCGAGCATTGCGTCGGTGTCGCGACTGACCCTGTCCTCGCGCAAGCCGGGCGACACTCACGGCTATCGCGTCGATGCGTCGGCCGGTCAGATCTCCGAACCGCGCGCCGAATCGATGCGTCCGGGCACGCGCGTCGAGGCCTGGGACCTGTTTTACAACGTGCCGGCGCGGCGCAAATTTCTCAAGGCGGAGCGTACCGAGTTCGGGCATATCGAGGACTGGGTGCGCTCGCTGGCGTTGGCGCGGCCTGAAGTCGAGTTCCGACTGAGCCACAATGGTAAATCGCAATTGCCGATCCGCGCGGCGACCAGTCCGGACGAAATGCGTGCGCGTTTGCGTTCGGTGCTTGGGCCGGAGTTCGCCGAGCGTGCTCTGGCGCTGGACGTGGAGGGCGCCGGTGCTCGCCTGCATGGTTGGGTGGGCCTGCCCACCGATGCGCGCTCGCAGGCCGACCAGCAGTACTTCTACGTCAATGGTCGGCTGGTGCGCGACCGGCTGATCGCTCATGCCGTGCGCCAGGCCTATAGCGATGTGCTGTTCCACGGTCGCCACCCAGCATTTGTGCTGTACCTGGACCTCTATCCGACGCGCGTCGACGTCAATGTGCATCCGGCCAAACACGAGGTGCGCTTCCGCGAGGGGCGTATCGTGCACGACATGATCTATCGCACCTTGCACGAGGCGCTGGCGCAGACGCGCGCGGGTGGGATTGGCAGTGGGATCGGTTCGCAGCAATCATCTGTTTCCGGGCTCATGCCCGACGCGACAGGTCCTTCGGCTTCGCCGCCGGTTCGGGGCTTTCAGCAGATGCCGATGCCGTATGCGCGCGTTGCAGAGCCATTGTCGACCTATCGGGCCTTGTATGCAGGCGATCCTGCGCCAGTCGCGCTGGATGCGTCGCAACCGCCCGAGGACGTGCCGCCGCTGGGCTTCGCCCTGGCGCAATTGCACGGCATCTTCATCCTCGCCGAGAACGACGCAGGACTGGTGCTGGTCGACATGCATGCCGCGCACGAGCGCATCACCTACGAGCGCCTCAAGGGCGCACTGAACGGCGCCGAAGTGCGCAGCCAGGCGCTGCTGGTACCACTGCAGATTGCCGTGTCGCAGCGCGAAGCCGATCTCGCCGAGACCGCCGACGCGCATTTCGGCTCACTCGGTTTCGAGGTGGTGCGCAGCGGGGTCGAGTCGATCAGCGTGCGCCGTGTTCCGACCGCGCTGGCCGACCTCAACATCGAGGCGCTGGTACGCGACGTGCTGGCGGATTTGCGTCAGCACGGCAGTTCCACCCGCATCGAAGAAACCCGCAACGAGTTGCTCTCGACTTTGGCGTGCCACTCGTCAGTGCGCGCCAACCGTCGCCTCAGCGTGCCCGAAATGAACGCGTTGTTGCGCGACATGGAAGCCACCGAGCGCAGTGGACAATGCAACCATGGGCGCCCGACGTGGGTGCAACTGGATAAGGCGGCGTTGGATCGGTTGTTTTTGCGGGGGCGGTGAGGGTGTCGCGCCCTCGCTGCGCTAGAGTGTAGCATTCTCTAGTCTGGCTAAATTGCGTGACATTCAAAACAGACTCAGGATCAGCTTGGTGAACACTATTCTCAAAGGAAAATTTCACTTGTGAGCGGATTTCTTTTGACGGTGGGTGTGCCGCGGTGGGGAGTTGAGCCGGCAGTTCAACAGTTGGGGGACGCGTACCAAGCGTCACTTGGATTTGTAAATGAACAAGACCACCTTTCTCTGTACTCGAAGCAGCAAAACGGTGATCTTGAAATTTTCGAGGACTCCGATCGTTTCAGTCTCGTTATTGGCGAGTGCTTTGCAAAAACGAATAACTCAATCCTGTCACACTCAATTCCGGTCCGGTCTACTGAAGCAATCCGATTGGCATTGGAAAGGATAGAGAACCTGAGGGGCGAGTATCTTTTACTGGAAATTGACAAACGTTTTGGGCGGATACGAATGCACTCAGATGCAGTTGGAGGTTTTCAACTGTTTTATTTAAGAAAGAATGCGATCTTTATTGCGTCGGATTCACCGACTGCCATCAAGAAGCTGGCTGAGGCGCTACGGATCAGTCAATGTGGCGTTAAGTCGGATTATTTGCCGCGCCTAGCAAATGCTTATCGGATTCCGCCCAATAAAAGCATCTATTGCGACATTGAAAGGCTTCCGGGTGGAGATATGTTGTCGGTAAGTGGTCGTGAGCGCTTTTTTACGCATTACCGTTATAAAGACGGTTCGATACAGTCGCTTGCTCAAGGCGGGATTCTCGATCTCGACTCCGTGGCCGAATTAACTGAAGCGGTTCTGTCGCAGGCCGTCGCAAGGAGTTTTTCAGGAGAGACGCATCTTTCGCTTAGTGGTGGTGCTGATTCACGGCTGTTGCTGTTTGGATTAAACCGATGCAATGTTGGGCCATTGAAAACCGTGAATGTCAGCTTTCCCGGCATGAAGTGCGATGAGCAGGATATTGCCGCTGGCGCTGCGTCGGCTTGCGGTGCATTTCATCGGCGGGTTAGGTTTGACACTGGGAATTACTGGGACCATATAGAAGAGATGAGCAAGATTCTTGAGAGTCCACCGTTTTCCACGTTGTACCACCTATGGATTACAATGCAAGAAAACCTGGGGGCGGGGAATCCGTATTGGACTGGAGGCTGGGGCGGGGATGAGGTATTCATTGGGCATCCCATTCAGGTGTTCAGCTGGCCGGCTCGCTGGCTTCGGAGCCCACGCAACTTGAGGTCCGTGTGGGACAATTGGCGAAAGACAAATACAGTTTCATCAATAGTGCGTCAAGCAGTTACACACCACCTCAAAGCGCGACCGAGACTGTTCCAAACGCGACGCAAGTTCCTAACGAAGTCGTTTTACCCGTGCATGTACACGATTGCGAAGGCGCGGGGTTATCGAATGCGGAAGCCGCTTTGCGACCTAGACTTGATGGCGCTAATGAGTCGGTATTCGAGTTGCATGATTCTGAAGGGCGGTACGCGTCGAGATCTAGAGTACGAGGTGTTGCGGGCGTTGGTTCCTGAGCAATACCTGCCTCCAATAGCGGGAAAGGTTAACTTTGATGATGCCATGGAGTATAGATCCGGGCGGCGTATGGCCAGTGCCAATGACTTGGACAGATTGCAAGGGGAGATAAACAGCATCTGGGCAAAGGTTCGGGGCTTTTAGAGTCCGTCGACAGGTGCCTCGTGCAGAATTTACGGCATTTTAATTTGATTAGTTAGTTTTTCTGCGAACCGGCAAATATCCATCCGTGCTCTTTCGAAATCGACGTCGAATTCCAAGGACACTGCCCGCGCGGCTTCGTCGAGTGTGGCTTCTTCATTGAAGACGGCCAGAATTCTCATAGCCACTTCATTTAATACCAGAATGTTCTCGCCCGCCATATCGAGTGCAACGCCAGTCCCATCATCAAGTTGATTGATCGTTAATCTTCGGGTACTCAACAAGTCCCGTAGAATCCAAGCACACTTTTCGTTGTCAATCATGGACCGGTCCTGGAGAAAATGCGGTTTAGAGCGTTATATTCCACCGCCCTGACACGCTTCTACTAATTTACGCATCGTGTCCGCAGGCGAATGAATCAAGTCCGTGCCAGTTTTGATGGACATGTGAGAAGTGGTATTGATCAACGTTTGCGCCGTACGCATTAGATTTTGCGTCAATTGCGGGAAGTCGTAACGCCACATACTCTGGAGACTTCCGCCAATTAATGCCTGCAATACGTTGGCCGGTGACGTTGATTCGGTATTTGTCCGAGCGCAACGCTCGTCATTTGTGGCCGGACACAGGACCCAGATCTGGTTAATTTCTGTGACTTGTGGATAACAGTCCTTTGTCGGGTCAACGCGAACGATGAGCCTGCCGTCTGTCGGCGCGCTGGTGGGTTCAAGTCCTAGGTGGTCTAGAATCAGAACTTTCGTCGCTTCTGATGGCCTCCACGAGAAGAAGGTGCGCATGCGCTCGGCTACCGGCCTGCATGGGTGCTGACCAACCGAGTCGTGTCTGGACGGGCAGCCCAAAGCCAACCAATCGTCACTTACGAGAGCGCCACCCGCCGCCAACGCTGCCGCAGATAGAATGGATTTTCCCGCGGCTTGGGGCGCCAAGACGAGAATGCCAGAATCGAAAACGCGGTAGGCAGCGGCGTGAAGAAAAAAGCTCCCTTGGGAACTCCACGCGTGGTCAATCATAATCCGGAGCGCTCTCGACGACATCTCGCGACCCAGAGTCAGATTGTCCTCCCTCGAAGCCAGTGTCGAGGATCCATCGGCATCAAGGATGACGCAGGTTCCTTCAGCGATCCACACCCGTCCACCACCGCCAGAAGAGAAAGACGCTTCTGGCGTGTCGCTTGCTGTGGACCTATGAGTTCCCGTTAAGATGAACTGCCGATCAGTGATAGCCGATGGGTGACGCTCCGCATAGGAATGCGCCTTACCCGAAGTGACGAACACATCACAACCGATAGTCGATCGGAATACAGCGTCCATCCAGCCTATGCTGGACCCTAGAGAGCGAGCGGCGTTATGGTCAGCCTCGGGCGGCAACCCATTACATTTGCTGCAACCCAAAGAGGCGAACCGGAAGGCGTGTGAAACACATCGACCCGAATTTTGAGATTTTCGGCGTCATTCACGTCAAAAAGTTGCTCGGTGTAACCTCGGCCCCACAAAGAGTTGATCGCTATACCCGCACCCACGACCCAGTTGGCTTGAGTGGGTGTAGTCGGCATCGACGCGCCTTGCCACGCCCACATAGCTGTGTTGAGAATGCTCGTCGACCCCGCCGCCGATGTGTCCGGATTCCCACGAATTCGCCCATCGAGTCCTAGTGAGATCTTCACTCGATTTACGCCAGCAGGGACGTCATACTCAACATTGTAGAACGTGCGTGGGCTGAAGTTCGTATTAGCGTTAAGCCCCTCAGCAACCAGTCCACCGCCGGCAGGAAATACGCAACCAGCGGAGTTCAAAGCAACAGTGACAGGTGCTTCTCGCTCTCGATCCAGGATTTCCACACCACGCGGCGTGAAATCCTGGACAGCCCGCTGAGTCATTTGCCACCATGTTAGACGGCCGCAACCCACATCATCACAATTAATCCAAGACTCTGCGCCGTTAGCAGGCGTCAGCGCATTTTGGCCCGCAACAGGGACCGAGTAAGCAAAAACGAGTATTAACAATGCAATATGCTTCATGGCTGTGTTCCATTTGCGACCGTAACGTCGCCGTCGTCGTTTGCTTGTAACCCAGAGCCCAGCACAGCAGCAACTAACTTTACGACCTCAAACTCTGGCATTTGATAGGGCTTTCGTTCCGTTGGCATGGGTACCCTGCTCCTTCGTTGTGCGGCTGTTAAATTGGGAGCATACTTACTCCGGAATACTTCTAGCAGCATACGGTTAATTTCTCCAAGGTGTCAAGCTTCAGCTTCTTTCGATGACACATGAGCTTGGCGGCCGGCGCCGCCGCATGCGAATGCGGCTACTGCCTTGTCGAGCGGAGTCCGCTCGCCGTTCGGCAAGGGTCGCGGCGGTCCGGGCGGCTGGATCATCCTGATCGAACCGGAACTGCACCTCGGTCGCGACGTCATCGCGCCCGATGTCGCCGGATGGCGTCGCGAGCGGATGCGGAAATTGCCTTAGACGACTTGGTTCGAGCTGGCGCGGGATTGGCTCTGCGAGGTGCTGTCGCGATAGACCTCGCGCATCGACCGCCAGATCAAGATGCGTATCTAATGCGTCGAATGGCCTGCCGAATCTGTGGATGGTCGATCCGCTGGCGCAGACGCTGGAGTGGTATCGCCTGGAGAACGGTCGCTGGCTGCTGCTGGCGACGCATGGCGGCGACAAGACCGTCGCCATCGAGCCGTTCGAGGCGGTGCCGACGGCGCTGGCGGGTTTGGGGGGAGTAGCTCTGATTTTTTGAGGGCATGGCTCCACCCGGTTGCAGGGCCGGGAGCGCCGGGCGCGGGCTACCGTATCGCGGAAGCGCGGTCTGGCGCGATCACAGCAATACATGGAAGATTGAAGCTCGTCCCCCGGCGGGAGTTGGAGTGCGCGGCGGCCTGCACAGCGCCCTTCAATTGGCGTCAGTTCGTGCCGCGCCGCACTTAGCGCGGCAGTCCGAGTTGGATGCTCAAGGCGTTTCCACCAACAAGAGATCGCTATTTGCGAGAGTACCGAGCTGACTTGTCAGGCGCGTCTTCGAGGCTGAAATGATCTGGTCGACCATTGCCTTCCTGCGCTGCCCGCCGACCATGACCAGTGCTTCACCTGGGTAGAGCCTATCGATGCTGCCTGTCAATGGAACAACGCCGACTCGGCCGAGGTGGCGGTTGGCCGAATCATTGCTCACGATGATCGCGGGGCGAGTCTTGCGCGTCTCGCTCGATGTAGTACGGTCGAACTCGACCCACCAGACCTCACCGCGTTTCATCTGACTCGTCTCCGGCGAGCGCATCGCACCAGGCCAGCGCTTCAGTTTCGCGGGTTTCATTGGCAGCCATGGCTTGGTAGCCGTCGTCCAGAGACGAATCGAGCACATGCGGGCGCAGCAGGTGCTCGATGAACTGACTCATGCGTCGCTTTCCGATTCTTCGGTACAAGCCTCCCTAGACAACTTCGTCGAGGGTGATGGTCATCCGTCGATGCATTGCGGTTTGCCTGAGCGAAGACACGTTGTCCGAATAGCACCACTGTTGCTTCGTGTCCTTTAAACGGTTCCAAAAGGGATACGCGCGTGCCCGGTCTACCAGAGCTGCTACTTCGTCCGCCAAGGCAAAGGGACCCACGAAATCCGAGACAGCCCGATCAAAAACCGCAGCTTCCCCCTGGCCGTGATAGATGTGTCGCGGCGCACGGCAACCGCCATTCTCAAGCAAGCAGGTGTTGCCAGGGCGTCCTGAACTCATCCGACCGGTCGCGGTGCACGCGTTGCTCTCACCGGAAATGACATAACCCGTTGAAATATATGGCGAGATGAATCCCTCTCCCCGCAAGTGGGGAGGAGGATTCGGCGCGCCGCGACTCCAAAGTTCGATGCGCGAACAAGCGCACCGACAGGGGCGACTGGGACTTCTCCTACAACCGCGGGCGTTTCCGCGGCACAATGTCGCCATGAGCACCGTTCCCAAATTCGCGACCTACGACGACCTACTCGACGCGCCAGAACACGTCGTTGCCGAGATCCTCGATGGCGTGATTCATACCCATCCGCGGCCGGGGCCGCGGCATGCGAATGCGGCCACCGCCTTGTCGAGCGAAATCCGCTCGCCGTTCGGCAGTGGCCGCGGCGGTCCGGGTGGCTGGATCATCCTGATCGAGCCGGAACTGCAACTCGGACGCGATGTCATCGTGCCTGATGTTGCGGGCTGGCGCCGCGAGCGAATGCCCAAGCTGCCGGAAACGGCGTGGTTCGAGCTGGCGCCGGACTGGGTCTGCGAAGTGCTGTCGCCGTCGACCGTGCGCATCGACCGCCAGATCAAGATGCGCGTCTATGCGGCGCATGGTGTGGCGAACTTGTGGCTGGTCGATCCGCTGGCGCAGACGCTGGAGTCTTATCGCCTGGAGAATGGCTACTGGGTGCTGCTGGCGACGCATGGCGGCGACGAGACCGTCGCCATCGAGCCGTTCGAGGCGGTGCCAACGGCGCTGGCGGAGTTGTGGGCGGAGTAGGTTTGCTTTCTGAGGCAGCGGGTTCAACCCGCGAGCCTTTGCTTTGATCTGCCAAGACAACAGCAAAGCAACGGCTCGCGGGGCGAACCCGCTCCCACAGAACCAAGCAAAGAGCTCGCCGGGTGAACCTGCTTCCACAGTCAAGCCGAAGTGCCGCGGCGGTGAGCGTGCTTCTGGTAGGTCCAGACTTGTCTGGACGCTTTTCGAGCGTCCCGGGGGGAATGCGTCCAGACAAGTCTGGACCCACCAGATCAAGAGCGTAGACAAGTCTGGAGCCACAAGGCCATCAGCGGTCGCGACCAACGCGTCGCTCCTACAATGGTCGAGGTTTCCAAGGCACAATGCCGCCATGAGCACCGTTCCCAAATTCGCCACCTACGACGACATTCTCGACGCACCGGGACACGTGGTCGCGGAGATTCTCGATGGCACGCTTCACACCCATCCGCGGCCGGCGCCGCGGCATGCGCGCGCGGCGGGGCGACTGCTTGGCAGGATCGACGATCCATTCGACCGCGGCCGCGGTGGTCCGGGCGGCTGGATTATCTTGATCGAGCCGGAGCTGCATCTCGGTCGCGATGTCATCGTGACTGATGTCGCGGGCTGGCGCCGCGAGCGGATGCCCAAGCTGCCGGAGACGGCGTGGTTCGAGCTGGCGCCGGACTGGGTCTGCGAGGTGCTGTCTCCATCGACCGCGCGCATCGACCGCCAGATCAAGATGCGCATCTACGCCGCGCATGGCATGCCGAACTTGTGGCTGGTCGATCCGCTCGCGCAGACGTTGGAGTCGTATCGCCTGGAAAATGGTCGCTGGGTGCTGCTGGCGACGCATGGCGGCGACGAGACCGTCGCCATCGAGCCGTTCGAGGCGGTGCCAACGGCGCTGGCGGAGTTGTGGGCGGAGTAGGTTTGCTTTCTGAGGCAGCGAGTTCAACCCGCGAGCCTTGGTCTTGATCTGCCTTTGTAGAGCGGAGCTTGCTCCGTTGCATTTGGCCATTCGACGCGTTACGTGAAGAGCAGCCGAGCAAGCTCGGCTCTACCAAAGCAGCCGAGCAAGCTCGGCTCTACAGGAGCGGGAGCGGCGCGGCTCTGTGCTTTTGTAGAGCGGAGCTTGCTCCGCTGCCTTTGGTCATTCGACGCGTTACGTGAAGAGCAGCCGAGCAAGCTCGGCTCTACCAAAGCAGCCGGGCAAGCTCGGCTCTACCAAGGCGGTTCAGGTCTCAAGATCGGCACTGGACTTGATCCACCGACACCACCAATGCGGGTAGTCCTCGATTCGCGTCACCAATCCGCGCCGCACGGGATTGGTTACGACGTAACGTGCCTGCGACTTCAGGTCTTCGTCGGCACGCAGTCGATGGTCGAAGTATCCGGCCTGCCAAACGGGACCAGAACTCGAGCGCAATCGATTGACTGCAATCGCGGACTTGGACTTCACTCTTTGGACCAGTCGATCCAGACGCTCGGCGTCATTCAATTGCATAAGCCAATGCAGATGGTCTGGCATGACGACCCAAGCGTGCGTTTCCGCGAGGTCGTCTTCGACACCCTTGATCTGATCGATCACCGCGTGGGCGAGGCTACGTTGCGTGAACATCGGGATGCGATCACGCGATACGGTCGTGATCACATACCAATGGCCTGGTTCGGAACGTCGTCCGACAAGCAGTCGTGGACTGGCCATGGGACGGCGTGCTTCCCAGTCACCAACAGACCTCCAGTGTGATCGTTGCCTGGCAGCCGAGCAAGCTCTACAGGAGCGGGCGCGGCGCGGTTCTGTGGTTTTGTAGAGCGGAGCTTGCTCCGCTGCATTTGGTTATTCGCCGCGTTGCGTGAAGAGCAGCCGAGCAAGCTCGGCTCTACCAAAGCAGCCGAGCAAGCTCGGCTCTACAGGAGCGGGAGCGGCGCGGCTCTGTGCTTTTGTAGAGCGGAGCTTGCTCCGCTGCCTTTGGTCATTCGACGCGTTACGTGAAGAGCAGCCGAGCAAGCTCGGCTCTACAGGAGCGGGCGCGGCGCGGCTCTGTGGTTTTGTAGAGCGGAGCTTGCTCCGCTGCCTTTGGTCATTCGCCGCGTTACGTGAAGAGCAGCCGAGCAAGCTCGGCTCTACAGGAGCGGGCGCGGCGCGGCTCTGTGGTTTTGTAGAGCGGAGCTTGCTCCGCTGCCATTGGTCATTCGACGCGTTACGTGAAGAGCAGCCGAGCAAGCTCGGCTCTACCAGAGCGGGCGCGGCGCGGCTTTGTGCTTTTGTAGAGCGGAGCTTGCTCCGCTGCCTTTGGCCATTCGACGCGTTACGTGAAGAGCAGCCGAGCAAGCTCGGCTCTACGACTGGACAACTACGCCCAACACTACGTCTGCAAGCGCCTCGACGCTCAGCTCAGCGCTGCGCAAATGCACTTCAGGCGCTTCGGGCGCCTCGTACGGCGCGTCGATGCCGGTGAAGTTGGGCAACTGGCCGGCGCGGGCGCGGGCGTAGAGGCCTTTGACGTCGCGTTGTTCGCAGATTTCGATCGGGGTGTCGACGAAGATCTCGACGAACTCGCCGGCGGGGAACAGGCTGCGCGCCAGTTCGCGTTCGGCGCGGTAGGGTGAGATGAAGCTGACCAGCACGATCAGCCCGGCGTCGGTCATCAGTCTGGCCACCTCGGCGACGCGGCGGATGTTTTCGACGCGGTCTTCGGGGGTGAACCCGAGGTCCTTGTTGAGGCCGTGGCGGACGTTGTCGCCGTCGAGCAGGTAGGTGTGGTAACCGAGCGCGTGCAGGCGGCGGTCGACCAGGTTGGCGATGGTCGATTTGCCGGAACCGGACAGGCCGGTGAACCACAGGCAGCGTGGTGTCTGGCCCTTGATCGTGGCGCGCGCCTGTTGGTCGATGCTGAGCAGTTGTCGATGGATGTTGGTTGCTCGCCGCAGCGCGAAACTCAGGGTGCCGCAGGCGACGGTGGCGTGAGTCTGGCGGTCGATCAGGATGAAGGCGCCCAGCGTGCGATTGTCGGCGTAGGCTTCGAAGGCGATCGGCGCGCTGACCGTGATGTTGCAGAACGCCACTTCGTTGAGTTCCAGCCGCTTGGCTGCAAGGTGTTCCTGGGTGTTGACGTCGACCTTGTGCTTGATCTCGCTGATCTGCACGCCGATCGTGCGTGTCGCGTGTTTCATCCAGTATTGGCGGCCGGGCAGCAACGGCGCATCGCCCATCCACAGTAGGTGCGCGGCGAACTGATCGGCGACTTCCGGTGGTCGGCGTGCCTCGACGATGACGTCGCCGCGACTGATGTCGATCTCTTCGCTCAGGGTCAGCGTGATCGCCTGACGGGGACCGGCGCGCTCGAGATCGCCGTCGGCGCTGACAATGCGCGCGACGGTGGATTGCTGGCCGGAGGGCAGGGTGGCGATGGCCATGCCCGGCGTGACCATGCCTGATGCGATGGTGCCGGCGTATCCGCGAAAACTCGAATCGGGTCGATTGACCCATTGCACCGGCAGGCGGAAACCGCGCCCGGCATCGCTGCCGGTGATGTCGGCTTGCTCCAGCAACTGTAGCAGCGTCGGGCCCGCATACCACGGCATCGAATCTGTTGCCCGCGTCACCTGATCGCCGGTCAATGCCGACATTGGCACGCAACTCACCTTGCTTATGCCCAGGTGTTCGGCCAGTTGCCGGTAGTCGGCGACGATCTGCTCGAATACATCCTGGCGGTAATCCACCAGATCCATCTTGTTGACCGCCAGGATCACCTGGCGCACGCCGAGCAGCGCGATGATGTAGCTGTGGCGGCGCGATTGCGTGATCACGCCCTTGCGCGCGTCGATCAGCACGATGGCGAGGTCGGCGGTGGAGGCGCCGGTGGCCATGTTGCGCGTGTACTGCTCGTGGCCGGGACAGTCGGCGACGATGAACTTGCGCTGCTCGGTGCTGAAGTAACGGTAGGCGACGTCGATGGTGATGCCCTGTTCGCGCTCGGCGCTGAGGCCGTCGACCAGCAGCGCAAAGTCGATCGCGTCGCCCTGGGTGCCGTGTTTGACGCTGTCGCGTTCCAGTGCGGCCAGTTGATCGTCGAACAGTTGCTGGCAGTCGTGCAGCAGGCGGCCGATCAGCGTGCTCTTGCCGTCGTCGACGCTGCCGCAGGTGATGAAGCGCAGCAGCGATTTGTGTTCGTGCTGGGTCAGGTAGGCGCGGATCTGCTCGGCGTGATCTGTCGTGGTGGTGATCTGATCCATCAGAAATAGCCCTCCTGCTTCTTCTTCTCCATCGACGCCGTCGGGTCCTGGTCGATGACCCGGCCCTGGCGCTCGGAGGTGCGCGCGACCAGCATTTCGGCGATCACGGCTTCCAGCGTGGCGGCGGTTGAATCGATGGCGCCGGTCAGCGGATAACAGCCCAGCGTGCGAAAGCGCACCGAACGCAGTTGCGGCGTTTCGCCCGGCGCCAGCGGCAGGCGATCGTCATCGACCATGATCAGCGCGCCATCGCGTTCGACCACCGGACGCTGCGCCGCGAAGTACAGCGGCAGCACCTCGATCTGCTCGCGATAGATGTACAGCCAGATGTCGAGTTCGGTCCAGTTGGACAGCGGAAACACGCGCACGCTCTCGCCCTGGTGCACGCGCGTGTTGTAGATGTCCCACAGTTCCGGGCGCTGGTTCTTCGGGTCCCAGCGATGGCCGCTGCTGCGGAAGGAGAACACGCGTTCCTTCGCACGCGACTTCTCTTCATCGCGGCGCGCGCCACCGATTGCAGCATCGAAGCGGTACAGATCCAGCGCCTGCTTCAGCGCCTGGGTCTTCATCACGTCAGTGTGCACGGTGGCGCCGTGGCTGATCGGCGAGATGCCCTGGCGTACGCCGTCCTGGTTGATGTGTACCTTGATGTCGATGCCGTAGCGCGCCGGCAGGCTGTTGCGGAAGGCGATCATCTCGCGGAACTTCCACGTGGTATCGACGTGCAGCAGCGGAATCGGCGGTTTGGCCGGATAGAAGGCCTTGCGCAACAGATGCAGCAGCACCGAGCTGTCTTTGCCGATCGAATACAACATCACCGGGTGCTGAAACTCGGCCGCGACCTCGCGAAAGATGTGGATGCTCTCGGCTTCGAGGCGATCGAGGTGGGTGAGTTGGTGTGGGGGGATCATCGAATGGCGGTCCTTGCCGGGGTGCCTTTGTAGGAGCGACGTGTACGTCGCGACCGCACGTCGAACGCCGGGCCTGACGGTCGCGACGTACAAGTCGCTCCTGCAACGGCACCGTAGTCGCGCGGTATGGTCAAGTATGTGCTCAGGGCTCGACACGGGTCGCATGACTTGCCGGATTGAGCATATGTCAGGTGGTGCGCTTGTCTTTGCAGGGCCACGGGCCTGCGTGGCCGCTCTTGTTGTTGGCGCCTGCGGCGCGAAAGCGGCGCCGCAGGCGCGGCGCCCTCCCCGCGTCGCGCCCTTTCGGCCTACGGTTGCAACACCTCACCGGCGCAGATCACCACATCGGCCTTGCGCAGCGCGAACAAACCGACGGTGACCACGCCCGGCACCTGGTTCAGGTCGCGCTCCAGTTGCTCCGGGTGGACGATCTTGAGGCCGTGCACGTCGAGGATCAGGTTGCCGTTGTCGCTGGTGAAGGAATCGCGCAGCACCGGGTGGCCGCCCAGCTTGACGATCTGGCGGGCGACGAAGCTGCGCGCCATCGGGATCACCTCGATCGGCAACGGGAAGTTGCCGAGCAGTTCGACGCGCTTGCTTTTGTCGATCAGGCAGACGAACTTGCGACTGGCGCCGGCGATGATCTTCTCGCGCGTCAGTGCGCCGCCGCCGCCCTTGATCAGGCGGAAGTGGGCGTCGCACTCGTCGGCGCCGTCGATGTAAACCGGCAGATCGCCGGTGCTGTTGAGATCGAGCACGCGGATGCCGTGCTGCTTGAGCAGTGCGGTACTGGCTTCGGAGCTCGATACCGCGCCTTCGATGTCGAACTTGCGCTGGGCCAGCAGCGGAATGAACTGGTTCACCGTCGAGCCGGTGCCTACGCCGATGACGGCGCCATCCTCGACGTAGCGCATGGCAGCTTCTGCCGAGCGGCGTTTTTGTTCGTCCTGGTGCATTGCGCGTCCCCAAAATCCCGAGGGCACGAGTCTACCGTGCGCCGTTGCTCCGGCATCTGATCCTGGTAGAGCGGAGCTTGCTCCGCTGCGGCATTTGATCCTGGTAGAGCGGAGCTTGCTCCGCTGCGCTTGGACAGGCAAAGGCAGCGGAGCAAGCTCCGCTCTAAAAGGGCGAAGGCAGCGGAGCAAGCTCCGCTCTAAAAGGGCGAAGGCAGCGGAGCAAGCTCCGCTCTACGAGGGCGCCGGGCCGATGATCGCCTGCCACTGGGCATCGCTGACGGGCAGCACCGACAAGCGGTTGCCGCGCTTGACCAACGCGAAATCGGACAGTTCGGGAAGGGTCTTCAACAGGTCGAGTGGCAGCGGCGTCTTCAGCTTGCGCACGAATTCGACTTCGACCGCCGACCAGCGTGGGTCGTCCGCCTTGCTGGCGGCGTCGAAGTAGTCGCTCTCGGGGTTGAACTGAGTGGGATCAGCGAACGCCTGGCGACGGATTCGGGCAATCCCGACGACGCCGGGTACGGCGCAACTGGAGTGGTAGAACAGCACCTCGTCGCCGACCTGCATGGCGCGCAGGTAGTTGCGCGCCTGATAGTTGCGCACGCCGTCCCAGACTTCGCGCTTCTTGCGCTTGAGGTCGTCGATCGAAAACACATCGGGCTCGCTTTTCATCAGCCAGTAGGGCATCGGCTTCCTTCCAGGGCACTCGGCAGGTGATTGGTTCTTCTGTGGGAGCGACCTTGTGTCGCGAGCTCCAGCGACCAGGGCTTGCGATCAGTCGTTCGCGGCCAGCGGGCTGCGCTGGGACGCGCCGACGACGATCACCTCGCGTTCGGTCACCACCAGATCCAGCGGCACATCCCACTCGGCCATCGGAATACGCTCGACCTCCTGGCAAGCGTAGCCGATGCCGATCAACCACGGCGGCGGCACCTGCGTACGCCGGAACGCAAGCGCGCGGTCGTAGAAGCCTGCGCCGGAACCCAGCCTGCCGCCGGCATCGTCGAAAGCCAGAAGGGGCAGCAGGATCACGTCCATGCTGTCGGCTGGCACCAGTTCGGCGACGTCGACCAGCGGCTCGGGGATGCCGAAGCGGTTGGTCATCAGGCGTTTGGCCTGGCCGCACCAGTGCGCAAAACGCATGTCGGGCGCGCTGTGCTCGATGTGCGGCAGGTACACCGACCGACCACGTCGCAAGACCTCGTCGAGCGTCGGCGCGAGAGACATTTCGCTGGCCACCGCGGCGTAACCACCAACGCGCCCGGCCTGCGCAAATACCGGCAGGTCGTGCAAGCGATCACGCAACGCCAGAGCGGCGTGTTCGCGTTCGTCGGTGTTCAGTGCCCGACGCGCCTCGCGCGCCTTCTGGCGCAACTCATGGCGCAAGCATTCTGCATCTGGATGCAAATCAGGGTCCTCCGCCGATGCCGATGCGGGTCTCACGACCTTGATCCGTAGGATCAGGTGGGAAGAAGAGAGCCATTAAAGGCGGTCCGCTGCTAGGCGGACAAGCACATGCGTGGCTTGAAGCTCTTCCCAGGGTCGAAAAACAGGGTCAAGGTATATTGCGGACGCGCTGTCGAACAACGCAGAGGACGCAGTTGCATCTTACGTGCGCGCGAGCGCGGCCTCAAGCCTGGCGTTCAATTTGCGCAACTCGTCACCGACGTCGACGCCGACCTGCTTCAGCTCGGTGCGCGCCTGCAACGACTCATGGGCGATGTTCAACGCGGCCATCACGGCGATGCGTTCCAGCCCCACCAGCTTGGCCTTGCTGCGGATCTCGCGCATCTTGCCGTCGAGATAGGCCGCAGCCTCGATCAGGCTGCGTTGTTCCTCGGGTGGGCAGGCGATGGCGTAATCGCGATCGAGGATGGTGACGTTGAAAGCCTGCTGGCTCATCCGTTCTGCTCCAGCGCCTTCAAACGCGTGATCATCGCCTCGACGCGCGAGCGCGCATGTTCGTTCTTTGCCAACAGCGCCGAGCGCTCCTGCGACAGTTGCTCGTGCGCGGCGCGCAGCGTGAGATTTTCCTCATGCAGGCGCGTATTGGTGCTGAGCAGGCGATCAAGCTTGTCCGCCAGCGACTTGAGTTCGCCTTCCACTGCCAAAGGTTCTGCCATGGTTGCCGAAGCCGTTCGGGTGCTGGCGTCAGTCTATACCATGACCCGGCGCCAGCACTGACTCCAGCGGCTCGTTTGTCAACTCTCAGGGACCATGTGGGGGGATCATCGGGGATCCACGCCGCAAGCTTGCCAATGTAGACCAAAGGACCCCTGAACCAACGCCCGCGAAAGCGATCACGACGGCGAGCATCGGGAGTCCATATCGGGGCTCGACGTGCAAGGGCAAGTACATCAGCCACACGAGTGGGACGAACGCCATGGCAGGCAGCGCCCATGAGACGCGTCGTCGCCACAGGACAAATGCGCCAATGGCACCCAGAATCAGGCAGGCGAGGGCATATGCGCCGTGCGGTTCCGGATCTCGATACAACGGGTGTCTGTCCTGATATCCAAGTCTGGGCAGCTTGAGTATCCAGTCTGCAAGGGTGCCCGCCGGATCGGCACGGATTCGCTCGACGGCGAGATCAAAAAACTGCTGGTCGATAGTGCGGATCGCTACAGAACCCTGGCGAGATGCGGACAAGAAGTCGTCCACCAACAACTGCGCCTGCTGGTGCTCATTCGGGTGAAGGAAAATCTCCTTGGGCAGTTCGTCCCATTTGCGAAGTGGATGTCTACCCTCGAAGCTGCCCCAGAACAGGTTGTACCCCAGCCCGCCGACGCTGATGAACGGACTGCCAAATGTCGTCTGGTTTCGCGCGATCCACGGCGCGACGGCGAGTGCTATCCCTGCGACCAGGGCCAGCACGGGGGTAAATCGAACCGAACGACGCCAATGCACGACAGCCAGAACGACTGCCAGCGTTACACTGAGAATTAGGTATTCAGGCCGACACAATGCAAGCAGCCCCCACAAGATGCCGCCTGCGCCGAATGCCCAACTACAGACGTCGCGCATTGCTCGCGTAGTGACCAGGATTGCGGCAACGGCGAGGAAACTCGCGAGCGTCTCTGTCAGGATCGCGCCGGAGAAATACCCATGGTAAGGAGATGTCGCATAGATGGCCGCGCTGAACAGTGCGGGAAGCTGCCACCGGGGGGTCAGCAAACGCGCAAGCAAAAACAGCATCAGGCAGGTGGCTGTGTCCAGTATTGCCTGGATGACCCGAACAAGCCGAAAAGTCATCTGCATCTGCAGCGCAGAAAGTTGCCCCGTCAGTCCATTTGCCTTGTAGATACCGGCCAGGAAAATGGGGTACAGCGGAGCACGCGTGGCAGCCGGCAAGTAGAGCTGTGGGTCCGGTGGATTGACGCCCAAGCCTTTGGCGCCACCAAAATCCGTCATAGAGTAACCGTTGCCCTGTGCGAGGTTGTAGCCGATCGCGTGATAAGCCCAGGAATCGCCAAAGGGACCCAGACCGTTACGCTGGGCCTCGAGGCCGCCGAGCAACGGACTCACTCGTAGCAGCAGCGCCGTCGCGAGAATCAAGAACAGCAAGAGCAGGTCGATCCTCGCTCTCCTGGATGCTGACGCCGCTTTCCGCTGAGTCGCGTCATCCATGGCTCATCGGACGATCGCGCAACGCGACGGACTTGGACCAAGCAGTCGAGGACTTCATCTCCACAGCACCGCCTTCACCGCCGGTCGTTCGGCTTCGATGCGGATGAACCACAGCATTGCCGCCGCGATCAGCTTCACGCCGACCGGCAGGGCGATGTACACGATCACCAGCGCCGCAGTGTTGTATTGGCCGTCGCCCGGATTGAAGCCGAGCAGATCGAGGATCGGCAGCGACGCGGCGGCGCCGATGGCGGTCGCCAGTTTGGTGCACAGTGCCCACAAACCGAAGTAGGCCCCGGTGGCGCCGCGCGAGTCCTTGCCTTCTTCGGCATTGATGACATCGGCGAGAATCGCTGGCGGCAAGCCGTAGTCGGCGCCGATGCCAAGGCCGGTGACCACCGAGATGGCGATGAACCAGCCGATGTCGCCGGCGCCGAGAAACGCCGCCGAGGCCATCGCGACGGCGGTAACCACCACGCCGATGAACCATGCCGAGGCCTTGCTCAAGCGCCGCGACAGAAACATCCACAGCGGCACGCTGGCGGCGCCGGAAACGAAGTAGGCGAGCAGGATCATGCCGGCCTGGAGCTTGTTGCCGCCGAGCACGTGCTCGACATAGAACAGCATCACGCTGACGGCAATGCCGAGCGCCGAGCCATTGACCACGAACACCGCCAGCAAGCGCCGATACAGCGGGTTCTTCAGCGGCGCCAGGAAGTTGCCGATGATCGTCGAGCCCGGTTTGCGGATCACCGGCCCGTGCACCGAAGGCGGCGAGTACAGCAGCGTCGGCAGCGCGGAGAGTACCGCGATGGGCAGATAGACGATCCCGAGCCACTGGTAACCTGCCGCCTCGCCAAAGCGCGCGGTCAGAAAGGTCGGCAGCACCACCGCCAGCATCATGCCGGTGAGGCCGAACACTTCGCGTCCGACGGTCACCCGCGTGCGTTCGTTGTAGTCGTCGCTGAGTTCGGCGCCGAGTGCGTGATAACTGATCGACACGCCGGCATAACCGAGGTGCACCAGCACCAGCGACACGAACAACCAGACGCTGAGCGCGGTCGAATTCGGGTTTGAACCGTCGGCGCCGGGATGAAACATGGCCGGCGGATCGAACAGCATGAAGAAACCGATGATCATCAGCGGCACCATCGATGCGACCAGCATCAGGCGGCCGTTCTTGCGATGGGTCAGGCGGTCGCTGATGTAGCCGAGGATCGGATCCTGCACCGCATCGATGATGCGCGACACGATCAGGATCGGGCCGATCAGCGCCAGCGAGAGCTTGAGCACCTCGCCGTAGTAGTGCGCGACGTTCAGCACCACCGGCAGGGCCGCCATCGCCAGCGGCAATTGCAGCGCGGAGTACGCCGCAAGGCGACCGAATCCGATGTGGACCCGGGTGTTGCCGGCGATCGGCGTCGGTGAACTCAAGCGCGCTCCGTCATGTCATCAATGGATTTGGGGTCGTCGTGCATGCGCGGCTGAATCACGGGTCGGGTCGTCATTGCGAGGAGCGTAGCGACGAAGCAAACGCTTCATCCGCGAAGCGCATCCAGCGACGCTTCTTCGCTTTCACCAGACAAGAGGCAAAACCGGGAAGTGTCACTGGATTGCTTCGCTACGCTCGCAATGACGAGATTCGAGGTTCATCTGCGGTCCGGACAATCCTTCGTCCACCCTCCGGAGAATACGCACCTACCGGGTATGCAAAGTGTGTCGATCGACGTCGTTGGTGCGATCGCGCCGAGCTGCCGCCTCAGTGACGGAAATGCCGCACGCCGGTGAACACCATGGTCATGCCATGTTCGTCGGCCGCCTCGATCACTTCCTTGTCGCGCATCGATCCGCCGGGCTGGATCACGGCGCGGATGCCGGCCTTGGCGGCAGCGTCGATGCCATCGCGGAACGGGAAGAACGCGTCCGACGCCATCACCGAGCCGGGCACCGTGAGGTTGGCCTGGCGTGCTTTCCAGCCGGCGATCTCGGCACTCACCACGCGGCTCATCTGGCCGGCACCGATGCCGATCGAGCGGCCATCACGGGCGTAGACGATGGCGTTGGACTTGACGAACATCGCCAGCTTCCAGGCGAACATCAGGTCGGCGAACTCCTGCGCCGACGGCGTGCGCTGCGAAACCACGCGCAGGTCCTGCGCATGCAGACGGTCGCGGTCGACATCCTGCACCAGCAAGCCGCCGGCGATGCGCTTGATGTCGCGGTAGATCGGTAGCGCCAGTGCCGCAGGCAGTGCGCCGGTCGCAAGCACACGCACGTTGGGCTTGCTCGCCAGCGCCGCCAGCGCCATGTCGTGATAGCTCGGCGCGATCACCACTTCGATGAACTGGCGCTCGACGATGATGCGCGCAGTGTCGCCATCCAGCGGCTGGTTGAAGGCGATGATGCCGCCGAAGGCCGACACCGGATCGGTGGCGTAGGCGCGTTCGTAGGCGTCGGTCAGCGTCGTCGCCACCGCCACGCCGCAGGGATTGGCGTGCTTGACGATGACGCAGGCCGGCTCGTCGAATTGCTTGACGCATTCGAGCGCGGCGTCGGCATCGGCGAGGTTGTTGAACGACAGCGTCTTGCCTTGCAGCACGGCGGCTGCGGCAACGCTGCCGGACGGCAGCGAGTGTTCCAGGTAGACCGCCGCCGCCTGGTGCGGATTTTCGCCGTAGCGCAGTGTCTCGCCGCGGCGCAGCGACAGATGCAGAGTGGGCGGGAAGGGCTGCGGCGCTTCCGGATCGGCAGCACGCGCGCCGAGATACTCGGCAACCTGGCCGTCGTAGCGAGCGGTGTGGGCGTAAGTCGCTGCCGCCAACCGGCGCCGCTGCGCCAGCGTGGTACCGCCTGCTTTAAGTGCAGCACTGATCTCGGCGTAATCGGCAGGATCGACGATCACCGCGACGCGTTGATGATTCTTCGCCGCAGCACGCAACATCGCCGGCCCGCCGATATCGATGTTCTCGACGGCATCATCGTAGGCGCAATTCGCTTTGGCCACCGTGGCAGCGAACGGATAGAGATTGACCACGACCAGGTCGATCGCCGCGATAGCGTGGTCGCGCATGACCTGATCGTCGACGCCGGTGCGTCCAAGCAAGCCACCATGGATCTTCGGATGCAGCGTTTTGACCCGTCCGTCCATGATCTCCGGGAATCCGGTGACCTCGCTGACGTCGGTGACGGCCAGATCGGCTTCGCGCAGGGCCCGCGCCGTGCCGCCGGTCGACCACAGCTCGACGCCGTGCGCCGCCAGTTCGGTCGCCAGTTCGACAAGGCCGGTCTTGTCCGACACGCTGAGCAGCGCGCGCCGGATCGGTTGGCGGATAACGGTGGTCATGGGTGCCTCGATGGGACGCTTCATCGGGGCGGCGATGCTGCGACAGTCGCCTGTTCAGCGCAAGCTGCCTGGATCTGGCGCGAGATCATCGACAGCCGCTGCGCTTGTCGCTCAGTGCGCGATGCCCAACTCGTCCAGCTTCTTGCGCAGCGTCGCCCGGTTCATGCCCAGCAGTTCGGCCGTGCGCGTCATGTTGCCGCCACAGTGACGCAATGCTTCTTCCAGCACCGGCCGCTCCACCTGGCGCAGCATCAGGTTGTAGAGATCGGTGCACTGGGTGCCGTTGAGGTCCTGCAGGTAACGTCGCACCACGCGTGTCGCCGCATCGCGCAGGGTCGATTCGCTGCGCATCGGTTCCGGGCTGCGATCCTGCGACATTGCGACGGTCATCCGAGTCATCCTTGCCTTCAAGGGCAAAAGCACCCGCGCCGCGCAAGCGCAGCGTCAGGGAAAGTGATGGAAATTGCGAACGGTCAGGATAACCCCAACGAAGCCACGCCCGTCAATCGATTTCAAAAACTTCCGACGAAACGCTGTCGAAGTTGGCAGTTTCGGTTGAGCCGAGCTTGCACTGCTGCTCTCGGTGATGCCAAGCCGAGCAAGCTCGGCTCTACAAGAGCCCAGGCTCCGCTGCTCTTGCCCTTGTAGAGCGGAGCTTGCTCCGCTGCTCCTGGTCATGCCAGGCAAGCGCGGCTCTGCAGAAGCCGGAGCGGCCGAATCCGACCGGCCGCTCAGCGCGTCTGGAAAATGACGATGGTCTTGCCGGCCACCGAGATCTTGCCGTCGACTTCCAGTTGCTTCAACACGCGACCGACCATCTCGCGCGAACAACCGACGATGCGGCTGATCTCCTGGCGCGAGATGCGAATCTGAGTGCCCTGCGGATGGCTCATCGCGTCCGGTTCTTCGCACAGGTCGACCAGGGTGCGGGCGACGCGACTGGTGACATCCATGAACGCCAGGCGCGACACCTTGCGACTGGTCTGCAGCACGCGTTTGGTCAGTTGCGAGGCGATCGCGAACAGAATGCGCGGGCACTCGTCCTTGAGCGGGCCGTCGAACATCTGGAACAGGCGTTCGTAGCTGATTTCGGCGAGCTCGCACGGCGTGCGCGAGCGCACCAGCACCTCGCGTTTCTCCGGTTCCATGAACAGACCCATTTCGCCGATGAAGTCGCCCTCGTTGACGTAGGCGAGGATCAGTTCGCGCCCCTCATCGTCCTCGCTCATTACCGCCAGCGAGCCTTCGATGATGTAGTACAGCGTGTTGGCCATGTCGCCGGGACGGATGATCGGCGACTTCGACGGATAGCGACGACGATGGCAATGGGCCAGGAAACGTTCGATGTGCTGTGGCTCCGGCGCCAGCGGCCGCGCCGCGTTGAGCTTGCGCAGGCTGGCCTGCAGCGAGTAACGCAGCAACGACTTTTCCGGCTTGGCAATCGAGCTGGCCATCGCGTTTCCCCTGCGCGGTTCGAGCGCTCCGGTTATAGCACTCCGCGACTCCGCCAGGTCGCCGCGCTGCGCTTGCCTTCGGTGGGACCCCGGCGCACCCCTTCGGTGCGCAATTTCGAGCGCAAAACATGCGGGGCACATTGCGGAAGCGGGCGTGTCCCGCAAACTCTGGACAAGCCTGCCGGCTGCGGCGACGAGCAATCCCACGGCTGCAAGCGCACCCATCCCGCCGAATCTGGCTGAACGGTCATCTGACTGTAGTGTCGTACTCGGGTTTCTTGCCCCATAATCCGCGCCCCGCGCATCCGGCCACGGCCCACGCGTTCTTTCGACTTCGTTGGGAGACCACCATGGTCAAGCCGATTCCTCGACTCAAGCTGCAGGGGTTCAACAACCTCACCAAGGCCTTGAGTTTCAACATCTACGACATCTGCTACGCGGTCACCGAAGAGCAGCGCAACCGCTACATCGAGTACATCGATGAGGCGTACAACGCCGAACGCCTGACCGAGATCCTGACCGAAGTCGCCGACATCATCGGCGCCAACATCCTCAACGTCGCGCGCCAGGACTACGATCCGCAGGGCGCCAGCGTGACCATCCTGATCTCCGAGCAACCGGTGATCGATCGAGCCGACGTCGGTCGCGAGATGCTCAAGGATGCGATGCTCGAACAGCCGGACGAGCCGGAAGAAACGAGCGTGGTCGCGCACCTGGACAAAAGCCACATCACCGTCCACACCTATCCGGAAAGCCATCCGTTCAACGGCATCAGCACCTTCCGCGCCGATATCGATGTCGCCACCTGCGGCGTCATCTCGCCGCTGAAGGCGTTGAATTACCTGATCGACAGCTTCGAGTCGGACATCGTGATCATGGATTACCGCGTGCGCGGCGCCACCCGCGACGTGCGTGGCCGCAAGCACTACATCGATCACAAGATCAATTCGATCCAGGATTTCCTCAGTCGACCGATCAAGAATCGCTACGAGATGTTCGACGTCAACGTCTACCAGGAGAACATCTTCCACACGAAGATGCACATCAAGGAATTCGACCTCGACACTTACCTCTTCGAGGCGACCAAGAACGAGCTGTCGTTCAAGGACCGCGGCCGCATCGAGGGCCAGGTTCGCCGCGAGATCGGCGAGCTGTTCCACGGGCGCAACCTGGACTGAGGCGCTCCTGCGTAGGTTGGGCACAGCTCCAACGTGCCCAACAACGACGCACCTCGTTGTTGGGCACGTTGGAGCTGTGCCCAACCTACGCCGGCTGGACTGAGGCTGTTGTGGGTCCGGGCCTTGTCCGGACGCTATTGGTCACGGGCCTCGCGATCGCTGTTGTGGGTCCAGACTTGTCTGGACGCTCTTCCAGATGCCGACGCGAAGCGCTGTTGATTGAGTGGGTCCAGACTTGTCTGGACGCTCTTCTTGTACTGAAAGCCGACAGCGTCCAGACAAGTCTGGACCCACAAAAGCCTCGCTCCCCGTTGCCGGCTGTCAGACCCGGTACGCCACCGCCCGCAACGCGTCCGCCGCAACCTGCATCAACTGCGGCAACGGCCACGGCAGCTCCATCGCCCCACGCGCCTGCGCGTTGGCGCCGTGCTCGATTTCGTCGGATTTCATCTGCTCCAGCACCGCGCGCGTGCGCTCGTCGCCGTCCGGCAGGCGCGTCAGGTGATCTCCCAGATGGCTCTCGACCTGACGTTCGGTCTCGACCACGAAACCGAGGCTGAGACGGTCGCCGATCAGACCTGCCGTAGCGCCGATGCTGAAGGCGCCGGCATACCAGAAGGGATTGAGCAGACTCGGACGACTGCCGAGTTCGTGCAGGCGCGCTTCGCACCAGGCCAGATGGTCGCCCTCCTCGCGCGCCGCCTGGGTCAGGTGCGCGCGCAGTTCCGGATCCCGTGCCACTGCCGCCTGACCGTAATACAGCGCTTGCGCGCAGACCTCGCCGGCGTGGTTGATGCGCATCAGGCCGGCCACATGGCGACGCTGCGCCTCATCGAATTCCATGCGTGGGTGGGCCGCGCCCGGACTCGGGCGATCGGGCGTCTCCGCCGGCGCAAAGACGGTGCGCAGTGCGCGATCGGTTTCGGCCAGCAGGCGGTCGAGATTGGAGGTTTCGCGCAGGGGGCGGGTTGGTGGGCTCATTGGGGCCGACTCGACAAACGATCGGCCAAGAATGCCACTGGATGCAGCAGCGGCAGCGTGACGCCGCGCAAGGCCAAACGCTCCTGCAAATGCATCGCGCAGCCGACATTGGTGGTTGCGATCGCGTCCAGTTGCAGCGTGGCGATGGCGTCGACGATCGACAGCGCCAACGCGTCGGCTTGTTGGGGATGCGCCAGCAGATGTGGTCCCGCAGCGCCGCAGCAGCCAAGGCCGCTGGAGATCGCGATCACCTCGACTCCCGGCAGCAGCGCCAACACGCGGCGCGCGGTATCGGCGTCGCCGACCGAGTGGCGATGGCTGCACGGCGCAAACAGGCCGATGCGCGCGGGCAGGGTGCGCAATCGGCCCAACCAGAACGACTGTCGATCGAGCAGCCAGCGGCTGGCTTCGGTGATGCGGACCGAATCCGTCGCCGCGCGTCGCAACGCGTCGATGCAACCACTGTCGAGCACCACCACCTCGCGTGTACCGGCTGTCGTCCACTGAACCTTGTTGTTATCGGCCAACGCATCGGCATCGACCGTGGCGCCGACATGGCGGGCGATTGCGCCGCAGCAGAACTGGGCCGATAACGGTCGCAGATCGAGCCCGAAGGTTCGCGCCACGCGCAGCAACGCGTGCTGCGCCTCGCTGTCGAGGCTGCGCGCCACGCAGCCGCTGAACATCACGACGTCTGCTGGCCCCTGCGGCCGGGCAGCCACCGCGCGCCCGGCGCGCAGCAACCAGCGCGCGCGCCGACCGAGTTGCCGCGTCGCCCGCGGAAATTTTCGCGCGATCCCGCCTGCCGCAGCCAGCGCCGCTGCGGCGATCCAGGGACGTTGCGCCGCGCGCTCTCCGAAGCTGGCCGGCGTTGCGTTCGCCGCGCGGATCAGCGCCCGCGCGCCCTCGATGATCTCGCCGTAACGCACTTGCGCCGGGCAAACGCACTCGCAGGCGCGGCACTGCAGGCAGGATTCGAGCGACTCGCGAATGGATTCATCGACCGCGGTAGCGCTGTCCAGCGTCTTCGCCAGCGCGATCCGTCCGCGCGGCGAAAATTTCTCCATTCCGCTCAGCCGAAACGTCGGGCAGTGCGGCAGGCACAGCCCGCACATCACGCACTCGTCGGCGAGCGCCTTCAAGCCTGTTCCATCGCGCATCCACAGCCTCGTTGCAGGAGCGACGTGCACGTCGCGACCGACGCCTGATGCTAACCAACTGCGGGTCCGGTGGCTGCGCCCTCGCTACTGGTGGGTCCAGACTTGTCTGGAGGCTTCTGACTCGCCTGCACGAAACGCATCCAGACCAGTCCGGACCCACAAATCCGGCACCGCGAACTTCGCGTACACTCCGCCCCCGCCCTGGCGCAGACTGAACAATCGGGTCCTGACGCCGGCCAGGGGGCTTGCACGCTCGGCAAGCGCCATCTAAACTTGTCGGTCTTTGTAAGGCAAGGTCCAGGGAAGGTCCCCATGATGACGGTAAGCGCGAAAGCAGAGACCGTAAAGCGCGATTGGTTTCTGGTGGACGCCACGGGCAAGACGCTCGGCCGGCTGTGCACGGAGCTTGCGTCGCGTCTGCGCGGCAAGCACAAGCCCATTTACACGCCGCACTGCGACACCGGCGATTACCTCGTGGTGATCAACGCCGAAAAGATCAAGGTGACGGGTAACAAGCTGAACGACAAGTTGTACCACCGGGTCACCGGGTACATCGGCAACATCAAGACGACCCCGTTGAAGAACCTGATGGCCTCGCACCCGGAGCGCGCGATCGAAATCGCCGTCAAGGGCATGCTGCCGAAGGGTCCGCTCGGTCGCGACATGTACCGCAAGCTCAAGGTTTACAGCGGATCGGTGCATCCGCATACGGCGCAGCAGCCCGCCGTTCTCGACATCGGATAAGGATAGGGTCATGGCGATTACGCAGTACTACGGCACCGGCCGTCGCAAGTCCTCCGCCGCACGCGTGTTCCTGCGTCCGGGCAAGGGCCAGATCACCGTCAACGACAAGACGCTCGACGCGTTCTTCGGTCGCGAGACGGCGCGCATGGTCGTCAAGCAGCCGCTGGAGCTGACCAAGCTCGGCGACCGCTTCGATGTGCTGGTCACCGTCGAAGGCGGCGGCATCACCGGCCAGTCCGGCGCCATCCGCCTAGGTCTCTCCCGCGCTCTCGTCGAATACGACGAGAACCTGAAGAGCGATCTGCGCAAAGCCGGTTTCCTCACGCGCGACGCTCGCGAAGTCGAGCGCAAGAAGGTCGGCCTGCACAAGGCACGCCGCGCCACGCAGTACAGCAAGCGCTAAGACTGCACCGCAGGACATTGGGAGATCGTCCAACGGTAGGACAACGGACTCTGACTCCGTTTATCTAGGTTCGAATCCTAGTCTCCCAGCCATCGACAGGGGCCTCGCTTATGCGGGGCCTTTGTTTTTTCAAGGACTTAGACCCGTCTAGCTCCGCCTGAGCTTGCACCCGGCGCCTCTTTGGCGACCACGGGTGGTTCAGATGTACCCACAATGCTCCCACATTGCACGCAAACGACAGGTCTACTACTACCGGCGCAGGGTGCCATGTCCTGGCGCTGGTGAAGTCGCGCTATCGCTGCGGACCCGGAACTTTCGGGAGGCGCAGTATCTGGCTAGTCTGCTGGACCTTCGATTCCTGACGCTGACTGCGGAGCCCTGCGGCATGACCACTGCTGACCAGTTGCGACGTGTGCTCGCTGATGAGCTACAGAGTAGCCTTGCCGATTCACTGCGGCAGATCAGGCGCACGCCTGAGGGGGCCTCGGTGTATGGGATGGACTCCGAAGACCCGCGCCGTGATGACCTGAAGTTCGCTGAATCTGCCATCGCCGAGCAGCGCGACGAGATCAGCCGCCGCTACCTGTCGCCGAGCTTCGAGGAATATGCGCAGGAGTTGATCGAGAAGCACAGTCTTCCCGCTTCCGTCCTGCCTGACTTGGCGTTCGACTTGGCGCAACTGCGGTTACAGGTGCTGGAGAAAGAGCGGGAATGGTTGGTCCATGGACCGGCTGAAGTGATCCCGCTGCCCCAAGCTGTACCGGAGCCGGTCAAGTCGCCTCCAGCGGCTGAAGCTCAAGCGCCGGTGGCGCCGGAGCCAGCCAAGGTACTGCCGAAGCTGTCCGAATTACTGCCGGATTTCATGGAGGTGATGTCATGGAAGGGGCAGACGCAGAAGCAGAACAGGGCCACCTATGGAATGTTCATAGAGGTGTGTGGGGATCGTCCTCCCTGTCAGTATGCGCGCGGCGATGTATCAGCATTCCACACCGCATTGCGGAAGCTGCCGGCGATGTATGCCAAGGCCGCGCAGTGGCGTGGCATGGGGATTGTGCAGATCGCAGCACAGCAGCATGCACCAGAGGTTCCAAGGCTGGCAGCGAAAACCATGAAACGGCATTTCGCGGCGTTGGGGTCGATGTTCACGCACTTCATTCAGCACGGTGTTGTGCAGGGCGTGAATCCTGCCCACGGGTTCTCGTTCCCTAAGCAGGGACGAGCCAGCACGAAGGTCGACATGTGGCAGGGCCCGGAACTGGTCAAGCTGTTCAGTTCCCCAGTGTGGGCAGGCTCGGGACGCTGGCGATCTAAACCGGGGCCTAATGTCATTCGGGATGATAAATACTGGCTGCCAATCCTTGGCTTGTTTCACGGTGCGCGCTTGGAGGAACTGGCGCAGCTGAAGTGCACCGATGTGAAGTGTCAGGATGAAATATGGTTCTTCGATATTGTCGAGGGCGAAGGGCAGCAGTTGAAGAATGCACAGTCTGTGCGTCGGGTTCCGATACACCCGAAACTCTTGCTTGGTGGTTTTCTGGATTATGTGGAGAGCATCCAGAAAAGCGGAGTTGATAGGGTGTTCCCGGAGTTGGAGGCGCGCGGTCCAGATAATAAGATGGGCTACACTTTTACCAAGTGGTTCACGAACTACCGAAAGAGTATAGGCGTTTACCGTAAGGGGCTGCACTTCCATTCTTTCAGGCACGGAGTTGAAACGCAGCTCACGAGGGCGGAAGTTATGGACGAGAAACGGCGGGCAATTATTGGGCACGAAGGACAGGGCACGGGCCAAAAGACCTATTTCAAAGGGTTCGAGTTGCCAGACTTGTATGATGCCATTGCAAAGGTTAAATGGCCCGAAGTTGAGCACCTTTTCACTACGAACACCGGATAAGGACTTGTCCATTATGGTGGATGGTACTTGGTAATAGAACATTATTGTTTACTTTGGTGTTTTAGTCGGTGGTTTTCCTTCCGGATTCAAGCACTTAGGGTGTTGCACCATTCGCGGTGCGAATGATGCGAGGAGCATCGTCCACTGTGGGAAACCCTCCACTGATTCCGGTTTGCTAGGGTCGACCCTGCCCGACTTGGGCTGACTTGGGAATGACCTATGAAAACTACGGCTGATCGTCGGTGGACTCGGTCGGAATGGTGCGTGGTTGCGGTGAGCCCGGAAGAGTTGCGCCAGACTGGGCGTAGCTGGTGGTTCCACGTTGATCGAGAGTACATGGCGCATGTCGGGTGCCGTGCGCGCGTCGTCGTGTTGGGCTGGGGCGTTGCGGTCTACGGGCCGCACTGAATTGGGCAGCACCTTGGGGGAATGGTCAGTCCCTAATGATCCTGATTTGTCAGGACTATATGAATACAATCAATAACCTAGGTTGACGCGGTGGCGGGGCGGCGGATTCTCAATCCGTCGTCTTGCGCCAAAAATCAAGCACTTGCGCAGGCCTTGTGTCGGCGGGGTGTGTCAACGGCCGGCGGTGCGCTCGCTGGCGCTGCGGCTGGTGCGCACTTGCGGCGTTGTCGGCAGCCTATTGACGGTTCGCACGGAATGTGCTACGTGCGCGCCACTTAAGTTAATATATAGTCAGCTTTGCTTTTGACTTTGCTCTTGATCTTGACTCACTGAACGTAGTGAAGTGAGAACCTATTAGGTCTGTAGATAGGGATAGAAAAGACTTAGCTCTTTACTGAGGTTGTACCTAAGCCTTCACTGAGGCTCTACCTAAGCCTTGGCTTGGGGTGAAGACTTGGGTCCTACCCTAGGCTCAACTGTAGGGTTTTTCTTCTTGGGGGAAGGAGCATTCCCACTGAAGGGGTTTCCTCATTCGCTGCGCGAATGCGGGGCAGAGCAGGTTGACTGAAGGGAAGTCGCTTAGCTGCGCTAAGCTCCACCTCAGTCGCTTCGCTCCTTCGGTAGGCCCGGCGACGTCCATCGGATGCACCGTGCTGGCCGACGTCCGGCGATGGCCGCTTGGAATGCCCCCAGGACCGCACAGGGCGGCGCGTGTTGCGTTTGTTGGAGCGACCCGGTACATCGCCCTTCCCCGAGTCTGAAATCGCTCTGGCGACGATTGGCGCGGTCAAGCGCTAAGAGTACCAGAAAAATCCGTAAGGGTATATCTGATCGGTCGAAGCTGCATCGTTCCCCCCATGGCCCCTCGCGTTGCTGCTGAGGATGCCGGGGCGGGTCTTGGTCCCTTTGCTGGTCTTCGCCGGAGCCCTCGCCAACGCTCCCGCTTTGCTGGTCGCACCAGAACGGACGACGGTGGAAGCGGGAGCGGACGAGGGATGGCCCTCGGTTGGCTGGGCATGGGCTCGATGTGCCCTTGATTGGGTGCCTTGACACAGCAATCCGGCACAATGGATGGCTAAGTATTTGATCCATAATGGCAGGATGGCGGATTACATATCCGCTGCCCATGTTGAGCCTTGACTGATGCAACACCGTTGGTTCGCCCGGCCAATGTCGCTATGGTCGGAAAGACTCGATCAGAAGGGGGTGCGCATGGCTGAGGTGTTCGCAGTGATCGCTGTGGGTGTTGCGGCGTGGCTGTGGTACTCATCGAGAGTCCAAGCCGAGATGAGAACCGCAATGCTGCAAGGGTTCTTCGATGCGTGGGCGGACTTCGATGAGGAAAGCGATGAGCAGGAATTGCGGCGCTACGGAGGCACAGCGCTGAACCGTGCGGCCGGCTTTCGTCTCTTGGATCGTAAGCCCATGGCATGGGGACTTGAAGGGCGGGCACTGGGCGCGATGATGCGGGCGAACGAAGTTCGGGACGGTACGACCCTGCAACCGAACGCGGCTGAAGCCGTGACCATGCATCGGGCAATTTCGCTAGCAATGGCTGAGAAGCAAGCACTGGTCTTGCAGTCCGCACGGGAGCAGGCAGGCGCGGCTGGGCAGGACTTCAATGCGGTACTGCGAGCGATGGCGACGAGGCTTGCTGAAACCGGGTCGATTTAGTGGAAGGATTTGGGCTTGATGTGCCCTCGGGCGGATGTTACATTCCCTTGAACCGACGTCTAAGGGAACGTATCAGCCATGTCAGCACCGCAGTTCGTCGCTTACTACCGGGTCAGCACCGCACGCCAAGGCCGCTCGGGTCTGGGTCTGGATGCGCAGCAAGCCGCCGTGCTGGCGTTCGTGACTGCTGAGCGGGGCGCCTTGGTTGCGGTCTATCAGGACGTGGAGTCAGGGAAGAATGACGACCGTCCGCAGCTTCGCCTCGCGCTGGACCATTGCAAGATGGCAGGCGCCAAGTTGCTGATTGCCAAGCTGGATCGACTGTCCCGTAACCTCGCGTTCATCGCTGAGCTGATGGGGGCAGGGGTCCAGTTCACGGCAGTGGATATGCCAACCGCAAACGAGCTGACCATTCACATCATGGCCGCAGTGGCCCAAGCCGAACGCAAGGCGATCAGTGAGCGAACCAAGGGGGCCCTAGCAGCCGCCAAGACGCGAGGGGTCAAGCTGGGTACGTCTGGCCCCAAGAACCTGCGGAATCAGGCGAAGGGTTCAGTGGCAGGCAACCTGCGCAAGACTGTGCTAGCCAACGAAACGGCAGCCCTAGCCGCCGCACGCATCCGAGAGATTCAGGCGGCTGGTGTTACGTCCTTGCGTCAGATTGCCGATGCCATGAACGCCAGGGGGTTCAAGACCGCAAGGGGGAAACAGTGGTCATCGGTGCAGGTTATGAGGGCACTGGAGCGGGCTGGCTAGGGTGCGATGGGCGTTTATTTTTTGCCTGCCATTCTAAGTCGTGCGCATGGTTGACCCGTTCCCACATTGCTCCCACAATCCCCCAGCCGATGTGCAGGAATGAGGCGCGGCGCGGGTTCTGAAGGCGGGTTGACCGAATCCTAGTCTCCCAGCCAACATCGGGTTTCAGTGGTTCCCACAGAGACCCAAGCAACATCAAACCCCGCGTAACTGCGGGGTTTTTTGTGCTGCGCTCTTCACGCCAGGCGGTCACAAAGCGTGGAACGCACTTGTAATAGCGGATGCCATTTGACCACGACGCCCAAACATCTTCGGGAATGTAGCCGCGACGGTAGAACATGTATTCCTCGGCGCAGAGGTTGAAATAGTCAACAACAATCTGGCGATCCGACGCGTCGAGTGGGCCGTCTTGTTTCGCGATGCGGTCAAGATTGTCATTGAGCACGTTGTAGCGCTCATTGAATCGATTGAACATCTCGAAAAAGAACCGGGTCTTCTCCAGATCCTGCTGCTGCCAGAAGCTGCAGAATGCCCAAGCGGCGCCAATCCACCCAAGTGCCAGCTCGCTACCTCGAATGCTGGGAAACAAGAGCCAGACGGCGGCAAGTGTCAGCATCAAGGCGAAAAAGATCTTCCACGCCGTCTTGCCGCCGGCGGCCGACCCCTTCACTGCTATTGTCATCGCTGTCGTCCCTTTTGAGTGAGCCGAGCTGCCTGCGCCCAACCCGAGAGCGCGTCCGTTGCGCCATACGTAGTCACAAACGCGCCAGCCTTGGGCTAGAGATCAAGCTGCGCGCCCCTCGCACGCAACCACTCCTTGCGATCTCGATAGTCCGGCAGGACCTTGTCCACCTCGTTCCAGAAGGCGTCCGAGTGGTCTCGGTGGTGCATGTGGCAGAGCTCGTGCACGATGATGTAATCGATGACGGAGAGCGGCGCCATCATGCATTTCCAATGGAAGTGCAGGTCTCCGCTCGCCATGCACGATGCCCAGCGATAGCCGAGGTCCTTGACCTGCACGGCCCCGGTAGTCACGCCGACCTTGGCTGCAAAGTGAGCGACGCGCTTCTTGATGCGTACCAGCCCATTGTCGCGGTAGTAAGATTCAAAGATGGCCTGCGCGGCCTGTCTGCCGCCATCCGTGACGATTGAGCGCAACAGGCAGAACCGTCCATCCTTGAGCTTGAGTGGTTCGTCCTGCTCCTGCACCAGGCTGAGCCTGTAGCTGCTGCCCAGGTACAAGAACGATTCACCGTTGACCCACTCACGAGTAACGCGAGCGGCGTTGAGGTCGCGCCATTCCGCCAGGTTGCGGTAGATCCACATGCGTTTGCTGAGCACCGTCTCGTCGACCTGGCTCGGCGTCATCCGTCGCGGTGGACGCACGGTGATCAGGCCATTGCGCTCGATGACGATGTCGGTGGTTTGGCGGTCCGACCCTGGCAACAACTGATACTCGATGTCACGGACCCGACGTAGTTCCATATCAGGCTCCGGTCCGCGCAACGCGCGTCAGGTCGTCATGACGGTTCTTGGCCAGCTTCATGATCTCCACGGCAACCCGTTCCTGATTCTGTTTCAGCTCCTCGATTCCGGTGCGCGCGATCTCGTCCTTGATCAGTGCACGGACGCGCTTTTGCTTGTCCGGGTTCTGCCAGAAGTCGATGCTGGCGATGGTCTCCTGCAGCAAGTCCACCGCCGATTGCATCAGTGCCTTGAACTTCGCGCGGTCGCTGCCGTCGACGTTGCCGGCGGCAAAACCGATCTGGACGATGTGCTCATAGAAGGTCGTGGCCTCCCGGCTCATGCCGTCATCGCCTCGCTGGCGACCGGCAATGGCCTCGGTTCGCAACTCCGCGAGCCTTTCCGCCAACACATCCCACTCGTCCTGGTGGCGTTCGATCAGTGCATCGACCTTTTCCGACAGGCGCTTGAAAAACGCAGGGTCTTCGTCGTGATGCACCGTGCAATGTTTGCGCAGCGCGTGCTCCATCTCGCTGGCTTTGGCCTGCGCGTTCTTGCCTGCATGGGCTGCCAACCGCTCCAGAAAGTCCGACGAGAGCAGTTCGACGGGCGGCACCTTGGGGTTGATGCCCAGGCTGATGAGGTGCGCGTTGATCAGCGCCTTCACCTTTTCCCCGGCGCTGCCGAGGTCAAGGCTGGTGTCCTTGTAGCGTTCCTTGGCGACCTGCAGGATGTAGCCAAAGCGCTTGGCCGGCACCCGATAGGGCTGCGCCGAAGAATGCGGAAGCACGATGTCCATGCTCATCAGAAACTTCTTCAGGTACACCTCGAAATCGGCACGCTGCTTCTCGTCCTTGAGTGCCGTCACGGCTGCATGCACCACGGCGGCATCGGCGTCGACACCTGAAAGGGCGCCGGTGACAAACGCGCCGATGTTGGCCACGCCCATCGCCACGAAGTGCTGCAGCAATCGCTGGTAGCGCTCTTCGAGTACCGGCAGTTCGGAGCTGATGTTCTTCAGGCTATCGCGCAATTCCTGCATTTCATCGGTCGCTGCGTACAGCGTCAACGCGTCGGTCAGGTTGTTCGCCAAACCAATGTAATCAACGATGTAACCGCGGTGTTTGCCCTTCTTCACGCGATTGGTGCGCGCAATGGCTTGCAGCAGTGTGTGCTCGCGCAGCTTCTTGTCGATGTACATGACCTGCTCGACCGGCGCATCGAAGCCGGTCAGCAGCATGTCGCAAACGATCAGAAAGGCGATGCCGGTGTTTTCCTTGTCCGGGTCTTCCAGGTCGAAGCTGTGACAGAAGTTGTCGACGGCACGCATGCGCGCCGACTGCTTGCGCGCATGGGTCACGTACGCGGGCTCATTGGTGCCGTCAGATGAAATGACAACGGCAGTCTTCAGGAAGCGCAGCCGTCTCAGCAGTTCGGCGTCCGGCACTGCTTTGGCCTGTTCGTCGGCAATCCGCGCAACCAGTGCAGCCTCGATGCCGGCCTGATAACGCACGCAAGCGAGCTTGGAGTGGCATACCACCTGCGCCTTGAATCCGTTCGGCAGAATGTTGTCGACGTAGTGCCGGACCAGGTCCCGCGCGATGGCATTGATGCGCTGCTCGGCTTCCAGAATGTCGCCGGTGGCGCCGTACTTTTTCTTGATCGCCAGCAGATCTTCTTCGCTGCGATCGCGGAACAGGTCCTCGAAGGCATCGTCGAAGGCGCTCTTCTCGTTCAGCGCGCTGTCGGCGGTCCGGCCTTCATAGAGAATCTGCAGCGTGGCGCCATCATTCACCGCGTCCATCAGGCGGTACGTGTCGATGTACTCGCCAAAGCGCTTATGGGTCTTCTTCTCACCGTGGCGTGCCGTGATCAAGGGCGTGCCGGTGAAGGCGACACGCGCGGCGTTGGGAAAGGCCTCGAACAGGTTGTCGCCGAGGTCAGAACTCTGCGTGCGGTGGGCCTCGTCGATCATGAGAATGATTCGGTCCGAGGTGTTGACCACGCCGAAGGTCTGCGCCGATGGCATGGCCAGATAGGTGCCCAGTGCCTCGGACATGCGGATGCTCAGCGCCAGCCGGCGCTCCTGGAATTTGTGGATCATGACCATGCTGACATCGGAGCTGTCCGTGGCCAGGTGCTCGCGCAGGTCCGCGCGGCTCTCGATCACATTGACCCGACCGCCGATCAGCGTTGCGGTCCCGGTCAGTTGCTCTTCCAGGTCCTGGCGGTCGTTGACCAGCACGATCTTGTAGTCGTTGAGATCGCGACTGGCACGCAGCATGCGCGCGAGAAACACCATGGTCAGCGACTTGCCGGAACCCTGCGTGTGCCAGACCACGCCGCTGCGCTCCATTGGCGTCTGGCCACGGCGCAGGCGCTCAACAACGCGGCCTGCGGCGCGGAACTGCTGGTAGCGGCAGACCACCTTGACGCGTGTGCCGCCATCGCAGTCCATGAACACGGCGCTGGTGCGCAGGATCTGCAGCAAATTGCTGCGGGTCAGCATGCCGGCGATCAGTTGCTGCTGGCCGTTCAGGCCCTCGCGTGCAGCGTCATCCTGCGGATACAAGGTCTTCCAGGCGTAGTAGTGCTCTTCGCCGGAGGTGATGGTGCCGAAGTCGGCGTGGGTGCCGCTGCTGCGGATCAGCAGTAGATTGCTGTGGAACAGGCGCGGCTCGCCTTCCTTAAGCCCTGCAGCTTCCGTCTGCGCGCGCCGGCGCATATAGCGCTGCAGTTGCACAAAGGCCTCTTGCATCGGGTTGGCGCAAGTCTCGGAGCCTTTCTTGCATTCGATGACGGCCAGCGGAATGCCGTTCACGAACAACACGATATCGGGGACCATGAACGCTTTGACGCAGCCTGGCGTGTCGATGCGGAACTGATTGATGGCGTGGAACTGGTTGTTCTCGGGCGTGTGAAAATCAATCAACCGCACCACCGGATCCGCTTCGCCGGTCAGTTCGTTGACGTCCACCTGCGTCTTGAACAGCAGCGCCTGCACCGCTTCGTTGGCTTCCAGCAGTGTGCGATTGGGCTGCCGCAGCAACTGACCGCGCAGGTCATCGATCTGGCGATCAGTCAGCCAACTGCGCCCGTCGGTTGTGCGATTGATCGCACGCACCGTTGAGGCAAACACGTCGGGCAGCAGCCATTGGCGGAAGCTATACCTGAGGCTGGGGCCAGCGCTCTGCGGCAAGCCAGCGCCGTGATCGACGATGGTCCAGCCCAAGGACGCGAGTTGCTGAAGAAACGGCTGCTCGACCTCCGTGTACTCGGACATTGCCCACCTCAGGCGGTGGTGGGCGCAACGGTGTGCTGCGTCAGTCGCTCCAGTGCAATGCCCACCGCCCGATCATCGAACACGCGATCCTTGCGTTCGGCCGCGCCAACGCCGCCGCTCCAGTGGCGCAGTCCTGCGCGGACGGCGGCGATGTTGGGTGCCACGCCGTCGCGAACCAGCAGCCAATCGACTGTCGCAAGCAGTTCCATACCGAATGGCGATTCAAAGCCATCGATCAGCGCGGCGGTGTGCTCCAGCGCCTCGGCGTAGGGCTTGGCTGCGCTGCTCTTCAGATAGGCCTGCAGGTAGTCCTTGCGCGCGTCATCGAACCAGATCACGTCGAGCGGGCTGGCGTCGCTGATGCGCTTGTCGCAATGCAGATAGCTGCCATCAAGGTCGTTGAGCATATGACGCAGTCGATCGGCGTATGGGCCGTACTTGTCGGCCTGGAACTGCAGATTCAGTGGGTTGTCGCCGGGCGACCAGCGTTCGATGGCGCGCTCCAGGAACCATGCGAGCTTCTGGATCTCCAGTAGGCTGCATTCCATGCCGAGTATCCAGTAGCGGCGCACCAGTTCAGCAATCATCGCGGAAACTGGCGTCAGTTGAGTCTGTGCCGGACTCATTCCGCTGAGTCCGCGCGCCACAGCGGTGTTTGCGTCAACAGGTAGCGCGGACGGCCATTGCCCACCTGCGTGCGCATGACGTCGATCTGCGTCGCTTGGTGCAAGTGCGCGTTGATGGCGCCGACGTCTTCGACGACTGGCGCGACTTTGCCGCGGATGACCTCGTTGCTCGCCAGTTGGAACTCGAAGGTTCTGCTCTTGGGAAGTGCGCCGATGAACTCACCGTGGAGCTTCTCCTGGCTTTCCCTCAGGTTGTCCGAACCCAAGCGTGCAAGGCTGCGCGTCACCTGGCCGACATCGGTGAAGCGCACGCTGCCGGCGCCATACTGCAAAGCGCAAATCGCGCTGTGGTCGGCCAGCACCTTGAGAAAGGTGCGCACCTTTTCCAATGCGCGCGGGTCAATCTCCGATGCAACGTCGGCCAATTCATCATCATTGGCCAAGGTGCCCTGTAGCAGCGCTTGAGCGCGTCCCAAGGCCAGCGCCACTGCGCTGTCAGCCTCCAGCGGCAGCCGCGAGCCGGCGAATTCCTCCAACTCGAAGCCGAAGGAGCCGACCGCGGTATTGGTGATCAGCAACTGGTTTTGATCGCGATTGGGGATCGGTCCCATTGCTCGCAGTGGGGCGCTCAGCGACGCCGCCACCGATGCCACGACATCGGTGAAGCTGCTGACCGCTTTCATGGCGAAGTCGGCAAAAATCCCGTGGCTGCCGATCACCGGCAGTCCATCGAAGGTCAGGCGGGCGCGCGCCGGCACCCACTCATTCGCGGGATGCGCAGACAATTCGGCCTCGACCTTGCGCAAGCGCGCCGCGATGCTCATCCGCGTAAGTTGAGCTTTCTCCGGCGTTTCCAGCAGGTCGCGACGCAGGAACTCGCGTTCTGCCAACAACCGCTCGCGCGCATCAATGCTCATGGCCGCACCTGCGTTTGGTCTTGTAGATCGAGCCAGGCCAGTGCCTGATGATCCTGAATAGTATTCAGATCAACCTGCAAGAAGCCCTTCCAGGCTGCATCGCGCCGATGCGACCACATGCTGTACCAATAGGCGGCCTTGCTGACCAAGTTGGCGGGACTCATCTGGTTCAACTCGACGAAATAGTGGTCGACGGCGTATGTCTGCTTGACCCAGTCATGATCGAGGTGCGCAACCTGCGTTGGATCCGGCGCAAAGGTAGGCGGTGTGTCGACAAAGGTCACCACATCGATGTCTTTCGGTACGCGGCGTTCCAATACCTCAATGTGTTCCAGGAAGCTGCCATCCAGCCACTGAAAGCCACTCGACAGCCCCATGCCGTGAAGACCCGCTCGAAGTCCCAGCCATCCACGCAGGATGCGGCGCCGCTCCGGACTGGTGGCAAAGCGGGTGACCACGTCGAGCAAGGACACACGATACGGCGAGCGCTGCGTACTCATCGGGTCCGCCGAATCGTTGGGCGGCAGTACGCCGGCAGCGTTCCAGATCGGTACGGCAACGGTAGGCACTAAGTCTCTCCCCGCTTCAGTCCTCAGCTTTGCATTCTACTCGGACCTTGCCGGTCAGGAGGTCTTGCATCAGGCCGATCTTCTGCTGGCGCAATTTTAAGAGCTGACTGGTTTCTTTGTTGATGCTCTGTCTCGCCCCGTCGAGGGCATCGGCGATCTTGACTTGTTCGGCTTTATCCGACGGAGCAAATAGCCAAAGGCTGCGTATGTCGCCGACCCTGACATGCCCAACGGTTGAGCCGCCAGATATGAGGTCCAATCGCGATTGAATTTGTTGCGACAGCAGGACATAAAGAAAGTATTTTGCAGAGATCAGCTCTTGATTCGGGCGGTAGAGCATCATTCGCTGCCCCAAGCAGGTTGCGGGGTGGCGTTCTGGGATCATGCAAACTTCGCCCACTGGGGCTTCCCGAGTGATAACTATGTCGCCAATTCTTGGTTTGCCGCGCATTGTCCAGATACGGTACGACAGTTCATCAGTGTGCAATAGATCGACATCAACGAACTCGCCGTTACGTACGTTAGGAGTTCGGATGACGGGAAATCCGTCTGCTGTTTCTGGCGGGGTCCTGTTCTTGCAGTCGATGATTTGTTCGCAGACCGCCTCGCACGTCGTGAAGCGCCATTCCTTGGGAAGCCATCCGATGGGGGTTTCCTGGTACAACTCTGGCGCTTGGTCACGGGGTGGGCGGAGTTGGCCGTTGGGGAGTACGCCGCGGGTGAACAGGTCGTGCATCAACCCGGCCTTAATCTGCTGGTACTTCTCGATCAGGGCTTCGGTTTTCTCGATTGCCGTATCAGTGTGAATCAATATCGAAGCAATTTTCTCTTGCGCATGCCGGTTTGCTGGCAGATACACTGGTGTCGGCTTGATGCTTTGCCAAGAACACCGAGGCATCTTGGTGCCTTCTTCGTTGCGAATCGCTGCGGCGAATACAGTTTCTGACTGTGCGACATATGCAGCGAAAGCCGGATTAACGGAAGGACTTGGTCGCAGTACCAAGATGTCGGTGGAACAGTAGCCTCGCCGTAGGGCACGCAGACACTTCCTCAGGCGCGGGCGTAGCTTCCCGAATAGAATATCGCCTTCTGTGAATATGCTGTTGGTGCTGATCGAATCTTCTGCACTTCCTGACGATGATAGTCTGGAACCACCGGATGGCATATGCTCCAAACCAACATAAGGCAATGACGAATCCTTCCGCCCGTAGGTTCGATCACTCACAAGAGAGACCAAATCCGATAGCGTGTGCGTCGGCTTGTCACTCATACCCCAACTCCATCAAGTACTTCTGCAGCGCGCTTGCAGCCTCATCGCGCTCAGCTTCGATCTGCCGAGCGGTGACCGCGTACTTGGCCCACAGATTCTCGATCGCCGCCACGCACGCGCGTTGATCGGCGCGCAGGTACTGGCGGTAGCTCTCGATCAGCAGCTTGCCGAGGCGCTCGATGATGATCTGGCGGGCCTCATCGCGGCTGATCTTGGCTCTGGCCTGTTCGACCAGTTCCAGCTTGTGCGCTTCGCTGGCGCGGATGCTGGCCTTGAGCGCCTTGGCCTCATCTTCCAGCGCCTTGTGCGCGGCCAATCGGGATTCCACGCGCTCGGCGCTGTCTTTGGCGCGCTGGCCTTGCTCAATGGCGCTACGGACGACTACGGCAATCGGTGAGGCATGCTGGGCCGCGGCCGCCAGATCGAGCACGCGCTGGCCGTTGGCGAAGCGGGCCTCCTTCGCGGTGTAACCGTCGGTGCAGTGCCAGGCCTTGTCGGCGCTCGCTGGTAGTCGGCCGACCGCCTTGATCTCGACATAGAGATCGGCAACCGCGCCCTTGAGTCTCTTCAGTTCGGCTTTCCAGCTGGCGGTGGCTTCTTTCAGTTCCTCCTTGAGCCGCTTCACCTCATCGCTGGGCAGCACGCCCAGATCTTCAGTGTCTTCGAAATCCTCTTCGCTGGCGGCTGCGAACAGGGCCTGCAGCTCAGCCAGTCGGCTGTGCTGCGCCTCCAGTTCGGCCAAGACGTCTGGAAACTGGCTTTGCAGGATGTCGTCGTCCGGGATCAGCTCCGGTCCCCAACCGCTGGCGGCTATCGACTTGAAGTCCGAGGCGAGCAGCTTGTAGTAATTGGCAAAGGCGCCGCGCACCTGATAGCGCGTCAGCAACTGCTGCGCGCCAAAGGTGCGCTCGATGCTGTCAAGCAACGTCGCGCGCAGCGCATACACATTGCGTCCGGTGGCGTGCTGGTTGTCCGCATCCGGCGCCAGCGCTTCGACGATCGGCAGATGCGCGTGCCACCATGCCTGCAACGCGTCGATGAAGGCCGCCTGGCGGGCGATCACGCCGGGGTGCTGCTTCACATGCTCGGCGATGGCGCGTTTGTCACCGACTGCTGCGCTGAAGTCCGCATAGGCGGTGCCGGCTGACGCTGCGCGGGGCACAAAACAACTGTCGCGCAGCCCGGCGTAGTTGTGCCAGTAGTGCGCCAACGCATCGATCTCGCTGACCGGCACGCCGCCGTGCAGGTGCGCGCGGACATCATGCGGCTCGGGCGGCGGCGCATTGTCGACATAGCGCCGCACATTGCAGTTGTAGTCCTCGGCCGCGATGGCCGCGAAGGGCACCGGTTCCGCGTAGTGATCGATCTTCTTGCCGGCGCGGTAGGCATGCACGATCTTGTCCACGTCTTCCGGACGCAGGTGGTTCTGCGCCTTGCCCTCGCGGTATTCGCGGTCCGCATTGATGAACAACACATGCTCGCGCGTGGCCGCACCAGCCTTGTTGAGTACCAGCAGGCAGGCCGGAATGCCGGTGCCGTAGAACAGATTGCCCGGCAGGCCGATGACGGCCTCCAGATAACGCTTGTCGATGAAGTACTTGCGCGCCTCGCGCTCTTCGCCGCCGCGGAACAGCACTGGAAGAGACTGAGCCGCATCGACTCCTGAACAGTGACTTCATTTACGCCGATGCCAATCGCGATGGCGTAATCAGCAAGGCGGAGCTGGATCGCTGGAACTGAGGTTGATGTCCCCGGATCGGTCCTGACTGGCTGACCAGGCGGGCTTGCTGACAGGCTTTGCGGATCGCCGAGTTGTACTCGGCGCCTTTGGTCTACGCAGAGTGCAACTCGGCGATCCGGTGCGGGTCGATTAGACTTCTCCGGGTCTGCCACGGAGCCCGGTGCATTGGATCCCGCCCTCGAAGCCCACGCGAACCGGCTGTTGCAACAGGCACTGAAACGCGCTGCCGCCGAGCGTACCGACTGGGTACGCGTGCAGTCGGCGCCGCCTGCGGTGATCGAACACGTCTTGCGGGTGCTGAAACTGTCTGAAGTCACCGCCGAAAACCCGGCGACCGCGCCACTTTTCGAGGAGGCGCCAGTTGACGATCTGCCGGCGCCTGGCGCCCGGCTGGGCGCGTGGGAACTCATCCGCGAACTCGACGCGGGTGGGATGGGCGTGGTCTATCTGGCGCGTCGCGCCGATCAGAGTTACGACAAGCAAGTCGCGATCAAGTTCGTGCGCGTCGACCCGATGCTGCCGGCGTGGTTGCGCGCCGATCTGATCGCGCGCTTCGAGAACGAGCGGCGACTTCTTGCGCGCCTCGACCATCCGCACATCGCGCGCATTCTGGATGGCGGTCGCAGCTCGGCTGGCGTGCCGTACCTGGTGATGGAATTCGTCGATGGCGAATCGCTGATTCAATACTGCGATCGCGGCAAGCTGGATATTCCGGCGCGGCTGGCCTTGTTCCGGCGCGTGTGCGAGGCCGTCCAGGCGGCGCATCGACATCTGATCGTGCACCGCGACATCAAGCCGCAGAACATTCTGGTCGATCGCGAGGGTGAGCCGCGCCTGCTCGACTTCGGTATCGCGCGCCTGCTCGGAGAGGGTGGCGGCGACGAGATGCAAACCACCGGCATGGCGATGACGCCGGCCTATGCCAGCCCCGAGCAATTGCGCGGCGAACCGCTGACGACTGCCACCGATGTGTATTCGCTCGGCGTGGTGCTGTTCGAGTTGTTGAGCGGCTCACGACCTTACGAACTGGCGGGATTGAGCCCCGCGGAGAGCGAACGCCTGGTTTGTGACACCACGCCGCCGACCCTGAGGCGCGCATTGACCCAGGGCGAACTGCTGCCGCAGGAGCGCGAGGCGCGCACGCGCGCAGTGCGCGGCGACCTGGAGCGCCTGGTCGCGCAGGCGTTGCACAAGGACACCGTGCTGCGCTACGGATCGGCGCAGGCGCTGGCCGACGACATCGGGCGCTACCTCGCCGGGATGCCGGTACTGGCGCATCCGGATTCACTCGGCTATCGGGCGGGCAAATTTCTGCGTCGGCACCGGTTCGGCAGTGCGGCGGCAGCGGTGGCATTGATGCTGTTGCTGACCACTGCCTCGATCGCCGCCTGGCAATGGCGTGTCGCCACGCGCGCGGCGCAGGACACGGCGCAGGTCAACGCTTTCCTGCTCGACATCATGCGAGTTTCTAATCCGTACGCCACGGGCTCCGAGCTCACCCTGGCGCAGGCGCTGGATGAGGCCGGTGCCCTGGTCGACCAGCGCTTCAGTGGGCGACCGGATCTGGCCGTGGGCATCCGCACGGCGCTGGGCGAGAGTTTGTTCGCGCGCTATCGGCTGGACGCTGCCGAGACCCAACTGCGTCGCGCATTGGCCGATGGCGAGCGCTTGTTCGGGCGCGACGACATTCGCACGGTACAGGCGCTGGCGACGCTGGCCAGCGTGGTCAAGGAGAGCAATCGCATCGACGATGCGCAGGCGCTGTTCGACGAGGCGCTGGCGCGGCTGGAACGAGCGGGGCATGCCGGGGATCCGCTTTACGCCAGCGTGCTCAATGATCTCGGCGTGATGCACCTGCTGAACGAGGACTTCGAGAGCGCACGGAACCATCTTGAACGTGCGCTCGCCATCGCCGCCGGTGCCAGCGACGAGCGTGCGCGCACGGTGGCCAATCTCGCCCAGGCATCGCGTGGTGTGGGCGATCTGGACCGTGCCGAGGCGCTGTATCGCGAAGCGCAGCCATTGCTGGAGAGTGCCTACCCGGAGGGTGGTCCACACCTGGCGGTGTTGCTCAACAACCGCGCGCGCCTGGCGTGGGAGCGCGATCGCCCGGAAGAGGCGATCGAGTTGCAGAGGCAGGCAGTGGCGATGCATCAGCGCTCATTCCGCGGCGACCATGTGATGATCCTGGTGCCGATCACCAATCTGGCGCGCATGGCACTCGATTTCGGCGACATCGCTGTCGGCGCCGAGTGGGCAGAGCAGGCGGTCGACATGGCGGATCGTTTGTACGCGCAGGCCGCTCACCCTTACCAGGTCAATGCGCTGGCGGCATTGGTCGAGGCGCGCCTGGCGCAGCAACGCGGAGCCGACGCGGTATCCATTGCCGTGCGCATGCGCAGCATCCTTGAGGCTCTCGATTCTGCACCCGAATCGACGCGGCAGTTCGCCGCCGACATCGTCGAGCGCGTCTGTGGACTGGAACCGGCGCCAGTGGGGCTGGAGTGCGCGGTTAGCGCACCGAATCCGCCGTAGTCGGGTCATCGATCGGCGGAGGTCAGCGACAACGTTCCAGTGTCACCACTGTCAGGTCGTCGTGCTGGCGTGCCGAACTGGCGTGCTCGGTGATGGTGGATTGCAGGCGCCGGGCGGCATCGGCGGCGCCGGAGGATGCACGCAGTACCTCCAGCACACGCTCGCGGCCGAGTTCCTCGCCAGCCGGATTCTGCGCTTCTTCGACGCCGTCGGTGGTCACCATCAGCACCTCGCCGGTGGCCATCACCCGTTTCAGCACACCGATGTCAGGATCCGACTCAGGTCCGAGTGCCAGACCGGTGTCGTTGCCGAGTTCGATGACTTCGCCGCCCGCCAGCTTCAGCAATCCAGGCGGGTGCCCGGCGCAACCGATCTCGATCGCATGCGTGCGCGGGTCGAACATCACCGCCATCGCAGTGACGAACAGGCCCGGCTCGATCACCTTGTGCAGGGAGCGATTGAGCCGGCGCAGAATGGATTCCGGCGAACCGCAGGCCGGGACGATCTCGAACAGCATGCCGCTGACGAAAGCCATGTACATCGCGGCGGCGACGCCCTTGCCGCAGACATCGCCCATGACCACCGCCTGGCGTCCGTCATTGGCGATTGCCCAGTGGATGAAATCGCCACCGACGCCCAACGCCGGCACGATGACCTGCCCGATCTCGTAACCGTCGATGGACGGCGGCGGATCCGACAGCATGCGTCTTTGCGAGATACGCGCCAGCAGCAGTTGCGGCTCCACCCGCAATCCCCCGGCGATGGTCGCATGTTCGGCACCCGTAGCCGGTACCACGGTCTGCTCCAGCGGCTTGGCGATCCCGCTGACTGGCGAGATGAATATGCGCAGTTGCAGGTGCCCGAGGCGCAACTGGTCGCCATCGGCAAGCTGATAGGGCTTCTGGTCCAGCGGGCGGCCGTTGACGAAACTGCCATTGGCGCTGCCGAGGTCCTGGACTTCAACCACACCGCCGTGCACGTTGAAACGAACGTGGCGACGCGAGACGGTCGGGTGCTCGAGCACGATATCGGTGGCTGGGTCGCGCCCGCAAACGCCGCCGCCCGAGATATCCAGCAGTTGCGTGGCACCCAGCGCATCGGTGCATTGAAGTCGAACGCGGATCGCGGACATCAAATTCGGGTGAAGGGACGAGAAGTGCGCAGATTACCTGAGCAGGACGGATATTGACGTAATTCCATGATTCCACGATTATGGAAACATGGAACCAGACGAGATCACAGAAGCCCTCGCGGCACTCGCGCACAAGTCCAGACTGGCCGTGTACCGTTGGCTGGTGCAGGCTGGACCGCAAGGCGGCTATCCGGGAGACATCGCGGCGCAACTGGGTCTGCCGCCGGCGACGCTGTCGTTCCACCTGAAGACGCTGATGCAGGCGCGCCTGGTACGGTCCACGCAGAGCGGGCGCTTCATCTGTTACACCGCCGACTATCAGGCGATGCGCGGTCTGATCGCGTACCTGACCGAAAATTGCTGCGGTGGGCAGCCGGAACAATGCGCGCCCGCTTCCGGATGCGGGTAGGTCACTCGGCCGCGGAGCGGGTCAAGTGACACTCGATGTCCTCGCGCAGTCCCTGCGGGACAACGGGAGCTACCTCCCTCGCTACTCCGATGAGGTCGTCAATGAATCGCGTGCTGTTCGTCTGCATTGAAAATTCCAACCGCAGCCAGATGGCTGAGGCCTTCGCCCACATGCTCGGTGGCGCCAAAGTCGATGCAAAGAGTGCCGGTTCCCGACCCTCGGGAAAGATCAATTCGAAGGCGATCCGCTTCATGGCGGAACTCGGCTATGACTTGACGACCCACGAGTCCAAGTCGCTGGACCGGGTGACCGGCGAGTTCGATGCGGTGATCACCATGGGCTGCGGCGACAACTGCCCGTGGATCCCGGCGCGCCAGCGCGAGGATTGGGCCTTGCCGGATCCACGCGATATGGATGACGACGGATATCGCGCGGTACGCGACGAGATCGGCGCGCGCGTGAAAGCGTTGCTGGAGTCGTTGTGAGCGCGTACCAAGGCCCTTGTAGAGCGGAGCTTGCTCCGCTGCCTTTCGCCAGCCCGAGCCGAGCAAGCTCG
>ERZ761602.1289-NODE-1289-length-46414-cov-12.089066_pt1 | contig 46414 bp, 38 predicted proteins | sample MGYA00512165_ERZ761602 | MGnify/ENA primary metagenome ERZ761602 (study PRJEB28899, sample SAMN02445085) | bioreactor sludge metagenome | biome: EBPR sludge; isolation source: Thorneside wastewater treatment plant | place: Australia: Brisbane, Thorneside...
AAAACATCATGACAGCCAGCTTATCATATATATCTATAAACGCTACTTGGTATCAAAGGGGAAAACCCAGTTCAGTCCGGTATAACATTTTCAGAAAATTGACTAGGAGCAGAGAGAAGATACAGACGTCGTTATGGTGCAATAGCCTTGATGATGGTTCACCCTGTATCATGACATTGATAGCCAAATACGACCCATGGAAACACATCATGAGCCTCATGAATCAGAAGACGCTTGTTGATGACCTCAAGCAACATATTTCCCACGGACAGGTGGTCGTGGTAGCAGGTACCGGGATATCGGTTGCCACCTGTGAGAATCAGCAGGTAGGCAGCTTCCCAGTTGCGACTTGGACGGGGCTGCTGAAGCACGGCGTGGATTTTTGCCAGCACACTGAAAGCGCTTTGAATGCGAAAGAAGCCCGATCTGTTTTAGGGCAGATCAAAGTAGGTGAAACAGATTTTCTCATTACCGCCGCTGAACTCATCACAAAACGTCTGCATGATAAAAGACCCGGCGCGTTCCGGCGCTGGCTGAAAGACTCGGTCGGCAAGCTTGCACCCACGCAGCCGGGCATTATCCAGATACTGGCAAGTTGGCCGGTGGTGCTGGCGACCCTAAATTACGACCGTTTGATCGAAGCCGTTACGAGTCGCCAACCGATCACTTGGCAAGACCGCAGCAAGATTGAGGATGTTCTTCGTGACGGTCACGATGCGGTCATTCATCTTCATGGCTACTTTGATGAGCCAGAGTCCGTCATTCTCGGACTATCGTCCTACGCCAAGGTCGCTAACGATCCGCACACTCAGGCAGTTTTGCAACTGTTCACACTGGGACGCACGCTGCTGTTCGTGGGTTGCGGCGGTACCTTCCAAGACCCGAATTTCAGCCGGCTGATCGAATGGGGATACGAGGCGCTCAAGAATTCCACCGCACGGCATTTTGTCCTATGCCGGCAGAGCGAAAAAACCAAATTCGTGAAGCTTCAGAAAACGGCCCCGTGGCTTTATCCCATCGTGTTTGGGGCGAAGCACGAAGATTTGCTGCCTTTTCTGCGCAGTCTGGCCCCCTCTGTGACGCCCAGCCATCCGCACGGGCCACCGCCAAAGCCGCCGCCCCTCAATCTCGCCGGTTACGCCAAAGCGGTGCGCGACCGTTACGCCAAGCTTAAACTGGAATCCCTCGACGCCACCGGCTGTTATTACCGTGAGTTGGAGCTTTGGCGGGTGTTCGTGCCGCAGCACGTCCGCGAGTGCCAGGAATATTTGCCGCAAGTGCTGGAACTGCCCAAGGAACACCTGCATCGCTTGCGCGAAGAAGGTTATATCGAAAGCGGCAAATTCCAGCCCGAGGATATCCAGGAACTGCGTCGCCGCTACCTCGAACAAACATCCCGCAATGTTCTGGAACTGGTGGATGACCCCAGTTTGCCGCAGGTGGTCATCCTGGGCGATCCCGGCTCTGGCAAGTCTTGCCTGCTTCAAGCGCTGGCGTTGCGTTGGGCCGATCAACCCGAACTCGAAAGGCGGAGTTTGGATTTGCCATTATTGATCGAATTGCGTGCCTACGCGCAAGCCCGCGAGCGTGATCACATCAACGGCTTTCTCGATTTCTTCCAGCAGAGTCCGCTGGCGCTTTGTCAACTGGATTCGCATGGACTTCGCGAACTGCTGGAATCGGGTCGCGTAAGGGTGTTCTTCGATGGACTGGATGAAGCTTTCGATCCCGTGCTACGCGAGGAGATCGTGAACATCATTCAACGTTTCACGAACGATTTTCCCCGTGCCCGGATCGTCATAACTTCGCGGGTGATCGGTTACAAAGGCGAGAGTTTCCGTAGTGCTGGCTTTCGTCACTTCATGCTCCAGGAACTGGACGACGAACAAATTGCCGTTTTCCTGGACAAGTGGCATCGTGATACTTATCGCTCTACCGAGAGTGCCGAGCGCAACGAAAAACACGCCCGCCTGACCCGCGCCATCGCGGATTCGCGACCCATCCGCGAGCTGGCGGGCAATCCGCTTTTGCTTACCATGATGGCGATTCTTAACCGGAATCAGGATTTACCACGCAGTCGTGCTGACCTCTATGAGCAATGCTCTCGTTTGCTGTTATTTCAATGGGAAGTAGAGAAAACCCTGCGAGCTGACCCAGATCTTGCCCAAGACGCTGGTGCTATTGGCCTACGGGAAAAGCAAGACATACTTCGCCAGCTTGCCCGCGCCATGCAAATCGGTGCGAACGGACCGCTAGGTAATTTGATTGCCACCGACCGCTTGGAAGCCATCATCGAGGAGACAGTGAAACCGCTGGTGAAAGGCAATCCGCGCGCCGTGGCCCGCGCGCTGATCCGCCACTTGCGCGAGCGCAACTTCATTCTGTGCTTTGCGGGAGGTGATTCTTATGCCTTTGTCCACCGGACTTTTCTGGAATATTTTTACGCTGACGATCTGCGCGTGCGCTTCGAACACGAGAAGAGCATCAACGAGGAAGATCTCAAAACGCAAGTGTTTGGCCCGCACTGGACGGACGAGACCTGGCATGAAGTGTTGTGTCTGGTAGCGGGGATGATTCATCCGAAGGCGCTAGCGAGCATTCTGGAATTCCTGCTGGTGCAACCAGACCCGGAGCAGACTTGCCAACATATTTTTCTGACGGCCCGCTGCGTGGGCGAGGTACGGAAAGGTTCGGATCTGGGTGGTGTGGCAAATACGGTGAAACAACGACTTACCGAACTCGTCCAGTTTGACCTCCATTATTCCTACGAACCTTGGGATGAAGAGGCTAACAAGATTCGTTTAATTCGCACTCAGGCGGTTAGATTAAGAACTAGCATTTGGCATGAGGATTTGGAGACACGCGATTTACTCAGCTCTCGCGTTCAATTGGAAGAGGACAGGGAAGTGCGGCTAACAGCGTTGGAAGCGCTTGTAGGGGGCTGGAAGTATGATCCTATTATCCTGCCCTTGCTCAAAGATCGAGCACAGTTTGATTATTATTATGCTGTTCGGCTGGTGGCGATGAGAGCGCTAGTGGAGTTTTGGAAGGATGATCCTGATACTTTGCCTTTGCTTAAAACCCGTGGCCAGTCTAAGGAAGGGTTTTGGCTCGAGTATTTCGAAGTGGTAGGAGCACTGGTATGGGGTTGGAAAGATGATCCTGACACTCTACCTTGGCTCAAAGCTTGCGCACAGTCCGAAGAATGTGTGTATGTGCGGCAGGCAGCAGTGGATGCGTTGGTAGAGGGCTGGAAAGATGATCCAGAAACCGCAGCTTGGCTCAAAACCCATAATCAACCCGGTGCGTGATGTTGGTTTTCAGCCGATGAACAGTTGAAGACGCGGTTCCACTCGGGCAATCGCTTCGAAATCGTGGTCATCGTGCAGCAACACCATGTCATGCTCGACGGCTTGGCGCGCGATCAGACAATCGTTTGAACTGCGCGGAGTCACGCCCGCCCAGCGGCAACGACAATAAAGGTGGGCAGCGGCGATATGCGTTGCGGCCAAGTCGCTGGATGCGAGTAAAGGAAGGTCGGCAAAATACCGTTGCAGCGTGGCGAAATGAGCATCGGAACTGGCACCTTGCAGGATTTCCTGAAGAATCAGCGGCGTCAGAGCGACGGTCGTTTCCGAATCCAGAATCCGTTTCAAATGATGGACTGCTGGCCGGTCAGCGTTCCGTAGCAGACTGATCCACACCGATGTGTCAACGAGAATCATCGCCGGCACGAGCCGCCTTGTAATCATAATCAGGATCGATGAGTTCCTGACCGGCCAATTCAAGAATCTGGCGCTGTTTCTGGCTTGCCACAAACCGCCGTAGGGCGATGTCTACTGCTTCCCGTTTGGTCTTAACCTTGGCCAACTGCATGGCTTCGTTGATAAGGTCGTCATTGAGTACGATATTAGTGCGCATATACACCTCCCAATGTGTATATATTGGGTCTCTGAACAGACGAGATCAATCATCGATCACTCCTCACGCGCCAACGTCTCCAACGCCTCATGGGCTTCCAACCATGCGCTTTCGATTTCCTCCAGTTCCTTATCCACCTGCGCCTTGCGCAACAGCAACTCCTTTAGCCGGTTTTTGTTAGCATCTTCATACAGCGCCGAATCCAACAACTCATCGTGCAAACGGGTTTGTTCAGCATGCAACTGTTCCATCCGCTGTTCCAGCTTTTTGACGCGCTGTTCCAGCGGCTTGCGCTTGACCGCCGTCTGCTGGCGGCGTTCCGCCGCCTGCCGCTTCTGCTCGCGGCGTTCAGCGGCGTTGCCGCCATTGCCGGTGGCGCGTGGCGCGGCGTCCCGGCTGGCGGCCCGCTGCTGTTCGTTCAGCCAGTTGCGGTAATCGTCCAGATCGCCGTCGAACGGCTGCGCCCGGCCTTCCGCCACCAGTAGAAACTCGTCGGTGACGGTGCGCAATAAATGCCGGTCGTGCGAAACCACGATCAGCGCGCCCTGATAATCCTGCAAGGCCAGGGTCAGGGCATGGCGCATATCCAAATCGAGATGGTTGGTCGGTTCGTCCAGCAGCAATAGATTAGGCCGCTGCCAGATCAGCAGCGCCAGCGCCAGCCGGGCCTTTTCCCCGCCGGAGAAGGGCGCCACCGGCTCCAGCGCCCGGTCGCCGTTGAAACCGAAGCCACCGATAAAATTGCGCAACGCCTGCTCGCTGGCGCGTTCGTCCAGCTTTTGCAGGTGCCGCAGCGCGCTCCAATCGGGCCGCAGTTGCTCCAACTGATGCTGGGCAAAATAGCCGATGGCGAGACCCTGCCCGGTTTCGATCTGCCCGGCCAACGGCGGCAGCAAACCAGCCAGCAGCTTGATCAAGGTCGATTTACCCGCGCCGTTCGGGCCGAGCAAACCCAGCCGCGCCCCGGAACCGATAACCAAATTGACGTTGCTCAATATCGTGCGCTCACCGTAGCCCGCCGCGGCTTTCTCGACCGCCAGCAGCGGATTGGGTAAGCGTTCCGGTCCGGCGAACCCAAATGAGAACGGAGAATCCACATGAGCGGCAGCGATGCGCTCCATCCGCTCCAGCGCCTTGATGCGGCTCTGGGCTTGCCGGGCTTTGGTGGCCTTGGCGCGAAAGCGGGTGATGAAACTTTCCAGATGGGCGATTTCCCGCTGCTGCTTCTCATAGGCCGATTGCTGCAAGGCCAGCTGCGCCGCGCGCTGGTCCTCGAAGGCGGCGTAGTTCCCGGTGTAGAGCGTGATACGCTGCTGGTCGATGTGGACGATATGATCGGCCACGTTATCCAGCACGTCGCGATCGTGGGAGATCAGCAGCAGGGTGCCCGGATAGGCGCGCAGCCATTGTTCCAGCCACAGCACGGCGTCGAGATCGAGATGGTTGGTCGGCTCGTCCAGCAACAGCAGGTCGGAGCGGCACATCAGCGCCTGAGCCAGATTCAGTCGTACCCGCCAGCCGCCGGAGAATTCGGCGACCGGCCGTTCCAACTGACGGGCGGCAAAGCCTAGCCCGGCCATCAGCTTACCGGCGCGGGCGCGGGCGCTGTAGCCCCCGATGCTGTCGAAGCGGGCGTGCAATTCCGCCTGCCGCGTGCCGTCGTGAGCCGCCTCAGCGGCTTGCAAGCCGCTTTCGATCTGGCGCAGCTCGGCGTCGCCGTCCAGCACGAATTCCAGCGCCGGCACTGGCAATGCCGGGGTTTCCTGGGCAACGTGGGCCAGTGTCCAGCCCGGCGGCACATCGAGATCGCCGGCATCAGGATGCAATTCATCGCGCAGCAGGGCGAACAGCGTGGATTTGCCGCTGCCATTGGCGCCAGTCACCCCAACTTTCCAGCCGGGATACACGGTCAGCGACACATTATCGAACAGCGGCTTGCCACCGCGTTGCAGGGAGAGTTGACGGAGAGTAAGCATGGCGCCAAGTTTACCAGTTGGCCGATGATAACGGGATTCAATTCACGATAGGACTCACTACAATCAAATCTTACCCAACGGCTGTTCACATGCTTTGAATGCCATCCAATGACCGATCAGGAACTTTTGCGCTACAGCCGGCAAATTCTGCTGCCGGCATTCGATATTGAGGGTCAGGAACAACTGCGCAAATCCCATGCGCTGATCATCGGTCTAGGCGGACTCGGCTCGCCAGCCGCCATGTACCTGGCCGCTGCGGGAGTAGGCCGGCTGACCTTGGTCGATTTCGACACAGTCGACCTGTCCAACCTGCAACGGCAGATCATTCATCGCACCGCCGATCTTGGCCGGCCCAAGGCCGCGTCAGCGCGGGACACGCTGCTGGCGCTCAATCCCCTCGTTGAAGTGGTGGCCATTCCACAGGCGCTGGATGAAGCGGAATTACTGGCGCACGTCCGGCAAGCGGATGTAGTGATAGATGCTTGTGACAATTTACCGGCCCGGCTGGCGATTAACGCTGCCTGTGTCAAGGCCGGAACGCCGCTGGTGACCGGCGCAGCGATCCGGTTGGAGGGACAAGTGCTGGTTTGGCGGCCCGGCGGCGAAGGCGCCTGTTACCGTTGTTTGTACCGTGAGGCTGAGATGCCTCCCGAAACCTGCGCACAGACCGGCATCCTGGCTCCAGTGGTTGGGATTATCGGCAGCCTTCAGGCCACTGAAGCGATCAAGGTATTGACACATCTGGGCGAACCACTGGAAGGGCGCTTGTTATTACTGGATGCCGCGCGCATGGAGTGGCGGACGATGCATGTTCGACGCTGGCCGCAATGTCCGGCCTGTGGATGCGCGTAGCAAGCGGGAATCAAGAGACACCCTAGAGATTCACAAGAAAAATAGAATCATAGCCACCCGAAGACCGGGCAGAACCTATGGTGAGATGCCGGTTAGTCTCATAGAAGTTAGAGCCGCGCTGGCCAATAGCCATGACATTGGCCATCAGGGCCGCTATGCTTGCGGGCCATGAATCAAACCATCACTTCCCGTTTGCGTCAGCGTCGACGCCACTGGCGCTGGGCATTTGATACGCTGGCATTCCTGATTGTATTGCTGGGGTTGGGCTGGATCATCGTCGAAGGCGCTGGCACCCTGCACTATAACTGGCAATGGTACCGGATTCCGCAATACCTTTATCATATCGAGGATGGTGTATTTTACTCTGGCCCGCTGTTACGCGGGCTGGGTGTGACGCTGGAGTTGACCGGTTGGAGTTTACTGCTGACCCTGATTTTCGGCCTGACGGCGGCGCTGCTACAGCGTTCGTCGTCTTGGGCAGCCCACGCGATAACTCGGGTCTATGTCGAAATCGTCCGTAATACCCCACTGCTGGTGCAGATCTATCTGGTTTACTTCATTCTGGCGCCGATCCTGGATCTGGACCGCTTCGTGGCAGCGATATTGGCGCTGGCCATTTTCGAAGGCGCCTTTGCAGCAGAAATCTTCCGTGCCGGCATCGAGGCCATTCCCAAGGGCCAGTGGGAAGCCGCCCGCTCGCTCGGCTTGCCGTCCCACGCTATTCACCGCTTGGTGATCCTGCCCCAAGCCATCCGCCTGGTGCTACCACCGCTGACCGGACTGGCCGTGTCGCTGATTAAACATTCTGCCTTGGTCAGCGTCATCGCAGTCGCCGATCTGACCACAGAGGGGCGTAATCTGATCGCTGACACTTTCATGACCTTTGAACTTTGGTTTACGGTCGCCGCTCTCTATCTGGTCTTGACCACCAGCCTGTCACTGCTGATCAGCAGGCTGGAGCGCCGCCTGCCTATGCATAGCGCTGGGCATTGAACCATGCCGCCACGCCGGCCCCGGTTCCGTCAATTAGACCTGCTCATTCTGGTTGCCGTTCTAGCGCTGATCAGCTACATCCTCTACCGGGTGCAATTTCATTTTCACTACAATTGGAACTGGCAGTTAATTCCCAGCTATTTCGCGCGTTATGAACCCGGCTCAGGGAATTGGGTGCTGAATCTGCTCGGGCAAGGCTTTCTGATGACGGTGCGGCTGGCGATTTGGGGCGGGCTGCTGGCAGCGCTAACCGGGGGCGCTTTAGGGGTGTGCCGGGTGGCGCACAGCCTATTTTTGCGGCTGCTCAGCCTGACTTACATTGGGCTAATCCGCAACACTCCCCCGCTGGTATTCATCTTCATCTTCTATTTCTTCATCAGCAGCCAGCTCATGCCGCTGCTGGATATAGAAAGCTGGATCGCGGACGCCGGGCCGGGCACTTTAAAAGGGCTGACATTCTTATTCGGCCCGCTGGAGCTGTTACCCAATTTTCTATCCGGACTCATCTGCCTGGCGCTGTTCGAAAGCGCTTACGTCTCTGAGATCATCCGTGCCGGTATTGAAGCTGTACCGCAAGGCCAGTGGGAAGCAGCCCGGGCGCTGGGAATGCATTCGGGTCAGGCGATGAGCAAAATTGTTTTGCCGCAGGCACTCGCTAAGATGGTTCCACCGCTTGCTGGCCAGTTCATCTCACTCATTAAGGACTCGTCATTAATCTCACTCATCTCCATCCAGGAACTCACCTTTACGGGAACTGAGCTGGCAGTATCCTCCGGACGGGTGTTTGAGGTGTGGCTAACAGTAGGGGTATTGTATTTTGTGTTGTGCTTCGGATTAGCGCGGCTGTTTGGGCGTCTGGAACGGCGGTTGAGCCGATACCACTAACGAATGATGGATCTGAATGATAAAGAAAGGAAAATCTTAAAAGAACATCTAAGAACAACAGGCGGACCTGGAAAGCGTCCGCCCGTTTTACATCAGATTACAGACACAGCGACTTGCCCTTGGAGCCGAGATCGGTAAAGGCTTCGTTCAAGCGAGCCACCATATTCTGTTCTGCGGCGCGCAGGTACTTACGTGGATCATAGAACTTCTTATACGGCTTGTCGGTTTCTGGATCAATCTGGTACAAGAAAGCCTTGGGATTCTCGGTGACGAACTTGCCAATCGCCTCCGAATAGGCGAATTGCAAATCGGTGTCGATGTTCATCTTGAACACACCGTACCCGACTGCTTCAGTGATCTTTGCCTTCTCCGAGCCGGAACCGCCGTGGAACACCAGATTGAGCGGTTTCGCCGCAGTCTTGCATTCCTTTTCAATGAGCGCCTGTGAGTTCTTGAGAATTTCCGGACGCAATTGCACGTTGCCGGGCTTGTACACACCATGCACGTTGCCGAAAGAGGCGGCCACCGAGAAATGACCAATGGGTGACAGCCGCTCGTAGGCCTGCAATACATCTTCCGGCTGGGTATAGAGATGAGAGTTGTCAGCGCTTTCATCAAGCTCGCCGCCGATGCCGTCTTCTTCACCACCGGTAACGCCGAGTTCAATTTCCAGGCTCATGTCCAACGGCGCCATGCGCGTTAAAATCCGCGCGCACTCGCTGAGATTGAATTCCATCGGATCTTCAGAAAGATCCAGCATGTGCGAACTGAACAACGGCTTACCGTGCTGCTTGAAGTACGCTTCGCCATGATCCAGCAGCGCTTCGACCCAGGGAATCAGGCCCTTGTTAGCATGATCGGTATGCAGCACCACGCAGACCCCATAGTGTTCGGCCAGCAAATGAACATGCATTGCTGCCGACACCGCGCCTAACACCTTGGCCTTAAACCCGTCCTTCATCCCCTGTCCGGCATAGAACTGCGCCCCGCCATTGGAAAGCTGAACGATGACATCGGCTTGGTTCTTGGCGGCGGCTTCCAGCACGGCGTTGATCGTGCTGCTGCTAGAGACATTGACCGCTGGCAATGCATAACCGCCTGCTTTCGCAGCGCCCACCAAGGTAAGATAATCTTTACCAGAGACAACGCCAGGTTTGAGCTGTGCCATGAAAGAATCCTCTTATGTTCTAAAGTGAATAAAACCACGAATGAAACTGCTTGACGAAGAATGATCGTCATTCAGGCTTTAAAGAACTGGATGACGACCTCGAATCCAGTATAGCCTTTGCGCCGCCATCGTAGTAGCCATGTTCTCACAGTTGGATGCCGTCAGCGCTCAATGCCCCGTTGGAAAAGCGGCTCATCCGGTATTGAGCAGGACCAGCAACACGATAATCGCGGCACCCGCAGAGATGAGTCCGCCAATCAGGATCTTATTGAGCCGGGCCGTTGCGGGCCACCGCAACGCCAATTGCTCCACCGTCTGCTGCATTTCCTCGAAAGCATGCGTCTGCTCCTGGATCTGGCGTTCGGTTTCACCCAAACGTTGCTCATGGTCATCCAGAAAACTGGCGCTTTCAATGCCTTCCAGCGCTGTCAGCCGCTCATGCAAAGCGACCATCTGGCCATGCAATTCTCGAAGAATCGGATCGAACTTGCCAAACTGTTCAGCCTGGGCACCCAGCCATTTCTCCAGCGCTGCCAACCGTTCCCGGTCAGCGCCTAGCGCCTCAGCCCCGCGCGCCCGTTCTTCGTTGAATTGCTGTTCGAGCGCGCTAACCCGCTCATTCAGCTTGCCCAAGGTTGCTAGCGCGGTTTCCCGCTGGGCGTGCTCTTGCTTGTGGAGGCTGGTGAGGGCGTCGATATGACCATTGATCTCCTGGGTTTGCGCCCGGGAGCGCTCGGTCAGCGCCGCTAGTTCACGGGTATGCGCATCCAATTGTTCACGATGCTTCATGGATTGCGTCCTCAGTGCTTTCTCCAGGTCCACGCTCACTTGCCGAACGCCCTGGAGTTCTTGACGGAGAGCGTCCATAGCCCCGGCAAGTTCGTCAGATCGCAGGTGACCCGCATGATGCGCTTCACGCAGGGTGGCGAGGTCGCTTTGAGTTTTCTGGATCTCCTGGCGAAGGGCGTCATGAACTTCCCGGTGGAAGGTATCCACCATCACAGTCAGTTTATCGATCTGCTGTCCATACACTCCGTTAACATCACGCACAGACACCAAATCGTCCTGATTTTTTTCAAGCTTCTGGCTGACGGCATCCAGTGCTGCGGCCAGTCCGGCAACCTGCTGGCTGTGTGTAGCGCTCGCCTGGTGAAGCGTCTCCAAACCGTCCAAAGATCCCTGCATCTCTTGGCGGAAGGTTTCCATCGTCACGCCAAATTCATCAATCCGTTGATTGTAAGTACCGCTGCTTTCACGAAGGAACGCCAGTTCCTTCTGGGTTTCCTGAACTTCCTGGCGAATCGCATCTATTACGGCCATCATCTCGTCCGCCCGCTGACCGTGTGTAGCACAGGCATTGAGCAGGGCCGCCAATTCATTTTGAGTTCCCTGAAAGCGTTCGCGAATTACTTCCAGGGCATCATTGAGAGGGTCATCATGCGTGCTCATTAGCGTCCTCAATAATACAGGGTGGGGTATTAGCTAAGTTTAATGGTTTCCGAAACATGATTCTGAAGAGAGAATCTGACGGATAGATATGTTAAAAAAGAGGTTAGAAGAATCAGTTGCTCAATACCATGCGTAAAACGACCCCTTCCATTTTCTTGATTGGCCCGATGGGCGCTGGAAAAACCACGATTGGCCGCCGGTTAGCGCATGCGCTGCGATGGACCTTTTTCGACAGCGATCAGGAAATCGAGCAGCGCGCCGGCGCCACGATCCCCCTGATCTTCGAACTTGAAGGCGAAGCCGGATTCCGTATCCGCGAGAAAGCCGTTATCGCTGAACTTACTCAAAACCCGGCTATCGTGCTGGCCACAGGCGGCGGCAGTGTGCTCGACCCCGACAATCGCCGCTGCCTGGCGGGGCGCGGGTTTGTGGTTTACCTCTATGCCTCGGTTGATGAACAACTTCGCCGCACCCGCCATGACAGTCATCGCCCCTTGCTGCAAACTGCCGATCCTGGCGCTCGGCTAGAAGCGCTATTTACCGTGCGCGATCCGCTCTATCGGGATACCGCTGACCTCATCATCACCAGCGATGGTCAGGCGCCACGCATCATCGCCCAACGGGTTCTTGCCCATATTCAGGAGATGCCTTCCCTATGAAAACGCTGTACGTTGAGCTTGGCGACCGCCGCTATCCTATCCACATAGGCCCTGGCCTGCTGACACAGCGCGAGTTACTTCGTCCCCACATTCCCGGACGGCAGGCGCTGGTCGTCAGCAATACCACCGTTGCCCCATTGTACCTGGAGCCCGTATGCGCCGCCCTGGATGGATTGCGCCATGAAGCGGTGATTTTGCCCGATGGTGAACAATACAAGACGCTGGACATGCTCAACGAGATCTTTACCGCGCTGTTGAATCATCGCTTCGACCGCAACTGCACCGTCATCGCGCTTGGCGGTGGCGTGATCGGTGATATGGCTGGCTTCGCCGCGGCCTGCTATCAGCGCGGTGTGCATTTTATTCAGATTCCCACAACACTGCTGGCCCAGGTAGATTCCTCGGTCGGCGGCAAGACCGCTGTTAACCATCCGCTCGGCAAAAACATGATTGGGGCATTTTACCAGCCGCTGTGTGTCCTGGCCGATACCGATACCCTGGCAACTCTGCCGGATCGGGAGCTGAGTGCCGGTTTAGCGGAGGTCATCAAGTATGGATTGATTCGTGATGTACCGTTTCTGGTATGGCTGGAGACAAACCTGGAAGCCCTGATGGCGCGTGATGCTGCCGCGCTGAGCGAGGCCATTGAGCGATCCTGCCGGAACAAGGCAGAAATCGTCGCCGCCGATGAGCGGGAAACCGGCGAGCGGGCCTTGCTCAATCTCGGCCATACCTTCGGCCATGCGATTGAAACCGGCGTGGGTTATGGGGAGTGGTTGCATGGCGAGGCCGTAGCGGCGGGGATGATCATGGCGGCTGATCTGTCGGCGCGGATAGGCTGGCTAGATCAGGCGCAAGTAGACCGGGTCCGGCAGCTATTGGCGCGCGCGCGCTTGCCATTGCGGCCGCCTCTGGCGCTGACGCCTGATGATTTTCTGCGGCTCATGGCGGTGGACAAGAAAGTCAAGGACGGCCGGCTGCGATTGATCCTGCTACGCGATCTGGGTCAGGCCGTCATCGCCAGCGATACTGATCCTCATTTTTTACGGGAGACACTGAAACATGTGTATCCTCCGCAATGAGAGGCAAAGCTTCTAGGGGCAGCAGATCATCGCAGCGCAGGGCCGGTCATTCATTGACCGGCAAGAAAATCACCCGGAAAGGCTCTGTCCTGGCCAGGACCGCTTGTTAAGAACGTCAGTGGTTTAAACCTGCGCTACGGCAACAGATCACCGCTGGCAATCGGATAGTCAATGCCGGCATGTTCCAAATCGACAAAGGTGGTCGCATGCAGCGCCGGGTCAATCTCCAGCCCCAGCAACAGGCCAATCTGTGACAACGAGAAGATACCGCGCACCGCCAAGTGGCCGGTCGTAGGATGAACGTCCACCACCATCGCATGCTGGCGGTTGACCTGCCGCAAGGTGGCAATGATATCGCCGACCCGCGCCTTGGCAACGTCTTCCATGAGTAGCACTTCTAACTTCGGTTGCAGGGTCATGATGTCGGCGACCAGCAGATCTTCCCAACTACCGCCCGCCTTGGTCAAGATACGCTTCGGCTTTTCACCTTCAATGTCGCGGCTGGTGATCAGTCCAACAATGTGTCCTTCTACATCGCGCACCAGCAACATGCGTACCCTACGCTTGACCATGGTCTCCTGCGCCTTGCTCAAGGGCGTATCCAATTCAGCAGTATAGGCGGTAACCAGGCTAAGATCGGTCATCGCCGACAAGGCGGGATCATCGGCAGCGACATGTTCAGACAAATGCTGCTGCGGACGAAAATAGCCTGCGCCGGCTCCCAGATGATGAAACATCAGTGGTTGATAGGTTTGGGACATCGAGGATGACCTCCGGGTGAATGCAAAAAAGTCGAATTAAGCGCTAATAAGGCATGAAAATACGCCGTGCCGACATCCATTCGCCATTCAAAACCGCCGCACGGGCCGGGCAATGATGCCATCGGTCCATTCTAGAATCGCTCGTACCCGTGGAGTCAGCATGCCCCAAGCTTCGGCACGGTTAACCCAGCGGAATTCACTGTGCTCGGGACGGCCCAATTCAGGATTTAGCGGCAGATGAACCTCAATGCCTGGTGATTCAGCAATATAGTAACGGGCGACCTTGCGCCCTTGATTATAGGGGTGCGTTTCGCGGTAGACATCACCCCAGCGAAACCGCAGACCGGTCAATGTGGTTTCCTCTTCCACTTCACGAACGGCCGCTTGCAACGGCGATTCATCAATTTCCACCACACCTTTGGGAAAATCCCAGTAATTGTAGGCTCGCAATAGTAAATAGTCGTAATATTCACCCGTCCAATGCACCACGACAACCCCGGAAGACAGGATTTGGGGACTGGGTGGCTTCAGGGGTGTGGTGCGATTCACGCGGTGATCCTGCTTAACGTCCGGTGCTGGCGTGATAGGGTCCGCTGAGTTCATGCACCGCCTCCACCAGGACCCGGGCATGTTCCGGGTCGGTGCCGGGCTGGATGCCATGCCCCAGGTTGAACACATGGCCAGGACCAGGACCGAAGTCAGCCAACACGTGGGCAACCTGCTGGCGGATACGGTCAGGCGAAGCATACAATACAGCAGGATCGAGATTACCCTGCACGGCAACCCGGTCACCAATCCGCCGGCGGGCATCACCGAGATTGAGGGTCCAATCGATACCCACCGCATCGCAACCGGTCGCGGCAATCTCTTCCAGCCAGGCGCCGCCCCCCTTGGTAAACAGGATCACAGGCGCCTGCTCATCGCCGGTTTTCCGGACCAGCCCTGCGACAATCCGTGACAAGTAGGCCAGCGAGAATTCCTGATAAGCGCGTGGCGTCAGAATGCCGCCCCAGGTATCGAACACCATCAACGCCTGAGCGCCAGAGGCCAGTTGCGCATTCAGATAAGCAATGATCGACTGGGTGGTGATCTCCAGCAGGCGATGCAACGATTCCGGCTGGTCATACAGCAGGCTCTTGATCCGGACATAATCCTTGCTGGAACCCCCTTCGACCATATAGGTTGCCAGAGTCCACGGGCTGCCGGCAAAACCGATCAGCGGCACTTGACCTCGCAATTCCTGACGGATCAAGCGCACGGCATCCATGACATAACGTAGTTCTACTTCCGGATCGGGTACGAACAATCGTTTAATATCCGCCGCTGAATGCACTGGCCGGGCGAACTGCGGACCTCCACCCTCGCTAAACGATAACCCCAGACCCATAGCATCCGGCACGGTCAGGATGTCCGAGAACAAAATGGCTGCGTCGAGAGGGAAGCGGGCGAGCGGTTGCAGCGTGACCTCACAGGCTAGTTCCGGGGTCTGACACAGGCGCATGAAATTACCGGCGCGGGCACGGGTGGCGCGGTATTCCGGCAGATAACGGCCCGCTTGACGCATCAGCCAAACCGGCGTGACATCCACCGGCTGGCGGCGCAGTGCCCGCAACAGGCGATCATTATGCAATGTGGTAATCATGGTTGCTCAGTTTGAGGCGGGGTAAAACCCGGCGAGGAAATCCGGCGGAGCGAGCGATCAACCCAAATTTGACGGCAATTTTACATCAAGTATGCCGAGGTTTCCGAAATAACGTCCATGAATGAACCGCATGAGACTGCATGAAGGTTTTTCCGGTAGGTTAAAAACGCTATGGAAGAGAGATTGCTTGAGCTTGTCAAAGTTCGGTTTGAAATATTAACTTATTAATATTTAATCCGTTTATAATTAGACAAGCTCAACATCAACGGCTTAACTGAATAACCGTGAGCATCAGGGCAGGAAGTAAATTCCAAGGAAAGCGGCTTTCTTACACTCCCAGATAATCCAAAATCCCCTCTGCTGCTTCCCGGCCTTCGAAAACAGCAGTGACCACCAAATCCGAGCCGCGCACCATATCGCCGCCCGCAAACACTTTAGGATTACGGGTCTGGAATTTGAACTGACTCTTGGGCGAGGCTTGCACCCGGCCTCGCAAGTCCACGGCGATGTCGAATTCGCTGAACCAGGGTGCTGGGTTAGGCTGGAAACCAAAGGCGATAATAACCCGGTCGGCGGGCAAAATTTCCTCGGAACCGGGGAGGATTTCAGGCGCACGCCGGCCTTTGGCATCCGGCGCACCGAGCTGCGTTGCGCAAACTTTAACCCCTTCCACCCGTCCGTTGCCGGTAATTTCCAGCGGCTGACGGTTCCACAGGAAACGCACGCCCTCCTCCTTCGCATTGGCCACCTCGCGCCGCGAGCCCGGCATGTTGGCCTCGTCGCGGCGGTAAGCGCAGGTCACGCTGGCCGCACCTTGGCGAATGGCGGTGCGGTTGCAATCCATCGCCGTATCGCCGCCACCAAGCACCACCACCCGCTGGTCCTGCATACCGATGAATTCACTAGGTGTTTTTTCTAACTCTAACAAGCGGTTAACATTGGAAACCAGATAGGGTAACGCGTCGTAGACACCGGATAGATTTTCACCGGGGAAACCGCCTTTCATATAGGCATAGGTCCCCATACCGAGAAATACCGCGTCATATTCATCCAGCAGGCGTTGAAACGGCAGATCGCGGCCAATTTCAGTATTGAGCACGAATTCCACACCCATCCCCTCCATGATCTCACGGCGGGTTTGCACCACTTCTTTTTCCAGCTTGAACGGCGGGATGCCAAAGGTAAGCAGACCACCGATTTGTGGATAGCGGTCGAACACCACCGGTTTGACCCCGTTACGGGCCAGGATATCGGCGCAACCGAGTCCTGCCGGTCCCGCGCCGATAATCGCCACTCGCTTGCCGGTTGGCGTCACTTGAGACATATCAGGCCGCCAGCCGGCTTTCAGCGCCTCGTCGGTGATGTATTTCTCGATAGAGCCGATGGTGACTGCGCCGAAGCCATCATTGAGAGTGCAATCGCCTTCGCATAACCGGTCTTGCGGGCAAACCCGGCCACACATCTCCGGCAGCGAGTTGGTGCGATGCGAGAACTCGGCAGCTTCGAATAAATTGCCTTCAGCGATCAATTGCAGCCAATTGGGAATGTAGTTATGAACCGGGCATTTCCATTCGCAGTAAGGATTACCGCAATGCAGGCAACGTCCCGCCTGAACAGCGGCTGATGAGGCATCAAATTGCCCATAGATTTCCTTAAATTCGAGAACACGCTCGCGGGCCGGTTTCTTGTCTGGGTCCTGGCGGGGGTTTTCGATGAACAGGAGTGGCTTGGCTTGGGACATAGTGAAAACTCGATTTGCCAGATTCTGGAATTAAAAAAGATTTTCTTGTGGATTTAAAATCGCGGGTAATTGGGAATGATTAGAATAGGTGGGCCAATCAGGAGTATATTCTTCTGCCTGGTTTCCCCAGACAAACCAACCGGTTTGTGGGCCACGAGCAAATAACTCAATATAAGGACCACTGCTACATGCTTCGATAATTTTATATTGCCCATCAGGCTTTCTACTATGTTCCCGCTTCATCGAAACGATGATGTTCTCTTGGCTTCTACCCGGTTGAAGAGTTCTCACATTTTTTCCACGCACCCCAAAAAGGATCATTTCAGTCACGTTTCTAAAATAGAATCCAACTCCTCTTCGATCAGGACCACCATCCTTGCGCGTTTTATACCAGATAATATTGGTTTTATAAGTAAATCCCCAGTGTTGCATGACTTCTAATCCAAGATTCAACAGCGCATTAGGAACCCATAAATACAAGTGGGCCGTGTCTTGCGTAATCGCGTCAACAGGCAATGCCTTGATATCATCAAGTGTCATTGTCAGATAGCGTTGCAACCGCTTGTGTTCTGGGGCCATCTTGCCAGTGCGGTTAGTAAATTGCCAAGGCGGATCAGCAAGAACGGTAGCGAACTTGCGATCACCGACAGTTTGCAAAAGATCGTGAGAGGCGCTGTTATCCATTAATCATCCTCAACATAAAGCAATTTTGAGATTCCAAAAACTAGAATTGGGCATCCCGCGCCACTACCGCCTTCAATTCTTGGAATGAGCTTACTCATATGCGCCGTTGATGCAAACGGAAGAGGAGCCACGACCTAATTCATTGAAAATACCTTGCAGTTCATCACGCCTTGTGAGGATAACCCCGGCACTCATTGCTCGAAGATCAAACAAAAGTCTAAAATTGTTTAAGTCTCTATCATAAAAAGGATCTTTATTATTCCATTCAATCTCTAGCGCAACTCGATTTTTAAAACAATCGACTTTATGCGTTGGAGAGTCTGTTGTCTTCTCATCGACAACGGCTTGAGTTTTGAATTCTTTCTCAATCCATTCCTTTTCATAAAGAAAGCTGTCAATAAACTCAGAGTTCTTGGATTTTCTTCCACCAGGATTGGTTATCCAGCTTTTTCTCAGCCGAAATGTTGTCAGTACTGAAATGACATCCTGCCATTCGTTTGAAAAATCTTCTTTCAAGATTACACATGCATGTTTCCATTCATGAATCTCATAATTTTCTCGCATGAATGCTGGAAGCAAATCAATGCTCATAAGTCTTTTTATCATACTCCAACTAATCAGGAAAACATCAGGTTTTCAAAGCGGTTCCCTGCCCTGAAAACCCGGCGCTTACGCTGCTTCACGCAATGCGCCCACCAGTGACTTGAGATCCGCCGCTTTTGGCTTAATCAACCAGAACCGGCTGGCGTAGTAACGAAAGTCGTCCAAGATCGTCTGGCCCCAGGCGCTGCCCGTCTCAACGACATAGTCCTCAATCAACTCCAGCAGATAATTGCGCTGCGGCTCCATGTTTTCGGTCGCAATCCGATGGATGTCGATCAATTCATGGTTATAACAATCCACAAAGGCATTGCGCTCATCCAGCACGAAGGCGAAACCGCCCGTCATGCCCGCGCCAAAATTCACCCCGGTTTCACCCAGCACGACCACTACCCCGCCGGTCATATATTCGCAGCCATGATCACCAACCCCCTCGACAATCGCGAGCGTTCCGGAGTTGCGCACGGCAAACCGCTCGCCCGCCGTTCCTGCCGCATATAACACACCACCGGTTGCGCCATACAAACAGGTGTTACCGATAATCGGGGTCTCCTGGCTGGCAAATTGACTGTGACGCGGCGGGTAGATGACCAGCTTGCCGCCGGCCATGCCCTTGCCCACATAGTCATTGGCATCGCCTTCGAGATAAAGATGCAAGCCGCCGGCGTTCCATACCCCGAAACTCTGACCCGCAGTACCCGTCAACCGCAACGTAACCGGCGCATTCTCCATGCCCAGATTGCCATACCGGCGGGCAATTTCTCCCGACAGCCGAGCGCCAATAGAACGGTGGATGTTCTTAACCGCATAGTGGAACTCGCCACCGGTTTTGCCTTCAATCGCTGGTAACGCATCAATGACCATCTGCTCGGCCAATTCACCCTTATCAAACGGTTCGTTACGCGGTTCGATACAGAATTGCGGATGATCCAGCAGCAGATCTGCATCTGACAGCAACGGCGACAAATCGAGGTTGCCTTGTTTGCCGGTTTCGCTAGGCAGGATATCCAGCAACTCCGTGTGACCGATCAGATCCTCAAACCGGCGGATGCCGAGTTCTGCCATAATCTCCCGTGTTTCCTGAGCGACAAAGCGGAAGTAGTTCATAACCTTGTCCGCCGTCCCCCGGAAATGCTTTAATCGCAACACATTATTCTGGGTAGCAACCCCGGTAGCGCAGTTATTGAGATGGCAAATCCGCAAATATTTGCAGCCCAGCGCCACCATCGGCGCGGTGCCAAAACCGAAACTCTCCGCGCCCAGAATCGCCGCCTTGATCACGTCCAGACCGGTCTTCAAACCACCATCGGTTTGCAAACGCACTTTGTCGCGCAGATGATTCATGCGCAAGGTCTGGTGAGTCTCGCTCAGCCCCAGTTCCCAGGGCGAACCCGCGTATTTGACTGAGGTCAATGGCGAAGCGCCGGTGCCGCCGTCGTAACCGGAAATGGTGATCAGATCAGCATAGGCTTTGGCAACTCCGGCGGCGATGGTACCGACCCCCGCTTCAGCAACCAGCTTGACCGATACCAGCGCCTGGGGATTGATCTGCTTGAGATCGAAGATCAGTTGCGCCAAGTCTTCGATGGAATAAATATCGTGATGCGGCGGCGGCGAAATCAGCGCCACACCGGGCTTGGAATAGCGCAACCGGGCAATAGTGGCGTTGACCTTATCGCCAGGCAATTGCCCGCCCTCGCCAGGCTTAGCGCCCTGGGCAACCTTGATTTGCAAGACTTCGGCGTTAACCAGATAAGCAGGCGTCACGCCGAAGCGCCCGGAAGCGACTTGCTTAATCTTGGACATCTTCTCCGTGCCGTAACGGAGCGGATCTTCACCACCTTCACCGGAATTAGATCGCCCGCCCAGCCGGTTCATAGCGACCGCCAATGCCTCATGTGCTTCCGGGGACAACGCGCCTAGCGACATGCCGGCGGAATCAAAGCGCGGCAGAATGCTTTCCAGCGATTCCACTTCTTCCAATGGGATGGGTCGGCCCGCTGGTTTCAAGCGGAACCGGTCGCGTAACGCCGCCACTGGCCGCCCGTTGACCAGGCGGGCATATTCCTGATAATCCGCGTAGCTGCCGCTGCTGACTGCCTTTTGCAAGGCATACACCACATCAGGATTGTAGGCATGGTACTCGCCCCCGTGGATGTACTTAAGCAACCCACCGGCATCAATCGCTTGCCGGCGCTTCCAGGCCCGGCGCGACAACTCGATCTGTTCGGCTTCCAAATCTGCAAAGCGCGCACCCTGGATGCGGCTGACAGTGTCCTTGAAACAGAGGTCAACCACCTCATCATGCAATCCGACAATTTCGAATAACTGCGCGCCGCGATAGCTATTGATCGTGGAAATCCCCATCTTGGAGATGATCTTATACAAGCCCTTATTGATGCCTTTGCGATAGTTTTCCATCAGGGCAGGAAAATCACGATCGGTGATTTCGCCGGTGCGCAACAGGTCGCGCAGCAGATCATAGGCCAGATAGGGATGCACCAGCGTCGCACCGTAGCCAATCAAAACGGCCATCTGATGCGGATCGCGGGCGGTGCCGGTCTCAATCAGCAAGTTCACATCGCAACGCAACCCGTCCCGCACCAGCCGGTGATGAACTGCACCGGTCGCCAGTAGAGCATGAACCGGCAACCGGCCGGGGGCGATGGCGCGATCAGACAGCACCAGCAACACTGCGCCATTGCGCGCCGCGGCAACTGCTTCATCGCAAATCCGTTGAATCGCAGCTTGCAGTCCTTCACCGGATGGATAATTCAACGCAATGCGCTGGTGGGGGTAACAGCCGCCGGGATTGGCGAGCAACGCCTGCATCCGGCCTTCGGTCATCACCGGTGAGTTGGCAGTCAGCCGGGGTGCGTACGCTGGGCTTTCCTCAAACAGATTGCACTCGACCCCAAGACAGGTTTCCAGCGACATCACGACCGCTTCGCGCAAAGGATCAATCGGCGGATTAGTCACCTGAGCGAACTGCTGCCGGAAGTAATCGTAAAGCGAACGTGGCCGTTCGGAGAGGACAGCAAACGGGGTATCATCGCCCATCGAACCGATGGCCTCCTGACCGGCCTCGGCCAACACCCGCAATACCTGGTCGCGCTCCTCGAACGTTACGCCAAACAGTTTTTGATAAGCATTCAGGGCCTCCGGGGTTTGCGGCGCGGGTTCCGGCTCGTCTTTGTACAGCGAACGCAGCCGCTGGATATTGCCACGCAACCAGCGCCGGTAAGGATGACGGCTCTTGAGATCGTTATCGATATCGGCCGGTGTTAGCAGGCGGCCCGTCTCGACATCGACCGCCAGCATTTCACCCGGCCGCATCCGGCCCTTAGCGACCACCTGTCCGGGAGCGTAGTCGTAGACGCCAATTTCCGAGGCGATAGTCAAATGACGGTCTTCGGTAATGACATAGCGAGCCGGACGCAGACCGTTGCGGTCCAGCACGCAACCGGCATAACGGCCATCGGTTAACACAATGCCAGCGGGACCGTCCCACGGTTCCAGATGCATGGAATTAAACTCGTAGAATGCCCGTAAATCCGGGTCCATATGTTCAATATTCTGCCAAGCCGGTGGAATCAGCAGGCGCATCGCACGGAAAATATCCATGCCGCCCATTACCAGCATCTCCAACATGTTATCCAGCGAACTGGAATCGGAGCCGTGCATATTGACCAGAGGGCGGATTTCCGCCATATCCGGTAATAGGGATGAAGAAAAGACATGGCTGCGGGCAGCGGTCCAATTCCGGTTCCCGCAAATAGTATTAATCTCGCCATTATGGGCTAAATAGCGGAACGGTTGCGCCAGCCACCACTGCGGCAGGGTGTTGGTGGAAAAACGCTGATGGAACAGACAAATCGAGGATTCCAGCCCCGGATCGTTAAGATCAGGATAGAAGACTGGCAGATTGGCTGGCATCACCAATCCCTTGTAGCTGATCACCCGCCCGGAGAGAGAGAGCACATAGTAGACCGGATCGCGTTGGCTAATCTGCACGTTAGCGCGACGGCGGGCGACGAACAGATGGCGTTCGAATGCCTCGGCGGTCATGCCGGCAGGCGGATTGACAAAAATCTGCTCAATGTGCGGCAAGGTCCTACGCGATTCGTCGCCACAGGCGTCCGGATTAACCGGAACCGGACGCCAGCCAGCAACAGTCAACCCCTCTTTTTCCAGTTGCGCTTGCAAGTCAGCGCGAGCGGCCGCCGCCTGATCCAGGTCACGGTTGAGAAACACCATACCGATGCCGTATAACTCCCCTAAGGCAATGCTTGATTCAGCGGCAATCCGGCGCAGAAAGGCATCTGGTTTGCGCATCAACAACCCGCAGCCGTCACCGGATTTGCCATCGGCGGCTACTGCACCACGATGGGTCAAGCGGGCCAAGGACGCAATAGAGGTTTGCACCAACCAGTGGCTTGGTTGATTGTCCATCTGGGCCATCAAGCCGAAACCGCAACTATCTCTTTCAAATTCAGGCCGATATAGGCCCCGTACTGGCAGGGAGGAGGAAGGTGCATGCATCAATCAGTCACTCCGCATAGGTGAGGCAAACATCACGATCGGCTTCCCTTTCCTCTTGAGGGGGCGGAGGCGGGAAAATTACAGGATGACATGCAAACAATGAGCCGGATGAGGCTTACTAAGCATAGTATCAAAAGCCATAGCATCGGCAAATGTTACGCGTTTGAATTAGAATTATTTTCTATAGGAAAAATGCTTTGATCCGATCAAAAAGCAGATACTGAAGATGTCAGCATGGGCAATATTAGTGCGCCGGCATAACGGTTTGCTTCATGATGATCGGGTTAAGCGCCTACAATGATGAATGCTGATATTAATGCTGATCCGCTCTCACGTGCTAAGAGCCGGACTTTCTCAACATCGCCACACGATTTCGAGGAGAACGTCATGATTGAAGTGCAGGGTTCAACTGCGGGCAATCCCGACCTAGATTGGAGCCAAGTCCGGGAGACCATTTTGATGCTGGCGCTAGCCGTTGCGCAAATTGAAATATCGATGCGTGACAGTGATGGCTCGGTGGAGATGCTCAGTAATTCCTTCACTTCGATGGTGGGGCAGGTCAAGATGATTGAAAGAACCGCTGCCGCTCTGCCAGACACAGCGGAGAACGCAGCAGCCAAGGCAGCGATGATTGAAAGCTGCGCAACCATCAGCGGGATGATGCATTCAGCCATCGTCGCTTTTCAATTCTACGATAAGCTAACCCAGCGGCTAAGCCATGTTACTTCTAGTCTGGGCTCACTAGCCAATCTGGTTTCTGATGCCAGGCGGCTGTATAACCCGTATGAATGGCTGGGCATGCAAGAAAAGATCAAATCGCGCTATACCATGGAAGAAGAACGCTTGATGTTTGAAGCAATGATGGCGGGGAAAAGCGTCAAGCAGGCCCTAGCTATCTACACCGATGCCATGGAGAAAAAGAGACAGAAAGCGACCGCTAGCAGCGGCGGGAACGAGGAAGAGGATATCGAATTGTTTTAAATATTAGCCAAAAGAACATTGGGTTAGCTTGCACAACGCCGAGTCAGCCAGCGATCCAAACTGTTGGCGAAGGCTTGCTTGTCGCGGTCATGGTAAGGCGCCGGACCACCGGTGATGCTGCCTGCCGACCGGAGTTCCTCTTTTAGATTACGCAACGCCAGCCGCTCCTGGACATTATCCGCTGTGTACAACTCACCACGCGGGTTGAGCGCGGGAATCCGTTGTGCGACCAGTCGCGCCGCTAGTGGAATATCGGCGGTGATCACCAGATCGCTGGCTGTTGCATGGTCGACGATATAGTCATCGGCGGCATCGAAGCCCTGGCTGACCTGCACCACTTTGATCAGCGGGGAAGGCGGGGTCTGTGCGCGATGATTGGCCACCAAGGTCACCGGTATCCGGACCCGCTGTGAAGCGCGGAATACAATAGCTTTAACTGGAGCCGGACAGGCATCCGCATCGATCCAGATTTTCAATCGCTTCTCTCCCTGGATAGCGCAGCGATCAACCCTGCGCTATCCAAGCCTGCGCCTGAGACGCGGCATCCCGGACCCGGTTGGGGGCTGTGCCACCCAACACATCCCGGGCCGCAACGGAACCTTCCAGCGTCAGCACCGTAAACACATCATCTTCGATCAGCGGCGAGAACTGCCGCAATTCCTCCAATGCCATCTCTGCTAAATCCCGCTCAGTTTCCACACCCAGCCGCACCGCCTGACCGACCGCTTCATGGGCGTCCCGGAATGGCAGTCCTTTGCGCACCAGATAATCTGCCAGATCCGTTGCTGTGGCAAAACCACGCCGGGCGGATTGCAGCATGTTATCCCGTTTAGGGAGCAGTGCGGGAATCATGTCAGCAAATGCACGCAGACAACCGAGAACGGTATCCGCTGTATCAAACAGTGGTTCCTTATCTTCTTGATTATCCTTGTTATAAGCCAGTGGTTGACTTTTCATCAGCGTCAGCAACGCAATCAGATGCCCATTGACCCGTCCAACCTTGCCACGCACCAGTTCCGGCACATCAGGATTCTTCTTTTGCGGCATGATCGATGAGCCCGTACAAAACCGGTCCGGCAAATCAATAAAATCAAATTGCGCCGAAGACCACAACACCAGCTCCTCCGCCATCCGTGACAAATGGGTCATCAGAACCGCCGCAGCGGCCGTGAATTCAATGGCGAAATCCCGGTCGCTAACCGCATCCAGCGAGTTAGCGCAAGGGGCATCAAACCCGAGCAGTTGCGCGGTATACGGCCGGTCCAGTGGATAGCTCGTCCCTGCCAGCGCTGCCGCGCCCAATGGCATGACATTGACCCGCTTGCGGCAATCTACTAACCGCTCATAGTCGCGTTTCACCATTTCAAACCAGGCCAGCATGTGATGACCAAAAGTCACCGGCTGAGCAACTTGCAGATGGGTGAATCCCGGCATGATCGTCGCGGCCTCGCGCATCGCCAGTTCCGCCAATCCACCCAGTAACCGCCTTATCTCAGCCAGAATGACATCGATGGCGTCGCGCAAATACAGACGGATATCGGTTGCCACCTGATCATTACGGGAACGGCCGGTATGCAAGCGCTTGCCGGCATCGCCAATCCGCTCGGTCAACCGCGCCTCGATATTCATATGAACATCTTCCAGGGCAGTAGACCACGAAAACTCGCCACGCTCGATCTCGCCACGAATCGCCTCCAGTCCTTGGACAATCGCGGCACAATCCGCTTCGGATAAGACTTTAATCCGCAACAACATCCGGGCATGGGCGATGGACCCTTGAATATCTTGCCGGTACATCCGCCGGTCAAAACCCACCGAAGCGGTGAACACGGCAACAAAGGCATCGGTGCTTTCAGTAAATCGTCCGCCCCAGGTCTGATTGGTTGATTGGTCGCTCATGGCTCGTCCGTGTTTGTGATAGATCATCGACCGGCCAGAGCGACCGCGCCTAAAGCGGTGCTCCGCAGTCTCTGGAAGAGTAAATCGAGTACAAAGCTAATAAAAACCAGAGTCAAGGACATGCCTTTGACCAGCGGCCGGCCGAGAAATTTGAAGATAACAACAACAAGGTTCTCGACATGCCCGGCGACTTCCTTGGAAAATTGCGCCGCCCGATGCAGCATCCAGGCCAGATGGTCAAGGAGGGTAGCGGTTGCCGTCAACGCCAAGCCAACCGCCCCCACGGCCAGCGCGCCGGCTTGCGAAAGAATCCAGTTGATTGCCTTGCCAATCATCTTGAGTACAAAGGCGCCGCCGACCACCACCGGATTACCGCCCGCCGCCGCTGCGTTCAACCAGGCTTCGATTTTCCCCGGCGACAGTTCTGCTTCCCGCGATGCCGCTTCCAGGCCTGGCCAACTGAGCGAAGCGACCGCGCTCGTGTAGCTGGGCATCAGATGTGCATCAATGCTGATCAAACCGCGATCGCCATTCCTGACCGGCAGGCCCCGCTTGCCGGCAGGCGCGTGTTGAAAAGGGAACACCGGAATCATAGGTACCGGATCGGAGGTGTGATAGACGCGGAACATGTTGGCAGCGCCAACCCGTGACGTCAGGCTTTCCGCGAAAAGCCCTACCCCGGTGCGGGGCGCGCCGAACGTATAGAGTTTAACGGCGCCGGCCTGAGCAGCCGAAAGGCAGTCGGCGCCAAGATTGGCGAGCGCGCCGCCCAGGCTATGGCCCACGCAATGAATGGTGGCCGGATTGCGGTTGCGAAGGAACGCCATGATGTCTGGCGCAAAGGATTTCCAGACTTGATTGAAACCCGCATGCACCGGATAACCGCCCGGTCCCAGTTGCAATCCAATATTGAGATTGCTCAACCAGTCAGGTTTGCTTTGCGTACCGCGGGTTGCGAGCAACACCTCACCCTGGTAGCTTCCCTGGCCAGCGGCGATATAGCCAAAGCCGGTAATGTCCTTCCAGGCAATGAGACCGCCTGATTTTCCAGTGAAGCGTGACGAGTCGTTAACGGTGAACATGTCCTCGCAGCCCAACTCACCGCCACGCGCCTGTAGCTCCGATATCGAACGATTCATCAGACGATAGACGCCTGTTGCAATAGCCGCCGCCTGCTGCGGATTTAAAGTATTCATGATTTCTCCTGTTGAACTTTTAGGAATTCAACGAATATCGCAAATGCCATAAATTTCGCCTTTGCGGCTCGGCTCGTTTTCAAGGCGGCAGACGAGGGAAATTGGTTTGCCCTGAAGTTCGCCATTCTCCTCGTAGTTCATCTTATCGAACATCCAGGCCTTGTATTCCTTACCCTGGTGCAGAATGAGCAAGGTCTGCTCGATGAAGGGTTGATGGGGCAGAAATGAACCGAGCAAAGAACTCCTGAAGATAGCAGGCAGGCGAAATTCGCCATTTGCGTCAGTCACTGCTTCATCGGCGCCGGTTTCTTTGCCCCAGGCCCAAATAAACTTGCGATTAATAACCGCGCCGGCGACTGGCTGATTCTGGCTAAGGACGACCCCTTGAACTGCCGAAAATACGCAAACCTTACCCATCGCATTGGCCTTTTCTATCACGGTAAAGAATAACAGGGCGAAGATCAGACTTCCCCCCAAGCATTGAAGCATGACATGCTTTCTCATAGAAGCCCTGGACTCTTCAAATAACCGTAGTGGTGCTGCTGGTGAATCGTCCACCCTGGATCTGCCTGGTTGGCCGCACATGGCATCCCCCTTGTCTTGAATACAAATAGGATGCTACACAAGACCACCGATACCGGCAACGACCGGCCTACGGCGCGGCCATCCATTGCGCTGGAGGATCAAATGCTGACATTGCTGGCGTCGCAACGGACCGGCATCCCCATCTAATGGGATGACTGATCATGACCGGATTATTGCTACCCTGGATTCTCTGCTCACCGGCATTTAATGCCGGTCTGCTCTATGCTGTTAATAAATAACCTTACGATCCACATTAGATCATGCCCACCGATACCCTGCGCATTGCCACCCGTAAAAGTCCCCTCGCCCTCTGGCAAGCTGAACACGTCGCCGGGCGCCTGCGCCAGACCCATCCGGGTTTACCAGTGGAACTGGTGGGCATGGTGACCCAGGGCGACAGAATTCTCGACAGCCCCCTGGCCCGGATCGGCGGCAAGGGCTTGTTTGTCAAGGAGTTGGAGCAGGGATTGCTCGACGGTCGCGCCGATATTGCCGTACATTCCATGAAGGATGTGCCGGTCACCTTTCCAGAAAATCTGGGTCTACCCGTCATTCTGACCCGCGAAGATCCCCGCGACGCTTTCATATCACGCCATTATTCCCATCCTGATGCCCTGCCGGTTAACGCCCGGATCGGCACCTCCAGCTTGCGCCGCCAATGCCAGCTGGCTGCCCGCTATCCCGGTTGGGAAATTTGCAGCTTGCGCGGCAACGTCGGCAGCCGGCTAGCTAAGCTGGATACCGGCGAATTTGATGCGATCCTGCTAGCGGCGGCCGGTCTGAAACGGCTTGGATTGGAAGAACGTATCACCCTCGCGCTGGAGCCTGAATTCAGCCTGCCCGCCATTGGCCAGGGAGCGATTGGTGTGGAATGCCGGTTGGATGACACCCGAACTTTGGAATTGATTGCAGGACTCGATGACCCCGCCACCCATATCCGGGTCACGGCGGAACGGGCCTTCAATGCCAAATTACAAGGTGGCTGTCAGATTCCCATCGCCGGTTATGCCCTGCTAGAGAACGGGCAAATTTGGTTACGCGGCCTGGTGGGCGAACCGAACGGTAGCCAAATCATTGCTGGTGAAATTCGCGGTTCATCTGTAGACGCCGGAAATCTCGGCGTGGCGCTTGCTGAAGAGTTGCTCGGACGCGGCGCCGATACCATTTTGCGCCGGTTGCTGGCCCCCTGCTGAAATGAGTGCTCCCTCACCCTCAACACCGCTTCCAGACGAGAGGAGCCAGTCCCTGAACGGCCTGGGGGTGCTGGTTACCCGCCCCGAGCATCAAGCTGACGCTCTGTGCCAGTTGATCAAGCAACACGGCGGCACCGCTATCCGTTGGCCGGCACTGGTCATCACCGAACCACGCGACTGGACACCAGCGCTGGCGATTTTTGACCAACTGGCCGATTACAATCTGGCGATTTTCACCAGTACGAACGCTGTTGATCGAGCGTTGCCTTTGATTCAGGAACGCGGCGGATTCCCACCCCAGCTGGATATTGCCGCCATTGGTCAGGCGACCGCTCAAGCGCTGGAACGGCAAGGCGTGACCCGCTGCCTACGGCCAGCACACGGCTTTACCAGCGAAGCACTGTTGGAGCTGCCCCGCCTGCAACACGTTGCCGGTCAAAATATTGTGATCATTCGCGGCGAAGGCGGACGGGAATGGCTGGCGGATACCCTGATCGCTCGTGATGCATGGGTAGCCCGCGCTGAAGTTTACCGGCGGCAGCCACCCGCTGTCGATGCCAAACCGCTTCTAGATCGCTGGGCACAGGGCGAAATTGGCGCGGTTGTTATCACCAGCACCGAGAGCCTGCGGAATCTTTTTGATATGCTAAAGACAGCCGGGCAAAACAATTTACGTGACACACCCCTGGTCGTGGTCAGCGCCCGCATCCGGCAAATTGCCGTGGAATACGGCTGCCGCTACCCCCTGCTCGCCCGGGACGCCAGCAACCAAGCCATCCTTGCCGCTCTGTTCGGCCTGACAACGAATCCACCACCACCTCTTCGGTAACGCGACATGACAGATCAAAAATCTGATACTGACAGCATCCCAACTATCCCAACACTGGACAAACCCGCAGCCTCCTCAACTGCGAAGACGGCATCGAGTACGCCGGCAGTAACGCCCGCCCCGCTGGCCACGCCTGCGGCAGCCCCAACACCCACGCCCAAAAGCGGCCGGGGACTGGCCGCATTCGCATTGCTGATGGCCTTGGGCGCGGGCGGCGGCAGCGGCTATCTATGGTACCTATGGCAACAAGAACAGGCCACGCAGACCACCCGGCTGGATCAAGCCATCAAGCAAGCCATCGCTCAGCGGGACCCTGAATTTCAAGCACTCAAGACCACCGTTGGAGAACTCCAAGCACTCAAGGGTCCAATCGACCAAAACAAGAACGCTATTAGCCAATTGCGCACCGGCGATCAGAATCTCAAGGAGCAACTATTGAGCCTGACCGGCGACCTGCAACCCTTGAAAAACGCTATTGAGTTGCAAAAAGGCGAAACCGAAATCGCTAAGAGCGAAATCAAGCTGTTGCGCGAGAGCCATGAGGCCCACAAGAACTCAGTTCAACAGGAAAAACAGGCGCTTGGCGCGCAAATTCAGGAACAGGAAACGCGCCTAGCCCAACTTAATGAGCATCTGAAAAACCTGCAACTCAGTCATAACGGCTTAGCCGACCACCTGGAAACCGTCAAACTGATCGCTTCCAAGGGCGGCGATACTAACGCCTTCCCTCTAGCAGAAGTTGATTATTTGCTGCGGCTGGCTGACACCAAACTTAAGCTGGAACACAACGTCGAGGCCGCCCGTCTGGCACTGAGCGCTGCCCAACAGCAGTTAAAAACAGTTGACGAAAAAAGATTGGCTCCAGTGCAAACGATGCTCGGTGAAGCCATCGCCACCCTGGGCGGCGTGCGTCTACCCGATCTCAACGCGCTCGCTCATAAACTGGTCGAAATGGAAAAGCAAATCAACGGCCTGCCGCTAAAACTCGACTCAGGCGTACCCGATATCAAGAATCGGGTTAAACCCGCCACCACGGTTACTTTGAGCGACGATGCCGAGCGCCCTTGGTGGGATCGCACCAGCGAGGCGGTTTGGCATCAGTTCAAAGACATCGTGGTCATCCGCCGCGAGCGCAGTGAAGCACCACCGCTCATTGCCCGTGAGGATGAATTCTTCCTGCGCCAGAACCTGCGGCTGGAACTGGAAAGCCTGCGGACCGCTCTCTTGCGTAGCAACGCTCAAGCCTTCCAGGATTCCTATGGACAGATCCGCAACTGGACGGAAAGCTATTTTGACACGGCTGACCCGAAAGTCACTGCGTTCCTGGCCGAGCTTCAAGCCTTGCAAGCGGTACAGTTCAACCCCTACATTCCTGACTTAACGGGTCTCAGGCAATCGTTCCAGGAATTCATCACCCAGCGGCAGCCCATCCGGACCATGCGGCCAGCATCCGCAGTTTCGGGCGCTTCAAAAGCGGCCTCGCTACCAGTGGAGCCGGCGGAACCCGCCGCGGAACCGGCTGAATCACCGGCGATGAACGAGGAGACAAAACCATGAGATTATTGTTCAGCATCATCATCACGCTGTTCATCTCGGTCTGGATGGCGCTATCGCTCCGGCAAGATCCAGGTTACGCCATGTTTAGCATGGGTCAATGGACTATCGAGACCAGCCTCACGTTCTTCGTCATTTTCCTGATCTTCGCGTTCTTCGCCTTCTATCTGCTAATTCGATTGGCCGTCCGGCTTTGGCAAACACCCGCCCAAACGCTGGAAGCCAATCAGCGGCGGCTACAGAAAAAAGCCCGTCGACTGTTTGATCTCGGTATTCGTCAGCTTTCCGCGGGCCAATGGGCGGCGGCTGAGAAGACCTTGCTCAAAGGTGCGGAATCCAGCGAAACGCCTGCTCTGCACTACTTGGGTGCGGCACGCGCCGCCCATCATTTCCCTGATGTCAAGTGGCGTCGTGACCTGCACCTGCGCCGGGCTGAAGACTTGCCGGAATCCGACAAAACAACCGTACAACTCACCCGTGCGGAATTCCTGCTGGAGGATGGGGATGCTGAACAGGCACGCACTATTCTGGAGTCGCTGCACACCCTCAACCCTCGCCATCCAGGCGTACTGCAATGGCTGGCCAAGACCTACCAGTCCCTGAAGGCCTGGGAACCGCTGCAAAAGCTGCTGCCGGAGGTACAGAAGCAAAAGGCATTGGGCGCTGAATTGTTCGCAGAATTACAGGCCCAGACCTACCTGGCTTTACTGGAAGTCACGGCGGCTGGCGGTTCGCTGGAGAAACTGAGAGAACTGTGGAAACAGGCGCCAATCGTGCTGCGTGAAGAGAATGAAGCATTTCTGGTCGCCTATGCAACCGCCTTGTGTGACTGTCAGGCTATTGAAGACGCCGAGGCTCTGCTACGCGAGGCGATTGACCGGCGCTGGAGCTCAAAGCTGGTCGTTGGCTATGGGATGCTCGGGCGCGGCAATGCCACAGCACAACTGGCTGCCGCTGAAGGCTGGTTAGCGCAACACGGCGATGATGCGTATTTGCTGCTGACGTTGGGCCGGCTGGCTAAGCGCTGCCAGCAAAATGCCAAGGCGCGCAACTACCTGGAACGCAGCATTCAAATCATGCCCACACCGGACGCCTATCAGGAATTGGGTGAGTTGCTAGAGTCCCTGCATGAACTGACCTATGCCGGTCAGTGCTTCCACGCTGGATTGCGGTTGTTGGTAGGCAAACCACAAGAGCAACAAGGCGCTATGCTGCCGGCTACCGGGAAGGTGCAGCTTGAAGGGCCGGATCAATCGCCTGCACCAGCAGCGGCAACCTGATAACCAATCCGCTCCTCCACTCCTCGACCTCACCTACCCCCTCCTCTCTCTTCATAAGTAATGAAGAGAGAGGAGAAAGGGACAGTTTCAACGTGCCGAAAACTCAAAAGAATCGTAGAACAATTGCTCTGCGGGCAATCCCTGCGCCATAAAAGCTGGCTTAGCAGCATCAATCATCGGTGGCGGGCCGCTCATATAAACATCGTAGCCGCTGAGATCGGGATAATCGGCAATAACAGCTTCATGCACCCAGCCTGTCCGCCCCTTCCAGTGATCTTCAATACGTGGCTCCGATAGCACCGGGGTGTAACGGAAGCGGGGATATTCTTCTAGCCAGCGCTGCGGCAACATATTCAGATACAAATCTACCTGCGCCCGCGCTCCCCAGTACAAATGCAGCGGATGATTCCACCCGATGTGGAAGGCATGTTCCAGCATACCCTTCAGTGGCGCAAATCCGGTGCCGCCGCCCACCAAAATGACCGGGCGCGGCGAGTCCTCGCGTAGAAAAAACGTCCCCAGCGGTCCCTGGAAGCGCAGTAAAGCCTTCTCTTTCATCCGCTCGAATATGTAACTGGTAAAAAAGCCCCCGGGCACATGACGCACATGCAGTTCCAGCAGGCCATCGGCATGGGGCGGATTGGCGAGCGAAAAACCGCGCCGCCGGCCATCCGCCAGCAAGATATCCACATATTGGCCCGCCAGGAATTGCAAACGCTCCGTGTTAGGCAGCCGCAAAGATAATCGCATGACGTCCGGAGCCAGCAATTCCCGCTGTTCCACCCGGCAGGGCAAGATTCTCACTGGAATATCACCAGCGGTTTTCACTTCGCGCGCTTCGATCACCAGGTCAGAATCCGGCCGCGCCTGACACAGCAACGCCTTACCCTCAATCGCCTCACGCTCGCTGAGAGCAGATGGACGGCCTTCAGGATAGATCACTTGGCCAGACAAAAGCGTACCCATGCAAGAACCACACGTGCCGTTACGGCAACCATAGGGCAAGATACTACCTTTTTCGCGCAGGGCGGCATCCAGCACGGATTCGTTATCCGCAACCTGAAACTCATGGCCGCCCGGTTGGATAATGACATGATAAGGCATTGATCAACCCACTTGTATAATCTTAGATACGATCTATTGAGAAGCAGATCCATTCAGTCCGGTTCGCCGGATTTACAATCCCAACTCTCCCCATAACGCATCCACCCGTTGCTTGACTACCGCGCTCATGGCAATAGGCCGGCCCCATTCCCGCGTTGTCTCACCAGGCCATTTATTCGTAGCGTCAAAACCGATTTTCGAACCCAATCCTGATACCGGCGAAGCGAAATCGAGATAATCAATCGGCGTATTCTCAATGGTGACCGTATCCCGCACCGGGTCCATACGGGTCGTCATCGCCCAGATTACATCTTTCCAGTCGCGAGTATTGACGTCTTCATCCACCACAATGACGAATTTGGTGTACATGAACTGCCGCAGAAAGGACCACACACCTAACATGACCCGCTTGGCATGTCCAGGATACTGTTTGCGCATCGCCACAACGGCCAACCGGTAAGAGCAGCCCTCCGGTGGCAGATAAAAATCGATAATCTCGGGAAACTGCTTTTGCAGAATCGGGACGAACACCTCGTTCAGCGCCACACCGAGAATCGCCGGTTCATCCGGCGGCCGTCCGGTGTACGTGCTGTGATAAATCGGATTCTCACGGTGCGTGATGCGGTCGATCGTGAACACCGGGAAACGATCCACTTCATTGTAATAACCGGTATGATCGCCAAACGGCCCCTCCAGCGCCGTTTCACCAGGTGCGATATATCCTTCCAGCACAAATTCAGCGCTCGCCGGTATTTGCAAATCGCTGTTCAAGCATTGCGCCAGCTCAGTACGCGACCCACGCAACAATCCAGCAAAGGCATACTCTGACAAAGCGTCCGGCACTGGCGTCACCGCTGCCAGAATGGTTGCTGGATCAGCACCCAGCGCCACAGCGATAGGGAACGGTTCGCCAGGCCGGGCTTGCTGCCAGTCGCGGAAATCCAGCGCCCCGCCCCGGTGCGCCAGCCAGCGCATGATGACCTTGTTCCGCCCGATGACCTGCTGGCGATAGATACCTAGATTCTGGCGTGGTTTATTCGGTCCCCGTGTGACGACCAAGCCCCAGGTGATCAACAGTCCGGCATCCTCAGGCCAGCAATGCTGCACCGGCAACCGCGCCAGGTCCACATCCGCTGCTTCGATCACCTGTTCCTGACAGGGTGGCCGGCTGACTTTCTTCGGCGCCATATCCAATACCTTCTTGAAAATTGGCAACTTCTCCCAAGCATCGCGCATCCCTTTCGGTGGATCCGGTTCCTTAAGAAAGGCCAGCAGCTTGCCTACGTCCCGCAAGGCATCCATGCTATCAGCACCCATACCCAACGCCACCCGGCGCGGCGTACCAAACAGATTGCCCAGTACGGGGATGGTATGGCCTTTTGGATGCTCGAAGAGAATCGCTGGCCCACCCGCGCGCAGCACCCGGTCGCAAATTTCGGTCATTTCCAAATGGGGATCGATGGTGGCCTGAATACGCTTCAACTCACCCAGTTGCTCTAACTGAGCAATGAAATCACGTAAATCCCGATATTGCATGGAGAGCGTCCTAAGCGGAGGGTTGAATCAACCAGTACAAAAGTGCTTACCGGCATTGATGCAGGAAGCGAAACATTTTAACAGCAAACTCCTCCCCATCTCCGGCCTTGCTATGACAGGTCTATTCTCAGCAACTACACTTGCTGAAACTTGCAATTTATCCATAGCGGGCAGCGGCATCATTAACCCATCACCCCCTCACTGCGCCACGCCCAACTCAGGAGGCTCCATGAAGTTCCCGCTTCGCATCGCGGCGGCTATCGACGCATTGAACACGATGATCGGCCATTGGATGACGTGGCTAATTCTGCTTTGCACCCTGACCAGCGCTACTGCCGCTACCCTGCGCTATGCCTTTGACTGGGGATCGAACGCCCTGCTGGAAGCGCAATGGTTCATGTTCGGCTTGGTTTTCCTGTTCTGCTCAGCCTGGACGTTGTGCGAAGGCGGTCATGTGCGCATCGATGTCGTGTCGTCACGGCTACCGCCGGTGGCACGAGTCTGGATCGATATCGTGGGTTCGCTCTTGTTCCTGCTGCCGGTCTGCTTGTTGATCGTGGTTGATTCCTGGAACTATTTCCTGCTCTCTTTCCACACGCGCGAAGCCTCGCCCGACCCTGGCGGTTTGATCTGGTGGCCGCTGAAACTCGCCATCCCAGTCGCATTTGCCCTGCTTAGCCTGCAAGGGTTATCTGAGATCATCAAGAATATTGCGGTCCTGACCGGCGACCGGCCCATGCCCGCCTTCCATGGAGGGCATTGACATGGCCGAATTCCTGATCGCCAGCATGGCGCCAATCATGTTCTCGGCGCTGATGCTGTTTCTTCTAATCGGCTATCCCGTCGCGTTCTCGCTAGCGGCCGTGGGCATGGCGTTCGGCCTGTTGGGCATGGAGCTTGGCCTGCTCACTCCCAATCTCCTTCAAGCACTGCCTGACCGCGTGTTTGGCATCATGAAGAATGAGATTCTGCTCGCCATCCCATTCTTCACCTTCATGGGTCTGGTCTTGGAGCGCAGCGGCATGGCCGAGGATCTGCTCGACACCATCGGCCAGTTGTTCGGCAGCATTCGCGGTGGGCTGGCTTTTGCCGTGATCTTTGTCGGCGCGCTGCTAGCCGCCACGACCGGCGTGGTCGCCGCCTCGGTGATCGCCATGGGGCTGATTTCGCTGCCCATCATGCTGCGCTACGGCTACGATAAATCGCTGGCTTGCGGGGTGATTGCCGCCTCCGGGACCCTGGCGCAGATCATCCCCCCCTCGCTGGTGCTGATCGTGATGGCAGATGTACTGGGCCGCTCAGTGGGCGACATGTACAAAGGTGCGGTCCTGCCCGGCCTGATCCTGGGGGGGTTCTACGTCGGCTGGGTGTTACTGAACACGATCTTGCGGCCACACCTGACCCCGGCCCTGCCGCCGGAAGCCCGTACCTTGCATGGCTGGGCGTTGTTCAAGCGGGTGATCGTGGCCATGATTCCGCCATTGCTGCTCATTTTTCTGGTGCTCGGAACGATTTTTATCGGCTGGGCCACTCCGACCGAAGGTGGCGCCATGGGTGCCGTGGGCGCGCTGCTCCTGGCGTTTTCTAAAAAAAAACTGAATCACAAAATGCTCACGGAATCCTTGCACTCAACCGCGAAAATCGCCAGCTTTGTGATCTTCATCCTGATTGGCTCTAGCGTATTCAGTCTGGTATTTCGCGGCGTTAACGGCGACTTATGGGTGGAACATTTGCTGCTTGACCTGCCAGGTGGTGCGCTGGGCTTTCTGATTGTGGTGAATATCCTGGTCTTCCTGTTGGCATTCTTCCTGGATTTCTTTGAAATCAGTTTCATTATCTTGCCGTTGCTAGCGCCCGTAGCGGAAAAGCTCGGCATCGACCTGGTTTGGTTCGGCATTTTAATGGGTGTGAATATGCAGACATCATTCATGCATCCGCCGTTTGGTTTCGCCCTGTTTTACCTGCGCAGCGTCGCGCCGCCGTCGATTCGCACCACCGACATTTATTGGGGCGCAGTGCCGTTTGTAATCATCCAAGTGATCATGGTGGCACTCATTATCAGCTTCCCTTCACTAGTAACCATGGGTCTAGACCGCCCCGCCCACACGGGTCAACCCGCTCCGATTCAGTTACTGATGCCGCAGGATAACCGGGGTAGCGCCAATCGAGACGACGCGGCTGACTTGTTCCGGCAACTCCAGCCGGCTGGGCAATGATGAGCACTCTCCTCCTGCCTCAACAGCAGGAGGAAAAGATAGAGAATCCTACAGCCGCTACTGACCCGCGCGCAGCATGGTTTGCATAAAGTTGGCCAGCGTCCCTTCCGGTAAACCGGACCAGATGTCGGACACTCTCTGGAAAGCGCGCATCGAGTCGAAGATCTTCTTGAAATCGGGATTCTTCGCTGATTCCTCGGCAAAGATTTTCTGAGCGGTTTCATACGCCGCCCTCAGCACATCGTCCGGGTAGCGCCGTAACTGCGTACCATTCTGCACCAAGCGCTGAATGGCCAATGGATTCTTAGCGTCGTAGGCAGCCAGCATACCGACGTTGGCTTCAGCAGCAGCCGCCTCAAACGCTGCTTGATACGGTTTGGGCAGTTTTTCCCACTGCTCCTTGTTCACGTAAAACGACAGCACCGGGCCGGGTTCCCACCAGCCAGGGTAATAGTAGAACTTGGCGACCTTATAGAAACCGAGCTTTTCATCATCATAAGGACCGACCCATTCAGCAGCGTCAATCGCTCCACGCTCAAGCGCCGGATAAATCTCGCCGCCGGGCAGTGACTGCGGTACCGCTCCCAACGCCGAAAACACCTCCGCACCGAAGCCCGGAATCCGGATCTTCAAACCCTTGAGATCTTCCAGCGACTTGACCTCTTTGCGGAACCATCCACCCATTTGCGTGCCGGTATCTCCGCCAGGGAAGTTGATCAAATTGTATTTGGCGAAAAACTCACGCAGCAACGGCCCTCCTTCGCCGTGATAAAACCAGGCAAACATTTGCCGTGCGGTCAGGCCGAATGGCACGGAGCAGTCGAGCGAGAACGCCTTGTTCTTGCCATGATAGTAGTACGATGCGGTATGGCACACTTCGACCGTGTTTTGCTGAACCGCGTCCAGCACCCCAAACGGCGGCACGATCTCACCGCCAGCAAATACGCGGATTTCAAACTTGCCTCCGGTCATGTCTGCGATTCGCTTGGACAGCACTTCACCGGCTCCATAAATGGTGTCCAGGCTCTTGGGAAAGCTCGATGCCATCCGCCATTTAATGGCCGGTAAAGATTCGGATTGCGCGATAGCAGGGGCAGCGGCTGCGGTAGCGGCCGTCGCTAAGCCTAATCCAGCTTTCCTGATAAAATCACGACGTTGCATGTTCTCCTCCTCGGCGGATCAATAAATTATGGTAAGTTCACTGCTGCAGAAAATTGCAATGTATTATCTAATAACTTTATCAGAGCTTTGCTTGATTGCACTGGACAAATCGACGAAAGACATGAAATGCATATCCAACCTATTTAAGCTGCCTGGAGACTGACAACACCTCCGGTTGCAACCCTTCTCAGCCTGCGCTACCGTTCCAGCCTGGCTGGATTCAGGCACCATTTAACATGCCATTGCCAGCATTGATTGAACCGCTGCCTACTCTCCCAATCTCAAACCACGATCCCGCCGGAGCCTGTTGTGACCCGAACCCTGTTTCTCGGCCTGGATGGCGCCACCTTTCACATCCTCGATAACCTGACTCGCGACCAGCCCGGCCAAGGCATCGTTATGCCATTTCTAGCGCAATTCATGGCGCAAGGTTTTCGCGCACCGTTACGCTCGACGCCACATCCGCTCACTCCGCCGGCCTGGACCACGCTAGTGACCGGCCGCAACCCTGGCGAACATGGGATCTACGATTTCATGCGAGCCGATGACCGCCAGCGTGAGATATTTTTCACCCTTTACGACTTCCGCGATATCCGCTGTGAAACGATCTGGAGCATCGCGGGCCGTCAAGATCGGCCTGTCGTCTCACTTAATTTCCCGATGATGGCACCGCCACCCAAGCTCAATGGCAGCTTGATTCCTGGCTTCACGCCGTGGAAGCACCTGCGTCGCAACATGACTCCAGAGGGACTCTATGACCGGCTACGGGATATTCCCGGCTTCCATCCCAAAGAATTAGCCTGGGATTTCGAACGGGAGAATCAGATTGGTGAAGACATGGATGCCCGCTATCTGGCGGCATGGATCGGCTACCATTTGCCACGCGAAGAATTGTGGTTCCAGGTGGCACACAAGCTACTCGCCGAAGATCAGCCCGCGCTGATGGCAGTGATGTTTGACGGTACGGACAAAATCCAACATCAGGCCTGGGCTTATCTCGATCCCGAACTGTACCCCGCTGACCCGGATGCCGGCTGGCTCCGCCTGCACGAGCTTTGTCTCGACTACTTCCGTAAACTGGATGGTTATTTGGCCGGGCTAGTGCGGCTGGCCGGTCCAGAGGCGCAAATATTCATGGCTTCGGACCACGGCTTCACAGCTTCCAACCGTGTCGTGCGTATCAACCGTTATTTGGCGGATCTTGGTTACCTGACCTATCACGAGATTGCTGACAATGACGCCGCCCGCCGCCGGGCATCCAGCCCATTTGCCTACCTGGACTGGGAAAAAACCGTAGCCTACTGCCCGACGCCATCCAGCAACGCCATTTTCATCCGTGTCGCCCAGGAGCCCAGCCAGCCTGGAATCGCCCCTGCTGACTATCTAGGATTCCGCGCTCGATTGATTGAACAGCTTTACGCGCTGCAAGACCCGGTGACCGGCGAACCGGTCATCCGCGACATTCTGACCCGGGAAGCAGCCTTCCCCGGTCAAGCCAGCGCCAACGCCCCAGATTTAACCTTGGTTCTCGCCGACTACGGTTTTGTCTCGATCCGCAACCTGGAGCCGGTCATCATCACCCGCCCGATACCCGTTGGCACCCACCATCCGGACGGTATCATGCTGGCTGGCGGCTCCGGCATCCAGCCAGGCTGGCAAACGGAACCCATCCCCATTGCTAGCGTAGCCGCCACCCTGCTGCACAGTCTGGATCTGCCGATTCCTGCCGATTTCGACGGCCACGTCATGACGGACGCCTTCACCGCCGAATTTTTACACGACCGGCCAGTGCGTTACGGGCCGACGACCCGCCCTGTCAAGGATGGCGAGGTACAGGAGGAAGCGATTCCCGCCGAGGATCGCGACAAGATCCTGGCGCAACTCGCTATGCTCGGTTATCTGGAGGAATAATGCCGATTGCCTCATTGGCTACCGTCAATCTCAACTACTTGCAGTTTCCTGCTAAAACCGAGGTGCCATTATGCGGCGACTTGGTGCTGGTTCACGGATTGGCCGCCAGTTTAGGATTCTGGCATCTGAGCATCGTCCGTTCACTATCCGTACTCTGCCGGTTGATCGCCTACGATTTGCGCGGGCATGGCCGCAGCGAAATAACGCCTACCGGCTACTCCATTCCCCAAATGACCGACGACCTCGCTGCTCTGCTCGACCATCTTGGCCTGGAGCGCGTTCATTTGCTCGGACACAGTTTTGGCGGCGCGATAGCCTTGCGGTTTGCCAGCCGTTATCCGGAGCGGGTCCACAGCCTGATTCTGGCGGACGTGCGCCTGCGCGCCTTGCAGCCTTATCACCGGCTCCGCGACTGGATCGACTGGCCACTCTGGCGTCCCATACTGCAACAGGCCGGTATCGAACTGAATGACATGCAACCGGAAGGCGGCTACGAATTGCTGACCGCTATCGCTCGGGCGCATTCGCCCGAAACCAATACCCTGCTGCCACTGTTTCAGACCCCTGCTGGCAGCGTCCGCCGGAGTGGCGCGGCCCATCGCTGGCTGCAATTGCAGGAAACGACCTCCGTCCGGCGCGATTTACGGGTATCCGATGGATTGTCTCCCGCAGTGCTGCGCGCTATTCGCACGCCGGTGCTCGGCCTCTACGGCGAACGTTCACCGGTCATGCCCACCGCCCGCGCCTTGTACCGTTTGTGTCCGCATTACGAATTGCACCGGGTGCGCCATGCCGGACATTTCTTCCCGTTGACTCGGCCACGGCGATTGGTGAACACTGCCCTACGCTTTTTGGCTACCCAAAGCGGAGTTCCCGCCCATCTTGAACATCTCTTTCATGACGCCGATCACGAGCATGAGCACGAATACGAGCAAGAACCGGCCTCACTCTTCGCGACCTTTTGAGCCAGGCCCACCGCCTGGTCTATCCAGTGAGCATTTCCGCCGGATCGCCGCCCGCGGCTTTGGCGACCCCTATAACGCCTACCCGCACTCGATGATCGCCTACAAGGGCTATATCTACGTCGGCACCACGCGCGCCAACCTGTGCATGCTCAAGGTCTCCAAAATCCCGTCCCGGTTTGCCTTCTGGCCGGTGGAATGTCCTGATAACCTTTATGATCTGGATATGCGCGCCCAGATCTGGCGCTACGATCCGGTCACCGGTGAATGGCAGGAAGTTTATCGTTCTCCCTGGATCAGCGGCACCGGGGGTAACACCATACCGCGCGACATGGGCTATCGCGGCATGGCCGTATTCCAAGGTGAATCAGATCCTGAACCTGCATTGTATGTATCCACTTACGCCTCCGCGGAAGGCCCAGGCGCTTATATCCTGCGCAGCGTCGACGGTGAATATTTTGCACCGGTGTCCAAGCCAGGTCTGCTGGAGTTGCCGACCACCACCATTCGTACTTTGACACCGTTCAAGGACAGGTTATTCACCTCGCCAACCGGGCAAGCCGGCGGTAGTCCCAATGCAGCGAACATCGCGGTAATTTATGAGAGCCGTGATCCGATCCAAGGCAGCTGGGTCCCCGTCAATACGCCTGGATTTGGCGATCCGGATAACGTCAGTATTTTTGAACTGACTGATTTTGGTGATCATCTCTATGCCGGTACCATTAACTTCAAGCATGGATTTCAAGTGTGGCGAACCTTGGCTGAAGGCGCCCCCCCCTACCGCTGGGAGTGCGTTATCACAGACGGCGCTGGGCGTGGGCCGCTGAACCAAGGTGTTGTCAGCTTCGCCAAGTTTAAAGACATGCTGTACATCGGCGGGGGTATCCAGAACGGTGGCATCGACAGCGTCCACAAGGTGGGACCCGCCGCACCGGAATTGATCCGGCTCCATCCTGATGGTGACTGGGATTTGATTGTGGGCAGTCCGCGCAAGGTACTCGATCGTTTGAAATTGCCGCTGTCCGGTTTCCGGCCCGGTTTTAATAACTTGTTCAATGGCTATTTCTGGCGGATGACCGCGCATGATGGCTGGTTGTATCTAGGAACGTTGGACTGGAGCCGGATGTTGTCCTACGCCGATCGTGAGCGTTGGCCCGCCTGGTTCCGGCGCACGGTTGACCGGATCGGCCTGGAAAAAATTATCGCCCAGCAGGCTGGTTTTGATCTTTACCGCAGCGCCGATGGTGAAAACTGGCTGCCAGTCACAACGAACGGTTTTGGCAATCCCTACAACTACGGCTTGCGTGGGCTGGTTTCAACCGGCCACGGCTTGTTTGTCGGCGCGGTTAATCCGTTCGGACCCCGGGTCGCCTGTTGCGAAGAAGAGCAATGGCGCTATCAGGATAATCCGGATGGTGGTCTGGAAATCTGGCTGGGTTGTCAACCATAGGCTGATCATGCAAGCACCGCTGTTTGTCCTGACCTGTATGCGTTCCTACTCTTCGCTGGTCAGCGCCATGCTGGGCCAACATCCCGGTATGTATGGTTTGCCAGAATTAAATCTATTTATGGCTGACACATTGGCTGGTGTCATGCGCAAATTGCAAATCGTCCGCCCGCAGAGTTTGCATGGGCTGTTGCGTGCAGTGGCGCAGACTGAATATCAAACCCAAACGGTGGAAACGATTGAAAAGGCAAATGTTTGGTTGCAACAACATGCCGATTGGAATGCCCGCCAATTTTTGAATCATGTGAACGAACAAACTGGACCGCGTATTTTGATCGATAAAAGCCCGAGTACTGGCTTGAATCCAGTCAATCTGCAACGGCTGCATCGTTACTTCCCAAATGCGCGCATCTTGCACTTGGTGCGCCATCCACGTGCGACTTGCAACTCTATTCATCAACTGCGGCAAAAAACCGCCCCTACGCCTGAAAACTCTCAAGCAAAAAATCTGTCTCCAGAGCAATTATGGTTACAGATCAACGGCAATATTTTGAATTTCACTGAACGGCTTCCCTTGGGTCAAAGTATGCGGGTTCAGGGCGAACAATTACTGGCGGAACCGGAACGGTATCTGGCACAAATTACTGAGTGGTTAGGTCTAAGCCGCTATGCTCATAGTGCTATCGAAGCCATGCTGCATCCTGAAAATTCGCCCTATGCGTGTATTGGTCCATCGAATGCGCGGTTTGGCAATGACCCTAACTTCTTACGCAATCCCCGCTATGTTAAAAGGCACATCCCGCCGCAACGGCTGGAAGGACCTTTAGAATGGCAGAGTGACGATGCGCAAGGCTTTTCTCTCGATACTTTGGCAATCGCTCGCCGCTTTGGTTACGGTTGATCACAAACCAGCAAAGCCACCTCTCTAACACTGCCCTACAGGAAAAGACTGTCATGTGCCTGCTGATCAATTATCGCGTATGGTCCAGTAGCTTGCTGGCGGTTTGTCTGATTGCCGGTCTGAATGGCTGCAACGATGATGATCTACAACAGCAAAATTCATTGATCAGCCCAGCAATACAACAGCATTTCAATCAGTTCGATAGTAATCATGATGGAAAGATTACTGTTGATGAATTGAATCGGCCCACTCTGTTTTACAAGGTAGATCGCAACAATGATGGGTCTATCACTCTGCAGGAGGCAAGTGATTATCTCGATCAGCGACAGGCAACACGACGTAGACCAAACGCTTCAACTCCTTCGGACATGGGCATGTCCGTTGCCAGCCCCCCGGCAAGTGATTCGAATACCGCACTTGCTTGGGCATCGTATCCAGCATCTCGCTACCAGCATCAGGTTTCTGACCAGCGGCCTTTACCGGATACCCGTAACGGGAGGATGTCTGAAGCCGTAAGCTATGATACTGCGCCCAGGCTGGTGCCGGCCCGACGGCTACGCTTAGCGCGTGCTGATGCTGATCAAGATGCGCCGGCTGGCAATACACCAATTGAAACCGGCAACACAGGTGGAGTCCGGAAGTTTCTGAACCTACCCTATGCAACTATTCCTGGGGTTAATCCTAACCTGTTAAGTCTAGACGTATACGCTCCTGCTACAGGTCAAAATCATCCTGTGATCGTCATGGTGCATGGGGGTGGCTGGCAGCGCGGGGACAAGGCAAATGCCAATATTGCCACCAATAAATACCGTCATTTCACGCAGGCTGGTTATGTGTTTGTCAGCATCAACTACCGTTTATCGCCAGCGGTTAAACACCCCGCTCATGTGCAGGATGTCGCTAAAGCCCTAGCGTGGGTCGCTAAAAATATCAACCGCTATAGCGGTAATCCCGCTCGTATCTATCTTATGGGACACTCAGCCGGTGCTCACTTAGCAGCACTGGTGGCCACGGATCAACGCTACCTGGAAGCTGCCGGCGAAAACCTGCAATTACTCAAAGGTGTCATCCTTTTGGATGGCGCTGGCTATGACATTCCTAGACTCATGCAAGAACATGATCAACCAAGTTTTTATGTTGATGCTTTCGGTAATGATGCGCGTGTTTGGAAAGATGCTTCTCCAGTGACACATATAACCTCTAGAAAAGGCATCCCACCCTTTCTCATCTTTTACACTCCACGCACCCGTTCACAAATGCTCACTGAGAGTTTACGTCAATCCTTGATGAGTGCTGGCATACCTACCCGCATAAAAATAGTCAATAAAAGTCATGCGCAAATTAATCGTGAAGTTGGTCAATCTGGCGATGATGTTACGCAAAGCATCATGGAATTCTTAAAGTGAAAATTGGCGTGGCAGGCCTGCTCATTGCGATTATCTGTCTTTCTCCTCTGACGATTGAGCTTGCCACCGCAAATTCTGAGTGTTCAACCGATCAACAATTTTACGGTTCACCTACTAACCTCAGAGGTAAAAGAGAAGGAATTATATCTAATCGTCATCAGGAACATTTTTGGATAACCGCTGATGGCGTTTTTCATGTGCTCATTAATAACGGAAAAAAGCAAAATGCCCTACAGCTTTTTTCCAGTATTGATGGCATTGATTGGTTCCTGCAAATCACTTTCAGCAATACGAATCACCGGAGCCATCCGGATGGCTTTCTTAAAGATGATATCCTTTGGATCGTCTACCCTTCATCAGACGATGAGATTTTTCTTTATAAATTATCATACTCTTTCCAAACTAAATCCTGGTGGTCAAAAACTGATACGGTCAAAGTCTATCAACAAGCTGGTTATGTTCCTGATAGACCTACTCTCGCTTTGGATCGATGGGATCAAACCTGGGTCGCCTTCTCTGAATTAGATCAGAAAACCAACCAAACGTTAATCAAAGTAATTAAATTAGCCGGTAATATGGGAGGTCTAAATTGTTGCGAGGTTGTGCCGACCACTTTTTCTATATCTACCAGTTCGATAAAAAGTGCTAGGATCTTAGCACTTAAAGATAAAATCGTTTTGATTTACACAGATAAAATCAACGATGGCAAAAAAAATGAAGATTATGGCTATAGCTTAAATTGGGCATATATGCCATTACCTTATCTTAGTAATTCCGAATGGATAACTGGTGGGGAACTGTTTCAGTACAAGTCTGATGAAAATGATCCGCATGGTACACACTTTAATGTAGCCAAAGACTCTTTTGATAATATCCATATTGTTACTCGTGCTGAAAAAAGAATTATTTATTTATCCATTAAAAATGGCAACTCTATACAAATTGATCAGGCACGCTCAATAACTACCGAATCCAGTCCCCCTTATATGCAAATATCTATTTCAGAGAATAACGAGATTTATGTTATCTATCCAGTCAGATGCATGCGCCATGAACAATTAAATTTTAATGTTAAGGTGCTGAAAAGCTATGATCTTGGTGAAACATTCCAAGGAATTGCCATACTGGAGTTAGACCATAAAAGCCATCCAGGAAATCCCCGTCTTGAAGCTCCGGCTACATTTAGAAAAAAACTTCCTGTTCTCTGGCAAATCAGAGAGAAAAATAGTAAATATGAAATGCTTTTTTTTGATATTTAACCTTATACGATCAGCTTCCTAAAAAGTAAGCTTCAGCGT
>ERZ761602.1290-NODE-1290-length-46355-cov-11.299698_pt1 | contig 46355 bp, 40 predicted proteins | sample MGYA00512165_ERZ761602 | MGnify/ENA primary metagenome ERZ761602 (study PRJEB28899, sample SAMN02445085) | bioreactor sludge metagenome | biome: EBPR sludge; isolation source: Thorneside wastewater treatment plant | place: Australia: Brisbane, Thorneside...
TCGGCGATCTGCTTGCCGTAGTCGAGCACGGTGACGCGGTCGCACAGGCCCATCACCAGCTTGACGTCGTGTTCGATCAGCAGGATCGTGCGGTTGTCGGCCCGGATGCGGTCGATCAGCTCGCGCAGGACGCTCTTCTCGGTGGCGTTCATGCCGGCGGCCGGTTCGTCCAGCGCGATCAGCTTCGGGTCGGTGGCCAGCGCGCGGGCGATCTCCAGGCGACGCTGGTCACCGTAGCTGAGCGTGCGCGCGCGGAACTCGGCGTACTTCTCGATCCCCACATAGGCCAGCAGCGCGCGGGCCCGCTCGGCGATCTCGCGCTCCTCCTGGCGGAAGCTGCCGGTGCGCAGCACCGCCCCGAACAGCCCGGAGCCGGTGCGCACGTGCCGGCCGACCATCACGTTCTCCAGCGCCGTCATCTCGGCGAACAGGCGGATGTTCTGGAACGTCCGCGCAATGCCGGCCTTGGCAACCTCGTGCACCGCCGTGGGCTTGTAGGGCGCGCCCGCGAGCTCGAAGACGCCGGAGTCGGGCGTGTACAGCCCGGTGATCACGTTGAAGAAGGTGGTCTTGCCGGCCCCGTTCGGGCCGATCAGGCCGTAGACCTCGCCCTGGCGGATCGTGATGCCGACATCGCTGAGCGCCTGCAGGCCCCCGAAGCGCTTCGACACCTGCGCCACCCTCAGGATGACGGGCGCGCTCACTGGACTACCCTCCGCCCTGCGGGCTCCGGTATGAGCGCTTGGGAGCGGCCCGGCGCGCTCACTGGAGTACCTTCGCCCTTGGAGGGCTCCGGTATGAGCGCTTGGGAGCGGCCCGGCGCGCTCATGGCCGGGCTCCCTTCGCGCGCGCGCCGATCGGCGGCACGGGCACGGGCGCGGCGCGTCCGTGCTCGCGCGCCGGCCACAACCCGCGCGGGCGCATCAGCATGATCGCGATCATGGCCAGCGCGATCAGCAACTGGCGCAGGATCGCGGCGTCGAGGCGGCCGCCGGTCATGCTCTGCAGGTCGCCCGCGACGTAGCGCAGCACCTCGGGCAGCGCGGCCAGCAGCACAGCACCGAGGATGACACCGGGAAGGTGACCGATGCCACCGAGCACGACCATCGCCACGATCATGATGCTCTCGGTCAGCGTGAACGACTCGGGCGAGACGAAGCCCTGGAACGCCGCGAACATCGAGCCGGAGACGCCACCGAAGGTTGCGCCCATCGCGAAGGCCAGCAACTTCATGTTGCGCGTGTTGATGCCCATCGCCTTGGCGGCGATCTCGTCCTCGCGGATCGCCATCCAGGCGCGGCCGATGCGCGAGTTCTCCAGGCGGTGGCAGATCACGACGCTGCCGACGACGAGCACGAGGAACAGGTAGTAGTACAGCGTGACCGACGGGATCTTCAGGCCGAGGACTTCCGTGCCCTTGCCGAAGCTGAAGCCGAAGATCGTCATCGGGTCGATGCGGTCCAGCCCGCGCGGCCCGTTCGTGATGTTGAGCGGGTGCTCCAGGTTGTTCATGAACACGCGGATGATCTCGCCGAAACCGAGCGTGACGATCGCCAGGTAGTCGCCGCGCAGCTTCAGCACCGGCACGCCGAGCAGGATCCCGGCGATCGCCGCGAGCCCTGCGGCCAGCGGAACCACGAGCCAGATCGGCGTGTGCAGGCCGTTCGGGAAGGCCGCCTTGATCCAGCCGAAGGTCTCGAACAGGTGCGGCGACGCGAGCAGCGCGTACATGTAGGCGCCCACCGCATAGAACGCGACGTAGCCCAGGTCGAGCAGGCCGGCGTACCCCACGACGATGTTCAGCCCGAGTGCGAGCAGCACGTACAGCATCGCCAGCGCGATGATGCGCACCCAGCCCTGGCCGAACTGCTGCGCGAACAGCGGCAGCGCCATCAGCGCCAGCGCCGCGCAGAAGAAGGCGACGATCTTGGTGGTCTGGCTCATCGGCTGCCCCCGGTCATGCGCGGTCGGCCACGCGCTCGCCGAGCAGGCCCGACGGCCGCAGCGTCAGCACCAGGATCAGCGCGACGAAGGCGAAGATGTCGGCGTAGTGGCTGCCGAGCAGCCCGCCCGTGAGGTCACCGAGGTAGCCGGCACCCAGCGCCTCGATCAGCCCGAGCAGCACGCCGCCGACGACGGCGCCGGCCAGGTTGCCGATGCCGCCCAGCACGGCAGCCGTGAAGGCCTTGAGCCCGGGCATGAAGCCCATCGAGTGCTGCACCGTGCCGTAGTTGGCCGCCCACATGATGCCGGCCACGGCCGCGAGGGCCGCCCCGATGATGAAGGTCGCCGAGATCACCATGTCCGGCTTCACCCCCATCAGCGCGGCCACGCGCGGGTTCTCGGCGGTCGCGCGCATCGCCCGGCCGAGCTTGGTGCGGTTGACGAGCCACATCAGGACGGCCAGCAGCACGGCCGTGACCGACAGGATCAGGATCTGCGTCACCGTGATCACCGGCCCGCCCAGGTTGATCGGCTCGGTGGGCAACAGCTGCGGGTAGGACTTCGGGTTCGGCTTCCAGACGATCATCGCCAGCGTCTGCAGCAGCAGGCTCATGCCCATCGCGGTGATCAGCGGCGCCAGCCGGGGTGCGTTGCGCAACGGCCGGTAGGCGACCTTCTCGATCGTGAAGTTCAGCGCCGCGCAGACGACGATCGCCACCATCGCCGACAGCAGCATCAGCACCCAGCCCGGTGCGCCCGAGCCGGCCATCGCGCTGACCACCGTCCAGCTGGTCAGCGCCCCGACCATCAGCACGTCGCCGTGCGCGAAGTTGATGAGGTTGATGATGCCGTAGACCATCGTGTAGCCCAGCGCGACCAGGGCATACATGCTGCCCAGCACCAGTCCGTTGATGATCTGTTGGAAGAAGATGTCCATCGGGACGCCATCCCTGACTGCGCTGCCGGCCCACGTCGGCGTCACGGTCGCAGTCCCGAACGCCAAGCAAGAAACCGGCCGGCTGGCAGCCGCCGCATGATCCGTGAGTCGCGCGGATTCTAGGCAGCCGTTCCCGCGGGACGGCTACGGGCTTATACGCTGTCGGCCGGCGTGAACTCGATGCCCAGGCTGCGTGCCACCGGCTCGCAGGTGAGGCGGCCGTCGTGCACGTTCAGTCCGTTGCGCAGGTGCGGATCGTCGGCACAGGCGCGCCGCCAGCCCTTGTCGGCCAGGGCGAGGGCGAACGGCAGGGTCGCGTTGTTCAGCGCCCAGGTGGAGGTGCGGGCCACCGCGCCGGGCATGTTCGCGACGCAGTAGTGCACGACGCCGTCGACGACGTAGGTCGGATCGGCGTGCGTCGTCGGCTGCGAGGTCTCGAAGCAGCCGCCCTGGTCGATCGCCACGTCGACGAGCACCGAGCCCGGCCGCATGCGGGCGATCTGGGCGCGGCTGAGCAGCTTCGGCGCGGCGGCCCCGGGGACGAGGACCGCGCCGATGACCAGGTCGGAGGACAGCGCGGACTCCTCGATCTCGTGGGCCGACGCGGCCAGCAGGCGCACGCGGCCGCCGAAGAGGTCGTCGAGTTCACGCAGCCGCGGCAGCGACTTGTCGAGGACCGTGACCTCGGCTCCGAGTCCGACGGCCATCTTCGCCGCGTGCGTGCCGACGACCCCGCCGCCGATGACCGTGACCCGTCCCGGTGCCACGCCCGGCACGCCGCCGAGCAGCACGCCGCGCCCCCCTTGCGCCTTCTGCAGGGCAATGGCACCGACCTGCACCGCCATGCGGCCGGCGACCTCGCTCATCGGCGCGAGCAACGGCAGGTGCCCTCGCGAGTCGGTGATGGTCTCGTAGGCGATGGCCGTGCAGCCCGAGCCGAGCAGGCCCATCGTCTGCGCACGGTCCGGCGCGAGGTGCAGGTAGGTGAACAGCAGCTGGCCGCGACGCAGCTTCGCGATCTCCTGCGGCTGCGGCTCCTTGACCTTGACGATCATCTCCGCGCTCGCGAAGACCGCCGCCGCGTCGGCGACGATCCGCGCGCCTGCCGCCTGGTACTGGGCGTCGTCGCAGCCGATCCCCAGTCCCGTGCCCGCCTGCACGACGATCTCGTGCCCATGGGCGACGAGTTCCCTGACCGATGGCGGCGTCAGGCCGGCGCGGTACTCGTGGGTCTTGATCTCCTTGGGCACTCCGATGCGCATCGCGGTCCTTTCCCGTCGTCGGTTGGGCGTGGATGCCAATACTGCATCGAATCAGGCCCGCCGTGTGCATCGACGTGCGCGGCCGGGTGCGGTGTACCGCTGCTTTCCCCCGCGGCTGTGGGCGAGCCGCCGCCGGCAAGCGGCGGCTTCAGCTCCCCCCGCCCTTGTCGGGGCCGCCGGGACGTGCCGCCGCGTTGGCCGCGCGCAACTGTGCCAGCTTCTCGCCGATGCGAGCCTCCAGGCCCCGCGGCGCGGGCTCGTAGAAGCGGGCCTCGGGCATGTCGTCGGGCAGGTAGCGCTCGCCGGCTGCGAAGCCGTCGGGCTCGTCGTGGGCGTAGCGGTAGCCAGCGCCGTGCCCGAGCTCCTTCATCAGGCGCGTCGGCGCATTGCGCAGGCGCTGCGGCACCGGGCGGGTGCCGTCGGCCGCGACGAACGCGCGCGCAGCCTTCCAGGCCACGTACAGCGCGTTGGACTTGGGCGCCACGGCGAGGTAGACGACGGCCTCGGCGAGGGCGAGCTCGCCCTCGGGCGAACCGAGCCGCTCGTAGACCTCTGCGGCATCGAGCGCGATGCGCAGGCCACGCGGGTCGGCCAGGCCGACGTCCTCGCTGGCCATGCGCAGCACGCGGCGCGCGACGTAGCGCGGGTCCACCCCGCCGTCGAGCATGCGCACGAGCCAGTACAGCGCGGCGTCGGGATCGGATCCGCGCACCGCCTTGTGCAGCGCCGAGATCGTGTCGTAGAACTGGTCGCCGCCCTTGTCGTAGCGGCGCAACTGGTCGCCCAGCGCCTTCTCGAGCGCAGCCTCGTCGATGGCAGCGGCCGGTCCGGTGGCCAGCACGTTCTCGAGCGCGTTGAGCAGCCGCCGGGCATCGCCGTCGGCGTGGGCGATCAGGCGATCCCGTGCCGCATCGGTGATCGGCGGCCCCTGGATCCTTGCCAGCGCTCGAGCCACGAGCTGGCCGAGGTCGGCGTCGTCCAGGCTCTTCAGCACGTGCACCGTGCTGCGCGACAGCAGCGCGGAATTGACCTCGAACGACGGGTTCTCGGTGGTGGCACCGATGAAGGTGAACAGGCCCGACTCGACGTGCGGCAGGAAGGCGTCCTGCTGCGCCTTGTTGAAGCGGTGCACCTCGTCGACGAAGACCACCGTGGCACGGCCGGCCGCCCGGGCGGCCTGCGCCCGCTCGACCGCCTCGCGGATGTCCTTGACGCCGGCCAGCACCGCCGACAGCACGATGAACTGCGCGTCGAAGGCGCCGGCCACGAGGCGTGCGAGCGTCGTCTTGCCGACGCCCGGCGGTCCCCAGAGGATCATCGAGTGCAGGCGCCTGCGCTCGAAAGCCAGGCGCAGCGGCTTGCCCGGACCGAGCAGATGCTGCTGCCCGATGACCTCGTCGAGCGTCGCCGGGCGCAGCCGCTCGGCCAGCGGCACCACCTCGTCGGGCGCCGGCCCGGCATGCGGCTCGCCGCGACGGGTCCGTCCGGCCTCGTCGCCGAACAACGAGGCGGTCACCATGCCGTGCCCGCTCACTGCTCGACGACGTCGACGCCGGCCGGGGGCTTGAAGGCGAAGGTGTCGCGCGTCACCGCCGCGCCGGCCTCGAAGGCGGTGAACTGAAGCAGCGACCGCTGCCCGAAGCTGTCGACGATCTCGATGGCCGCCGGATCCTTGCCGCGGAAGCCCACGCGCAGCTCGCGCACCAGGCCGTCGCGGGCCCGCGGCAGCGCGAGCACCCACTCGAGCCCGTCGCGCGAGCCGTCGGCCTTCAGCACGAATGCCGACTCGACCTGGCCGCCGGCGAGCACGGCCGCGGGCGTGCTGTCCAGTGCCGCGTCGAGCTTGCGCGAACTGGCCTGCTTCAGATCCGGGTCGTAGATCCAGACCTTCGTGCCGTCGGCGACGATCAGCTGCTCGAAGGGCCGGGCATAGGCGAAGCGGAAACGGTTGGGACGCAGGAACTCGAAGCTGCCGCTGGAGACCTTGCGCCGCTGCCCGTCGGCCGAGGTCACGGTCTGCGTGAAGTCCCCCCGACCGCTGCGCGTGTCGCGCAGGAAGCTGCGCAGGCTCTCGGTGGCGTCGGCCTGCGCGGGCGGCGGGCCCGCCAGAGCCGCGAGCACGGCCAGCACGCCCAGCAGGCGCGACGCGGCACGTGCGGCGGGCCGCGGGGGCTCGCTGCGGTGGCCGGGCGGCGGCAAGCCCTTCACTCCGCCCTCGCCGGCACGAGGATCTCGCGGTTGCCGTTGGTCGACATCGCCGAGACCAGGCCCGCCTGCTCCATCTGCTCGAGCAAACGCGCGGCCCGGTTGTAGCCGATGCGCAGGTGGCGCTGGACGAGCGAGATCGACGCCTTGCGGTGCTGCAGGACGATCGCCACGGCCTGGTCGTACATCGGGTCGCTCTCGGTGTCGCCGGAGCCGGGCGGCGCGCCGTCGGCACCGCCTTCGAGCGTGCCGCCCTCGAGAATGCCCTCGATGTAGTTCGGCTCGCCCTGGCTCTTCAGGTACTCCACAACGCGGTGCACCTCGTCGTCGCTGACAAAGGCCCCGTGCACGCGCACCGGCAGCCCGGTGCCCGAGGGCAGGTACAGCATGTCGCCCTGGCCGAGCAGCGCCTCGGCGCCCATCTGGTCGAGGATCGTGCGGCTGTCGATCTTGCTGGCCACCTGGAAACTCAGGCGGGTCGGGATGTTGGCCTTGATCAGGCCGGTGATCACGTCGACGCTCGGGCGTTGCGTCGCGAGGACGAGGTGGATGCCCGCCGCACGCGCCTTCTGGGCGAGCCGCGCGATCAGCTCCTCGATCTTCTTGCCGACGACCATCATCAGGTCGGCCAGCTCGTCGATGACGACGACGATGTGCGGCATGCGTTCGAGCGGCTCGGGCGACTCGGGGGTCAGGCTGAACGGGTTCGGCAGCTTCTCGTGACGTTCCGCGGCCTCGTCGATGCGGCGGTTGTAGCCACTGAGCTGGCGCACACCGAGCTTGCTCATGAGCCGGTAGCGCCGCTCCATCTCGCCGACGCACCAGTTCAGCGCGTTGGCCGCCTGCTTCATGTCGGTGACGACCGGGCAGAGCAGGTGCGGGATGCCCTCGTAGACGCCCATCTCGAGCATCTTCGGGTCGATCAGGATGAGCCGCACGTCGCGCGCCTCGGCCTTGTAGAGCAGGCTGAGGATCATCGCGTTGATGCCGACGGACTTGCCCGACCCGGTCGTGCCGGCCACCAGGCAATGCGGCATCTTCGCCAGGTCGGCGACCAGCGGCGCGCCGACGATGTCCTTGCCCAGCCCCAGCGTCAGCAGCGAGGCCGCGTCGTTGTAGGCCTGCGAGCCGAGAATCTCGGCCAGGCGGATCGTCTGCCGCCGGGCGTTGGGCAGCTCCAGCGCCATCGTCGTGCGGCCGGGAATGGTCTCGACGACGCGGATGCTGACCAGGCTCAGCGAGCGCGCCAGGTCCTTGGCGAGCGCGACGATCTGCGAACCCTTGACGCCGACGTCCGGCTCGATCTCGTAGCGCGTGATCACGGGGCCCGGCGAGGCCGCGACCACGCGCACCCCGACGCCGAAGTCGGCGAGCTTCTTCTCGATGAGCCGCGAGGTCATCTCGAGCGACTCCGGGGTCACGCCCTCGGTGCGCACCGGGACCGCGTCGAGCAGATCGACCTGGGGCAGCTTCGTGTCGGCGAGCTCGGCGAACAGCGGCTTCTGCCGCTCCTTGATGACGCGCTCGGACTTCGGCACCTCGAGCACGGGCTGCTCGATCAGCAGCGGCAGGTGCTGCGGCGCGGCCTGCTGCGCCTCGACCAGGTGCTCGCGCTCGCTGGCCAGACGCTCGCCGATCGCCGCGTCCTCGGCCTGCTCGCGCCGCTCGACGCGCCGCGCACCGAAGGCCTCGACCGCGGTTCCGATCGCGTCGGCGAAGCCGAGCCACGAGAAGCGCAGGGCCATCGCCGCACCAATGACCAGCAGGGCGATCCACAGCACGCCCGAACCGGCGAAGCCCAGCCAGGCCATCGACGGCGGACCCAGCGCATGCCCCAGCACGCCGCCGGCGTGCCCCGGCAGGAGCGCTTCCCAGCGGTACAGGCGCGTCCACTCCAGGGCCGTGCTCGAAGCCATCAGCAGGACCATGCCGAGCCACACACCGGCTGCCGCGGCGCGGCGCGGCGGGGCGACGTTCGCGGCGTCACCGCGCAACTGACGCGCGAGCCCGCCGAGCCAGGCGCGGGCGGCGCACACCACGAGCCACCAGACCGAGAAGCCAAGCGAAAAGTAGGCGAAGTCGGCCACCCAGGCGCCGAGCCGGCCGGCCTTGTTGTGCAGCAGCTCGCCGGTGCCGGAGGTGCTGAATCCCGGATCCGACGGATGATGGGTCAGCAGCGCGAGGACGACGAACAGCCAGATTGCGGCACCGATGAGCAACGAGAAGCGGCCGATGGCCGTGGCGCGCGCGGCAGGCGCGGCCTGCGGGCCGGTGCCGCGGCGCGGCGACGCGCTGCTGGGCGTTGCGTCGCCACGCTCGGCACGCAGCGAACCGAGCGGGAAGGTCATGCCGGGCATTGTCGCGCATGCGCGCGCGAGCGGTCGACCCAGCGGCGGCGCTGGCAGCCCGCGCTGCCCCTGCCGGCACGGGCGCGATCCCCGGCGCCGAAGCGGCGGGGACGCCCGGGGCACGTCACTCCTGGGTGATCGCGTCGCGCAGGACCACCGAGCCGTTGTCCTGCGTGTGGATGACGCCCCGCGTCTCGAGGTCCTTCATCACGCGGCTGACCATCTCGCGCGAGGCGCCGACGACCTTGGCCATGTCCTGGCGGCTGACCTTGTGGCGGATGATGCGCGTGCCGTTGTCGTCGTCGGCCATGTCCAGCAGCGTGCGGGCGACGCGGCCGTAGACGTCGAGCAGGGCCAGCGACTCGATTTGCCGGTCGGCGTTGCGCAGGCGACGGACGAGGCCCCGCATGATGCCGTACGACAGGCTGGTGTTCTCGGGCAGGCAGCGCGCGAAGTCCGAGCGGGCGAGCACGAGCATGTCGGTCTGCACCTCGGCGCGCACCGTGGCCGAGTGCGGCTCGTTGTCGATCAGGCTCATCTCGCCGACGTAGTCGCCCGCCTCCAGGACCGCGAGGATCACCTCGCGGCCACGCGAGTCCGCCGTCAGCACCCGGGCGCGGCCATTGAGCAGGATGTACAGCGTGTTGCTCTTGCGCCCCTGCTCGACGATCAGCTCGCCGCGCCGGTACCGGCGCTTGACGACGCTGTCGGCGATGGCCTGGGCCTGCTCGACGGTGAGCATCGAGAACAGCGGGACACGGCGGATCAGATCGAGATTGGACAACATCGACATCGGTGGACTCCTGCTCGGGCCGTGGACAATGGGCCCGATTGCCACTGCGTATCGGCACTTTGACGCGAAAACTTAGAATCGCGTCCTGTCACCGCCGTCCGAGTGCAGCCCGATCAGTGTGCAACGCGGCCGAGCGGCGCATTTCCTGCAATAGGCGGTCGAAGGGACGGCTGATGGGCGCGGGCGGCCCCTGCGCCGGCCAGGCCGCCGTCCCCGGTTCGCCGCACCCAGCGAGGCTTCCGATGACATCTCCCGCGCCGCAGCATGCCCAGGTGCTGATCCTCGGCTCCGGTCCGGCCGGCTACACCGCGGCCATCTATGCTGCCCGGGCCAACCTGCGTCCGACGCTGATCACCGGGCTGGCCCAGGGTGGCCAGCTGATGACCACCACCGAGGTCGACAACTGGCCCGCTGACGTGGCCGGTGTCATGGGCCCCGACCTGATGCAACGGTTCCAGCAGCACGCCGAGCGCTTCCAGACGACGATCGTCTTCGATCACATCCAGAGCGTCGACCTGACGCGCCGGCCGTTCTCGCTGGCCGGAGACGCCGGCACCTATACGTGCGATGCGCTGGTCATCGCCACCGGCGCGAGCGCCAAGTACCTCGGGCTGCCCAGCGAAGAGAAGTTCATGGGCCGAGGGGTCAGCGGCTGCGCCACCTGCGACGGCTTCTTCTACCGCAACCAGGAGGTCTGCGTCGTCGGCGGGGGCAACACCGCCGTCGAGGAAGCCCTGTACCTGTCCAACATCGCGAGCCAGGTTCACCTGGTCCACCGCCGGGACAAGTTCCGGGCCGAGGCCATCATGGTCGACAAGGTCCTGGCCAAGGTCGAGGCCGGCAAGATCCGCCTGCACCTTTTCCACACGCTCGACGAGGTGCTCGGCGACGACACCGGCGTGACGGGCGTGCGGCTGCGCTCGACACAGACCGGCGCGACGACCGACCTCGCGCTGAAGGGTTGCTTCATCGCGATCGGCCACCAGCCGAACACCGACATCTTCAAGGGCCAGCTCGAGATGAAGGACGGCTACATCGTCACGCGCAGCGGCTTGAGCGGCATGGCGACCATGACCAGCGTGCCGGGCGTCTTCGCCGCGGGCGACGTGCAGGACCACGTCTACCGCCAGGCGATCACCAGCGCCGGCACCGGCTGCATGGCGGCCCTCGACGCCCAGCGTTTCCTGGAGCAGTCGGGCAGCTGACCGGGCCCCGGGCCGGCCGCCTGACGGCCGCGGTTTCCGCCTATAATGCGTGGCTTTGCCGTGCAGGGCCAGCCGGAAGCGTCCGGCCTGCAACCCTGCCGGTCACCGTCAACCCACAGAAACCGGGTCAGCGCCGCGATGGCGCCGCCCTTCGGAGCAGCCTCATGGCACGCGTCTGTCAAGTCACGGGCAAGGGCCCGATGGTGGGACACCACGTCTCCCACGCGAACAACAAGACCAAGCGTCGGTTCCTGCCGAACCTGCAGTACCGCCGCTTCTGGGTCGAGAGCGAGAACCGCTGGGTGCGCCTGCGCATCACGAACGCCGCGCTGCGCCAGATCGACAAGGTGGGCATCGATCAGGTCGTGGCCGACCTGCGTGCCAAGGGTGAACTCTGACGGGCGCGACCGCCGTCGCAACCGCAGCCGCTAGGAGCAGATCATGGCCAAGGGTGCCCGCGAGAAGATCAAGCTGGAGTCGACCGCCGGAACCGGTCACTTCTACACGACCAGCAAGAACAAGAAGACCACGCCCGAGAAGCTGGAGTTCCTGAAGTTCGACCCCAAGGCACGCAAGCACGTGCTCTACAAGGAAGTCAAGCTGAAGTGACCCGCTGGAAGGCCTCGGCCTCGGACGAAAGCCGCCGGGATCTCCGGCGGCTTTTTTCTTTTCCAGGGACCCGCAGAGCGCGCTGCGGGTCGGCGATCCGGTCCGCTCAGGCCCGGGCCGCGCGCAGCTTGAACGAAAACTCGCGCAGCGCGGCGATGCCGCTGTCCTCGGCCTTGCGGCACCAGGTCTGCAGATCGGCCACCGCCTGCTCGGCGGAGATGTTGGTGCGCGTCCACAACTGGCGCAGCTCCTCGCGCATCGCCAGCAGCTTGGCCAGCGACGGACTGTCGCCGACGGCACTGTCCAGCTGAGCGCGCACGACCTGCGGCACCCGGTCGGTGTCCCGGTGCAGCCAGCGACGCGCCAGCTTCAGGTTGGCCAGCTTCTGCCCATTGGCGGCGCCCTGTGCCTTGAGCCGGGCCATCTCGGCGGACACCGCCCGCTTCATCTCGGCGCCGTAGCTGGCCATGACTTCGTAGCGGTTGGCGATCAGCGCCTCGAGCGTCTTGCCGTCCGCCTGGGGCTTGACCTCGCCCAGCTGCAGCTGCGGAGCCGTCTTGCGCACGCGGGCCATTCCGAGCACTTCGAGCGCGCGGATGTAGAGCCAGCCGATGTCGAACTCGTAGGGCTTGACGGACAGCTTCGCCGACGTCGGGTAGGTGTGGTGGTTGTTGTGCAGTTCCTCGCCACCGATCACGATGCCCCACGGCACGATGTTGGTCGAGGCATCGGGCGCCTCGAAGTTGCGGTAGCCCCAGTAGTGGCCGATGCCGTTGATGATGCCGGCGGCCGTCACCGGGATCCAGAGCATCTGCACGGCCCAGACCGTCAGGCCGATCGCGCCGAACAGGGCCAGGTCGATGATCAGCATCAGCCCGACGCCCTGCCACAAGAAACGGCTGTACACATGGCGCTCGAGCCAGTCGTCGGGCGTGTGGTGCCCGTACTTCGCCAGCGTCTCCTGGTTCTTCGCCTCGGCCCGGTAGAGCTCCGAGCCCTTCCAGAAGACCGTCTCGATGCCGTGCGCGACCGGACTGTGGGGGTCGTCGGCCGTCTCGCACTTCGCGTGGTGCTTGCGGTGGATCGCCACCCACTCCTTGGTGACCATGCCGGTGGTCAGCCAGAGCCAGAAGCGGAAGAAGTGCGACGGAATCGCATGCAGTTCGAGCGCCCGGTGGGCCTGGCTGCGGTGCAGGAAGATCGTCACCGAGGCGATCGTGACATGCGTCACCACGAGCGTGAACAGCACGACCTGCCACCAGGCGGCACCGAGCAACCCGTCCGCCAGCCAGCGGACCACGGTGTCGTGCAGGCTCGTCATCACATCCATCGGTAACGCCCTTTCTAGAAACGGGACACGGAAACCCGGGCGCCGATTGTAGGTGGGCAGCCGTCGACGCAAGCCTCCTGGCGAACCGCCCAGGGGCTCAAGTGAGGGCCGGCTGATCTCGATCAAGTCCGGCCGGGCACGGCAGGACACCGGCGTGGTCGCCGCCCATCCCCGCCCGCCGCTGCCGTGGGCCAGACCCCAGCGGACGAACCCGTCGCCGGGCACCCGTGACCGTCTGCCGGCCTCGGGCGCGTCTCTTCAGGCGCGTCGTTGCCAGGCAGCGGCGAAGAAGCCGTCGGTGCCGTGGCGGTGCGGCCACAGCCTCAGGTACGGGCCGCGGCACAGCGCCGCGGCCTGCCCGACCCTGGCCGCCCGCAACACCGGCTCCAGCGGCAACGCCTCGAAGCGCTCGCCATGCCTTTGCTCGAAGGCCTCGCAGACCTTCTCGTTCTCGGCCGCCAGCAGGCTGCAGGTGCCGTAGACCAGTCGCCCGCCCGGTCGCAGCAGGCGCGATGCGGCGTCGAGCAAGGCGACCTGCCGCGACTGCAGTTCCAGCACCGCAGCCGCGTCCTGCCGCCATTTCAGGTCCGGATTGCGGCGCAGCGTCCCGAGTCCGGTGCAAGGTGCGTCGACGAGCACGCGGTCGATCTTGCCCGTCAAGCGCTTGACGCGCTCGTCGCGCTCGCCGGCGATCGCCGCCGGATGGACATTGGACAGGCCGCTGCGCGCCAGCCGCGGCTTCAGCGCCTCGAGGCGGTGCGCGGCGATGTCGAACGCGTACAGGCGACCGGTGCTGCGCATCATCGCGCCCAGCGCGAGGGTCTTGCCGCCGGCGCCGGCGCAGAAGTCCACGATCATCTCGCCGCGCGTGGCGCCGGTGACCAGCGCCAGCAGCTGGCTGCCCTCGTCCTGCACCTCGAGGTGGCCTTCGCGGAACATCGCCAGGCGGTTGACCGCGACCTTCTCGCTCAGCCGCAGGCCCCATGGCGAGTACGGGGTGGGCTCGGCCTCGATGCCCTGCGCGCGCAGCGCCGCCAGGGCCTCGTCGCGGCGGCACTTCAGTTCGTTGACACGCAGATCCAGCGGCGCAGGCCCGGTCAGCGCCTGCACCAGGGGCCAGAACTCGCCCTCGGGCAGCTCGGCCTTCAGCATCTGGGCGAACCACACCGGCAGGTTGTGGCGCAGGGGCTCGGCCAGCGTCGAGAGATCGATGTCGCGAACATCCTCGAGCCAGCTGCGCTCCTGCGCGCTCAGGCCGGAGCGCAGGAAGGCCCCGTCGCCCTGCCAGCCGAGCATCGCCAGCCGGCGCTCGAGCGGCCCGTGACCGCTGCGCGCGAGGTGCTGCAGCTGCGGCTTGCGGCGCAGGACGGCGTAGGCCGTCTCGGCCAGCGCATGACGCTCCCGCGGGCCGAGGCCGCGATGACGGCGGAAGAACGCGGAGACGATGCCGTCGGCCGGCGCATCGAGGCGAAGCACGGCTCGCAACAGCTCGGCGCTGAGCTCCAGCAGGGCCTGCGGGGACATCGCGCGGCCTCAGCCGACGAGCAGCCGCGACTCGCCGTCGAGCTGGCGCACGCGGCCGGCGTGCAGCGACAGCCGCCCGTGCACGAACCAGCGCACGGCCCGCGGGTAGATCACGTGCTCGGTGGCCAGGATGCGGGCGGCCAGCGTGTCCTCGTCATCGTCGGGCAGCACGGGCACCACCGACTGCAGGACGATCGGCCCGTGGTCGAGTTCGGTCGTCACGAAGTGCACGGTCGCGCCGGCCGCGGCACAGCCGGCTTCGAGCGCACGGCGGTGCGTGTGCAGCCCGGGGAAGGCCGGCAGCAGCGACGGGTGGATATTCAGCAGCCGGCCCTCGTAGCGGCGAACGAACGCCGCGCCGAGGATGCGCATGAAGCCGGCGAGCACGACCAGGTCCGGCGCATGGCCGTCGATGCAGGCCGCCAAGGCGTCGTCGAAGGCCTCGCGCGTCGCGAAGCCGCGGTGGTCGACGACGGCCGTGGCGATCCCGTGGCCCGCAGCGAACGCCAGCCCCGCGGCGCCGGGCCGGTTGCTGATCACGGCCACCACGCCCGCCGGCCAGCCTTCGGCCGCGCATCGCGCGACGATGGCCTCCATGTTCGAGCCCCGGCCCGAGATCAGGATCACGATGCGCTTCATGAGGCTGCGCAGTGTAGGCCGCCCGGCGACGGCGACGGCCGGCGCCGCGATGCGAGAATCCGCCGCTTCGATCGACGTTTGCGACCGACCATGCGACAGCGCGTTCTCTCCGGCATGCGCCCCACCGGCACCCTGCACCTCGGCCACTATCACGGCGCGCTGAAGAACTGGGTGCGCCTGCAGGCCGAGTACGACAGCTTCTTCTTCGTCGCGGACTGGCATGCGCTGACCACGCACTACGAGGAGCGCGACGTGATGGAGCGCCATGTCTACGACATGGTGATCGACTGGATCGCGGCCGGGCTGGACCCGGAGCAGTCCACCCTCTTCATCCAGAGCCGGCTCCCGGAACACGCCGAGCTGTTCACGCTGCTCGCCATGGGCACACCGTTGGGCTGGCTCGAGCGCGTGCCGACCTACAAGGACCAGATGGACAAGCTCAAGGACCGTGACCTCGCGACCTACGGCTTCCTGGGCTACCCGCTGCTGCAGGCGGCCGACATCCTGATCTACAAGGCGGCCTTCGTGCCCGTCGGCGAGGATCAGGCCTCGCACGTCGAGCTGACCCGCGAGGTCGCCCGTCGTTTCAACCACCTCTACGGCCGCCCGGCCGATTTCGCCGCCCGCGTCGCGGCCGCGACGGCCAGGCTGCCGAAGGACGACGCCCGCTATTTCGACAAGCAGCGCAAGGCCTTCGGCGAGACCGGGGCACCGGAGGCGCTGGCCCGCGGCGAGGCCATCGTCGCGAAGGCGGCGCACGAGGTGGCCGGCTGGACGGCCGACGACAGCGAGTGGATGCTCGGCCACCTGCGCGGCAGCGGCCGCACGATCCTGGTCGAGCCGCAGGCGCTGCACACCGAGGTCACCAAGCTGCCGGGCCTGGACGGCGCGAAGATGAGCAAGAGCTACGGCAACGCGATCGCGATGCGCGAGGAGCCGGCGCAGGTCGAGGCGAAGATCCTCAGGATGCCCACCGACCCGCAGCGCGTGCGGCGCACGGACCCCGGCGACCCGGAACGCTGCCCGGTGTGGCAGTTCCACCAGGTCTACAGCGACGATTCGACCCGGCGCTGGGTCGTCGACGGTTGCACCTCCGCCGGCATCGGCTGCGTCGACTGCAAGCGGCCCGTCATCGACGCGGTCCTGCGCGAGCAGCAGCCGTGGCGCGAGCGGGCCGAACCCTACCTGCGCGAGCCGAAGAAGGTGCACTGGATCGTCGAGATGGGCACCGAGCGCGCCCGTGCCGTCGCGCGCGAGACGATGCAGGACGTGCGCGAGGCGATGGGCCTCGCGTATCGCTGAGCGGGGGGCCGGCATGCGTGCGTGCCCGGATCGAGCGGCCATGTCGCCGACGCGACGGCGGCTGCTCGGCGTCGGCGGTACCGCCTGGGCCCTGGCCTGCGGCACGCTCGCCGCGGGCTGCGCGATCCTGCCCGAGGCCACGCCGCCGCGCGTCACGGTCGTCGGCGTCGAGCGCCTCGCCGGCGAAGGCTTCGAGCTGCGCTTCGACGTCAAGCTTCGCGTGCAGAACCCGAACCCGCACGAAGTCGTCTTCGACGGCCTGGCGATCGACCTCGACGTCAACGGCCGGCCGCTGGCCACCGGTGTCTCGGCGGTCAAGGGAACGATCGGCCGCTTCGGCGAGACGGTGCTGTCGGTGCCGGTCACCGTGAATGCCGTGGCCGCCGTGCGCCAGCTGATCGGCCTGGGTGACGGCGCCAGCCGCGGCGAGCTGCCCTACGCGATCCGCGGGCGCTTCGGTGGCGGCGTCTTCGGCAGCCTGCGTTTCTCGTCCGAGGGCGTCCTGCGCCTGGGTTCCTGACCCGCGGCGCGAGCGCGGCAGCTGACCCGCGGACCGCCGCCCGACGAAGCCGCGAGACGGCATCCCGAACACCAGGCCCGAACCCGCAGGACCCGCACCGATGGCCGGCATCCACGTCACCGACCTCGAATCGGCGATCAACTGGTGGCGCGAACGCTCGCCCTCGCCCGACGGGATCGTCGCCTGCCCCGAGGTGCGCGCGCTCGCCGAGGTCTACGCCCTGCTCGTCTACCGCCGACACAGCGAGTGGGACGAGGACAGCCTGCCCCCCGCCGCGCAGGCGGCCTGGCTCGCGTGGTACGCGACGACCGCCGATTCGCCGTGCATCGCCATCTGCTCGACCAGCCAGGGCGACGCCGAGTGCAAGGGCTGCGGACGCACCTTCGACGAGGTCAAGCACTGGACCGCGCTGTCGCCGGCAAGCAAGCGGGCCGTCTGGCGGCGCATCACGCTGCAGCGGTCCGCCTGGCGCTTCAACCGCTATGCCGAGCGCGGGGGCGGGCCGCCGACCGGGGATGCGAGTCGATGAGCGCCGCCGCGGCCCCACGGCCGCCCCGCGAGTGCCCGGGTCAGGGGCAGGTCCCTTGGACACGATGAGCGCTGCAGCAGCCGCCCGTGCGCATCCGGGCACGCTGCGCGACAGTGCGGTGCGCATCGCCCCGCTGGCCTGGCCGGTGTTCATCGGCCAGGTGTCGGTCGTCGCCTTCAGCACGGTCGACACGATCCTCGTCGCGCGCTACTCGGCGCTCGACCTCGCGGCGCTGGCCGTCGGCGCGGCGGCCTACATCACCGTGTTCGTCGGCTTCATGGGCGTCGTGCTGGCGATCTCGCCGATCGTCGGCCAGCTCTACGGTGCAGGCCGTCTGGTGCAGGCGGGACGCCAGTTGCACCAGGCGGCATGGGTGGCGCTGGGCCTGTCGGCCCTGGGCAGCACGCTGCTGGCCTTCCCGGCACCGTTCCTGGCGATGGCCGACGCGTCGCCGGAGGTCGCGCAGCGCGTGCGCGGCTACCTGCTGGCCCTGGCCTTCTCGCTGCCGGCCTCGCTGCTGTTCACCGTCTACCGCGGCTTCAACACGGCGGTGTCACGGCCCAAGGCCGTGATGACCCTGCAGCTGACCGGCCTGGCCGTCAAGATCCCGCTGTCGACCGCGCTGGTCTGGGGTGTCCCGGGGGCGGGCCTGCCGCCCCTGGGCGTCCTCGGCTGCGGCATCGCGACCGCCGTCGCGATGTGGATCCAGGCCATGGTCGCGCTGCAGGTGCTGCGACGCGACCGCTTCTACGAACCCTATGCGATCCTCGGGCGGGGCTGGGACCGGCCCGATGCCGCCGCGCTGCGCTCCCAACTGCGGCTGGGCGTGCCGATCGGCCTGTCGGTGCTCATCGAGGTGACGGGCTTCGCGTTCATGGCCATCTTCATCGCCCGGCTGGGCACGACGGCGGTGGCCGGGCACCAGATCGCGGCCAACCTGGTGGCCCTGCTGTTCATGATGCCACTGGCGATCGGACAGGCGACCGGGACGCTCGCCGCGCAACGCGTGGGTGCGCACGACCTGGACGATGCCCGGCGGCTCGGCTGGCACGGGCTGCAGATCGGCGCGGCGGTCGCGATCCTGATGGGCCTGGGGGTCTTCCTCGCCCGCGTGCCGATCATCGGCCTGTACACGCGCGAGGCGGCCGTAGCCGCCGCGGCACTGCCGCTGGTGGCCTGGCTGGTCGCGTTCCACCTGGCCGACGCGCTGCAGGCCATCGCCGCCTTCGTGCTGCGCGCCTACCGCGTCGCCACCGTGCCGATGGTGATCCTGGCCGTTGCGCTGTGGGGCGTCGGCCTGGCGGGCGGCTGGGTGCTCGCGTTCGACCGCCTGGGCCACACGCCCCCGGCACTGCAAGGCGCACCGGGCTTCTGGTTCGCCGCGACGATCGGGCTGTCGCTGGCCGCCGCCGCGCTGGGCGCCTTCCTGCGCTGGGTCGTGCGCCGGGAGGCCTTCGAGATGCCCGAGGCCACGCACCGCCCGCCGCCCTGACACCGTCGTCCCCGGCCAGCGCCGCTGGCGGGCCCAGCCGCGCAGACCCCACACGCCCTCAGGCCGTGCGCAGCGGCAACGACAGGACGAAACAGCTGCCGCCGCCAGGCCGCTCCTCGCAACGCGCCGTGCCGTCGTGGCGCTGCGCGATCTGCCGCACCAGCGACAGCCCGAGCCCGACGCCACCCTCGCGCTCGGCATGGCCCGGCAGGCGGAAGAAGGCCTCGAACACGCGGTCCCGGTAGGCCGCGGGCACGCCCGGCCCGCGGTCGCACACGCGCAGCTCGGCATGACCTCCCTGGCGGACCAGGTGCAGCTCGACCTGCGGGCCGCCGTAGCGTCGCGCGTTCTCCAGCAGGTTGCGCAGCGCGCGGCGCAGCAGCCGTTCGTCGCCGGTGACGGTCAGCGGCAGCCCCTCGACCTGGGCCTGGACGCGGGCGCCCTCCTCCGCCGCCAGCGCCAGCAACTCGACCGGCTCGCGCACGATGCCGTCGTGGGTCGCGTCAAGCCGGCTCGACAGGAGGACCTCCTCGACGAGGGCGTCGAGCTCGGCGATGTTGGTATGGATCTCCTCGCGCAGCCGCATGGCCTGGGCGGGCGCCGCGTCGTCGAGCATCGACACCGCCATCTTCAGCCTTGCCAGCGGCGAGCGCAGTTCATGGCTCGCGTTGGCCAGCAGGCTCTGGTTGGAGCGCACGAGGGCCTCGATGCGCGCCGCGGCCTGGTTGAAGCTCGCCGCGACAGCGGCCACCTCGTCCCGACCCTCGGCCCCGACGCGGTGGTTCAGGGCCCCGGCGCCGAAGGCCTCGACACCGAGCTTGAGCGCCTCGAGCCGCCGCGTGAGGCGCCGCACCACCGGGTAGGCACCGGCACCGACCGCGAGGAACAGCAGCGCAACGAGCAGCACGATGCCCGCGCCGTCGGGCAGGCCGGGCAGCAGCGGGCCACCCGGCCACGGCCGGTTGGGCGAAGGTCGCGCAGCACCCGGCGCGGGATCGCCGGGCGGCGGCCGCCGCAGCAGCGACGGCCGCGCGATCCACAGCCTGCGGCCGTCGTCCAGCGTGACGGCGGTGGCGCGGCGCAGCGCCGGACCGCCCTCCTCCTCCCGACGCAGGTACGACTCGGAGGCCCCGATGCGGCGACCGGCCGCGTCGTCCAGCGCCAGCGGCAGGCGCAAGCGCGCCGACCAGTCGCGCAGCACGTCGGCCTGTTCGGCCGGCGGTGCGTCGGCCGGCGGCAGCGAGCGCTGCAGCAGCTCGGCCCAGGCTTCGGCGCGGCTCTGCGCGACGGCTGCCATGCGCTCGCGCTCGGCCTGGAAGCGCTCGCGCTCGGCCTCGACATGGCGCTGGAACAGCCAGCCGGAGGCCAGCGCGAACAGCGCCAGCGCGGCGAGCACCGTCAACCAGATCCGCAGGTAGAGCGAGCGCATCGCAGTTCAGGCCGGGCGCCGGCCTGTCGGCGGATGCCCCGGCTGGCGCGTGCCCCCCCACCGACCGCAGCCCTTGCCGGCGGCCGCCATGCTCAGGGCTCGCCGTCCTGGCGGCGCGCGAACACGTAGCCGGCACCGCGCACGGTCAGCACCCGCTGCGGGTTCTTCGGGTCGTCCTCGATCACCGCGCGGATCCGCGAGACGTGAACGTCGATGCTGCGGTCGAAGGCCTCCAGCGGGTGGCCCTTCAGCGCGTCCATGATCTGGTCCCGCGACAACACGCGGCCGGCCGCGCGCGCCAGCACGACCAGCAGTTCGAACTGATGGCTCGTCAGGTCGCAGGGCCGGCCGTCGAGTCGTGCCTGGCGCGCCGCGAGGTCGATCTGCAGGCGCCCGAAGCCCAGCACCTCGTCCGGCGGCGCGTCGGGCGAGGCCCGGCGCAACAAGGCCTTGAGCCGCGCGAGCAGCTCGCGCGGCTCGAAGGGCTTGGGCAGGTAGTCGTCCGCGCCGAGCTCGAGTCCGAGGATGCGGTCCATCGGCTCGCCGCGCGCCGTCAGCATGAGCAGCGGCAGGCGCCGCAAGCGGCTGTCGGCACGCAGCTCGCGGGTCAGGTCCAGGCCGTCGCCGTCGGGCAGCATCAGGTCCAGCAACAGGGCGTCGAACGCGCGTTGCCGCAGTTGCTGCCTTCCCTCGGCGAGCGTCGCGGCGATCACGACCTCGAAGCCGTGACCGCGCAGGTACTCGCCCACCATCCGGGTCAGGCGGCTGTCGTCGTCGATCAGCAGGAGCCTCTGCGGCATGCGCGCGAAACGATGGGCCGGCAGCGCGGGATCAGGTCTTCGGTGCGTCCAGCGACTGCCGCTCGCGGCGGTGGCGCTCGAGCATCTGCCGGCCGCGCTCGGCCCGCTCGGCGATCTGCTGTCGCTGCTGCGGCGTCAGCACGCGGCTGGCGTCCAGCATGGCCTGCGTCATCCGCCGGCTCACCAGCTCGTGCTGCGCCAGTTGCTTCTGGCGCAGCGCCTCGACCGCGTTGGCGTCGATGTTGGGCTGGCTGAAGGCCCGCAGCGCCTCCTGGCGCAGCGCCTGGCGGGCCTCGCGCTGGCCCCGCAGGTCCTGGCGTGCGGACTGCAGGATCTGGCGGATCTGTGCCCGCTGCTCGGGCGTTGCGCCGACGGCGTCGAGCACCCGCGGCGAGAAGAGCCCGATCGGGCCGCGACCTTCGCCGATCCGCGCCGGGCCGCCGTGCATCGCGCCCATGCCGGGCCCGTCCATCGGTTGCGCCAGGACCGGGCCGGCCAGCGCGGCGGCACCGGCGACCAGGACGGTGGCCAGCCAACGGCCGAGGGGCCGGGAGATCGGGTTGCGCTTCGGATTCATCGTCACTCCTTCGTCAGGACGCTTGCGGTGACGGTCATGCTCGGTGCGGCGCGTAACGACGACTTTGGCGGCCGGTAAAGATCGGTAAACCCCGCCCCGTGCCGCTGTCGAGGCCGCTCACGGCAGGTGCTCGACTCGCGCCAGCCGACGCTGCAGCTGGAAGGCCGGGTGGCCGCTGAACAGGTCCAGCCGCAGCAGGAGGCCGCTGGTGCGATCGACGACCAGCACGCCGTCGAGCCGCGACGACCGCTCGTCGGCCCCGGCCTCGCCGAACAGGTCGACGATGGCGACGTCGAACTGCCGCCCGGCCACGACCTGCGGACCTACCGCCACCACCTGCCCGCGCACGCGCGCCCGCTGCCGCGTGTCGGCCGGGTCGCGCAGCTCACCCGAGACGACCTGCCCGAGGGTCAGGTCCGCGCGCAGCAGGTCGGGCCATACCGGGGCCTGCGATGCCGCCTTCAGGTTGCCCGAGCGGTCGTGAACCCAGTGCACCGCGGTCGCGCCACCCGCCTCCTGGCGGGCAGGGGCCGGCTCGAGCTCGAGCTCGTCGCGGCGCACGTCGGTCACGCGCAGCGCGAAGACCTGCAGAGGATCCCGCGTGGAGGCCCGCTGCTCGTAGATCAGGTGGTCGCCGACGGTGACCGGCAGCGGCACATCACCCGCCGCGGCCGTTCCCGACGGCGCGCCGGCGCACCCCTTGTCGCGGCCGGCCTGCGTGAGCGCCTCGTGGCGGCCCTTCAGTGCCGCCAGCAGGGTCGCGTCGGGCTCGGTCGAGCGCATCGTGAGCAGGGCAGGCCAGAAGACGCCCAGGCCCACGCCCAGCGCGACGATGTTGTTGCCCGCGCGTTCGTCGAACGCGAAGGCCACGCGCGTCGCATGGCGCTGCACGCGATCGAGTTCGGCCTCGATGCGCGGGCACGTCCAGCCGGCGAACTCGCCCGGATCGGCCAGGATCGGCTGCACGTCGCCGGAGCGCAGCGCGCACCCCGAGGCCCACGCGCCGACGAGACAGACTGCAGCGAGCACGCCCCTGTTCATCACGCCCGGATTGTGCCGTGAGCGCGCGGGCCGTGGACCCGCGGGTCGTCGGCCGCGGCCGGCTCGCGCGCCACGGATGCCGCGCACCCTCGGCGGGGCGTCGCCGGCGATGCCCGGCTTGTGCGCGCCCATCCCCGATGCCATGATGAGCGCCGTCGGGATATCGAACAACGAGAGGGGCGCCGTGGGGCATGGTGCGTCATACGCGGTCGCGCGGGGAACACGCTCGCTGGCACGACAGCGGCTGCTGGTGCGCAAGTCCGGCGCGGGCTGGCCCTATGTCTGGCGCGGCTTGCTGCCGTCGCTGGCCTTGACGCTGCTGGGCTGGTACGCGATGGGACCCTTCGCCCGGCACGAGATCGAGGACAACGTGCGCCGCTCGGTCACGCAGGCTTTCGCCGACAAGGGCCTCGGCGAGGTCGTCGTCAGCGTGTCCGGCCAGCAGGTGCTGCTGACCGGCCACTTGGCCCCGGGCGTGAACACCCGCGATGCGCTGGACATCGCGCGGGCCGCGACCTGTCCCACGTGGCTCGGCCCGCAGCCCTGCGCCCAGCTGGTGATCGGCCAGTTCACCGATCTGCCGGCCGCCGAACAGGCATCACCGTCGGCGCCTGCCGCAGCGGCACCGAATGCCGCGGCGCTGGACATGGCCGCACCGCAGGCCGCGGCATCGCAGGCTGCCGGGCACGAGGCTTGCGAACGTGCGCTGGCGGCGGTCGTCGAGCGCGAACGCATCGAGTTCGACCCGGGCAGTGCGCGGTTGGCCGGTGGCAGCGCCCGCGTGCTCGACGCGATCGCGCGGGCGCAGGGCGGCTGCCGCGACGTGGTGCGCATCGAAGGTCACAGCGACAACCGCGGCGACGCCTCGGCCAACCGCCGGCTCAGCCTCGCGCGCGCCCAGGCGGTGCGCGCAGCGTTGATCGAGCGCGGCGTGCCGGCCGAGCGCCTGCTCGCCGAAGGCCTCGGGGACAGCCGGCCGATTGCCGACAACGCAAGCGCCGACGGCCGACGCCAGAACCGCCGCATCGAGTTCAGGGTCGCCACGCCGGGCTGAGCCTGGCCCGGCACCTTTCTCCCGAGGAACCGTCCCCATGAGCTTCCTGATCGCCAAGATCTCCTTCCTCCTGCTCGCGGCAGCAGCCTTCGGCGGTGCGCTGGCCTGGTGGGGGTTCCGTCGCAATCACGAGGACGTCACGTCCGAACACAGCCGCTGGGCCGAGCAGTGGGACCTGTGGCGCGAGCGTTTCGAACAACGCCTCGCCGAGCGACCGGCGGCCGATCTGGCTCCCTTGACCGCGCACCTGCAGGACCTCGACCGCCGCGTGGCCGGCATCGTCATTCCGTCACCCCCGCCGGCGCCGGACCTTCGACCGTTGCAGGAGCGGCTCGGCGCCATCGAGTCGGCGGTCGCGTCGATCCGCATCCCCGAGCCTCACCCGGTCGACTTGCTGCCGCTCACGCAGCGCATCGGCGACGTCGAGGCCGCGGTGCACGGCATCCACGTGCCGCAGCCTCGCGAGCCGGACCTTTCCGCGATCGAGCTGCGACTGTCCGCACTGCAGTCGTGCGTCGATGCGATCCGCATCCCGGAGGCCCCGCCGCCGGCCGACCTCGAGCCCCTGACGCGGCGCCTGGCGACACTGGAGACGGGCATCGCATCGATCCGCATCCCGGAGCCGCTCACCACGGACCTGACCCCGCTGCTGGCCCGCATCGACGCTCTGGACACGCGAGTCGCGCAGCTGCGGATCCCCGAGCCGCCACCCGCGGCCGACCTGTCGCCCATCGAACGACGGCTGGCGGCGCTCGAGGGGGCAGTGGCCGGGATCCACGTGCCGCCACCGCCGAGCCCCGACCTGAGCCCGGTGACGGCCGGCATCGGCGCTTTGCACGCTGCCCTCCAGGCCATCCGCATCCCCGCACCGAAGGATGTCGACATCGCGCCGCTGGTTGCCGGCATGGACGGGCTGCGCGAAGGGCTCGCCGCGATCCACGTTCCCGCCCCCCCGCCGCCGGCTGACCTGGAGCCCATCGCGCAGCGCCTGGATGCACTGGGGACGGCCCTGTCCTCGATCCGCATCCCCGAGCCGGTCGTGGCCGATCTGGCTCCGCTGCAGGCCCGCATCGATGCTCTCGACGAGCGCCTGGCGCTGTTGCGGATCCCCGAGCCGCCACCGGCGGCCGACCTGTCGCCGATCGAGCGCCGTCTGGGAGCGCTCGAGGCGGCGGTGGCCGCCGTGCGCATCCCGGCTCCGGTCGTCACCGACTTGACGCCGGTCACGGCGGGCCTCGGCGCGCTGCACGCCGCGCTGCGGGCGATCCACATCCCCGAGGTCCCGCCGCCGGCCGACCTCGGGCCGTTCGCGCAGCGCCTGGCGGGCCTGGAAGCGGCCGTCGGGGCGATCCATCTGCCGCAGGCCGAGCCCCTCGACCTCAACCCGCTGCAGTCCCGCGTCGAGGCGCTCGATGCACGCATCGCGCAGTTGCGCATTCCCGAGCCTTCCCCCGCACCCGATCTCGCTCCGCTCCACGAGCGCTTCGCCAGCCTCGAAGCCGCACTGGCCGGCCTGCGCGACGAGCTGCGCCGAAGCGGGCCGGCCTCGCCCGTCATGCCGACGAGCCCGCCACCGCCGACCGTCCCGCACGATCTGGTGCGTGCCGGCAGCCGCAACCTGCTGACTCACGCCGCGCTCGGACAGCCCGATGACCTGAAGCGCATCAAGGGCGTCGCCCAGGTGCTCGAGCGGTTGATGCATGGCCTGGGGGTCTACTACTTCTGGCAGATCGCCGAGTGGACACCCGAGGACATCGCGGAGGTCGACCGCCGGCTGACGGCCTTCAGGGGCCGCATCGCGCGCGACCGCTGGGTCGAGCAGGCCCGCGGCTTCGCAGCCGAGGCCGGCAGCGTGCGCAAGCCCGGTGCCTGACGGCACCGGCGGTCCGCGGGGCTGCGCGTCGCCGGCGTCACCCGGTGCCGGTGGGTGGACCTGGACGGGGCGGCGGTCCGCTCGCCCCGCGTCAGCCGCGCGCCTTCGGCGAGCGGAAGTGCCACCACGGCAACGCACGGGTCAGCGACAGGACCTGCCCTGCATTCGCCGGCGCGGTGTAGCCGGCCAGGCAGGACACCTCGGCCGCCCAGGCCGCGCCGGCCAGGCAGTGCCGCAGGGCCTGAACCGCCGGGTGCTCCAGGCTGTCGTCCAGGCAGACCAGGAAGTAGTCCTCGTCGACGAGCGGCACGAAGCCGAGCTGGTACTCCACCGCCGCCTGCGCCACGCCCACGCCCGCGTCCGCACGGCCGCTGGCCACCGCGGCGGCAACGGCGACGTGGCTCTCCTCGACCGTGCGTTCGAGCATCGCGGCGTGCGTCGCGTCCAGGCCCTGCTCGGCGAGCAGGTGCTCGGTCAGCAGCCGTGTCCCCGATCCGCGCTGCCGGCTGACGAAGCGCAGCCCGGGTGCCAGCGCGGCGCCCAGCGACGTGATCTGCAGCGGGTTGCCCGGCGCAACGATCAAGCCCTGCTGGCGCCGCCAGGCGGCGATCAGCTTGTGGCGGCCGGGCTTGAGCAAGGGCTTGAGCTGCCGCGAGAAACGGTGGGGGCCGCCGGCCAGCGGCGGCACGTGGAAGCCGGCCACGATGCACCGCCCCTCCGCGAGCGCGCGCAGGGCGTCCATGCTGCCGGTGAACTTCAGGTCGATGTGCAGGCGGTGCCGCGAACGCGCGATTTCGCGCAGCAGCGGCAGCGCGAGATCGTGGCTTGCGTGGATCGGCAGGACCTGCTGGCCGCCGTCCAGCGCCTCCGCGAGCACGTGTTCGAGTTCGGCGCGCAGGGCCTCGATGTGCGGCGTCAGCCGCGCGCGGGCCTGCGTCTCGGCCCACAACAGGCGGTCGGCAAAGGGCGTGAGCCGTGCCGGCTGGCCTTGTGCCCAGGTGACCAGTGGCTCGCCGAGCACCTCCTCCCAGTGCTTCAGCTGGCCCCAGACATGCCGATAGGACGCCCCCATCGACCTCGCGGCGTGCTGGATCGAACCGCCCAGGCGCAGCGCCGACAGCAGGTCGAACAGCGGGTTCTGCACGTCGCCACCGCGCTGGCCCTGCGCCGCGAAGCTGTACTGCAGGTGGATGCCGCGGGCCTTCATGAGGCTGCCGCCGGTGCCGGTCCGGCAAGCCCGCCAGCGACCGACGAGATCGCCGCCCGAGCCTGCCCGCCTCCCAGGCTCGTGCGCTGCGGCGGCTCGCCGCCCGCGCGCAGGCGCACGGCGCAGTACTTGAGCTCGGGGATCTTGGCCACCGGGTCGAGCGCCGGGTTGGTCAGGCGGTTGATCGCCGCCTCGGCCCAGCAGAAAGCCACGAACACCGCGCCCTCGGGGGTGCTGTCGTCGGCACGGGCGTACAACGTGACGCTGCCGCGGCGCGACTCGAGCGTCGCCACCGATCCCGGCTCGATGCCCAGGCGCTGCAGGTCCGCCGGATGCAGCAGCGCGACCGGGTCGGGCTCGATCGCATCGAGCGCACCCGCGCGACGCGTCATGCTGCCGGTGTGCCAGTGCTCCAGCTGACGGCCGGTGATGAGCACGAAGGGATAGTCCGCATCCGGTCGCTCGTCGGCCGGGATCAGGTCGGCCGGCACGAAGCGGCCACGTCCGTCCGGCGTCGGGAAACGCTCGGTGAAGATGATCGACGCACCGTCGGCGTCCTCGTGCGACACCGGGTAGGTCACGGCCCCCTGCGCCTGCAGCCGCTCCCAGCTCAGGCCGGCGATGCTCGGCATCACGCCGCGCATCTCCTCGAAGACCGCGCGCACCGCGCCGTCCACGTCCTCGTCGTCGGCACCGTAGCGCCAGTCCAGCCCGAGCCGGCGCGCCATCTGCATCACGATCCACAGGTCCGGCCGCGCGTCGCCCGGCGGGACGATCGCGCGGCGGCCGAGCTGCACCGTGCGGTCGGTGTTCGTGAAGCTGCCGGTCTTCTCCGGGAAGGCCGAGGCCGGCAGGACGACGTCGGCCAACGCCGCCGTCTCGGTCAGGAAGATGTCCTGCACGACGAGCATCTCCAGCCGGGCCAGCGCCTCGCGCGCGTGCGCCGCGTCCGGGTCGCTCATCGCCGGGTTCTCGCCGAGGATGTACATGCCGCGCACCTGCCCGGCCTGGATCGCGTCCATGACCTCGACGACGGTCAGCCCCGGCTGAGGGTCGAGCCGCTCCACCGGCACGCGCCACGCCGCGGCGACCCGTTCGCGCGCCCCCGCGTCACCGACCCTGCCGTAGTCGGGGTACATCATCGGGATCAGGCCGGCGTCCGACGCCCCCTGCACGTTGTTCTGCCCGCGCAGCGGGTGCAGCCCGGTGCCCGGCCGCCCGATCTGGCCGGTCATCAGCGCCAGCGCGATCAGGCAGCGCGCGTTGTCGGTGCCGTGCACGTGCTGGCTGACGCCCATGCCCCACAGGATCATCGAGGCACGGCTCGTCGCGTAGGCCCTGGCGACCTCGCGGATCGCCTGTGCGGGCACGCCGCACACCGCGGCCATGGCCTGCGGCGAATACGGCCGCAGGTTGGCGGCCAGCGCCTCGTAGCCGGCGGTGCGGTCGGCGACGAACGCGGCGTCGACCAGCCCTTCCTCGACGATCACGTGCATCATCGCGTTGAGCAGCGCGACGTCGGTGTCCGGCCTGAAGGCGAGCCATCGCCACGCATGACGCACCAGGTCGCTGCGCCGCGGGTCGATGACCACCAGCCGGGCGCCGTTGCGCACCGCGTTCTTGATCCAGGTCGCGCCGACCGGATGGTTCACCGTCGGGTTGGCGCCGATGACGATGATGGTCTCGGCGTGGCCGACGTCGATCACCGGGTTGCTGACCGCTCCCGAGCCGATGCCCTCGAGCAGGGCCGCGACGCTGGACGCATGGCACAGGCGCGTGCAGTGGTCGACGTTGTTGCTGCCGAAGCCCGTGCGCACGAGCTTCTGGAACAGGTAGGCCTCCTCGTTGCTGCACTTGGCCGAGCCGAAGCCCGCCAGCGACCTGGCCCCGTGGGCGTCGCGCAATCGCGCGAGCGCGCCAGCGGCGCGCTCGAGGGCCTCGTCCCAGCTGGCCTCGCGGAAGACCGTCGCGATCTCGGCCGGCTCCAGCGTGCGCAGGGGCAGCTTCGGGGCATCCGGACGGCGGATCAGCGGGCGCGTCAGCCGGTGCGGGTGATGCACGTAGTCGAAACCGTAGCGCCCCTTGACGCACAACCGGCCGTGGTTCGCCGGGCCGTCGCGACCGCGCACGCCGACGATGCGCTCGTCCTGGACCTCGTAGGTCAGCTGGCAGCCGACGCCGCAATACGGGCACACCGAGTCGACTCGGCGCGTCGGCGCATCGCCGGCAGCGGGGCGAGCGTCGGCCAGCGCGCCGGTCGGGCAGGCCTGCACGCACTCGCCGCACCCGACGCAGCTCGACGCGCCCATCGGGTCGTCGATGTCGAAGACGATCCGCGCCTGCGGGCCGCGGCCGGCCAGGCCGATCACGTCGTTGACCTGCTCGTCGCGGCAGGCGCGCACGCAGCGCGTGCACTGGATGCAGGCCCCCAGGTCGACGGCGATCGCCGGATGCGAGGGGTCCGCTGCAACGGCATCGCGCGGCGCGAAGCGCGGTGGCCCGAGCCCGAGCTGCCGCGCCCAGGCCTCGAGCTCGTTGCCGGGCGTCCCCGCCGCACCGACCTCCGACTGCAGCAGCTCGACGACCGTCCTCTGCGCGGCGAGCGCGCGCGGGCTGCGCGTCTCGACGCGCAGGCCCGCCGTCGGCGCGCGGCAGCACGATGCGGCGAGCGTGCGCTCGCCGGCCACCTCGACGACGCAGGCGCGGCAGTTGCCGGCCGGGTCGAGCCCCTCGCTCCAGCACAGGTGCGGGATCTCGATGCCCTCGCGCCGCGCGACCTGCAGGATCGGCTCGTCCGCGCGCGCGACGACAGGGCGCCCGTCGAGCGTGAACTCGACCGTTGGCGCCCCGGCGGATTCGCGCAGGCGGCGGGTCAGCGCGCTCACCGCCCCGCCCCCGGCACCACGGCCTGCGTCGCCGCGTCGCCCAACTCGTGCGCGAAGTGCGCGATGACCCCGTCGACGACGTTCGGTGCGGCCTGGCCGAGCCCGCAGATCGAGGCATCGCGCATCACCTGCGACAGCTCTCGCAGCAGCGGCAGGTCCCAGTGCGGCCGCTCGATGAGCGTGCGCATGCGCACCGTGCCGACTCGGCACGGCGTGCACTGGCCGCAGGACTCGTGCTCGAAGAAGCGCATCACGTTGCGCGCGGCGTCGACGGCCCGGTCCGCCTGCGACAGCACGATGACCGCCGCCGAGCCGATGAAGCAGCCGTGCGGCTGCAGCGTGTCGAAGTCCAGCGGCAGGTCGGCCAGCGAGGCCGGCAGGATGCCGCCCGAGGCCCCGCCGGGCAGGTAGGCGTACAGGTCGTGCCCATCGGCCATGCCGCCGCAGTGCTCGTCGACCAGCTCGCGCAGCGTGATCCCGGCTGGCGCGAGCTTGACGCCGGGCTCGCGCACGCGGCCGCTGACCGAGAAGCGGCGCAACCCGCGACGGCCGTGCCGTCCGTGCGACACGAACCACGCGGCGCCACGCTCGACGATCTCGCGCACCCAGTGCAGCGTCTCCAGGTTGTGCTCGAGCGTCGGCCGGCCGTACAGGCCGGCCTCGGCGACGTACGGCGGGCGCAGGCGCGGCATGCCGCGCCGGCCCTCGATCGACTCGATCATCGCCGACTCCTCGCCGCAGACGTAGGCGCCGGCACCGCGCCGCAGCTCGATGCGCGGCAGACCCGGTGCCGGCGGATCGGCGGCCAGCGCGGCCAGTTCACGCTGCAGCAGCGCACGGCAGCCAGGGTATTCGTCGCGCAGGTAGACGACGACCGCCTCGCAGCCGACGGCCCAGGCCGCGATCAGCGCGCCCTCGATGAAGCGGTGCGGATCGTGCTCGAGGCACCAACGGTCCTTGAAGGTGCCGGGCTCGCCCTCGTCCGCGTTCACCGCGAGCAGGCGCGGTGCCGGCTGGCCGCGCACGATGCGCCACTTGCGCCCCGCCGGGAAACCCGCCCCGCCCAGCCCGCGCAGCCCGGCGTGCTCGAGGATGCCGATCACCTCGTCGGCTGTGCGGCGGCCGGCGATGCAGTCGCGCAGCAGCGTGTAGCCACCGGCGGCACGGTAGGCCGCCAGGTCGAGCGCTGCGGGCAGCGGCTGCTCGCGGTGCCCGCCGCCGACGACCTGCGCGACGGCCTCGGGCGTCGCCTGCACCACCGCGGCGCGGTGCACGACCGCCACGGGCGCCTGATCGCAGCGGCCGACGCAGGGGGCGGCGATCACGCGCACGGCGCGACCGAGCCGCTGCGGCAGCCGTCGCAGCAGCTCGCGCGCGCCGGCCATCTCGCAAGCCCATCCGTCGCAGACGCGCACGGTCAGCGCCGCCGGCGCCGGCCAGGTGCCATCCGGCGCCTCCTTCACGACCTCGAAGTGGTGGTAGAAGCTCGCGACCTCGAAGACCTCGGCCTGCGACAGCTTCAGCAGCTCGGCCAGGGCCGCGAGGTGGGGTGCCGGCAGCTGCAGCAGCCGGTCCTGCAGCCGGTGCAGGTGCTCGATCAGCAGGTCGCGGCGCTGCGGGAGGTCGCCGGCGATCTCGCGCACCTCCGCGAGCACGGCCGGCGCGACGCGACGGCCGCGCGGCGCCTGGCGCTTGCGCGCTTCGCCCTGAGCCGGCAGGTGCTGGATGGGGATGACGCGGGCCGACATGCAGCGAGGTTACCGCACGGGCTCTCGTCCGCGCGGATCACCCGCAGCGGCCTGCCGGGCCCGGGCAGGCGCGTGCCCCTCCGGGGCTGGCCCGTGTCGCCCGGACTCTCAGGTCGTCTTGCTGACCGTGATCGTCGGGAACTTCGACGAGTAGTCCTTCGCCTTCTGCGCGATCTTCACCGCGACGGCCCGCGCGACCGCCTTGTACAGCCCGGCGATCTCGCCGTCGGGGTCGGCCGCGACGGTCGGCGTGCCGCCGTCGGCCTGCTCGCGGATCGACATGTTCAAGGGCAGCGATCCGAGCATGTCGACACCGAACTGCGCGGCCATGCGCTTGCCGCCGTCGGCGCCGAAGATGTGCTCGACGTGGCCGCAGTTCGGGCAGCAGTAGACGGCCATGTTCTCGACGATGCCCAGGATCGGCACGCCGACCTTCTGGAACATCGAGATGCCCTTCTTCGCGTCGATCAGCGCGATGTCCTGCGGCGTCGTGACGATCACCGCGCCGGTCAGCGGCACGCGTTGCGACAGCGTCAGGGCGATGTCGCCGGTACCCGGCGGCATGTCCACGAGCAGGTAGTCGAGCTCGGTCCAGTTCGTCTGGCGCAGCAGCTGGTCCAGCGCCTGCGTGGCCATCGGGCCGCGCCAGATCATCGCCTGGTCCTCGTCGACGAGGAAGCCGATCGACATGACCTGCACGCCGTGGTTCTCCAGCGGCTCCATCGTCTGGCCGTCGGTGCTCTCGGGCCGTCCGGTGATGCCCATCATCATCGGCTGGCTCGGGCCGTAGATGTCGGCGTCGAGGATGCCCACCCGCGCGCCCTCGGCCGAGAGGGCCAGCGCGAGGTTCACCGTGGTCGTGCTCTTGCCGACGCCGCCCTTCCCCGACGCGACGGCGACGACGTTCTTCACCTTGGGCAGCAGCTGCACGCCACGCTGCACGGCGTGCGCGGTGATCTTCCAGCCGATGTTGACGCTGACGTTGCCGACCCCCGGAACGCCACGCGCCGCGGCGATCAGCGCCTTGCGCAGCGGCGTGACCTGGCTCTTCGCCGGGTAGCCGAGCTCGACGTCGAAAGACACGTCGCCGCCCTCGACGCGCAGGTTGCGGATCTGCCGGCCCGAGACGAGGTCGCGCCCCGTGTTCGGATCGATGACGGTTTGCAGCGCCTGCAGCAGCGCCTGGTCGGTGACGGGCATGGGACTTCTCGGCTTCGCGCGATTCGATGGGAGCGGAGTCTATCGGGCACGGGCGCCCCCGGCGCCGCGAGGGGCTCGTGCCCGCCCGGCACGAGCCCGGGGCGTCCCTAGAATCCCCCCATGCCACGCAAGCTCTTCGTCACGACCGCACTGCCCTACGCCAACGCGCCGTTCCACATCGGCCACATCATGGAGTACATCCAGGCCGACATCTGGGTGCGGTTCCAGCGCATGCGCGGCCACGCGGTGAACTTCGTCTGCGCCGACGACGCGCATGGCGCGCCGATCATGATCGCCGCGGAGAAGGCCGGCCTGAGCCCGCAGGCCTTCGTCCGCGAGCTGGCCGGCGGACGGCGGCAGCCGCTGGACGGATTCCACATCTCGTTCGACCACTGGCACTCGACCGACTCGCCGGAGAACGAGGAGATCGTGCTGTCCGTGTACCGCGCGTTGAAGGCCGAGGGCCTGATCGCCGAGCGGCCGGTCGAGCAGTTCTTCGATCCGGACAAGGGCATGTTCCTGGCCGACCGCTTCATCAAGGGCGAGTGCCCGGCCTGCGGCGCGAAGGACCAGTACGGCGACAACTGCGAGGCCTGCGGCGCGGTCTATTCCCCCACCGAGCTGAAGAACCCGTACTCGGCACTGTCCGGGGCGACACCGGTGCTGCGCTCGAGCCAGCACTTCTTCTTCCGCCTGTCGTCCCCGCGCTGCATCGAGTTCCTCGAGGGCTGGACGCAGACGCCGGGCCGGCTGCAGCCCGAGGTGCTGAACAAGATCGCCGAATGGATGGCCGAAGGCGAGGACGGACGGCCGAGGCTCGCCGACTGGGACATCAGCCGCGACGCGCCGTATTTCGGCATCCGCATCCCGGACACCGAGGACAAGTACTTCTACGTCTGGCTCGACGCTCCGGTGGGCTATCTCGCATCGCTGAAGGCGCACCTCGGCGCCGGCTACGAGGCCTACGTGGCCGACCCGCAGGTCGAGCAGATCCACTTCATCGGCAAGGACATCGTCACCTTCCACACGCTGTTCTGGCCGGCGATGCTGCACTTCAGCGGCCGGAAGGTGCCCAGCCAGATCTTCGTGCACGGCTTCATCACCGTCGGCGGCGAGAAGATGAGCAAGAGCCGCGGCACCGGCATCTCCCCGCTGCGCTACCTCGAGCTCGGCCTGAACCCCGAGTGGCTGCGCTACTACCTCGCGGCCAAGCTCAACGCACGGGTCGAGGACGTCGACTTCAACCCCGAGGACTTCGTCGCGCGCGTCAACAGCGACCTGGTCGGCAAGTACGTCAACATCGCCAGCCGGGCCGCCGGCTTCCTGACCAAGCGCTTCGGCGGCGAGCTTTCCGCCGACCTCGGCGTCGAGGGACGCGTGCTGCTGGACGGCCTGCGCGCGCAAGGCGACACGATTGCCGGGCTGTTCGAGGAGCGCGAGTACGGCAAGGCGCTGCGCGACGTGATGGCGCTGGCGGACCGCGTCAACGAGTACGTCGACCGGCACAAGCCCTGGGAACTCGCCAAGAAGCCCGAACAGGCCGCCGCGCTGCACGACGTCTGTTCCGTGTGCATCGAGGCCTTCCGGCTGCTGACCATCTACCTGAAGCCGGTGCTTCCCGCGGTGGCTGCGCAGGTCGAGCGCTTCCTCGGCGTCGCGCCGATGGAGTGGGCCGACTCGAGGCGGTCGCTGGGCCGCCACCGCATCGGACCGTACCAGCACCTGATGCAGCGCATCGACGCCGCGCAGCTGGACAGGCTGTTCGAGCTACCCGAGCCGGCAGCGCCGCCGGCCCCGTTGCCGGGCGGAGAGGCCCTCGCCGCAACGATCACGATCGACGACTTCTCGAAACTCGACCTTCGCCTGGCGCGCATCGTCGCGGCCGAGGCCGTCGACGGCAGCGACAAGCTGCTGCGCCTGACGCTGGACGCCGGGGAGGGGCGCATGCGCACCGTCTTCTCGGGCATCAAGGGCAGCTTCGATCCCGCGCAGCTGGTCGGCCGCATGACCGTGCTGGTGGCCAACCTCGCGCCGCGCAAGATGAAGTTCGGCGTCTCCGAGGGCATGGTGCTGGCGGCCGGGCATGCCGATGCGAAGACACACCCGGGGCTGCACCTGCTCGAGCCCTGGCCCGACGCGACACCGGGCCTGCGCGTGCGCTGATGCGGCAGCGCAGCGGCGGCCTGCCCCGACGACCCCGCGCTGCCTCAGCCCGCCCCGAAGCGGTCGACCCAGGGTGACGATGCCGATTCCGCTGCACCGGTTCCGACCGCGCCTGGGCGACGCGCTGACCGGCTACGACCGTCGGCGCCTCTTCGCCGACATCGGCGCCGGCATCACCGTGGGGATCGTCGCTCTGCCGCTGGCCATGGCCTTCGCGATCGCCTCGGGCGTCAAGCCGGAGGCCGGGCTGGTCACCGCGATCATCGCCGGCTTCCTGATCTCCGCGCTCGGCGGCTCGCACGTGCAGATCGGCGGCCCGGCCGGCGCCTTCATCGTGGTGGTCTACGGCATCGTCGAGCGGCACGGCCTGGCCAACCTGCTGATCGCCACCTCGATGGCCGGCGTGCTGCTGTTCCTGATGGGACTGCTGCGCCTGGGTGCGCTGGTGCGCTACATCCCCGTGTCGATCGTCATCGGGTTCACGAACGGCATCGCGGTGCTGATCGGGCTGTCGCAGGTCAAGGACCTGCTCGGCTTGCAGATCGACAAGATGCCGGCGGACTTCTTCGCGCAGCTCGGCATGCTGGCCGGCCACCTGCACACCGTCAACCCGAGCGCGGTGATCATCGGGCTGGCGTGCCTGGCTCTGGTCGTCGTCTGGCCGAAGTCGTACACGATGCCGACGCGCCCGAGCGGCCTGATCGCGCGCGCGAGGCGCCTGGCCGCGCACGTCCCGGGCACGATCATCGCGCTCGGCGCGGCGACGATCGCGACCTGGGCCCTGCAGCTGCCGGTCGAGACGATCGGCTCGCGCTTCGGTGGCATCCCGGCCACGCTGCCGTCCTTCGCGCTGCCCGAGTTCAGCTGGCAGACCGCCAAGCAGCTGGTCATCCCGACGCTGACGATCGCCCTGCTCGGCGCCATCGAGTCGCTGCTGTGCGCCCGCGTGGCCGACAACATGACGCCGCTGCCTCGCCACGACCCGAACCAGGAGCTGATGGCACAGGGCGTGGCGAATGTCGTCACCCCGTTCTTCGGCGGCATCCCGGCGACCGGGACGATCGCGCGGACGGTCACCAACGTGCGTGCCGGCGGCACGAGCCCGGTCGCCGGCATCGTGCACGCCGCCTGCGTGCTGCTGGTCGTGCTGGTCGCGGCACCGCTCGCGTCCAGCGTCCCCCTGGCCGCGCTGGCCGGGATCCTGCTGTTCGTCGCGTGGAACATGGGCGAGTGGCGCGAGTTCGCGCATGCCCGCCGCTTCAACCTGACCTACCGCATCGTGCTCGTCGGCACCTTCGTGCTGACAGTGGTCTTCGACCTGACCGTGGCGGTCGAGGTCGGGCTGGTGCTGGCCTGCGTGTTCTTCATCTGGCGCATGAGCCAGCTGTTCAGCGTCACCGAGCTGGACCGCGAGAGGCTGCCGGCCGGCGTCCAGGGCTTCGAGCTCTTCGGCTCGCTGTTCTTCGGCGCCGTCGGGCAGCTCGAGTCGCTGCCGCAGCGCGTGCAGGCCGGAACCCGCGCGGTGGTCCTCGAGATGCACCGGCTCATCTCGATGGACACCTCGGGGCTGGACGCACTGCGCCAGCTGCACCGCGAGCTGGCCCGCAAGGACACGACGCTGATCCTCGCCAACCTGAGCGAGCAGCCGCTGTCGCTGGTGCGGCGCTCGGGATTCGAGCGCGAGCTCGGCGCCGAGAACATCGTGCCGAGTGTCGCGTCGCTGGCCGAACTCGATGCCGACGCAGCCGAGGCCCGCGGCACCCCGGCCTGATCGTCCGGGGCACGCCGCTCAGTGCGCCTGGCTCGTGCGCGGGTCGAGCGTCGTGGCCGCCGAGACGACCTTGCCGCCGTCATCGAAGGTCACGCCGAAGATCCGGGCCTCCTGGCCCTCGCGGAAACGCCACTCGACGAGTGTCTCGCGCTTCAGGTCGAAGCGTCGCTCCTGCGCGGGCGGGCCGAGCAGGCGAGCGACCGTCTCGCGGTCCATGCCCGGCTGCACCTTGGCGAAGTTGTCGGGGTTCAGCAACTGGCGCAGCGACTTCAGCTTGCCGTCCGCACCGATGACCATCACGTAGTTCGCGTAGCCTTCGGGCTGGCGCGGGTACTCGAGCGTGCGCGTGCCGTCCGCGGCGATGGTCACGGTGGTCGGCTGGCCGAACAGTCGCCGGACATCGGCCTCGGTCGAGACGTCCTCGACGAGCTTGTCGGCGTTCAGCGGGTCGCAGCCGCCGAGCGCCAGGCCGCCCAGCGACAGCAGCGCCGCCAGGATCCAGCCGACCGGGCCGCGACTCGGCGACCTCTCCCAGGCGTCCGTCCTCATGGAAAACCCCCAACGGTAGAATCGCGGCTGATTGTTGCACCGTCTGCCCGCCATGCCGCTGTTCTGGAAGCCGTACCGGTCCGACGTGACCCAGTTCATCGAGAAGCTCAAGGCCGAGCGTCCCGCACTCGAGGAGGAGCAGCGACGCGGCCGTTCCCTCCTGTGGGACAAGGCCGTCGACGCCGAGGCCCAGGCCGATTGGCAGCAGGCGCGCGTGCCGCAGCAGCCCTACGTCTACCAGACCGGGTCGTGAGCGGCGAGGCGCTCCCCGCCGCACCGCCGGTCGCGGAGGCCGGTGACCTGCCCCCCGGCCCCGCCGAGGCGCTGCCGCAGACGGTCGACGAGGTCGCCCGTGCGCGCCTGTACGGCGAGCCGCTGTTCCGGCTGCCGCAGGACCTGTACATCCCGCCGGACGCGCTCGAGGTGTTCCTCGAGGCCTTCGAAGGTCCGCTGGACCTGCTGCTGTACCTGATCCGCAAGCAGAACTTCAACGTGCTGGACATCCCGATGGCCTCGGTGACCCGCCAGTACCTCGACTACATCGACCAGATCCGCCAGCGCAACCTCGAGCTCGCCGCGGAGTACCTGCTGATGGCGGCGATGCTCATCGAGATCAAGTCGCGCATGCTGCTGCCGCCGAAGAAGAGCGAGGACGGCAAGGAGCCCGAGGACCCGCGCGCCGAGCTGGTGCGCCGGCTGCTCGAGTACGAGCGCATGAAGAGCGCCGCGGCGCGACTGGACGCGCTGCCGGTGCTCGGCCGCGACTTCCTGCGAGCCCAGGTCTTCGTCGAACAGAGCCTGCAGCCTCGGTTCCCCGAGGTCGACCTCGACGACCTGCGCGCCGCGTGGGCCGACATCGTGCGCCGCGCGCGGCTGAACCAGCACCACCGGATCACGCGCGAGCAGCTCTCGGTGCGCGAGTACATGAGCCACGTGCTGCGCCGGCTGCAGGGCCGGCGATTCGTCGAGTTCCAGGAGCTGTTCGACACGCGGCAGGCGGTGCCGGTGCTCGTCGTGACCTTCATCGCGATGCTCGAGCTCGCGCGCGAACACCTGATCGAGCTGACGCAGGCCGAGGCCTTCGCCCCGATCTACGTCCGCCTGGCCTACACGCCGAGCTGAGCGGGCAGGGCCCGCGACGCGCCGCTCGTCACGCGCCTATTGCAGGCCGCGACGCGTGCCGTTGGAGGCCGCCGCGTGGCTGGCCATCTGCGTGATCGCGAGCACGGCCTGCGTGCGCGAGGAGACGTTGAGCGAACGCAGCACGGCCGCGACGTGGTCCTTGATCGTCTCGACCGACAGGTTCAGCTCGCGCGCGATCAGCTTGTTGGGCTTGCCGTGCAGCAGCAGCATCAGCACGTCGGTCTGGCGCGGCGTGAGCCCGAGCCTCGCGATGATCTGCGCCGAAGGGGCCGGCACCTGGTAGCCGGGCATGCCGATGCCGCGCAACGTCTCGAATCCCGTGTCCGCGGGACGCGCGGCCTCGGCGGCCGCCTCGGCGCGCGCCGAGTCCAGCAGCGTCAGCATGTCCTCGGGCAGGTAGATGCCGCCGGACATCACCGTGTCCAGCGCCTTGAGCACGTCGTCACGCGTCGAGCGCTTGTGCACGAAGGCCATCGCGCCCCCGTCGACGGCACGGATCAGGTCGCGGCCGTCGTCGCTGCCGGTGAACACGACGACCGGCATCCCGGGGTGCCGGCTGCGCATGTCGCGCAGCAGCGCCAGCCCCTCGGAGGACCCGACCTTGATCTCCAGCACCACGGCATCGAAGGGTCCGTCCGCCGAGAGGGCGTCGCGCGCCTCCCCCGCCGTGCCCGCCTCCACCGTCACCACGTCGTCGCCCAGACTTTCGACCACCGCTCTCAGTGCGAAGCGCATCAGGGGATGATCGTCGACCAACAGGAACTTCACCGCATGTCCTCCACCGGCGGCATACTAGCCGTGGGGATTGCGCGTTAGGGGGGCTGACCCCCCAAGTGAATAGCGTGCGGACGGCACGCAGTTCGGGGGCCCGCCGCCAGCCCCGGGAACCGGGGGTGGCGGCCCTCGCGGGCCCGATGCGGCCGGGCCGGCGGGCCGCTCAGCCGAGCAGCCAGTCAGCCAGCGGCTGCCACTGCTCGAGGTCGCGCTGCACGCGCGACAGCGGCGTGACGTCCCACAGTGTCAGGCCGTGGGCGGCCAGGTGGACGTAGTTCTGCGTGTCGCGCAGGTGCGCGATCACCGGCACCGGCAGGCCGGCGAGGTACTCGTCGAGACGTTCGAGCGCGTTGGTGTGCTCGCGCACGCGCATCGCGACGACACCGATGTCGACGACCCGTGCCCGCCGCAGGCGCAGCAGCTGTCGAAGGAACGTGTGCGTGGCCGTGATGTCGAACAGGCTCGGCTGCACCGGCACGAGCAGCTTGTCGGCCATCGACAGCACGTCGTTCAGCCGCTCGACCGGCAGGCCTGCGGGGGTGTCGAGCACCACGTGGGTCGTGCCCTTCGGCGCGCGCAGCACCCGGTCCGCGGCAACGGCCCAGGACTCGATCGGCGGCACGTCCGCCGGCCGCAGCGCCAGCCACTGGCGGGCGGACTGCTGGCGGTCGAGATCCCCGAGCATGACGGACCGCACGTGGCGCGCGAGCAGGCCCGCCACCTGCGTGGCCAGGGTGCTCTTGCCGGATCCGCCCTTCGGGTTGGCGATCACGATGACGGGCATCGGCTGGGGCTCCTGGTCGCGGGCTGTGCCGATTCGTCGGCGTGCGGATTCGGGCGCAGCCTAGCGCAGCGACGGCGGGCTCGTCAACGCAAGCCGTCCCACAGCAGCTTCACGCCGGTGATCCCCATCCCGGTGTAGGCGATGCGGTAGAACCACGCGGGGTCGATGCGCCGCAAGGCCCACACCCCCAGGCGAACACCCAGCGGCCCGAGAGGCAGCAGCACGAGCGAGGTCAGGACATGGCGCAGGTCGACGAGGCCGAGCGTGGCATACGGCACCACCTTCGAGGCGTTGATCGCCGCGAAGAACACCGCCGACGTTCCCGCGAGCCGGCGCGGGTCCAGCCGCATCGGCAGCAGGTAGGCCGCGATCGGCGGGCCGCCGGCATGCGCGATGAAGCTGGTGAAGCCCGAGGTCAGCGCGAGCACGCGGCCCACCGCGGCCGGCGGCACCGAACCGCCGGGCTTCGGCGGGAACAGCAGCCGCTGCGCGAGGAACAGCAGGGCCAGCGCGCCGACGACCGCCGCCACGGCGTTGGCGGGCAGCAGGCCGAAGAGCGCCCAGCCGAGGGCCGTGCCGAGCAGCCCCGGAACGAGCAGGATGCGCAGCAGCGGGCCGTCACGCTCGCGCCACAGCTGCTGCAGCCCCGCCGCGTCGGCGACCATCAGGACCGGCAGCAGGATCGCCGCGGCCTGGGGCACGCTGACCGTCAGCGCGACCAACGGCACCGCCAGCGCGACCAGTCCACCGCCGAACCCGCTCTTCGAGATGCCGACCAGCAGCGAGGCCGGCACGGCCGCGGCGTAGAACCAGGGATCGGCGATCAGCGGCCAGGCGGTCGCGGCAGAGGCAGGGTCGTTCACGGCAATCCGGCGGTGTCACCCGGCGCGGGTGGCTGCCCGCGATGCGCAGGGGTTTCGGAATCGGCCGCAGAATCCTCGCATGTTCCAGCCCTCGCAACACGACGTCCGGCGCTTCTTCTGCGAGAGCTGGCGCCGCGAACGCGATGCGCTGCCGCTCGATCCGATGCAGGCCAAGGCGGTGCGCTGGATCGCCGAGCACCCCGAGTACCACGACGCGCTCGAGGACCTGGCGGCCGCGCTGGCGGCCGTCTACACGGTCGAGGACGGGCGCACGAATCCGTTCCTCCACCTGAGCATGCACCTGAGCATCGACGAGCAGTGCGGCATCGACCAGCCACGCGGCATACGCGGGGCCGTCCAGATGCTGGCGGCGCGTCACGGGTCCTTGCACGAGGCGCACCATGAGGTCATGGAGTGCCTCGGCGAGATGATCTGGCGCTCGCAGCGGGAGGGCCTGCCCCCCGATGGCGAGGCCTACCTCGACGCGGTGCGTCGCCGCGCGACGCGTTGACGGCCCCGGCCGGGCAGCACCGACGCGAAAGCCCTGCTCGCCCGCGTCCGGCGCAAGCCGGCGATCAGCGGAAGCGCGGCTGCGGCACGGTCTTCAGCTCGCCGGGCAGCGAGCCGAGGTAGTTCGCGATCGCCCGCAGCTCGGACGGCTTGAACTGCGCAACCTGCCCGACCATGATGGCGTTGGCACGCGCCAGCGTCGGTTCCTTGGCCTGGTAGGCGCGCAAGGCGAAGTACAGGTAGTCGGCGTGCTGACCGGCGATCTTCGGGTAGCTCGGATCGATCGGCTTGCTGTAGTTCGCGCCGTGGCAGGACGCGCAGGCCCCCTTGGTCAGCAGCGCGGCGACTTCCGGCGAAGGCGCTGCCGGCGTCTCGGGCAGCGCTGCGGCAGCGCCGGCCTGCTGCTGGTAGAAGGCGGCAAGGTCGGCGATGTCCTGGTCGGACAGCGAGCCGGCGATGCCGCGCATGCTCGGGTGGCGCCGCTCGCCCTTGCGGTAGGCCACCAGCGCCGCCTCGATGTACTTCGCGTTCTGTCCCGTGATCATCGGCACGCGGTGCACCTGCGGAAAACTGGCCTGGTAGCCCGGGATGCCATGGCAGCCGATGCACATCGCGGCCTTCGTCTCGCCGGCCTTGGCATCTTGGGCGCTGGCCAGCGGAGCAGCGAGCGCGAGCGTGGCGGCGGCAGCGAGCAGCGAAAGGGTCTTGGTCATCGTCCGGTCCGGAGGTTGCAGCAGGCAAACCGGGCAATTATAGGCAGCGGCATATACTGGTCCGCGGCTTCCCGAACACCCCCACCGTCCCGCGGAGCGGCCCGCCCGGCCCGCCCGCCACCCGAGTTGCGCACGATGAAGTTCCAGGGTTCTGACCAGTACGTCGCCACGCCGGACCTGATGCTGGCCGTCAACGCCGCCATCACGCTGAAGCGCCCCCTGCTCGTCAAGGGCGAGCCCGGCACGGGCAAGACGATGCTCGCCGAGGAAGTCGCGAACGCGCTGGGCATGCCGCTGCTGCAGTGGCACGTCAAGAGCACGACCAAAGCCCAGCAGGGCCTCTACGAGTACGACGCGGTCAGCCGGCTGCGCGACAGCCAGCTCGGCGACGAACGGGTCAAGGACATCCACCACTACATCGTCAAGGGCGTGCTATGGCAGGCCTTCACGGCCGAGCAGCCCGTCGCGCTGCTGATCGACGAGATCGACAAGGCCGACATCGAGTTCCCCAACGACCTGCTGCGCGAGCTCGACCGCATGGAGTTCTACGTCTACGAGACGCGCGAGCTCGTCAAGGCGCGGCACCGCCCCGTCGTCTTCATCACCTCGAACAACGAGAAGGAGCTGCCCGACGCCTTCCTGCGCCGCTGCTTCTTCCACTACATCAAGTTCCCCGACGCCCAGACGATGCAGTCCATCGTCGACGTGCACTTCCCGGACCTGAAGAAGAACCTGCTGGGCGCGGCACTGAAGACCTTCTACGACGTGCGCAACCTGCCCGGGCTCAAGAAGAAGCCGAGCACGTCCGAACTGCTCGACTGGCTCAAGCTGCTGGTCGCCGAGGACATCCCGCTGGAGGCGCTGCAGAGCAAGGACGACAAGGTGGCCGTGCCGCCGCTGGTCGGCGCGCTGCTGAAGAATGAGCAGGACGTGACCCTCTTCGAGAAGCTCGTCTTCATGCAGCGCCACAACCGCTGACACCTCGCCGATGGTCTGGCCCGCGCCCGTCGTCCTGCAGGGGCCGCAGGCCCGGCTCGAACCGCTCGCGCACGTGCACGCCGGCGGCCTGCGCGAGGCCGTGCGCGACGGCGAGCTGTGGCAGCTGTGGTACACGGCAGTGCCGGCGCCCGAGGCCATGGACGACGAGATCGAGCGCCGCCTGCACCTGCAGGCCCAGGGCAGCATGCTGCCCTGGACGGTGTTCGACGCGCAGGGCCGCATCGTGGGCATGACCACCTACATGAACATCGACGCGGCCAACCGCCGCGTCGAGATCGGCAGCACCTGGACCGCGCGCAGCGCGCAGCGCACGCCGCTGAACACGCAGTGCAAGCGGCTGCTGCTCGGCCACGCGTTCGAATCGCTGGGCTGCATCGCGGTCGAGTTCCGCACGCATCGGCTCAACGTGCAGAGCCGCCGGGCCATCGAACGGCTGGGCGCACAGCTCGACGGCATCCTGCGCGCGCACCAGATCGGCCGCGACGGCACGCTGCGCGACACGGCCGTCTACAGCATCACCGCCGCCGAGTGGCCCACCGTGCGCCGTCACCTGGACTGGCAGCTGGCCCGGCCGCGCTGACCCGGCGCCGGCGCTCCGCACGACCCCACCCCGAACCCGACCATGCCCCGCAAGCAGAAGAACCTGTTCGACGTCGACACCCTCTGGCGCCTCGAGCGCCTCGGCGTGCCCAGCCTGTCGCCCGACGGTGCCCAGGCCGTCACGGCGGTGACGCGCTACGCGATGGAGGACAACAAGGGCACGAGCAGCCTCTGGCTGCTGTCGACCCTGGGCGGCCGGCCGCGGTTGCTCACCGCCTGTGGCGAGAAGGACGGCCAGCCGCGCTGGAGCCCGCGCGGCGACCGCATCGCCTTCCTCGCCAAGCGCGAGCAGCAGGGCCGCAAGGACGAGGAGACGCAGCTCTACGTGATCGCGCCCGACGGCGGCGAGGCCTGCCGCGCGGCGACCGTGGCCACCGGTGTCGAGGCCTTCCGCTGGCTGCCCGACGGACGGCGGCTGGCCCTGATCTCGTGGACCTGGCCGCAGCTGAAGGGCATGGCCGCCCAGGCGAGGGCGATGGCCGAGTTCCGCAAGCGCAAGGAGACCGGCTACGCGACGTCGCAGGCGCAGTACCGCCACTGGGATCACCAGCTGCCGGCCGGCCGCGAGCCGCAGCTGCACCTGCTGACGCTCGGCCGCGACGGCCGCGAGGGCACGGTGCGCAACCTCTTCGAGGGCCTGCCGTACAGCCTGCCGCGCGCCGATCCCGACGCGAACCTCTTCGACGTGTCACCCGACGGCCGGCGCATCGCCTTCGTCTTCGACCCGGCCCCCGAGAAGCGCCTGGACAACCGGCACGCGCTCGCGGAGATCGAGCTCTCGACGCGCAAGGTCACCGTCATCGTGCGCGACGCCGAGTGGAACGCCGGCGCGCCGCGCTACAGCCCGGACGGCTCGCGCATCGCCTTCCTCGCGTCGCACCGCGGCCGGCGCCACACCGCGCCCGACCAGCTCGCGGTCTGGGAACGTGAGTTCGGACGCTGGGAGCTCGCCAGTGCCGAGTGGGACCACGCCGTCGAGGCGCCGCTGCTGTGGGAGGACGACGGGCAGTCGCTGCTGCTGATGGCGGAGCAGACCGGGCGCAAGCACCTCTGGCGCTTCGACCTGGCCGATCGCCGGGCCGAGCCTGTCGTCACGGGCGGCACGCTGCTCGGCTTCGACAAGCAGGCCGGCATGCTCGTGACGCTGGCCGACTCGATCGACCACCCGGGCCGCATGACGGTCCACCCGCCAGGGCAGGAGCCACGCCGCATCGAGTCCTTCAACGACCCGCAGCTGCGCGGCCTGACGCTCGCGCGCACCGAGGAGCACTGGATCGCCGGCGCGCTGGGCGATCCGGTGCAGCTGTGGCTGAGCTTCCCGCCGGGCTTCGATGCGCGGCGCACCTACCCGGTTCTGCACCTGATCCACGGCGGGCCGCACACCGCGTTCGGCGACGCCTTCCACTACCGCTGGAACGTCCAGGCGTTCGCGGCGGCCGGCTACGTCGTGGCTTGCGTCAACTACCACGGCTCGAGCGGGTTCGGCTACGCCTTCCTGGACAGCATCACGCACCGCTGGGGAGAACTCGAGCTGCAGGACATCGAGGCAGCGACCGACTGGCTGCTGCAGCAGCGCTGGGCCGACCCGAAGCGCGTCTTCGCCACCGGCGGCAGCTACGGCGGCTTCATGGTCGCCTGGATGAACGGGCATGTCGACGACGGCCGTTACGCCGCCTATGTCTGCCACGCCGGGTGCTTCGACTGGACCGCGATGTTCGCCGACGACGCCTACACCTGGCACGCGCAGGAGCTCGGCGCCTGGTACTGGGACGACCCCGCACAGATCCAGCGGCAGAGCCCGCACGCGAGCGCGGGCCGGATGAGCACGCCGACGCTGGTGGTGCACGGCGCGCTCGACTACCGCGTCCCCGACGCGCAGGGCCTGGCCTACTACAACACGCTCAAGGCGCGCGGCGTCGACGCGCGGCTGCTGTGGTTCCCCGACGAGAACCACTGGATCCTCAAGCCGCGCAACAGTCGCCAGTGGTATGCCGAGTTCCTCGGCTGGCTCGCCGCGCACGACCCGGCGCGGCAGCGCGCGCGCGCCGGCCGGCGACGCGCGGCAGCCCTGCCGGGCGCGAAGGCCGCGAAGGGCGCAGAATAGGCGGCCACGTCGATCGGGACGACGCGCCATGCTGATCAACTTCTTCTACACGCTGCGCGCCGCGAAGCTGCCGGTCTCGGTCAAGGAATACCTGACCCTGCTGGAGGCGCTGGAAGCCGGCGTCATCGGCCCCTCGGTCGACGACTTCTACTACCTCGCGCGCACGGCGCTGGTCAAGGACGAGGCGCAGTTCGACAAGTTCGATCGGGCCTTTGCCGCGTACTTCAAGGGCGTCGAACTGCTCGCCGACTTCACGCAGGACGTGCCGCTGGACTGGCTGCGCAAGACCCTCGAGCTCGAGCTCAGCGCCGAGGAGAAGGCCGCCATCGAGAAGATGGGCTGGGACGAGCTGATGGAGACCCTGCGCAAGCGCTTCGAGGAGCAGAAGGAGCGCCACGAGGGCGGCAACCGGATGATCGGCACCGGCGGCACGAGTCCGTTCGGTGCCTACGGCTACAACCCGCAGGGCATCCGCATCGGCCAGGACAAGGGGCGCAACCGCAGCGCGGTGAAGGTCTGGGACCAGCGCGCGTACAAGGACTACGACGACACGAAGGAACTCGGCACGCGCAACATCAAGGTCGCGCTGCGGCGGCTGCGCCGCTTCGCGCGCGAGGGCAACGAGCTCGAGCTGGATCTCGACGACACCATCCACAGCACCGCCGCCAACGCCGGCATGCTCGACATCAAGATGGTGCCCGAGCGCCACAACAAGGTGAAGGTGCTGCTGCTGATGGACGTCGGCGGCACGATGGACGAGCACATCCACCGGGTCGAGGAACTGTTCAGTGCCGCGAAGACCGAGTTCAAGCACCTGGAGTTCTACTACTTCCACAACTGCGTCTACGACTTCATGTGGAAGAACAACCGCCGGCGCTTCAGCGAGAAGTTCCCGACCTGGGACGTGATCCGCAAGTACAACAAGGACT
>ERZ761602.1291-NODE-1291-length-46350-cov-6.010347_pt1 | contig 46350 bp, 46 predicted proteins | sample MGYA00512165_ERZ761602 | MGnify/ENA primary metagenome ERZ761602 (study PRJEB28899, sample SAMN02445085) | bioreactor sludge metagenome | biome: EBPR sludge; isolation source: Thorneside wastewater treatment plant | place: Australia: Brisbane, Thorneside...
GGGGCCTATGCCCATCTATTTCCTAAAATCACCCACTACTGATGGAGAAGAGCCTAATTACTCGTTTATCGAAGAACGCACTGAATCCGTAACTCAGGACGCTACGCACACTCGCGTCCTGTCCCGCTCCATTTTGCCATAACATATTAACCTTGAATTAATCTCCAACATCTGGTTCTCACCCACTGGTGAGACTCTCGATTGCTACGTTGAAATTCCTAGTTATGGCCTGGCTAGTGCTTGGCTTACCTAGGTCGACATTTTCACAAAATGAAGCCAATGGGGAGAAGCCTTGTGAGGTTGTTCTCGCAAGTTTTTACAATCGCCACCCTTTTCGCCTCTCATTGTCATCAGACCTCTCTACCGCCAATTTCTTTACCGTTCCCCAAGATCAACATGGGGAGCGAAATAAATCCTGGGCGAAAATATTGAGCGGGCCTCGCGGGATTCACGACATCAAAATTTATGGACATTCAACGGAGCCCATCGGTCTTAGATTTCGAATGCAGGGAGCTCCTGATGTTTCGGTGAATACCAGCGGACTTACAGAGCCGATGGATATCGTCCTCGGATTTCGAGAGGGCAATCTCATCACAGCTTGGTGGCGAACGAGTCATGAGTGGGACCAATATGTCCTCGGATGGGTTCCTTTCATTCATTACGGAAACGAAATTTCGATCCCAGAGAGGTTGATTAAAATTGGTTCAGAACCGAGACAACTCTCCCCAGACCAGCTCAAGTGGCTTCGATCCATTACCGACGATCAAACTTTTGAATCGTTTCAACCTTTAAATACGACTCCGCGAAATTTTCGTATCGTTCTTCAAATCGATCGAATGATTGATTTCAATGTAAATTCACCTTGGACCGATAAACCGGAAAGTATTCGACACAAAAGATTTGCCTTAGAATTTTTCCGATTTCACAACATGTACGTTCGGGCTTATCTACCAGATGGATTTAATCCAAAGGTCATGCCAAGAATAGCAAAGGATTATGAACAGATTTCTGAAACAGAAATTGCATTTCAAGTGATTGTGCTCCCTGAAGAGCTTGCAGAATTCATGTGGCGATTTAAGGATCAGAACCCTTTGGACAACGCCGTCTTTAAAGAAGTCCGAGTGCAAAACATGCCGATCATTGCGAAAAGTGTCTTTCAATATGAACTACGACAAGCTACCAAAGGGCATGCTGAATTCAACACTCCTCTTCACGAGCCATAAACACCTCGATCCGCATATTCGGTCGAATCAAGAGACAAGTTACACTAATTCTGCCCGGGCAGAGTTTGTTTTGTGCGAATAAAGCGATCAATCTTCAACTGATTGCGCTTTGAAATATCCCTGAAGGCAATTCCAATCTGCTTGCCTTGAACATCATAGAGCTTACTTCCTTCGCCCCAGATTCTTTCGGGATCGCCATCGATGCAAAGCGAGAATTGAAAGCTGCTGGGCAAAGCATCGGCGCCTTCGACTAAGCATCCTCCGGCTGATAGCGATTTCAATTTGAACGTGAGATACCCAGACGTCATATGATCGTTCACCAGCATCAAGCCGGTGGCTGGGCCGCGAATCCATTTTCTGCGCAAGACTCCCATCAACTCAGAAGAGGGAGTGGAGGCAATCTCCTTCAAAATCTGTGTGCGGTATTTTTCAATTGCTTCGGACTGGGGTTTGAGTTGATTGGCTTTTTCAATGTTCTCAAGTGCCGATCTCCACTCACCCTTTTCTCGAAAGAGCAGAGCGCGAATCACGTAGGCTTGAGGATGATCGGGGCTTAAAACCAAAATGGAATTCGCAAGCTCCATTCCCCGAGCATACTGCTGACAAAAAAGAGCGGAAGAGGCAGCGCAAAGTAGCACTTCAATAAAACGCGATTTTGACTGAATCGTTTCCGGAACTTTTAAAAGACTGTCGAAGATTGAGTAAGCGACCTTGTAGTTCTTCTTTGCAAAGAGATCTCGACCCATTTGAAAGAGCTCATCCGGCTTGGCTGCCGCCTGACTTGATGTTTCACCGGAGTGAGACTTAATAGGCTCAGAAAGTTTAGGTCTTAAGGCTTCACGAATTTCTGTGAGCTGACAAAAGGCCCTTTCCAGATTTTGAGTGGAAAGTGGATTTTCGCCCTTTGTCTCGGTTTGGCCTTTTCCAAAAAACCACTTTTCATAGAGCCGATGAATCGCCTTTTTCCAAACCGCTTCCGGCGCAACGACCCATCGCTCAATGGAGATGGCAATTTCATCCGTGTTTAAATCGCATGCTCGCATCAAGGTTTCCCGAAGCAAAGGACATGCCACGGTCATGTAACTTTTTTTGCAAGCACTTTGATTGTTTCAGAAGTGAGCGTTCTGTCCTCTGCTTGGGTGATGCGTCAAAATTGGGGCCGAAAAGTCGGGCTTTGCTAAAACGCGACAAAATGCGCCCGGCCCTTACAATCCTGTGTTCGACCCTCAAAGAAGGCGGTCGATATCGGAAATCCAAGAATCGATTTCCAATGCCACCAACATCACCGACTCATGAATGCTCTTATAAAAAGCTAAGCTCCAGCACTGGCAATTGAAATCTGGTCGGGAGGTGAGCCCACTTGGAAGCTGTCGGAGGTGAAGGTCTCGATTGGGCGAATCACAGGGAAAGGATTGCGCTGTTTGAGGACAGGCGCCTTCATTGTCAGCCATCACGCATCGAATGCCTCGCTCTCGAATCGCTAGAATATTGGCAAGAGCCCGTAGCGTGCCTAAAAGAGGACTTAGACCCACGGTTTCCTTCCCCGGATTGGACCAATTGGACAAGGTTTCCAAAAGTAAATTCGCATCTTGAAGCATATTGATCTTCGGATTCTTTCGATCCACGTCCTCAAAATAAACGAGAGCCAATTTGCTTTGCTGAAGAAGTGCTTTTGCTTTCGTAGAGGCGGCAGAGATTTCCTCGAGGGATCCCACCTTGGCCAAATAATTTCGAATCGCGCGGGGAAGTTCCCGCACTGCATCTACGTCCCAGTGTTGGGAAAGAGATCTCCCCGCTTCAATATAGATACTTTCAAGCGTGTCTGCTCGACGAAGAACGAGGCCAGCGGTGAGATAAAGCATTTCCCGCTCTGTCATTAAGCGCTGGTCGAGTGTCGCAGCAATGGCTCGACTCCAAAGTTGATTCGGGGTTCGCTTTAGAAAATCGGAAGCTTCCGCAAGGCGCGCCCTTGCCGCTTGCAATTCCTCCGAATTTTTCGGCGAATCAAGGAGCTGATCGAAGTGGGCTCGAGGCCCGATCGTGAGATTAAGAATGTCGCCCTCACAGGCCATGAGGCCCACAGAACCAAATAAGAGGGTGAAAATCCCGGACAGGCAGGCAACGAAAAAATGATACTTCACCCGGAAGAACCTATCGATTTGAGGAAGCCGAGCCCACTGTACTAAAGGAGGAGACAACTCCCTCCATCGAGAACGACGCGTAAGAGTTATACTTACTCGACAATGGAGAAATTTATTTCGTTAATCCGCTTTGAATGACGCTTAAGCAGGCAAGCGCCGTTTCTTCGACGGAGCGCAAAGCTGCTTCTAAGGCTTTCCGCGCGTCCTCAGGCACGTCGTCCGCCTCTTCCAGGAGTTTGCGAATCGCAGCGGCGCTCGCCTTACGATAGGTCACATAAGTGCTGTCTTCAAAATCAGCTCGGCGGTAAGGAATATTTTTGGGAATGCTAATACTCTCCGGTCGCTTCCCCGCTTCGCTTGTTAAAAACATAGGGACATCCGCCGAGAAATTGAACTCATAGAATTGCGGATCGATCCCCCCGAGCATTCCTCCCATTCCCGCTTCATCAAGAGCTCGAGCCACGACTTCGGAAAAGAAAGCGGGGTGTTCAATCGCTCTCAATTTCAGATAATTTTTCCATTCGCCATACGTGACAAAGTGATCACCATTTTGATCCGAAGAGAGCTTTCGAAAGCTCTCTTCGAGAACCTCTTCCCACGAGAAAAATGGAGAATTCACATACTGAGATGTAGGAACCATCACTGCAATCCGTCGACTTGAGTCCGCCGCGGCCACGGCTTTAAATTTGGAAACCATTTTTTCCACAATTCTGGGAAAGGCCTTGTGGACCAAACTTCCGCTCTGACACGCCTGCATCACCAACACAGTTTCGTCTGCGCCGAGCTCCGAGATGAGCGTAGCAATTTCTTCGCCCCCGATTTGGCCATCCGCCAAACTGAATGAAAAATTTTCTCCATCTTCCGTCAGTCCATGTCCGGTAAAACCAAGCATTACCATCGTAGGAACTCCTGGATTTGCGGCTTTGTATTTCTCGATCTCTTTCTTCAAAGTTTTAAAATTGCGCGCCAGTGTCTTACGCGTTGGACTCGCACCGCCCATTTGCAAGTCGTTGAAATCAAATGCCACGCGATAGAATCCACCCTGCTCCATCGCAAAGGTCCTTAAGAGAGTGTTTCGAAGGGCAAAAAGGGGTGCTGCGGGAACTCCGCCACCAATCGAAATCGTGGCCAGCCATCGACCGGCTTGCACATCATGTCCTGGCAAAAATTCCACCTGTGCTCTGACGGTAGGAACCCCCACCACGAAAATTCCAAATGCTAAAAGTAAACGAGTAAACATAACCTCTGCACCCCCAGTGATGCAGTCAGACTTACACGTTTGCGGTTTGTTAATTCAAGCGCTGTAAGAGGTACTTCGTTACTTTCTCGTTGATCTCATCTTCTTCGGAGTCTGCAGGCAGTTCGGCCACCCACGGCGTTTGGAAGAAGGATGCGCCGATGACATTCGGCTTCTTGGTGAGCTTTAAAACTTGTTCAATATTGTGGACTCGGTCCTCGAAAGACAATGACTTATAACTTGCCGTGTAAGCGCCAGCGATCACTTTGTGATTGGCATCATTTGCCAGTACCCCAACACAGCTTTCGTTATTCCTATAATCCTGCTCGGTCCATCGGCCCATGCTCGTTTCACCTGTGGAAGTGGTCTGATAAGCCATATCGAATATCTGCACACTATCCACGCAAGCCGAAATGATGGGATCCTTTAAATACTCGCGCACTACTTCCACTTCCCAGGTGGGCTTTGTCCAATCGATGGAATTAATTTGAGCGTCAGTGAGCGCTCCACCTTCAGAGGTGGCACGATAGCGATTTTTTTCTCCCGTGATACCTTCCGCCGTCAACGGAGTGCGATGGCAATAGGTCACCATATCCATTTTAAAATTTGGATAAATAGCCTTCGCCTCCTGACACATCTTTTGAAAACGAGTTTTCCAAATGTAAACGTACTTCATGCGTCCCTTCAACGTGTCGTCGGCGGTTGCTCCCTTGATGAGATTGGGATATTTTTTCATGAAGCCCGCGAATTTTTTTACTTCCGCGAGGGATTGATTCCACTTGTATTCACGTAACGCCGCCAAGCCATTCGCTCCGCCAGCTGGATATCCGTACTTATCTTGGCATTTGGCGGAACTCGAAGTGCAAGTTTTGTACGTCGTTCCAGCGCAGCCCGTAGACGTGCTGGTGCCGCAAGGGATTAATGCTCCTTGATTATTGAGTTCATACATTTCACTGCTTCCCACCGGAAGTCCAAAATCGCCCCAGCCTTGAAATTGAAACGATCCGTCGGCAGGCAAATTTGGCAAAATTTCTGTTTCGAGGGGATTCCAAAAAAGCTGGCGATCCGAACCCCGGCGGCCAAATTCGAAATCGAAGCGACTCATTTTAAAATCGCGATAGCCTTCCTGCAGCCGCGCGAGATCCGCGATCTTTGTTCCACCGCTTAGCTGCGTGATCGGTGTATTTCCGATGCCGATGATTTTGGTTTGTTGAGGATTGATCTCGGTGCTGAACTTAAAAGCGCGAATTTGCTTTTTCGCATTGGCCGTGGTCTTTCCAACTTGCTGTACTTTTAGCAAAACCTCGCCATCGGAAAGAGAATCAAATTTCATTCCATCAATCTTCCAAGTGAGATCGCTTCCGCAGGTGGTGGAGCCCATTTTTTTGGTGCCCACTTTGACTTCAACGGTGGCCTTGGAATTTAAACAACGGCCGCTCAAAGTGAGATCATTCAAATCCTTCGTGGAATAAGGGCGGTCCTCCTCAATTCCCAATAAAGTGACTTCCGTGCTTGTAGGAGATATTTGACTGGAGCCTTTGTAAGGAGCGGGTCTCACGCCGGATTCCTCGATGGGTACGGCGCAGCCGACAAGCGCGATGGCCAACAGACAGGAAAGAGTTCGCACGCCCCAAAACAATGCAAAACAGAGACCCGCTTAAAACGCCTCAACAGCGCCCTTTAGCCCCTAGGTACGCAAATATTGCATATAAACTATCTATCCTGGAATTGGGGACAGTATACGTATTTCCGAATTAGAAATTCGGAAATACGTATACTGTCCCTAATTTATCGTGCGCTCCGCCCCAGGGCTTTCAAACCGCAATAATGAATCAAGGGGACTGTGGCACAGAAGCTCTACATTCATTTTGAGAAGCTAAACCAGGGCACCATGGCGCCTGGAGTGCATCACTTCCTTTCGGATCCGGCTGATCCACTTTATTCTCCAAACCTTCAAGAATTTGGAATTCGATTTCGCAAGTTTTTAGATGATCTCAGTCACCTTCGCTACATGCAAAATATTCAGTTCGATGCTCATCCTCGAACTCCAGAGTTCGAACGAATCGCGAAGCGTGTGATCAAAGATTTAGATGAGTCTCTCGGCAATCCCGCTGATTCTCTCTTAGGGCTGCAAAACATCTTCGGCAATCTGCAAAGAATTCTCCATTGCACGCGATTCGAAGATCTCAGCGTAGCCACGCCCTTTCATGCGATCGTCGTTTCGGCAGGGCCTTCGCTAGAGAACGACATTTCTCTTTTGAAGGATACGAATATTCAAAAGCGATTTTTGATTGTAGCGGTCGACGCCGTGCTTCGCCGTCTATTGGAGGAAGGCATTACTCCTCACATCGTAGTGGCCACCGAGCGCTTTGACGACACACTTCCCTTCTTTGAAAATCTCCCTCCTTTAAATACGCTTCTCGTGGGACAACCCACGGTCGCGCCAAAGTTATTTGATCTTTACACGGGTCCGATCGCAACCGTTTCGAAATTCACCGGCACATTCTTATGGCTTCCACTCGAGCGCAAACACCGCTGGAGCGGAAGTTCCGTTTCTCATCTCGCTTACTCCATTGCTTGTCGATTAGGTGCGAGCTCGATCGCACTGCTTGGGCAGGATCTCGCCTATCATCCTGACACACTTCAGTCGCACGCCTATCTTCCGGCTTATCCCGAATGGTCGCAACCCCAGACCAAAGAGTCGATGAGCGGTAAGACTCATGAAGTTCCTGGTAACACGCGAGCAAAAGTTCCGACTCAGACCGCATGGGAAATGTTTGCCAATGAATTTGAATTGCTCGCTCACAATTTTAGAATTCCCACGGCAAACACCTCTGCACTTGGTATGAAAATTCCCGGAGTGGACTACGTTCCCTTCCATTCTTGGATAAACCAAAAACCCTCCCCGACGAATGCCGATTTTACTTTAAAATATTCTTCATCCAATCCGCTTGCAGAGACTGAAACATCTGCGACGAAAACAAAGTTAGCAGATGCAATTGATCACTTTGAGCGGTTGCATCGTCATCTCGCTCAATTGAAACCCAGCGAATACTCCCGTGAATTTTCACTCGTGAATCAAGCTCCTCATTTTATGGAACTCGTGCTTGAAATCGTGATCCGAAACTACGTCGAAGTGGAAAATCTCCAGTTTTCCCACCCGTCTTCAGACGAGCTCCATGCGGCTTACGAGCGCTTTTTTTGCCATACCAGCCGCGCTCTCGTCCAAGTATTGGAATGTCTTCGTAAGTCACAAACTTCGCTTTCAATTTAACAAAATCCTTCAGTAGTATGCGGGCATGATTTACGTGGATCACAATGCCACGAGCCCGCTTACGCCTGCCGTGAAAAAGGCAATGAGCGAGGCTCTTGAGATGACACTCGCCAATCCGAATTCTCCCCACCGCATGGGGCAGGAATCGCGGGCCTCTGTTGAAGAATCTCGCGAGACCATTGCCAAAGCGCTGGGCTGCGACATCGGCGAAATCATTTTCACGGCGTCCGCGAGCGAAGCCAATTTTTTAGCCTTGATGGGCCTTTGGTTTGCACGTCGAAAAGAAAATTCGTCGCGCTCGACGATCTATGTGAGCCCCATGGAACATTCCTCAGTCTATGAAAATTTGAATTTCATGGCGGAGTGTTTGGACGCAAAAATTGAAAAAATTCCGCTTACCTCTAAGGGAAGTCTAGACCTCGCTGCCTTTAAAAAGACGTTAGAAAAATCGAAGAGTGACGTGGCCTTGGTGACAGCCATGGGAGCGCACAATGAAACGGGAATTGTTCAGCCATGGGAAAAGTTGGCGGAGATCTGCGGTAAATTTCAGATTCCTTTTCATACAGATCTTTTGCAGTGCCTCGGTCGCCGCCCTTTTAGTTTGAAGGCACCCGGACTTTCTACGGCCTCGTTTGGCTTTCACAAAATCGGCGGGCCGAAAGGTGTGGGCGTACTTGTGGTCCGCACTGGAGTAGCATTTACACCTGTTCTTCGCGGTGGGGCTCAGGAAAAAAAGCGCCGAGCGGGAACAGAAAATATTTTAGGGATTGTGGGAGCCGCGGCAGCAGTTCGGGAAATTGAAACGCTGCGCAAATCTTACGAAAACCACGTTCAGCCGCTTCGAAATAAATTGGAGAAACTCATTTTGGACATGTGTCCAAACGCGAAGGTGGTTGGGAAGGATGAAGGACTCGATCGACTACCGAATACTTCCTTCGTGGTGCTCAGCAATGCTAGGTCGGATGCGGTTCTTATGCATCTGGATGTGAATGGCGTGTGCGCAAGCTCAGGGAGCGCTTGCGCTTCCGGGATGGTGCTGCCGTCGAAAGCCCTCTTGGCTCTGGGTTATCCAGAGTCGGACGCCACGTGTGCTGTAAGATTCAGTCTCGCCCCGTCAAATACCGAGGCTGAAATTCAAAATGTCGCCAAATTAATTCGAGAAGGCGTTTCCAGAATTTGCCCCGAGCGGGCAATCGTGGGTAAATGACATCCACATATGCCTGCAGGTCCGATTGACGATCTCATCTCTCATTTTTCCAGGCTCCCGGGCATTGGAGAGCGCACCGCCACGCGGCTGGCATTTCATTTATTGAGAGCCAGCAGCTCTTTCCGCGATGGCTTTGCTCGCAGCATTGAAGGACTTTCGAAAATTCACCTCTGCTCACAGTGTTCCACCGTCACCGACATCGATCCCTGCTCTATTTGTAAGAGCCCTCTTCGTGAGACGAAGATGATTTGCGTCGTAGAAAAGCCCTCTGATATTTATTCCATCGAACGGCTTCACTCCTATTCGGGGACGTATCATGTATTGCATGGCCTCCTTTCACCGATCGACGGCATCACGCCGCAGGATCTAAGATTACAACAACTCTTTCATCGCGTCGGAGAAGAGCGGCCCGAGGAACTCATCCTGGCCTTAAGTCCGACCGTGGAAGGTGACGCCACCGCGGCGTATATCGCCAAACAAATCAACGGAAAAATCCCATTGTCCCGCTTGGCAGCCGGTTTACCCATGGGAAGCGATTTAGAATTTGCCGATCAGATTACACTGGGAAAAGCCTTTGAAGCGCGCACGCGACTTCGTTAACCTTTAGGGTATGGCAAAAGCAAAGAAGTTGAACTGGACCGAACAGGGCGACACCCTTCTTCAGGCCTATGTGAAGAAATTTAAGAAATCTCCAAAAGGCGTTCTGGCGGTGTTGGGAACACAACCGGGTCAAGTCCTCTTTCATGCGGAAGCCAAAACGGCAGAGCGCGATTGGGATTCGATTGGAAGTCTGACAATCGCAGTCGATTCCGCTCTTGAGCATTTGAATAAAGTTTTAGGCGCCAAAGCTTCCGCCACGATCGAAACTTCTTCAGGAGTTTGGTTCGAACGCAGCGGCCCTTGGCTCATTGTGGGCTCGGGCGTGAAGCATAATTCGAAACAGCTGAAAGCAATCTTTCAACATTTGAAGAAACAGGCCAAATCCTCTGGCGCCACCGGCTCGGGAAAGATTTTTCAAAGCGAAGACTTGAGTGAAGGCGCATGGGATGAGAGCATGAAGGGGAACTTCACCGGGAGTTAAGCGAACGAATGTCTTTCATTAATTATTCAAATCGAGAGATCAACTGCAAGATCGTCTACTACGGGCCTGGCCTTTGTGGAAAGACCACCAATCTGCAGTTCGTCTATAAAAAGACGGCGCCGAAGGCGAAGGGCAAGATGATCTCACTCGCTACGGAGACTGAAAGAACGCTGTTTTTCGATTTTTTGCCGCTCGCGCTTGGTGAAATTCGAGGCTTTAAGACCCGATTCCACCTCTATACCGTACCCGGACAAGTATTTTATGATGCATCGCGTAAATTGATTCTAAAAGGAGTCGATGGCGTGGTGTTTGTGGCCGATTCTCAGAAGGATCGGGTCGATGCGAATTTAGAGAGCATGGAAAATCTTAAAGTGAATTTGAAGGAGCAAGGCTACGAACTCGACAACCTCCCCTTCGTCATTCAATACAACAAACGAGATCTTCCGAATGTGGCTCCAATAGAAGAGCTTCGAAAATTGCTGAACCCCAACGGCGTTCCGGAATTCGAAGCCGTAGCCGTGGAAGGGACGGGCGTTTTTGAAACTTTGAAGGCTGTCGCGAAGAAAGTTCTTCTGTCTCTCAAGGAAGATAAGAAATAAATCCCACTGTTCTGATTTTAATTTCTGCATTATTTCACGCCCTTTGGAACGCCGGCGCCAAGAAGGCCAACGGCGGCGAAGTATTTATGCTGAAAGCGTCGGCCTTCTCGCTCGTGACGGCGATCAGCTACGGCATCGGAACGAATGCTTTTTTTTCTTCAGAAATTTCGCAGCGAGCGTTGGGCTTCGGGTTGGCGGCGGGGTTCTTCGAGGGGCTTTATTTTGTGACACTTGCGAAGGCTCTTTCGAGGGGAAATCTGGGGACCACCTATGCCATCATGCGCGCAGGGGCGATGCTGATTGTGTGGATCTTGTCGCTTACGATTCTAAAGGAAGGAATGTCCGCACAAACTTGCGTCGGAGCTCTAGCCGTTTTGATAGGGGTCCCACTTTCCCAAAAGGATTTCCGATGGAAGGCTTTCATGCAAAGTATCGGGGGGATTTTTCCGTGGACGTCGGCATTTTGCATCGCCGGGTATCACATCATGTATTCGCTGGCACTTGAAGATTCAGCAATTATGCCGCCTGTCTTATATAGTTTATCGATTGGAGTCGCCGTCGTGCTTTTGACAGGCTTCGTGCTACTGCACCGTGGAGCAAGACAGAAGCTTTTTAATTCCTCCGGGCGAATATGGACTTTGGCATTTTTAACCGGTCTCGGCATGTCGCTCTCCTTTATATTGTTTCTGGAAAGTTTGAAGACTATCGGCCCCGGTTTGGGCATTAGCCTGAGGAATACGTCCATATTATTTGCCTTAGTTTTGGGCCTTTGGATGGGTGAAAGACTTACCCGCAGTCAAATCGCCGGGGTCATTATTTTATTCTTTGGGTCCGCACTTTTGAGCCTGAACTGACGGTTGTAATTCATTTAAAAAATTGGCACCTTGATGGCTCGTCGACTTGTTCGGGAACTTGTCCCAGGACGGGTTGATTTCTTACCAACTACTTTCCCAGGTAGCTCAGTTGGTAGAGCAGGTGGCTGTTAACCACCTTGTCGGGGGTTCGAGTCCCTCCCTGGGAGTTTTTCTTAATCAAATCATTTCACCGATCGTTGACGACCTCCGTAACTCTGAATGCTTCGCATTCAGTCCCTGGGAGCATTTCCCTTGTGAATTCAACCGGTTAGTCTTCCCCACTAGATCATGTTTTCAATTTACGGTATTATCGAAATACGATAATTTAAGAATATGATTCATAGCTTTGGGAATGAGCTTGCAAAGGATTTATTCGATGACAAGCAGACCAAGGCGACAAGACGATTTCCTGGCGAACTGAGACGAGCTGCTCGGCGCAAGTTAGCTTACCTGCATGACGCGGCTGAATTGAATGACTTAAAAGTTCCACCAGCAAATCGATTAGAAAAGCTGAAAGGAAACTACTCTGGTTTTTTCTCGGTTCGAATTAATGATCAATGGCGAGTTATCTTCAAGTGGATTGATGGAAATGCTTCTGAAGTCAGTATTGTGGATTATCACTGAGAGAGGAATTTATGAATGATATTAAAAACCCATTTCATCCCGGAGAGGTTCTTCTTGAGGAATTTCTTATTCCAGGGAAACTTACGCAAATGGCGTTTGCCAAAAAATTGGGCTGGACTCAAGCCAAGCTCAACGAACTGATCAAGGGCAAACGAGGAATTACTGCTGACTCGGCACTTGATCTAGCAGAAGCATTAGGAACCTCACCCAAGGTTTGGATGAATCTACAGGCAACGTTTGATTTGGCCCAAGCTCAGAAGAAAAGAGTGGCGTAAAGCGCAAATTTCCCATTCAGAGGACCAGCCACCCCAATTTCAACGGCATAAATCTTGCATCGTTTTAAGCTCGCTATGTCTCGAGCTTGGTTCGCCGCAGTGACGGTATTTCCAATTTTCTACAGTAGCTTTGCCCATGCGGAAGGACCGCGCGTGCTTACTCGTCAACAGATTGTGCAAGCGGCCGAAGTTTGCAAAACCTTCATTGGGAAATCAGCCGATAAAATCATGGCGCCCTTTCGTCCCCTAGACCCCGATCTTCCCGCGGACTTTACAAAAATGATTTCCCATTACAAAACACCCGAGGCTCGCATGAAGGCATTTTTTAGAGCGATGGATATGTATCACCCCTCTTCCGATGCCGCCAAAGCGAATCGCTTGCTCGTAGCTGCGGTAAAAGCTCATCCGAACATCATCGATTTTTTCAAGAACGAGCGGTTGAATGAATTCACTTCCAGATCTCAACGTCGAAACATCGAGGGCACCGACACGATTCGAAACTATTTCACATACATCATGATTAATAACAAGCGCGATGGGACTATTCAAATGGCCCTCCCCTCTGCCATGCAGCCTGCCGGCCTGATGACGAGAGGATTCCGAACGGCGCGTAAAATCTTAGGAAATCCAGTCGTGGGTTGGGCAGGTGGTATGCTCGCCTCCATGTGGACACTCAGTATTTTTCTTCCAACCATGACTGCCTTTAACGATCCCGTGAATGCTCGCCTTGTGGGAGCTTCTCGACAAATCGGATTTAGCTTCTGGGGAAATATTCTTTCTTCCGATGGTGGCAAAAAGGCAGTGCAAAAGGCCGAGGGAGTCATGGCCCAAATGAACACTCCAGCGACTGCCATTTCAGATGAGGAAGCAAAGGCGGATGTTGAAAGACTTTTGGAACAATGGCAGGGAATTTTTCAGGATCTCGGCGAACAACTGAGCCCTCCTCAACATACCGTGGGACAAGCTCTCGTGAACGATCTCGCTACGATCGCCGATCAACATATTCAATCCGCCGCGAATACCCGACGCTATATCCAGGAACATGAGCGAATGCTTCGACTGAATCGCTATCAAGGCGCAGAAATGGATCCTCAAACGCGGCAAGAAATTGAAATGGAATTGAAACGCGCCCAGCGAGATCTCTCGCTCACTATTGCGCGAGTCGATGTGATTCGACGCACTTGGTATCCCTTTATCAAAGAGAGCAATCAAGACATCACCCGATTCTTTTCAGAAATGGGTTATGACGAGATGGTGCGTTTAAGCGGCGGTGTGAACTCGGTTCGTGAAGCTTACACAGTTGCATTTTCCCAAGCGCTACAAGAAGGCGCCATCGCCGTAGGAAGAATACAGCCCACGGGCGACACTTCGCGTCCCGCGACCAGTAGAGAATAAGATCACAAATTGAATTCAGAAGTGTTAGCGTGGCGCCACAGGAGCTTTTATGCTTACCGATCAAGTGAGATTTTTTACGATCATGGGCATTTTTGGAGCGGGAGGCGTTCTTACAAGAACATTGCTTATTGCTTTGATCGCACCGAGGAGTCCAAACTTTCCCTTTGGTACATTAGCCGTAAATCTGATTGGAAGCCTTCTGATCGGTATGGTTTACGCCCTTCATTGGGAACGCCCACTTGTGTCTGATGAACTGGCAAAGTTCATTATGATTGGATTTCTAGGAGGCTTTACTACCTTTTCCGCGGTTTCGCTCGAAGGTTTCAACTTAATTCAAAACGATCGGATTTTTTCCGCCCTAGCCTATTTAATCGGAAGTCCGCTCGCAGGGCTTCTTTGCGCTTATTTTGGATATCTTATGGTGAAGAGGTAGATTGAAGCGGCTTACGAATATCCAAAAAGGTCGTATTCTTCATGAGTATTCCAGGAACAACGGTGATGCAGGCCGTATAGGCAAGGAGCGCACCTGAGGCCAAAGAATTTAACCCAAACTCTGAGCACAAGATTTCCCATAACACCAATCCAAAAATCAGATTGGGGACGAGCGCCATCGAAACAGGAAAACTTTGGCGAAGGCTTTCCCCAAATGACAGTCGTCGAATCAAAATGGCTGATCCCACCCGAATCGACGTTACGACCGCCGCCATCAGAATGCCGACGGCAATCGATTCCACACTTAAATCGTTGAGGGTGATAAGCGTTCCAGCCTTGAAAAAATAGAATGGAATGAAGAACGTACTAAATAGTTTCAAAGCTTGAATGTGAGAATCGATATGAATACCTGTGAACAAGTATCGAAATCTTTGGATCGATACGCCCACAATGAACGCTCCCACTAAAAAATAGGCCCCCAGTTCTTTTGTAATCAGGGCCGCTAAGATGGCTAACATGATGAAGAATGCAAATTCTGAATTTTTTGCAAAAGGAGCAATGAAACGTGTAAATCCGAAAAACAACGGCGGAAGAAGCACGATAATTCCCAATACGCCGATCGTTGAAAAGGCAAGCTGACTCCACGACTGCGACTGAAGCGTAAAGAACATAATCGCTAGAGCTAACAACTCAGCGGCAATCGCCTTCGTTTTAATCCAAAACTTCTGCTGATCGGTGATAGGAAGAGAATCAAGGGAATCGAGTATAAACCCCGCCGAAGGTGTCGTAAGAGCTAAGGCATATAAAATGGAGGCTCTGTCGGATAACTGTAAAATGTACTGAACAGATAAAGTTGCCACGATCAAAATGAAAAAATGCGTAAAGAGATGAAAGATAATGAAACGCTTCTCTTTATAGATAGCCCGTAAATCAACCTCCAAACCCGCAAACAAAAATAAACTACTGATTCCGAGAATCGCTAAGACCGAAATTGTGGGATCGCCTTTGACTTGAAAATACTCAGATAAAAATAGAGATAGAAAGCCGATAGCAAAAGCTGAGATTCCGGAAGGGACATAAAATCTTTCTAAAACTCTTGGGAAGATAAAAAGAGCGAAGATCAGCCCAATGTAGAAAATCTCTGGCCGGTTAGACATTTTCCAAGTTTAGAATTCCCTCTCAAATATTTCTACTGTTTATCTGAAATCAACAAGTATCCCCGATTCTCAATCGTATCAAACGTCTTCATCGCCGCGATGAGATCGGAAGCTTTCACCCAAACCCAAGGAGCTTTGTTGGGATTTACATCCATGACTAAAAACGAATCGCTCTTTTGGTCGTAAGCGCCGAGGGGAGAAATATGACCTCCCCCCGTTTGGCCGAGAGCCTTTCGTGCGTAGTTCACTAGCACATAATCATTCTTGGTTTTGAGATTCTGAATGAGTTCTGCCTTAATTTTTTTAACATCAGCCTTATCGGTCACAACATTCAGCTTCACATGGAGTCCATTCGACTCCAGAGCTTGCTGAAGTTGCCGGAGTTGCATGCCGAAATCCGCAGTTTCTTTGCCGTTAATCGTGACGGGTTTACCGAAGATCTCAATTCGCTTTTTTGCGGATGGTGTTAGTACACTCGTCTGCGTGTATTTTTTGAAAAAGGGATCGAAATCCTCCGGTAGATAATCTCTTTCGGTTAGCGCGATGGAGCTCTTATCTACGGGCAATTCCGCTTTTCCACCCAGACGAAGTGCGTTTAACACGATGGTGGAGGATGCCAAACCGCACACAATCGCATTGTCTTGCGACTCAAAGTGGTTACTGAGCGGGAAGAAATCGACTCTATGCGTGGAGCGAGAAAGGCGGAGGGCACTTTCATCGGATGTCCACGGTACCAAGTCAGCCGCGAGCATATATATAGACAGAGAAAGAATAGCGAGGGCGTTCATAGCTGGGATCTCCTTATATTGAGGTCCCAGCTATTTAAATCAACTTATGGATCACTTCAAGGGACGAATGGCTCGCGTTCGGGAGGTCTTCCCCTGCCCTCCTTCTTCAAATTGTAAATGATCTTGTAAGTAATCTCAGGCTGATCGGGTTCGTTCCAGTGACATTCGATCTCAAATTTTTGGCGTAAGATCCACTTCTCTACCAGCCGTTCAATCGTTGGCCGGCCTTCATTATCGCCATCTACGGTACAACTTGTTGAAGCTCGATAAAGTTCCAATTCCTGATTGGCAAAGGTCTCCATGGAATAACTGGGACATTGATTCAGTTCCACCGTGTTCCCTGTGGGCTGCCCTCCGGGGGGAACGACAGTCGTTGTAATCCCTTCCGTACATACATTCGGCTGTTGCCAGACTCGCGCAAACTTTCGCTCGCGAGAAACCTTTGCTTCAAATGATCTAAACCCCGTCGTCACATTGGTTGTATCTAAATTCCAAGTAGAATTATTGTTCGCTTCGTCCAGACGACTCGCGTTACTGACCTTCACGGCCAACAAAGTTTTGATTTCAGACTCTCCAATCGCAGGATCTTCTCTCTGATGGTTCTGTTGTCGGGGAATATAGTGATAGGCGGTGTTATAGGATTCATCATGAACCGAGATTGCCCTGCCGCAGGTGGCGCGACCATTCCTAGTTTCAAAACACCAATAGCCTTCCTGACATGCACCGACCGCGCCATCATGGTCTACGTACATCTTATTATTGAGGCAGGACTTCGCTTCCACAGGAACAACTTGAGCATGGACTGCACCGACGAACCCAACGACCGTAATAATTAAATTGAAGGCAAATAATTTTCTATTCATAAAACTCCTCTCGTCTTTATGAAGTGCATTTCTTGCAAAAGCTTCGCCAGAATTTTACTTCAATGAATTCAAAGAAAGTTTTGAACACTTGTGCACACTTTTCACGACGTGCACATGCTTGCGACCACGATGTCGCACTGGAAAGTGCACAATGTTTAATTTTAATTTTTAAACATGTCCAAAAAAAATTTGGGCCGGCACAAAACTTGCTTTGAATCTCAATTACTCAAAGGAGTTGCTCGCACGGTAGGAGCAACAGATGAACTCGATCTCAGTTCGTAAAATATTTTCACTCACGGCACTCACCATCAGCGTGTCTTTGGCGGCTATCGCCGAAGAAACTCAGCCAGTAAATCCCAGCACCCCTGCCCCAGCACTGGACGCAAAATTTTCAGATTCTAGATCGCGATCCATCGGTCAACTCTATCTTCACTTTAGAAGAGATAAGCAATCCTCAGTTACAGACGAAAATCTTCTCCTAGCCACATCATCGACAGTTACCGGAGGTGGAGCAGGCTTTCTTGCTGGAACGCTTGGTAAAGGAAAGAAAGCCTTGGCAGGATACATTGCGGGATTCGGCGCGGCTTTCTACGGTCTTAGACAAACGCATATTAATCTTCAGGCGAAAAGAGAACATCAAGCCGACAAATTCAGCACTTTTCGAGCGATGGCGCCATACACCGAGCTCGCCTCGCCGTCCGAAGTAGCTAAAAACCTTACCGAAGAAATGATGGGTGCTGCGTACGCAGGGATGAGCATTGAAGAATTCGTAAAGACCTACATCGATTTGAATGATCGATGGCTAATGACGGAAGCTCTCAAAGCCTCAACTCACACCACGCTCCTTCAAGAAAGAGTACGAGATATGGGCTCGAATCTTAGGAAAGCCAAGCTCGAAGACTCAGGTAAGAACGCCGAAAAGGAATCACGCAATTTTCAGAATTGAACACACATTATCGGAGATAATATTTATGATCACGTCATCCATTAGTAAAATTCTTTCACTCACGATTCTTTTGTCGAGCGCATCCGTTAACGTCCAGGCATTTGATGTCCCGTCGGCCGAACAAAATGCCGAAATCGAAGCTTCGATGCGCTATCAAGCGGCTCAGCCAAAGCAAGCAAAACTCGATGTGAGCAGGTTTACATTTGAAAACCCACTCTCAAAGAGAGTGGTAGAGGCCACGATCTTTTTCTCTCGAACAAACGAACGAAGAGCCATCAATACGACCGCATCACAAGGAACTGTAATCGCCGCTGGTGGATCCGGTTTATTCTTAGTCAGTACCTCCGAATCATTGAAGGCAACAACCTCTAAAAATGTCACAGGCATCATAGGCGGACTTGCCGGAATCTTATGGGGCGGCAGCTCAGTCATTCAGTCCACCCACGCCCACAAGCAGTATTCTGGAGATCGCATTAGTCTGTTTCGGACTTCGAAGGCCTATACAGAACTAGCGGCGGAAAAAGCATTTGGAAAAGAAATGGCAGAGGAAATGATTCATGACATCTGGTCGGGCTTAGACACGAAGGAAGTGATTGAGCGATATATTGTAGCGAAAGATCGCGGGTCTGCTCTCGAAATGATTAAAGAGGCTGAAAAAAATTCAGATATAGTCTTCGGCCTCAATGACAATAAGTTACAAATTCTTCAGTCCATTCGAGCTGAGGACGGCGCAGCACTGCTCAAAGCGGAGAATGAAAAACGCTCGAGCCCCACCACGATGCCTTCAGGAATTTCGGAGAACTTACAAAAATAAGAAACGAATCGGAGAAATATTTTTGAAACTTTTTAACATCATCACTACGGCTCTCACCTTCACCACAATCGCATCCAGCGTGCACGCTGAGGACAGCCAAGAAATCAGATCGGTCTTTGATGATATTCAGGCCACTGAGTCGTCTAAGCGAGTTGGGCAACTCTATCTTCATTTTCAAAAGGACAGTCAAGACGTTGCGATCAATAGTGCAAACATGGTGGGTGTCTCATCCTTTCCTGTCGGCGGAGGCGTCGCAATATCTCATTTAATTTTCGCTCCCAGGTACCGATATAAAATAGCAGGAATTGGTGCGGGTCTTGGAATGATGAGCTTCGGTCAAAAACTGATCGAGGAAAGTAGTTTGGCTCGCCAGCAGCGGCACGTCGATAAAGTTTCAACGTTCCGCGACTCCAGGGCGTTTGAAGTACTCAACAACGATAATGAAATCGGATTGGCCTTAACGGAAGAAATGATGAGTGACGCCTTTGCGGGAATGGAAATGGCCGAGTTCGTAAAAAAATATATCCAGCAAAAAGATCGATGGATTATTGAAAAATCACTTCAAAGTGCCATGGAAAAAACTTCCCATGGCCTAATTACTAAGACTCAAGCCCGAACGAATACCCTAGAGGTCATTCGAAATCGAGACGCCGGATATGGCAAGACCACCCCCGATGCTAGGCCTACTTTACCTGCCAAAGATAAAGCGGAAAGCGATTCAATCAATCTACAAAAGTAACGTCACAAACGGAGATAGACATTTATGAAAACTATTTTAGCCCTTGCATACTGCATGACATTTTCTCTTCCTGCATTGGCAGCGAAGGGTGAAGAGTTAAACAAAGTCATACTGAAGCAGGATAGCGAAGCCATTAGCCGGGCTCAAAACGAATTTAGCTTATTGTATAGCAAAACCAACGCTCAGTTGAGAGCAACGGCTGGAATGGAAAAGATCCGCGCTGAAAAGGCCACTCCCGTTCAAGACCAAAAAGGATCTAGCGCGGCGGAGTCCACATCGGAAAATTTTCAGAAATAAATTTAACTATTGGAGAAACAAAAATGAAAACTATTCTAACTTATGCACTTTTAATGACGCTATCTTTAGGAGCATTTGCCAGCGAAGGCGGAGAAACTCCAGAGTTGCTGCCAATTTTGGACAGCGCAACCATTCAGAGTTCCATGAATGCAAAGACCTACGACCACCCCGATTCAAAAAATATTGCCTTACTCTATTTAAGTCTTTTCCCAAGACCTAGTACGCCTAGAGAAAATAACGCAGTTGGCGTGGGTGCAGCAAAGTCCGCCTTTGGAGTCGCCTCGGTCGCAGGGCCTTACGTCCAGAAAGGAACGACATCGATGAAGGCCGCGGGAACGGTGGTTGGTCTCACCGTTAGTGCCACGGGTGTTTCCCAAGTTGCTAAAGTTAAAGCCAACAATTTGCGAAAGAGAAACGATCGGCTCGCGATATTTAAGAACTCCCCCGCCTACGCGGAATTGATCGCAGGCTCGTCCGAGAAACAAGACATGGTGGATCAGATGATTGCCGATGCATGGGCCGGCATGAATGTATACGATTTTATGAAGCTATACGTTGCAAAGAAAGACTTCCTATCTGTGATTGCCGATGTGATCGAAACTCGAGCGGAGATTATGCATTTGCACACAAAAGCCGAAAGAGAGTTGGAGTCCGAAACGGGAGTGCTATCGACGATGCCTGCAAAGTCCACGCCTTCGACGCAAACCCAAAGCTCAGGCGAGTCCGTGCAGATGCAGAAGTGAGTTTTGAGTTAAGAGTTAGGAAAACTAACTAAGGGAGAGAAGTTGTGTTGAGTGAAATTACTACGCCGATTGGCCATTTTCTTTCTGCTAATCTCAATTGCGACGATTCACCAAGCGTCGGCGGATCCTTTTTATCCGCTGCGTTCTGCATGTTTTAGAGCAATCGAAAGCGTTCGAGAGACGGTTCGCACCACTCCCGTTCGAGTCAATGCGGGGCTTGCTCAAACTCGACTTTCTCCAAAGGCTTACGCCATCTTTGAGCGCGCCTATCGCGACCCCGAACTCACAATCACGCCGGAAGAGCGTCAGTTGCTCATGAGAGAGGAAGTTTATGATCTCTTTCAGGCTTACCTGGAAGCATCTCCCGCCTTGCGCTGGTGGAATCATGCCAAAGCGCTAAATATCCGATCGAGAACGCCCGATGTGCGTAACGCCCTTCGCAAATTGCTCGGTACGCTCATTCCCCTTCGCATTCAAATCCCGCTCTTCCCTAAATTGTTCAATACAACCCAGCATCAAATAAACGATCTTTGGGAGCGCACCTTGGAACATCCTGAACAGGCTCTAGATGCGAACAATCCTTGGGAACTTATTGATAACCCCTGGGATCGATTCTTACAGGGCGCGACTTACTTGCCCACGCTCTTTCGTAAAGATGATGCACTTCTTCGGCGCGAGAAACTTTTGGATACTTGGAAAAAGTTCCAAGAAGATGCCAAGACCTTCCAAAGAGAATTTGGGGGAAAGCGCCGACTGAAGAACGCCATGGAAGGAATCAAGACCAGCTTAAGAATGGGAGTCCTCACACTCGCGATGCTTTTTGCAACAACAACGGATAAAACGATCACCGCAAGTGAAGCGGTAGACCTGACATCGGCGAACTCGATGAGAATCGGCGATCGAAAGGTAGAGCTTATCTTCATGCATCCCCTTCCGCACGTAAGTGTGCGATTGGGCGGAGTCATCTATACCTTTCGAGATGATGGAATCGCTCGTATTGGCTTGAAGGATTTTGCTGAGGAAATTGGATTTGGTCCTCGCCTTTCTGGAACCATGGTTCGCGTGGAACTCAATTTGGACAACAAAGCGAAAGCGGAACTTCGCGCTCGCTTAGAACAGATGGTCTATACTTCTTTCGATTACGATCTGCTTTACGAGAATTGCATTTCCAAAACGTTAGCAACGATCACTCCTACTTGTAAAATTTCCGTTCCACCGGGACTCAATCGCTCACAAGCCCTTACCCTGGCTTACCTTAAAGCCCAGCGCCTTTTGGGAAACGCTGTGATCGGGGACATTACGGTGGCACTGAATGATTCTGCGCCGAATGAAGAAGGCGCTCTCATCGATCCCCTCACTCAAGCGGAGTTGGAAAGAGTGGGATCGGCGGCGGTCGATGCCGGTTTATTTTTAGCGCGACCCTTTGGATTCACCAGCGATGTGCTCACGGACATGGGCCTTATCGGAGAACCGGATCAGAAACCTTCTGATGAACCCCTTCAAATTCCTTAAATCATCTCTCGCACGCTACCGAAATCGATTGCATTCACCAACTGTGGGGGCGTATCGCCCACCAATAAATCAAACGCGAATTTGAGTCCGTGGATTCGATGAATATTTGGATTCGCTCGCATGCGCGCCACTGTATCTAATCGTTTGAAGGCCGCTACAATCTCTTCTAAGTCCGCGCCCTCTCTGACATTCAGCAATTGGTAAGCTGTCACTCTCTTGCTCATATACTCTTCTCTCCCTCTTTCACTTTGAGATATTGCAAAGAGTATGCTCGAGAGGGAAGCGCAAAAAGATAAGTAAAATCAATAAGGTGAGAGATGGCGCTGTGAGACAAAATTGACACTGCGCCAAAGATCCGTGTGTAAGCGCGTGCACAATCTCAATTTATGGAATGGCTTAGCGGATACGTTGGAACGCGAGGGAAAAAACCGTCCCTTCAGACGACGACGACTGAATGCGAATAGAGCCATCGTGCAACTCCATAATTCGTCGACACATTGCAAGACCCAAGCCATCTCCAGGAAACTGGTCCTGTGGATTCAAGCGCCCGAAAATATTAAACACATGGCTATGGCATTTTGACTCAATTCCCATTCCATTATCTTGAACTTCAATGGTGGTTTCGACATGGGTTTGTCGAGCGGCGATATGCACAATTTGCTTCGTATGAGATTTACGAAACACAATGCCATTCGAAATGAGATGCGTGAACAATTCTTTGAGCAGCTCACGATCGCCCAAAAGAGAGGGAAGCGCTTCACATAGCACTTCAGCATCTCCAAAAAAGCTCTCCTTTCTTATATCGGAAGCGAATCGAATCGGAAGATGAAGCGGACAAGGCGCGACTTTCGGGATGCGATCTCGTGCAAGGCTTTTTTCTTAGCAAGGCACTCAATCGTTCGGAACTTGAAACACTGTTGTGGCGAAAATCGACTAATAATCCGCTCTTTTATTTGACCTAACGATCAGGCAAGAATGAGGCGATGTTACCCATCGACCTCATTCCTGCCCTGTCGGATAACTACATTTACTACGACCCTACATCCGCTTTCATTGTCGATCCCGGCGAATGCGATCCAGTGTTTCGCTTTCTAGAAGCGAACTCTTTCCCTCTCAAGTTCATTTTACTTACTCATCATCACGGAGATCACGTCGATGGGGCTCTGGAAATTAAGCGTCGGACGAATGCTCAGATTGTGGCATTTGAAGAAGATCGCTTTCGGCTTCCGCCTATCGACATTGCAGTAAAGGACGGCGATGAAATTTTGCTAGGCTCTCGAACGGCGCGAATCATTCACATTCCAGGACATACTCTCGGACATATCGCCTATTATTTTTCTAAGGATGAACTTCTCTTTACGGGCGACACACTCTTTTCACTTGGATGTGGACGGCTGTTTGAAGGCACGCCGGAGCAAATGGTCTCTTCGCTTAAGAAACTCATGACTCTTCCTCCCACCACCAAGATCTACTGTGGCCATGAATACACAGAAAAAAACTCCCGATTTGCATTGACGTTGAAACCGGAGGATCCGGCCCTTCAAGATTTTGCTACCCACATTCGGGAGCTGCGCGCCAAAGGCTTACCTACACTCCCCACCCTTCTCAGCACCGAACTAAAGTTAAATCCCTTTCTCCGAATATTGGAAAATGAGAATGCTTTGGAAACATTCATTAAACTGCGTCAAATGAGAAATACTTTCTAACTGTTCTCGTTTAATTCGTTTGAGGTCGCTCGGCACCCAACGAAAGCCTGTCTCCAAAAGAATCGGCGTCCTTAGAATGTTTAAATGACGTCCGGGACGACAGCGATCGAAGAGGAAAAGCGGCAATTTGAACGCGATTATTACGATCATCACAATACGGATTGTGAAACGCTGGATCGCGTTCTCTTTACGACGATCGAAGCACTTAATCAGGCGAGAATTGAATATGCTCTCATTGGCGGAGTCGCCGTTCGAGGTCTAGGGCGTCCCCGAGTGACCAACGACATTGATATTTTTGTAACGCCGGATCAGTCGGAACGCGTGCTCGATGAACTCGCGAAGCGAGGATTCGAAACAGAAAAGCGAGATCCTCATTGGCTCTTTAAAGCATGGCGAGACGACATCCTAGTCGACATTATTTTTAAATCGACAGGGGGAATTTACTTTGACGATCAAATGCGGAAGCAAGTGAAGACCGTGAACTATAAAAATGTGGAACTGAAAGCTGTTTCTCCCGAAGATTTCATCGTCATCAAATCAGCCGCCCATCAAGAAGTCAGCCCTCAACACTGGTTCGACGCCTTAGCTGTTCTCGTTCGAGGACAAATCAATTGGGAGTATTTGATCGACCGAGCGCGGCATGCGCCAAGGAGAGTGCTGTCACTCCTCATTTACGGGCAATCGATCGACATTGGAGTGCCCGATGAAGTGATTGTGAAATTGATGCAGTCGCTTTACTCCCCTCAGCTTCTGAAGGAGTCGTCGTGATTCGTGTCGCAGCCGTTGGCGATCTTCACTACGATCGGCACTGTCGAGGTCGTTGGGCGCATGAATTTGAATTACTCAACGAAAGTGCCGATCTGTTTTTAATGGCGGGCGATCTCACTCAGATTGGAACGGCAGAAGAAATGGAGGCCCTTGCTTCCGATCTCCGTCATTGCTCCATCCCTAAAGTTGCAGTGCTCGGCAATCATGACTTAGAGACGGATCTTCAAGACACGGTTACCGACATATTGGAGAAAGCGGGTGTCGTCGTGCTGGAAGGTGAAGCGCTTGAACTCGACATAGCAGGCGAGGCATTGGGAATCGCCGGGACCATGGGATTTGGAGGCGGTTTTTGGGGAGCATCTGCAGCGGAATTTGGCGAGCCGGAAATGAAAAATTTTACCATTCGAACGCGAAGGATGACCGCGAGTTTGGAAACCGCTTTGCGATCTTTGCAGACAAAGTATCGCATCGTTTTGATGCATTACTCTCCCATCAGAGAAACCCTGGTTGGAGAACCACCAGAGATTTTTCCCTTTTTGGGCAGTTTTCATTTTGCAAATGCAGTTGATGCGATCGGGGCAAACTATATTTTTCATGCTCATGCTCATCGAGGAAAGGAAATGGGGAGCACTCCTGGAGGAATTCCCGTCAGAAATGTAGCTCTGCCGGTCATCCGAGAGCCGTACAGAATATACAGTCTAGGCGACGAAGGCACTTTGGTGTGATCCAAGCCTATGAACGACATTTGGAATAAAACTTGGTCTAACGCTTTTGCCCATCGGCTTAGTTTTTTAATCGATGGAAAGGCTTACTTCGACGCTCTTGCGCTCAGCATTGAGCAAGCTCGCCATTCCATTTCAATTTTAGGATGGGATGTCGATCCGCGCATTCAGTTACAACCTGGCCAATCCACCGAGTCGCTGAAGTCTTTGCTGATTCGCGTGGTGCAAAACAATCCCCAGCTGCATGTGAGAATCGTGGCATGGGACTTTAAACTTTTTTATTTTAGAGAGCGTGAATTTTCTGATCTCACCACGAGCTCCCTAGGAGGGCACGAGAGAATTCAATTTGTTTATGATGATGGTCTGCCCCTCGAAGCATCTCGCCATGAAAAGATGATCGTCATTGATGATCAAATCGCTTATCTCGGCGGTATTGATCTTTCCCATGGACGATGGGATACGCCCGCGCATGCTCGTGAGGACTGGCGAAGACGCGGGCCCGACGGCACGGAATACCCGCCCCATCACGACATTCAAGTCATGTTCGACGGACCTGCGGCTCGGGCCTGCGGCCAATATTTTCGAGAACGGTGGAAGCAGGTCACAGACATGGAGATTGACGACATCCCGCCCGTTTCTGAAAAACGATGGCCCATTAAGAGAGTTGATTTTGCAAACACGCGTCTCGGGATCATCCGAACGAAAGCGGCGTACGGTGTTCAGCCTGCCATTCGAGAAATTGAGTCCACGGTGCGGGAATTACTAGAGCATGCTTCGCGGCGCGTATTCATTGAGGGGCAATATCTCACTTCGGAACTTGTGGCGGAGCAGTTAAAGAAGCTGCTTCGTCAGCCTGAAGGACCTGAGATTATCATTCTTTTGCCCGAAGCGTCTTCCAGCTGGATTGAAAAAGCCACAATGACATTTCTTCAGATTCGAGTTCTCGAAGAATTGAAACAGGCCGATCGCTTTCAAAGGTTGGGCGCGTATTGTCCAAAGAATTTGTTGATGAATAAGGAAGGCTGCCTTCACATCCATTCGAAACTTTTGATCGTCGATGATCGCTGGATCCTCTTCGGTTCCGCGAATCTCACGAATCGATCTTTGGGCTTAGACTCCGAACTAAATATCGTTTTTGAAAGCGACTCCTCGGAAGTTCTTCTACTCGCTCATCGCCTTCTCGCAGAACATCTAGGAGTTCCGGTGGCGCTCTTTTCTTCGGTGGCGTCGGATCATCAACATAAACTCGTTCCAACGATTCAATACATCAAGGAGCGGCAATGCGATCGACATCGCACACTCATGGATGCTTATTCGCGAAAGGAACCGGACGCTAAAGAGCCCCTCATTCATCCGAGCCTTTCCGATCCTTCGCGTCCCGTCGGAGCGTTCGAGTTCCACGAATTTACTTCTGATCGATCGAGTGCACGAAGAAGACGCTTGATCATTTACGGGATAGGTCTTTCGCTAGCCTGCGCCGCGACTATTCTGATTTGGCATTGGATAGCGCGAGAGAATTTGAGCGATTTTTTAACTTGGATGACGATCGAGCATCGGGAATCGAGTTGGATTCCTCTATTGATAAGTTCCATGCTGCTATTGGCCAGTCTTGCGATGATGCCCATCGTCTTTGTCACAATCGTGTGCATAGTTCTCTTTGGTCCTTTTCTTGGAGTGGTTTATTCTTCTTTAATTTCAATCCTAAGCGCCTCGTTAGGATTTCTACTCGGAAGAATTTTTAAGCAACCGATGTTCTATCTGATGGAGAGTTTCCGACTAAAAAACGTCGCGCTTAAAATGAGAAAGCGCACAGCGCTCACCCTTTTGGCCGTAAGATTGTTGCCCATCGCGCCCTTTACCATTGTCAATCTTGCTGCGGGAGCTATGCGATTTTCCTTCTTACCATTTTTGTGCGTGACGCTCATCGCCCTTCTGCCGGGACGACTTTTTTTTTTAATCGTAGGCGAATCTTTATTTTCGTATATTCGAAAACCCAATCCCGGAAGTCTCGTGACTTTTGTCCTCACAACGGCCCTTGGCCTTGTTCTTTTAAAAAAACTCTACCAAAAACTTCGTCAACGATCGGGGATAAGAACATGAATATTCGAGTGCTCACTCTAAACATTCATAAAGGATTGAACGCCTTTGGACGGAAGTATGTCTTAGAATCTCTACGTCGGGCCATGCGAGAATTAGACGCGGATATACTTTGCCTTCAGGAAGTCGTCGGGAGAAATTTATCTGAAAGCGAGACACTCCAATCTCAATATGAATATCTAGCAGACTCCATTTGGTCCCACTACTCGTACGGACAAAATGCCGTTTTGGAAAATTTCCAACATGGGAATGCAATACTAACGAAGTTTCCGATCGAAATGGAATTTCATTTAGATCTCGCCGTGCGACCTTATGAACGACGTGGGCTTTTGCATGTCATGGTCGATGCCGACGCGCTTCCTTCGCGTTTACATTTGCTGTGTACTCATTTGGGACTTCGGAGAAGTGAGCGGCGCATGCAGATTCGAAAAATCGTTCAATACCTAGAACTTATTCCGAAGGAAGATGCGGTCATTTTGGCAGGAGATTTTAACGATTGGGGAACAGGGGAAACGCACCGATTACTGGATCCTGCGCTTGGATTTCAAGAAGTTCATCTCGCGCTTCGCGGCAAATACGCGCGGACCTTTCCATCCATTCTGCCGTTACTTCAATTGGATCGAATTTACTTTAAGAATATGAATGTCTTATCTGCCATGAAAAGGGGTTGGGGATCGAGGTATCTCTCGGATCACTGCATTGTAGGAGCCGAGCTCACCCTGCGACGCACCGAAGGCGAAAGCATGGCATCATAATGAGGTGAGCAAAGAGGACATCACCTCGGAATTCGAGAGCGATGCGAAACCTCGCCGAAGAGCGAGTTGGCTTGACCGCATGCAGTCCCGATATATATGGACGAGCTTCGGCCTCCTGAGCGCCCTCATTCTTCTCTTTCAAACGCAGACCGAGTTTCAAGCTCTGGAAACGCTCGACCGCCTTTGGTACGTGGCTAAACAATCTTACCAACGACAAGGATATGGAATTGCAAAGAACTACCGTCCTTCGCCTCGGGTGCAGCTCCTTCAACTCCCGTACGCAGATCCTACCGACTTCTGGTTTGACGAGGAAACGAAAGAACTTCTCGCAAAAACGATCGAGAATTATCAAGGCCCCGTCGTGCTTCGATTCAATCCTGCGCGGCTTCAGAAAGATCCTATTTTAAATTCCATCCTTTCCAAATCGAATGTGATCAGACCTTTTCGATTTGATGTTCCACCGGTGCTTGTTGGATTTGAGGAGAGTAAAAAAATAGAAGAAATGATTTCTCAGTCGATTGAATTCCCCAATGCCTTCAAGCGACTTTCTCAACGCCCTTGGATTGTGCCTCAAAATGAAAAATATTTCTCGGAAGGGAAATGGCATGGAAATACAAGGACGAGCTTGGATGGAAATTTAAATACGGTGATGCATTTTCCACTCGTAAGCCCTGGGGCATTTCGACAGACTCCTTCCGTCGCTCTTCCCGCCCTCACCATGATCGCAAAATGCGAATCCTACTTTTGGAGATTTGATGGCGCTTTGGAACTGAAGCAATGCTCGGAAAGAGGTGATCGCGTGCTCCGGTTGGAAGCCAATCTGCCCCTCTTTTTCTACCGTCATGCGCTTACTGAAGTGAACTGGGAAGAATTCACTGCGGGAAGGATTCAAAATCAAGAAGCGATTCTCATTGTCGACATCAACGACGAATCCATGAAGTTCGTCAATGCTTTTGGAAATCGACTTTCCTGGGCGGAAGTGGTCGGGACGGCGTTAAATAATGTCATCCAAAGACATTCTCCTTGGCGTGCGCCATGGTTTCCATGGGCGGAATTAGCGATCGCAGTACTTCTCATAGCCGCCTTTTATTTGATTTCGTTGCGCCTTCGATTCGAGATGACGCTCGGATTCGTACTCCTTGGAATCATTTCGGCTATTGCCTTCGATTTCATTGCGACGATGCTTTGGAATATTCGTACTCAACCCACCGAAGAAATTTTAATGATTGTCATTGCTGGAGCGCTCGCTATCGCGACACGCGCCGTCTCCGAGTGGAAGCATCGCTCCTTTATGGAAGAGGCATTTCGAGCCTACATGGGCGATCAAAGACTTCGTCGAATCATGACGGCCAATCAGCCGCTCAAACTGCAGCGTCGAAAGGAAATGCTTACGACTTTGTTTTTGGACATCAGCAAATCGACGCAATTGTTGAAAGGGCTTTCTCTGGATGCTGCTTCAGGTGTGATGGATCGCTTTTTTAAAATTGTAGATCCCATTTTATTTGCTCATGGGGGTTGGATCGACAAAACTATGGGAGATGGATTCCTTGCGGTGTTCGGCGATGCGGAGGACGGAGTGCGTCCGGAACAAACGGCATGGCGAGCTATGTCTTCTGCTCTTAAAATTCAGTCTCAATTGAAACGCTCACAGGAAGAGATCGACGCTCCCATGGAATTGAAAGTTCGCATTGGGGTAAATACAGGCTTAGTCGAAATTGGAAACTTCGGATCAGAGCATCACATTGATTACTCGGTCTCCGGCGATGCCGTCATAGTAAGCAAGCGATTGGAGGAAGGTTGCGTACCCGGCGAAATCCTTGTAGGTGAAGCGACTTATAATTTTGGCAAAGGACGCTACGATTTCGAACCGCGAGAAGTGCGCGTGAAAAATGAAAGCAAAGTACTAAAAGCGTTCTTACTCAAAGGAAAGATTCAGGAAGATACCAGCGATGATTCAAAGTTGGAGATTAAGCGACTCTCTAAACCCTTTGAAGATGAAAACACGATTTCCAAGATTCGAAAATTTCTGAAGCGCCCACAATCCTCTGGAGGAGCGGAATCTTAAGATATTGAAATTCTGACCATTTTGACTCCTAGGTCAAAATGGTCAGATGCGTTATCTCACGCCTCTCGACTTCATCGCTTCCACAAATTCATTAAAATTTGTAGCGAGCTCCGTGAACGAATCGTTTTTTCGAAAGCGAACTGCGCCCGGCCATTCTTTTTGATCAATGGCATGGCGAAGAATCTTATTCATTTTATAGATGGGGCCCGTCATGCGATGAGTAAGGATGGTCAAATAAATGCAAAGAAAGAACAAAAAGGCGGCTGCGAGCAATCCATAATAAAACGCAATGTCGCCAAGGGGTTTAAAGAGAACTTCTTTGGCCACCGCCTGATCACTGAAGCTGAGATCTCGCAAATTCTCTGGCGAAGTGACATTGGCGTAGTAAGTGTAGAAAACGGTGATCAAGGCCGCCACGAAGACCACAAAGAGTAAGCTCACTTTGAAGAGAATATTGAGCTGAACTTTGTAATTGATGAGAAATTTCTTTCGCTTCCAATTCAATCGCATATCTCATGATAACGAAGGGGGGTGTAACCGCTAAAGGAGATTTCCATAATTTATTCTGTAACCCCTCGAAATCACAGGTAACTTCAGGTGTAATTCTGTTCATTGCGCTTTGCGGCGATACTTAGAAAGACGACGAAGGGAGGCATTTAACATGAAATCGCCGTCATTTCACATTCGCTCAGCGCGCGGATTTTCGATTATCGAACTGCTCATCACAGTTGCGATTCTCGGCGTGCTCGCCGCGATTGCCGTGCCCGCGTTTAATAAGCGCGTCTTTGATGCCAAAGAAGTCGACATGATCAAGCAAGGTCGCGAAGCCTTCCGCGATCAAATGCGGGTGAAACAACTCACCGGAACATTTACGGAGTGCATCTCAGGGTGTGATGAATTTAATCTACTTTATCGCCCTTCCCAAAATACTAAGATCAATTTAATTACCGGCGCCATACTGTTTGATCCGTCAAACTATCCAAATGGAAAATTTTCTTTGACGGATTTAGGTTATACCAACGTCCCGAGCCGACGGAATACCTTTGGAATCATCAGAGACACTGATACCCACACCGACAAGATGCTAATGGGTTTGGAAGCAGACCTCTTAGGCAATAATACGTCACTTCACGTCATTGCCTTTGATGAAAGCGGAAACATGCATACGCTTTGCGATCAATGGAGTGGTCAGAGCAATGGATCTTTATATTCAACTTGGATTGCAGGAGGAACGCTCAAATGCAATCAAACCTCTTCAGATACGTGTGTTGGGGATGATTGCAATGAATGCACCGAAGGTGATTGCGGTATCTAAGGTTTTCAGGGGGAGTAACTATGAGGGAATTTTTCATTTGGCTTGCAGCGTTTGTTATACCACTGACCGCTTTGGCGGAAGGTGAGCCGGCACCTCAGCCTCCCCCACCTAATGAATGCGTAGGGCCGAACTGCCCATTTTAGAAAAGTTTGCAGAGCTCTCAATTAACAAAGGGGATTCTGAATCATTCAATCTATTTAGAACGCTTAGAGATGGCATAAAGCTTGCGATCAATTACCTCGGGTCTATGGGACAGGTCTGGGCAATGAAACGAATAAAGGAACCTGTGCGTGAAAACCAATGCTCTCAGATCTGTCGGCTACCTTAGCTCGCTCCTTGCGATTTCCCTTTCCTCAATTCACTGTAGCGGCGGATCCTCTAAGTCCGGCGGCGACACTCGCGGCGATGAATTTCCCTTCGCTTCTGTGGTTACGGCTCAACCTGAAATTAACGTAGTGATAGACGGAGAAACCTGGACAGTTGATTCTCCCCGAGAAGTCTATTTGGGAAGAAACGAGATGGGCGGCGATCCGATTGAAAAAACCATCACCATTCAAAATAATGGAAGCGCTCCCTTACTTTTGAAAGACTTACAAGTTCCCTCGGAGGTTTCACTGGTGGGATTATTCCCTTCGGTCCTTGGCGCGGGTCAAGAAGCCTCCTTCGGGGTTGAGCTTTTGACTGCGAATAGCGGAACGATAGCGGGAGCGATTCGATTTGTTTCGAATGATATTGATGAAGCCGCATTCACGATTAAGTATTTCGGCTCCGTATGCTCGCCATCTCAGGACCTCACCTCCGGAATCGCCACTGTATTTAAGGATGGCAATTTTACATCGGCACCGTATTCTTACAAACCCACGTACGAAATCTGCCTCTTTAACTTGGGACAATATGATGCCAATGGACAAATGAGCGTCCCCGGCGATGGAACTCTAAGTGGAAAATATTTAAGCACCCAGATTATTTCTTTGGACGAACGGAATCCCACCCTTTACGGCTCTCTTGGACCGGTCTCGGATTTGAATTCTGCATCGAATGATTTTCGAATCGATTACACCGGAGCATCTCAAAACAATAAACGAGTAGGAATCTTACAAAGTGCCCAAGCGCAATCCTATGCTTGGGTCGATCTCTATCGAACTCGATTTTTAAATGACTCCTTTATCGAATCGCTCAACCTTCCATCGAATCTCTCCAACAATTTAAAATATCTCCAGTATCGTCCAGACCTTCAAGGCGCAATTAATCTTAGAAAACCTGATTTTGCTTCTGTCGAAAACTTAGACCCCAATGGACTCCTTATTGGGTATGCAGGAAATAACATCGAAGGATTTGTCCGCACACGAGGGAGTTTCTCTGGATTTGATTCTCTTCCGCCCCTTGCGGCGATCTTTGATGCAGAAGCTTCTATGGGTGACTATGCGGGACTCGCCGCGCAGTGGATCGTGGGATTTAACACTCCTTGGACCTTTTCATTTTCCAATTGGCAAAATAACATTCTCGCTCCACTGAACGATGCCATCTCTAATTTTGAAGCGCATCGCTTCACGGGAAACTCAGAAATCTACAAGTCAGGCTGGTTTAGCGTACGCTCCTCTGAGAACATTCCTTGCGACGGAACCAATGTCGCTTGTGACAAAGGCTATAACCTTAAAAATGTCATGATGTTTGATGAAGCCGTCTCCAATGCCGACGGCGTCTTTCCCTATCACCAAGCAGGACAAAATCCTTGGACGGGATGGCAATTTGGACAAGGCCCCTCGGATGAAGAAATCGCCGCACTCTTCTTTAACGGTGTTCTTTACGACATTGAATATGAACTCGGTTTAGGCACAGAAAAAACTGCGCAACTGCTTTGGAAATCCATCTCCCTCATCACCAATGGCTCTACTTATACCGTACGAAATTGGGGTGCGACTCTTCAACAAGCCGCTCGAGAGCTCTGGCCCGTGCCAGGAAATCCCTCTCAAAGCATTTATGAAAATTCTCTCAAAGAACTCCTCGCCTCTCGAGGAATCCCCCTGAATGGCCTTCCGGATTTTCGCACGAATCTTCCCACGGCCGTCGTCGCTTCGAGTCATCCTTCCGTGCAGCCCAATGCCAGCTCTCACGGACTTTTCTCCGCGGGTCAAACGACTTACACTCACCCCACTTCCGCCAACTACATGGCTTATCAATTTTTTAAACATTCGAAGTACGGACCCTGCGACAAATTGGAAATTACCGATGGAACTTTCACCGGTGGAAATTACAACAACAATGGAACTTTCTATATTTCTTTGAAAGATCGAGAGCTCAGCAATCTCGTTCTCTTTGTCCCAGGCAATTTCATGCGACTGCAAAGCTTTCGAGGTCGATGTGCGAATGAAAATACTGCCACCTACTGGGAAGACACGCGTCCCTTTGGCTTCCGCATCCTTAAAGCCACTCCCAATGGATTTTCTTTTGCCGCACTCTTAAATGGCGAAACCGCTACTCACAAAAACTATCATTTGGAAATTGTAGACCCCTCCACTCAAACTTTAGGCGAAGCAACCTATTCTTGGGTCATTTCGGATTTTAAAGGCAATGTCGTGTCGGGCTCAGGCACTTCTCTCGATGCTAGCCTTCTTAAAAATGAACCCATCCAAATCTCCATCACGCGCACTCGAAACTCAATCGTCGATACACTGACCATGACCGATCGCTCCAACGATCTCAACCGATCCGCTTCCCAAGCTTTCGTAAGGGATCTGGCTACACTCCCACTTCCCCCCAGCGCTCCGCGCTTAGCTCTCACTAGTGATTCCGGAGCTTCCAACACTGATGGCATTACGAAATTCACAACTCTCACCTTCCAGGGGGAAGCTCAAATTGGGGCTTTGGTAAAATTATTTGTGGATGGCACGGAAGTTGGCTCAGGAACGGCTGTCGATGGAACCTATGCTATAACAACTTCCTCGCTTACCGAGGGAACAAAGTCGGTCATAGCCATTGCCACATTTGGATCATCAATTTCGCCAAACTCTGTGTCCTCACAAGTGACGATCGACACCACCGCTCCCAGTCTTACAGAAAAGACTTTTGAATATCTCACACGTCGCGCCGTTCACTTTAAATTTTCAGAAAATGTCGGAGCTTCCGTGACGGTCTCGAACGTTACTCTCGAGAATCGCTCGACCATGGAGCCGGTTTCTTCGAGTATCCTAAGTTTAATTTACGATTCCAACGCAAATGATGCTGCCGTGGTCTTTTCTAGTTATTTGCCGAGCGCCTTTTATCGCATGAGAATTATAGGTACAGGAATCGAAGATATCGCAGGCAATTCTTTTAGCGGGGACGACTACTTCGATGTTGGAATTCTCAATGGCGACTCTAACCAAGATGGTATTGTAAATATTTCCGATCTCGCGAACTTGGCTTCGAATTGGCAACAACTTGGTCGCAATTACAATACGGGAGATTTCAACTACGATCAAAAAGTGGATGTTAGCGACCTCTCACTTTTGGCCACGAATTGGCAAAATTCAATTACTCCTGGGCCCATACCGATCTCGGGACCGCCAGTGCATCCGCTCCCACCTCATCCGTGAGACGGCGGCACGGAACTTGCTTTGTAAGGGGTAATCCACGTGGGCTGACGTGGAATAGAAGGGTGAATGTTTGTGCTGTATCTACGATCTTTTACTTCAATCGCTTTCCTATTATTCGTCGCCTTTTGCTCGATTCAATGTAAGAGCAAAAACGCATCGCATTTCAACAATGGCAATGGAAACATAAGCTCCCTCACTTCGATCGCGGTTCCGCAGCCGGAGATCAATGTCATCATCGATGGAGAATCTTGGGCCGCGGATGAGCCGCGAGAAGTTTATTTAGGTCGTTCGGAAGTCGATGGAGCGGCACTGTCTAAAACAATTACGATCGAGAATAATGGAATTGCTCCCCTCATTTTGAGTGACCTTCAGTTACCCAACGAAGTCACCATTGTCGGAAACTTTCCATCAGGTGTTTCTCCAGGAAGTTCCGCCTCCTTCGGGGTTGAGCTTTTGACTGCGAATAGCGGAACGATAGCGGGAGCGATTCGATTTGTTTCGAATGATATTGATGAAGCCGCATTCACGATTAAGTATTTCGGCTCCGTATGCTCGCCATCTCAGGACCTCACCTCCGGAATCGCCACTGTATTTAAGGATGGCAATTTTACATCGGCACCGTATTCTTACAAACCCACGTACGAAATCTGCCTCTTTAACTTGGGACAATATGATGCCAATGGACAAATGAGCGTCCCCGGCGATGGAACTCTAAGTGGAAAATATTTAAGCACCCAGATTATTTCTTTGGACGAACGGAATCCCACCCTTTACGGCTCTCTTGGACCGGTCTCGGATTTGAATTCTGCATCGAATGATTTTCGAATCGATTACACCGGAGCATCTCAAAACAATAAACGAGTAGGAATCTTACAAAGTGCCCAAGCGCAATCCTATGCTTGGGTCGATCTCTATCGAACTCGATTTTTAAATGACTCCTTTATCGAATCGCTCAACCTTCCATCGAATCTCTCCAACAATTTAAAATATCTCCAGTATCGTCCAGACCTTCAAGGCGCAATTAATCTTAGAAAACCTGATTTTGCTTCTGTCGAAAACTTAGACCCCAATGGACTCCTTATTGGGTATGCAGGAAATAACATCGAAGGATTTGTCCGCACACGAGGGAGTTTCTCTGGATTTGATTCTCTTCCGCCCCTTGCGGCGATCTTTGATGCAGAAGCTTCTATGGGTGACTATGCGGGACTCGCCGCGCAGTGGATCGTGGGATTTAACACTCCTTGGACCTTTTCATTTTCCAATTGGCAAAATAACATTCTCGCTCCACTGAACGATGCCATCTCTAATTTTGAAGCGCATCGCTTCACGGGAAACTCAGAAATCTACAAGTCAGGCTGGTTTAGCGTACGCTCCTCTGAGAACATTCCTTGCGACGGAACCAATGTCGCTTGTGACAAAGGCTATAACCTTAAAAATGTCATGATGTTTGATGAAGCCGTCTCCAATGCCGACGGCGTCTTTCCCTATCACCAAGCAGGACAAAATCCTTGGACGGGATGGCAATTTGGACAAGGCCCCTCGGATGAAGAAATCGCCGCACTCTTCTTTAACGGTGTTCTTTACGACATTGAATATGAACTCGGTTTAGGCACAGAAAAAACTGCGCAACTGCTTTGGAAATCCATCTCCCTCATCACCAATGGCTCTACTTATACCGTACGAAATTGGGGTGCGACTCTTCAACAAGCCGCTCGAGAGCTCTGGCCCGTGCCAGGAAATCCCTCTCAAAGCATTTATGAAAATTCTCTCAAAGAACTCCTCGCCTCTCGAGGAATCCCCCTGAATGGCCTTCCGGATTTTCGCACGAATCTTCCCACGGCCGTCGTCGCTTCGAGTCATCCTTCCGTGCAGCCCAATGCCAGCTCTCACGGACTTTTCTCCGCGGGTCAAACGACTTACACTCACCCCACTTCCGCCAACTACATGGCTTATCAATTTTTTAAACATTCGAAGTACGGACCCTGCGACAAATTGGAAATTACCGATGGAACTTTCACCGGTGGAAATTACAACAACAATGGAACTTTCTATATTTCTTTGAAAGATCGAGAGCTCAGCAATCTCGTTCTCTTTGTCCCAGGCAATTTCATGCGACTGCAAAGCTTTCGAGGTCGATGTGCGAATGAAAATACTGCCACCTACTGGGAAGACACGCGTCCCTTTGGCTTCCGCATCCTTAAAGCCACTCCCAATGGATTTTCTTTTGCCGCACTCTTAAATGGCGAAACCGCTACTCACAAAAACTATCATTTGGAAATTGTAGACCCCTCCACTCAAACTTTAGGCGAAGCAACCTATTCTTGGGTCATTTCGGATTTTAAAGGCAATGTCGTGTCGGGCTCAGGCACTTCTCTCGATGCTAGCCTTCTTAAAAATGAACCCATCCAAATCTCCATCACGCGCACTCGAAACTCAATCGTCGATACACTGACCATGACCGATCGCTCCAACGATCTCAACCGATCCGCTTCCCAAGCTTTCGTAAGGGATCTCGTGAGTGCGCCGCTTGCGCCGACAGCACCAATCCTCACGGCGGGAAGCGATACGGGAATTTCTCAAACCGATGGAATCACAAATGACATAACGCCCACCTTCTTCGGTCTTGCGCAAATCGGCGCACTCGTAAAACTGTACGTCGATAGCGTGGAAGTCGGCTCCGCGATTGCGTCCGATGGCACTTACACCATCACCACGCCCGCTCTTACAGAGGGCGTGAAATCAGTGCAGGCTATTGCCACTTTTGGTGCGGCTCCATCTCCCAATTCCGTGGCCTCTCAAATCACCATCGATACAACGGCGCCCTATATTGCGAGTCAGTCATTCGAACGATTGGACCGCTTGGCGGCAAATTTTACCTTCTCCGAAGATGTCGGGCAGTCGATTGCCGCGGAGGATTTTGTCTTGTTCAATCGCAATACACTGACAACCAACGCCGATTGGACCGTGACTCCTCAGTATAATTTTTCCACGAATGAGGTTTCTGCTCTCATCAAAGGCACCACGTCCGGCGCAAATCTTCTTCCAAATGCTCACTGGCGCCTCACGCTCTTAAGTTCAGGTATTACAGATCGTGCGGGAAACGAGCTTACGGCGGGATACGCGTTCACCTTCCCGTTTCTCGGTGGTGACGCCAACCAAGATGGGAGAGTGAATGCTATGGATTTTAGTTCCTTAGCTTCAAACTTTGGAGGCAACCCTCGAAATTATATGCAGGGAGATTTCAACTACGACAAGAAGGTCGACATTTCGGATTTTAGTATTCTCGCGGCATTTTTTAATTTCACTTTGCCGCCACCTCAAGATCCCGAAGTCGGGCCGTCGTTGCCTTAATTTTCAAAAGCGATGACTCGAAATCCCCCGAGTCCGTCTGCGAGGAAAATTGTGTTCGTGCCATTCACTTTATCAATTTGAACATTGTTGGCACTTCCCCGATCGTCAGGAAAATCAAAGTGACCCATCACATCGGGACGGTCGGGCCGCGAAATATCGGCAACCCACAATCCAGCATCTCCTTGGGCAAGGAACAACAACTCGCAGTAGAGGTCCAAACCATTGCCCGTTCCTTTCAAAGGCTCATGCGCAATGATTCGATCTGAACGAAAAGAAAAAATATTCAATCCCGATTGATCTGCATTCGTAATTAACAAGTTATCATCCGCTACCATGCGGCCGGGCGCGAAGGACGGATCCAAACTAAATTGGGCAATATTTTCGAACTTGGCGCCCTTAAAAAGATGCGTGCCCTTCTTTCCACTTAATGAATATGTTTCTCCATTCGCGCGCACCACGGAAAGAATCCCTGAGAGGGCATGTTCTCCTACGATTTTCGGAGCGGAGGGTTTCGAAATATCTACGCGTATCACACCGGCGTTGTCGCCTGAAGCGATGTACGCCGTGCTTTTTTCGATCGCAATGCTACTCGCGTAATATCCAGGCAAGTTCACGCGCCCCACCTCTGCAAAGGCTTTCGGAGAAGACACATCCATCACCACAATCACGGCCCCCTCATGCTCGCCGGAGGAAGCGCCGACGAGATAGGCGTATTTTCCTGACACGGCGACATCGCCAAACTCTGTATTTTCAAATGACACGCTCGCGTGAATGTCAGCCCATGAACCTTTTTTTACATAGACGAGATCTACTTGTCCTTCTGCGCTGTCACCCACCATCGCGTAGGTGACCACTGCAAACTGCTGATAGAAATCAAAGCTCGTGGCTTGCAGATACTCACCCGATACCGAACCTTTCGGGGCCTCCACGGAAGCGAGATATTTAAATTTAATACGATCGCCTAAGTCGGACTTGGCGGAATCGCTGCTCAACGACAGGGCTTGTTCCTGCAACGTCACACGCGGGTGGAGATGAGTGGGAATAGACTCTGGAGTACTCGTCTCATTGGCATTCGGTTCAATCGACTCACCGCATGCCGAAAGCGCTAAAGCGCCGAATAAACCCCAAAATTGGATCCGTCCCATATAGATTCACCGCCTTTAGTCACTCTAGAAGCGGAGCGAGAATGGTGCGGAGTGTCGATATTCACAATGTGAAGAATTCGAGTGATTTCAACTATGCAAAAAGTCGCGAACGATTTTTAAGATTGCATCTCCCCTAGCGGGATGACAACCGATGAGCGATGCTCGCTCTCGTTTACCTGAAAAAGGCTTTCCTTCGAAATCCATCACGAGTCCACCGGCTTCTTGAAGAAGAAGTATACCGGGATACAGGTCCTCAGCTTCGTTATCGAAGACCACCATTCCGTCAATCTGACCTTCCGCGATCAAGGCCCAGTTGAGCACAGGGGCCCAAAAACGAAGCAGCCGTTTTACATTTCTCTGCACATGGATTTGGAAGCGAAGCACTTCGTCTTTGTTGTTCACGACATGGCCTTGCGCCCAACCGAGTGTAAGAGGCTTCGACGCTTCATTCAGCGGAGAAAGTTTTAGAGGAGCGCCATTCACTGTGGCACCCTTGTCCTTTTCAGCCACATAGAGTTGGTCCAAAGGAGAATGATAAATGAAAGACAGTGCCAGCTGATTCTCAATAAAAACACTGATGCCCACGCCGAAAAGTGGAATTCCAATCGCAAAATTATTCGTACCATCAAGCGGATCGACCACCCAAAGCACACGTGCGTCTTTGGTCCCCACGAGCCCGCACTCCTCTGAATGAACTGCGTGATCGGGATAGGCGCTCAAAATCCCATCTACGATTATCTTTTCTGCGGCATGATCCACTTCCGTGACCAAGTCCCCCGACGCACTCTTTTGCTGAGCGACAAACTGCTTAGTTTTAAATTTACTCCATGCCAATTGACCTGCTTCGCGAGCCAGACGAGCTCCAAGTTCTTTCATGATGAAGGAGAGTTAGCCTACGAAATATGGAAAGAAAACAAAATGCGGCAAAAACAGATCATCCACACGAAGACCAAAATAAAATAGATGATCCCATTCACAACTTCCGGGCTCCAATTCACACCGAAAATCTGCCTTAAGAGTTCTCGAATAAATAGTTGTTCCTGCGCTTTCGGCAATAATTTCGAGAGATTACCTTCACGAAGTCGCTGTTCTAATAGGGTGAGGACGCAGCGATTTCGATTTGTTTTCCAGTGCAATACCACGAGAGGTAAGAAAAAAATTCCAACCCAGGCAGCCCATTTCCAAGGAATCATCCAAACCGTGATCATGAAGATCGTTAAGAGGAGATGTACCAGCCAAACACCTGTCGCGACCACCTCCCTGCTCCGCGGCGTCATGGATTCTCGTACCAAAGAAAACTTACTCTGTAAGTCTTTCTCTATTTACATCTTAAGAGCGCGCCCCCTACGCTAGGCACATGAGTTTATTTCGTTTGTTTCTTGCGGCAGCTTTTTGGATGGTGATTACGGCAACTTCCGAGGTGAAGGCGGAATCGGCGCTTACAAAATCCGATGTCGCACTCACGCTTTTTCCGGAATCAAATTCTGAAATCGTTCAATCTTTGCCTAAAGGAACCGCGGTCGAAGTTTTACAGGAAACGAATGGATGGACGCTGGTTCAGTTTTCCACGAAGGGAAAAACGGCGAAAGGCTGGGTGAATTCTAACCAACTCCTTCGCGCGGATGATGCGCCTGCCGGAAAAACGACAATGGGTCGAACCTACGCCAATCCCGCATTCAAACCTGTAGCGGAACCTCAATTTAATTATCGAGATGACGGCTTTCGATTCAGCATCGCGGTGAATCCCGTACTCCTTCTATTTCCGTCACTCGATTTGCAATTGGGTTTTCAATTTCACCCACATTTTCGTTTAAATATTGAGCCCATCGTATGGGCATGGGCTTGGGACGACGATGGGTTAGACGGCGCGCTTTACGGCGGCGCACTCACAGGAACATTTTTTATCGATCCTTGGCAGGGTTGGTATGTGGAACCTGGATTTTTGGGTTTACGAGGGAGCTCGAGTGGATGGATCACGGGAGGACAAGTGATCGGGGGTTATGAACATCATTGGGCTTCCGGACTATTTACGAACATGGGGCTTGGCGCTGGCGTGGCCTACTTCAACGATGATTCAGATGACAGCTTTTGGGATTTTGATGGCGTTTATCCCATAGTCACGTTCAACCTATTCCTGGGATATCAGTTCTAAATTTCGCGTCCTAATCCTTGGTCTTCAAACGACTGTCGTTGGCTTTGATGAACGACTGAATTTCTTCCGTCATCCCGAGCAACTTGGTCCATTGCTCCTTATATAAGGTGACGGGAAATCGACCGAGGCCGTAGACGGACACTGCGCCCTTCTCACTCACCTTCAAGGACAATGCTCCGCGACCTGGGCGGGCGGATTGCTTTAGATTTTCGTTTTCGGCTTTTAATCGTTCAAGTTCGGCTCTTAAATCGGCATCACTTTCAGTCATCATGCCTGCGAAACTAATGGGGCAGCAGAATGATGGCTAGCAATAGTTAAGTCATTGAAACGCCTAAGATTTGCCTTAATGCCGCGGGGGAACGGATTTTGCAACTATGTACACCTGGATGGCGCTTTCTTTTCGCAAGGCTTTGGCCCTAATCGTTATTCATTTTTCCGTGATGATGGCATTTCCTCAAATGTCTTCAGCAAGTTTTGATGACTGTCGAAATGCCGGTGAAAAATTGAGCCGTGGCGCTAGGGACACGGGTAGGAAAATATGGGGCGTCTGGGTTTGTTCAAGTTGCGGCACGCAAAATTCAGCAAAACCTAAGAGTAAGAAGGAGGGTTTGAAATGTGAGAATTGCGGAAGTGGCCGAGAAGAGAATGAACCTTTTTTTCTTCCAGATGATCTACCTAAAAACGCCGGCGGTAAAATTACTGCTACCGCGCATGATGTGAACTTCAGTGATCAAATAGAATCGACGATTGCAACCCAAGGGAAAGATTGGGCTTGCCCTCATTGCGGAACTACCAACCGACAACTTGAACTAAGCTGTACGAGTTGTGGCGCGGGTAAGGACTTAAATTCGCCGCGATCCACTCCCACTCCGCAACTTTCCGACGCCTCCAGTCGCAATTTCAACTCTGCAGATCACTATCAGCACCCCAGTCTTTGGCAGGCTGGAAAACACTGGATCATTGGCGGATTCCTAGCGGCTACTTTAGCGGTCGGTGGAATTTACTGGGGAACTCGTACTCACGAATATTCTGGAACGGTAGCGCAAACTGAATGGACCCACCGAATCGATGTGCAGCGGTTTACAAAAGTTTCTAAGTCGCAGTGGCGAGAAGAACTCACGGTCTTGGATCCTGTAATGCCAATAAACGGTGTCGGAGAAAGAGCCGGAGCCTTTAACTTACGAAATTCTCGGCAAGAAATTCACCACTATCAAAAAGTCTTTTCTCACAATGAAACTTATTATGAAAGCGTTCCTTACCAAGTGCCCGATGGTCACACCACGAGCTACGTCAACGAGGGAAATGGAAGCTTTCGTGAAGTTCAAACTCCTAAGTTTCGAACGGAATATCGGCAAGAAGAGAGAACTCGAGCCGTTTATCGAGACGACCCCGTTTACCGAGAGAAAGTGGATTACGATACGCATCAATGGGTGAGCATTCACCCAGACGTCAGCTCAGGAAAAAATTTGAAATCGGCCTCCGAGGCCACTTGGCCAAGCTATTCCTTACAAACGCACGACCGAGTTCTCAAATCCACCGAATATAGAGCCGAAGTAGTTTATGGTCCGAAGGGAAAGAAGCATCAAGTTCCTGTGGCCGATTTGAATTCTCTCGCCACATGGTCGCTCAATGAGCCCGTGACGGTGACACAGTCAAATTTTGGTACTGTCAAAAAGGTCTCCCAAAATGATGGGGGCCAGACTGTCGATATCGAAAACCTCGAAACCCCTAATCGCTAATTCGAATTTCTGCGCGACAAAGGGTTTATTACCAAAGTTAAGCAAGAGAATGTGGCATACCATTTGCATCAATTTCCATTGTGCGGACAGGTGCATGCTCATTTTTGAGGGCGATCGCGTTGGCAACCTCGTTGTTGGTGGCTGCATACGCTTCCGCAGACTCGACTCCTGTCTCAGAGCAGACTCCATCAAAATTCAAGATCGCGCTCGCACGCTGCAAAGCAGCCGCGAAGGCTGTAGCTCTTTGCGGGACCGTTGGAGTTTGCGCGCTAGATTATCAACTGTCCCAGCAGCTTCAATTTCTCGCATTGAGTTCCTCGCAAAATTCCTCAACTCGGATGCGTCCGATCGAGTCGGTACAATCCGTCGACGCAGTTGAGAGTACTGGCTTAAAAAGAATCCTGGGAGAACTTCACAGTCCAACATCTACGCAACGACAAAAGGATCGCGCTCTCATCGAACTTGCGCAGACTCTCGGCAAGATGACTTTGATGAAAGACAAGGACCGACCTTTCATCTCACGAGCTTCCGCTCAGTCGTACCTCGCTTCACAGTTCTTCGCGTCCCTCTCCCCTCAGCAGGCCGCCGCCGAAAGCATTTTTTGGTTTGGAGATTACATCACACTTACAAACAGCTTTGGAAACTATAGTCCGTATCTTCGAGGACCCTTCCGATCGCGTGGGTTGCTGATGGCAGAATCACTTTTTTATCCCATCGAGCGAAGTGAAGTTCCGCGCACCCTTGCGGACGTGAACAACTTCTACCTGGAATCGGAAAAGGATGCGGTTGCTCTTTCGGAACTCAGAACTCGAGTCGTTCTCGAGCGATTGGGATATTCATCCGCAGATTCAAATTCATTTGCGCTCCCGGGGATGATTGGACCCGCCGGAATTCGGGATGGATTTATCCAGCTCCGCGGGGACCCTGATACGACCGGCCGCCTCGAGCATTTCATGTTTAATCTTATGCTTGGCACGACAAACTCAGGAAATCAGAAGTCACTTCTCGGAAGTTTTTCCGAGCTCGCCACTTTTAGCGAGTTCTTATTACCGACACAAAATGCATCGATCTCAGATTTTCGCGTCAATTTCTTGGGTCAGGACTTAGGCGCAAAGATTCTTTTTGTGCCGTTAAAATCGCGACAACGCATCGTGAATGAATGGATCTACGCCACGATTGCCGACGAGAGCGTCGTAAATCCCGTGATAGTCGGTCCACTTACCGAAAGGAACCTCGCACCGCACTTCGATCGAGCGAGGTTAGCACCACTTCCCGACGTAACCTCTACGGAAAAGCCAACCCTGCCCACGCATAAATGATTCAGGCCCAACTCTGCCCGGGCATAGTTGCATGCGGCGTCGCAGCAGCCGGTATAATGAATGAGCTAGTCCAGGGAAAGGGATGTCCTGATGTCAAAGCTCTCGCTCGCTATCATTCTGAAAAATGAAGAGCATTACCTTAAGCAATGTATAGAATCGGTGGCGCCCATTGTTTCAGAGATTGTTGCCGTGGATTCGGGCAGCAAAGATCTTACCATTCAAATCCTTCAAGACTTTAGTCACAGCTGGCGAGGCTCCGTAAAAATCACTCACCGGAAATGGCCCGATAATTTTTCGGATCAGAGAAATTTTGCACTTTCGCAAGTCACTGGAGATTGGACGCTCGTTCTTGACGCAGATGAATGCATTCTTCCAGCCGAACACGCGAAATTAAAAGCGGCGATGAATGACACTTCCGTGCAAGCTTACTGCCTGACCATTCGAAATTACACACCCGATCCTACAGAATTTGGCTATCAACGAGATCCAAATGGCCCTTACCCACAGCATGGATTTGTAGAAACGAATTTGCATCGCCTATTCCAAAATAAACCCGAGATTCGCTACGAGGGAATACTGCACGAGCGCGTGGAACCCTCGCTGGAGCGCATGAATGCAAACACGAAACCTCTCGAGGTGACTATTCATCATTTTGGAAAGCTCAAAGAGAAAGATCTCCACCTTGAGCAGAGTCGTTATCAATTTTATGAGGGGCTCGCACGAAAAAAGGTAGCTGCAAACTCAGAAGATGCTCAAGCGCACTGGGAACTCGGCGTCGTTTTGCAAAAGCAAAGACGCTTTGATGATGCCCTCCTCTCGTTTCATAAAGCCCATCAACTCGCGCCTCACGTGGAAGAATTCGAAAACTACGTGGCCCTCGCATTGTTTCAAAGAGGAGATTGGAATGGCCTCTCACAAATTGAGGCGCAATCCACTCGCGCGAAAGCTTTCAAGACCCTCGCCGAAGTGCAATCCGATCCTCAAAAAATCTCGGCCTTGGATTGCTATCGAAATGAAATCAGCCAAATGAATCTTTTCATTTTTGAGCTGGCCTTAAAACATAAGCTTACTGACCGCATAGATTCCGATCGCAAAGCGGCCATGGATATCTTCGGATCCACCGGAGTGGTGGAGTACTTAGAAGGGGTTCAACGCCGACGAGAACTCAATTTTGCGGAAGCAGTGCGTCTACTTAAAGAGGCCTATGGCAAAGGATGGAAGCGTGCGGCACTCGAGCTCCTCATCGCGCTCAATCAACAGAGTCAATTTCGTGAAGCTTTAGATTTCGCTGAGGGAATGAGTGCGAATGATCGGAATGCATTTGGGCAGGATTTTGAAACTCTCTACGCCTACGCAAAATCCCACTTACGCTAATTAGGGACAGTATACGTATTTCCTTTTTTCATGAATAAAAAGGAAATACGTATACTGTCCCTAATT
>ERZ761602.1293-NODE-1293-length-46264-cov-5.172910_pt1 | contig 46264 bp, 33 predicted proteins | sample MGYA00512165_ERZ761602 | MGnify/ENA primary metagenome ERZ761602 (study PRJEB28899, sample SAMN02445085) | bioreactor sludge metagenome | biome: EBPR sludge; isolation source: Thorneside wastewater treatment plant | place: Australia: Brisbane, Thorneside...
TCGACTGGGTCGGCGGGGTCAGCCGCCGACTTCTCGACTGGGTCGGCGGGGTCAGCCGCCGACTTCTCGCTCTCGCCGGTGCGCGTGACGGATCCGACGGACGGGCGGCTCGCGCACCTCGACGGCCTGAACCTGAGCCGCGCGTGGATGCTCGAAGGCCTCGCGGCGGGACTTCCGGTCGACGATGCGCGTCGGCCGAGCCTACTCGCGAGCGCGCGAGCTCACGGCGAGTTCGCGCTCGCCGCGATCGACGGCTCGCACTACGCGGGCAGCCACTGGCTCGGGACCTTCGCGTGCTACTGGCTCACGCGACGCGGACTGTCGTGAGCACGAACGATCCGCGAGTCGGCCTCTGCACGGCCTGCGTCCACGCGCGCACGATCGTCTCCGCGAAGGGATCCACCTTCTGGATGTGCCGCGAGCCGAGCTTGCCGAAGTACCCGCCGCTCCCCGTGCTCCGCTGCCGCGGCTTCACGAAGCGCGCAGACTGAGCGCGTCTCTGCCTCGGACTCCGTCTCCGTCTCGGACTCCGTCTCCGTCTCGGACTCCGACTCCGTCTCCGTCTCGGACTCAGTCTCCGTCTCGAACGTCTCCGTCTCGAACGTCTCCGCCTCGGACGTCTCCGTCGCGCTTCACGCTCGTGGCGCGCTCACCGAAGCCGCGTCGCGAGCGCGCTCTGTCGCTCCACCCGACGCCGCACGCCTTCGATCAATCGCGCTTCTTCTCCGAAGATCAGCACGTGCCGCCGCGCGCGCGTGACCGCGGTGTAGAGCAGCTCGCGCGTGAGCAGCGGCGCGGGCTCCTCCGGTAGAACGATCGCGACGCGCTCGTGCTCGGAGCCCTGCGCCTTGTGGACCGTCACCGCGTAGGCGAGCTCGAGGCGACTCTCCACGACCTCGATCGGGAAGCTTACGAAGTCTTCGTCGCCGCGTCGAAACACCGCGAGACGCCGCACCGGCCCGCGCCCTTCGCGCGCGAGGATCACGAGGCCTTGATCGCCGTTGTAGAGGCCACGCTCGTAGTCGTTACGCGTCACGAGCACCGGCTCGCCTGCCGCGAAGCGTGGGCCCCGATCGCGCCCGGAGCGCGCGAGGTGGCGTGCGTGCGCGAGCTCGTTCAACGCGACCACTCCCGTCCGACGACCGCGCGTGACGCAGAGCAGACGCCCGTGGTCGAGCCCGTCGAAGAGCGTGCGCAGGCGACGGAGCTCCCGTGGGCGCGGGCGACCGTCGATCACGTCGAACGCACGTGTCGCGTCGGGTGAGGGAGGCGCGAGGCGTTCCCACGCCGCGAGCAGGCTCGGCAGATCCGAGCCGCTCACGAGCTCCACGCCGTGCCCGCCGAGCCGATCGAGCGTGCCCGGCCGCCGAACCTCCGCGAGCACCCGAGCCTCGTCACCCACGTTCATCGCGCGCGCGACGCCGAGCACGTGACGACCGTCAGGATCGTCCTCGCGCATCCGGAAGCTCTCGGTGAGGCGCGCGACCGGGCGCGCCCGCGAGGCGTCGTGCGTTCCGGCCGGATCGTCGGCCTCCGCGAGCGCGGCGCAGAGGTCGCGAAAGACCGCACCGGCCTCCACGGAGGGAAGCTGCTGCGCGTCGCCGAGCAACACCACGCGCGCGTCCGGCGACGCCGCGCGCAGGAGACGATCGATCAACGCGACCCCGATCATCGAGCTCTCGTCCACGAGGATCACCCGCTCGCCGAGCGGGTTGCGCTCGTGCTGCCGAAAGCGCCCCGTCGTGGGCGAATAGCCGAGCAGGCGATGAAGCGTCTGGCTCTCCGGCACGTGCATCCGGAGCGCTCGATCTTCGGGGCTCGGATCGGCAATGGCGTCCAGCGCGCGAAGGATCGAGCTGCGCATCCGATCGGCGGCCTTGCCGGTGGGTGCCGCGAGCGCGATCCGATCGGGGGCGACGCCGAGCCGCACCAACACGCGGAGCATCGACACCACGATGCTGGTCTTTCCGGTACCCGGCTCGCCGCTCACGAGCGCGAGCCGACCGCGCGCCGACGAACGCACCGCCGCGCGTTGAGCCTCGCTGAGGGTGACCGTGCCCGAGGGGCGCGCGAGCACGTCCGCGAGCGCGGCGTCGAGCGCGTGGTCACCGACGTCACCCTCGCCGATCGCCGCGTCGATCGCTCCGACGCGCGGCAGCGGGCTCGTCGCGGTGTCGCTCGTGCGGATCCGGGCGAGGACCGTCGAAGCCACACGCGCTTCGAGCACGTGAAGCCGATGCGAGCCGAGCGCGTCGGCGTCGACGATCAACGGCGCACGGTCACCCGGCACGCCGACCACCGGCGCGAACGCCTCAGGTCGCGTCCGCAGCTCGCGCGCGAGCTCCCGCTCCGCCGCGCCGAGCCCGAGCGCTTCGAGGTGCTCGTCGAGCACCGCTCCGTCGAGCGGCAACCGCGTGGAGCCGCGGCTCTCCGCGAGCCGTAGCGCGGCGACCAACCCGACGAACGCGTCGTGACGTGCGATCCGCACGACCTCCGGCGACAGCCGCGCGAGCTCGATCCCGAGGGCGAGCTGCCCTTCGTCGAGCTCCAGCTCGGAGGCGCGCGCGATCAAGTCCGAGGGGAGCGCACCCGCGTCCTGGGCGAGCTCGGGAGCGACGGCGCCCTCGTGGCCGAGCTTCGAACCCTTCTGGGAAGGCTCCTCCCCGACGGAGCCACCCGAGACGTCTTCGACGCGCCCCCGTTCGACGAGCCCGAGCGCCACCAGCGCAGCCCGCGCAGTGCCGTGTGGATGCATCGTCACGACCCCTCCCGCAGCGGCGCGAGCGCGTACCCGAAGGGCGTGTCGGACTCGCGCAGCTCGCGCTCCCAGCTCACGACCTCGTCCCAACGCGGGCGCGCGAACACGACGCCCGCGCCCACCCCACGTGAAGGATCCATGCCACGCAGGAACGCGTAGAGGAGCCCGCCGAACGTCGCTTCGTACTGGGCTTCGTCGCGAACGCCGAGCAGGCGGAGCACGCCGAGGGTGTAGATGCGCGCCTGGAGCGCGTAGTGCTGATCGACGTGCGCGCGCAGCATCGGCGCCGCGAACGAGGGAAGACGATCGCTCTTCCAATCGAGAAAGAACGTGCGCGCGACTCCGTCGGGTGCGGGCGGCGCGAGCACGAGATCGATCACCCCGCGCAACACGCCGCGCTCGATTCGGAACGGCCGCGTCGCACCGTGCACGTCGACCGCACCGTGCACGTCGACCGCACCGTGCGCGTCGACCGCACCGTGCTCGTCGATGCCGTTCGCCGACGAAGCGTGGCTCGTGGACACCAACTCCGGATGCGCGCGCTCCGGGATCGGATATGCGAACCCCATCTCGGGCACCCGCGCACCGCGGAGCCCCGCGAGCCCCTCCGGAAGCTCGAGCCCGGGCAACGCGAGCGGCACCCGCAACGCGCGCGCGAGCAGGGCGCACGAAGGGTCGACGAGCTCCGCGTCCACGACGCTGCGGCGGGCCGCCATCTGCACGATCGCGCGCCAACGCGACGCGTCGTCGAGCGTCGCGGCGACATCGACCCCCGGCGCGAACACCGTCTCGAGCGCGGCGTGCAAGAACACACCGATCGTGGCGCCGCCGGGCAGCGCGGACGCGAGCGGATCCTCGGTGTCGGTGTCCGGGACCGTGTCCGAGACCGCGTCCGAGACCGCGGCTTCGCCGCCTCCGCCTTCGGCGAAACTCGTCGTGCGTCGCGCAGCAGTCCCCGCAACCGCCGTCGCCGTCGCCGTCGCCGTCGCCGTCTCCGACTCCGACTCCGACTCCGACTCCGACTCCGACTCCGACTCCGACTCCGTCTCCGTCTCCGACTCCGTCTCCGTCTGCGCCGCTCGAAGCGCCGGCGTCCACGCCGCCTCCGCCGCCACGTCCTCGTTCCACTCCTCTTCGTCGTCCATCACCACGACGGGCGCGCTCGCGCCCTGCTTCGCCATGCGCGTGTAGCTCGTCACCACGAAGCCCGCGTGCTCCCGGCGCAGGCGCTCGAAGTCGTCCTCGTCCCGCGCGCGCGTCAGCAGCGGCTCCACCACGTCCCACGGCACCTCGCGCGTCGGCTTCGCCTCGCGAGTCAGCTCCCGCACCGGGAGCGCCTCGAAGGTCACCGCGTCTCCGTCGACGAAGCCGCGCGCCACCAGCGTCTGCAGACGCTCGTCGAGCCAACGCTGCGCACCCTGAACCGGACCGAAACGTTCGTGCGCACCGACCACCCCACGTGCCCCCTCCGGTGGCGGACCGAAGTAGGGCACGAAGAGCCGCGCCTTCGCGCGCGTGAGCGCCACGTAGAGCAGCCGCTCGTCCTCCGCGCGCGCCTCTTCGTCGACCCGCTCCTCCACCTCGCGCGGGACCGGGCGTACCCACGCTTCGCGTTTCCCCTCTCGGTGCGCGACCAGCGGCTCCGTCTCACCGCCGCCGCCGCCGCGCGTGAAGCCGCCCACGAGGAAGACCACCGCCGCCTCGAGGCCCTTCGACTTGTGCATCGTCAGGAGCTGCACCGCCGGCCGATCGCTCGCGAGGCGCTGCACGCTGCCTTCGCCCGAGAGCGGCTCCGCGCGCCCCTCCACGAACGCCTCGAGTCGCGCCGCCAGATCCTCCGCGTCGCGTCGACCGCCGCTCTCTTCGAGCAACACCTCGAGCACGTGCTGATGCGTCGTGAGCGCGACCTCGCCGCCCGGTCGGAACAAGAGCCGCCGCGCGAGCCCGCTCTCCTCCAACATCGCCCGCAGCAGCCCAGCGCCGTCGTGCCGCGTCGCCAGCTCGCGCCAGCGATACAAGCTCGCGACGAGCGGATGCTGCGCGTCGAGGTCGCGACAGCGCGGGAGCGCCGCGAGCGGCACGTCGAAGTAGCTCGTGAGCCACGCGCGAAGACGCAACGAGCCATCCGTCGGATCCGCCACCGCGCGCAGCACGTCGAGCACCTCTCGCGCCTCACGCGTCCGGAAGAGCCCCTCGCGCTTGTAGAACGCGTGCGGAACCCCCTGCGCTTCGAGCGCCGCCGCGATCGGCTCCGCCTCGCGCGCCGTCCGCGTGAGCACGAAGACGTCCGAGTAGCCGATCGGACGCGCGACCCCGCCCTCGACGAGCACGAGCCGCTCCTCCTCCACGAGCTTCCGACACTCGCGCGCGATCGCCTCTCCCAGCGTCGCGCGCACCGCGTCGGCGTTCGGCTTCTCCTCGCCCACCACCGTCCAGAGCGTCATCGCGGGCGCGACGCTCCCGTCTCCGCGTCGCGCCTCGCGCGTCGGATCGCCCGCCCGCACTGGCTCGTCGTAACGGATCGGCCCGCGGAAGAAGTCCTCCGCGAAGACCTCGTTGTAGGCCGCGATCACCCGCGGGGTGCTGCGGAAGTTCTCCACCAGCCGCAGCGCCCGTCCGCCCGCGAGCCGCTCGCACGCCGCGCGATAGGTGTGTACGTCCGCGTTTCGGAATCCGTAGATCGCCTGCTTCGGATCCCCGATCACGTAGAGCGAATGTTCACTCGCGCCGTCGACGAACAACCGTCGAAAGATCGACCATTGAAGCTCGTCGGTATCCTGAAACTCGTCCACCAAGGCGTGCGAGTACTGCGCGCGGAGCGAGCGCACGAGCGACCCGCCGACCTCCCCCTCCAGAGCCTGCGCGACGAGCCCGAGCATGTCGTCGAAGTCCATCGCACCTTCACGCGCCTTCGTGGTCGAGAGGCGCTCCCGCACCCGCGGCAGGAGCTCCTGCACGAGCACGCCGAAGGGCGAGGTGGCCACTTCGAGCAGCGCGTCGATCCGACCGAGCAACGCGCCGAGCGCCGGTTCGAGGCCTGCGACCCCTTCGAGCCGCGCCGGCAACCACGCGCGCCTCGCCTCGCCACGCACCACCTCCACCCGCGCCCACGCGTCGAGCGCCGCCAGCGCGTCGAGCAGCGCGCCGCCTTCGTCGGAGCTCCGCCGCGCGTGGGCTTCGTCCACCAACGCGGCGAGCGCCGCGATCGACTCGCCGACCTTCGCGGCCACGTCGACGCGCGGGAACGCTGCGCGGATCGTGGGCTCCAGCGCCGCTACCTCCGCCCGCCGCGGGAGCTGCGCGAGCGCGTCCGCGAAGCCCGCCCGATCCCACGCCGGTCGGATCGCGCCGCGCTCCACGTGCCACGGGAAGAGCGCCGCCTCGAGCGCGTCCGCGTCCATCGCGCCGAGCACGCGCAACACCACCGCGCGCAGCGGCGACGCGTCCGCCAGCACCACCCGCAGCTCCTCGCGGAACGCGCGCCCGAACGCGCGGCGTGGCTCGACGAGCGTCTGTCGGAAGGGCCGCCGGCTCAGGAACGCCTGCTCCGCGAGCACGCGCTGACAGAAGCCGTGAATCGTGGAAATCGGCGCGCGCTCGAAGCCCGCGAAGGCCTCCTTCAAACGTCGCATCATGGGCCCGTCGATCGACCACGCGGGCCCAGTCGACGGATTCACTCGCGAATCTCCGTCGCGCGGCGCCACGATCGCGCCGAGCGTCGCGCGCACGCGAGCCCGCATCTCACGCGTCGCCTTCTCGGTGAAGGTCACCACGAGGATCCGATCGAGCGACGCCCCCCGCACCAGCAGCTCCACCACGAGGTGCTCGAGCGTGTAGGTCTTGCCCGTCCCCGCCGAGGCCTCGATCACCGCGTGGCCGCGCATCGGGATCGCGTCGAGCAGCGCCGGGCGCGCGAAACGCAACACCTCGCGCTCGTCCGCGGCTGACCCTGCGGACCCACGACGATCGTCGTCGAGGTCGCGCGTCACGCCCCGCCTCCCACGAGACCACCCAGGACGTCGAGCCCCGCCAGGCGCACGAAGAGCCCGAAGCGACGCCGCACCACCACGTCCACCTCGTCGGGCACGCGCAACGCGTGCTCGTCCCGCACGAGCCCCGCGCGCCACGACTCCGGCGCGTTTCGTCGCCGCCGACGCTCGGCCTCGATCTCCCGCGTCAGCGCGCCGCGCGTCAGCCCTCGCCACCCCTCGGCCGACGTGAGCACACGCGCGATCGCCTCGAACGGCAGGAACACGTCGTGGGGCTCCCCACGCAGCTCGCGCGCGCGCTCGACGAGCCAGCGACGCGCCTCGTCCGGTTCGAGCGGCCCGAAGCGCGTGGAGGCGTCCACCGCCGCGTCGCCACCGTAGAGCACGAGCGCGACGTAGTCCACGAAACCGTCGAGCGCGTGTCGCAGCCGCTCACGTCGCAGCTCCGCGCCCTGCGGGGGCTCCTTCGCCAGCAACACCAGCGACGCGCGCTCGTCCTCGAAGAGCAGCGAGGTGCGCCCGACCACACGCGCGTTCGGCAGCACGATCGGCTCCCGCACCACGTCGCTCTCGCCGATCTCCACGCTCGCGCCGAAGCGCACACGCCGCGGCGTCATCCCCGCGCGCGCCACCGTCTGCGCGAACAGCCGCCGCCAGCCGCCGAGCATCCGCCGGTCGGCATCCGCGCCGCGCTCCGCCACCGTGCCGAGCGGCCAACGTCCGTGCGCTTGCCGCAGCGGCACCCCCTCGCGCTCGTGCCACTCCTCGGGCTTCACGCGACGTCGCAGGCCCTCCTCGAACGCCTCGCGCAACGCGTCCGAACGCTCGAGCGCCGACGGTCGAAACGGCTCGTCCTCCAGCGCTGCGCGCGCCTCGTCGTCGTCCTCGCGCTCCAGCCGCAGCACCGCGCTCGCCCACCCGCGCAGCGGCGACGTCAGGAAACGACGCAGCGCGGACAACGACACCACGAGCTCCTCGTCCGCGCGCCGTGCGTTCGCAGAGACAGCACGTTCGCCCGCACTGCCCGAGCCACCTGCGCGCACGCTCTGCTCCTCGCTCGTGGGCACGTCGGCACGCGGAGCGTCGAGGCGCTCGTGCACCACCAAGAGCTCCGCGAGCGGCCCGCCGTGCGCGCGGACCTCGTCGAGCTTCACCTCCCGACCGGCCGCGCGATGCAGCGCCTCGCCTGCTCGACACGCGAGCGACTCCAGCGTCGCCTCGCGCAGCGCACGCCCCGCGTGGTGCTCGTCGTGTCGCCGCAGCGGGAACGTCCGAACGAGCTCGCCTTCGGTGACGTAGCGGCGCTGCAAGAGCTCGAGGAGCTGCACCACCACCGGCGAAGGCGCGATGCCCTCGCCGGTGAGCTCGTCGCGCGCGACCCACGACACCACGAATCGCTCGCGCGCGCAGAGCAGCGTCTCGAGGAACACGTATTTGTCGCGCTCCGCCGGCGTCACGTCGCCGATGCGTCGCCGCTGCGCGCGCAGATCGAGGGGATCGCGGCGCTCGCTCGTCGGAAAGCGTCCTTCGCCCATGCCGAGCACGAACACGACGCGGAAGGGGATCGCACGCATCGGCGCGAGCGCCGACACCACCACGCCGTCCGCGAGGTACTCCCCGCGTGCACCCCCGAGCGACGCGAGCCCTTCGCGGAGCAGCTCCGCGGCCACGTGCACCCGCACCCGCGCGACGCGATCCGACGACGAACGCGACGTCGCATCGGCCGACGCGCGCGCCGCGCCATCCGCCGATGCGCTCGCCGCGCCATCGTCCCCCACGGTGTCGACGCCCACCTCGCGCTCCGCCACCGCGCGACACGCCGCGAGGCACCGCCGCAGCTCGCTCTCTTCGCGATCGCCGCGCGCCTCCAGGTAGCCCGTGAAGAGCGCCTCGAAGAACACCGCCCACGCCGAGAGCGGCAGCTCAACCGTCTCGGCGAAGCGCGCGTCCGCGATGAAGCTCCGCACGATCAACGCGAGCGAGGGCGTCGCTTCGTCCGTCTCGCCCGGCTCGGGATGGATCGGTCCCGTCGCGCTCTCGAAGGGTCGCGCATCGGTCTCGCACTCCAGGAACGCACCGAGCGCGAGGCGCGACGCGGCCTGTGCCCAGCTCACGGCGTCGATCCCGAGCGTCTCGGGCGCGAGGTAGGTCCCCGCGAGATCGTCGCCGTCGCGCCCGTGGAATACTCCGAGCCGATCGACGATCCGCGCCCACGCCGAGCGATCGAGCTCCGCCGACGCGCCCGGCACGCGCAACGCCGGATGCCGCAGCAGCGCCAGCACCTCCGGACGCGAGAAGCGCGAGAGCAACACGTCGACGAGCAGGCCCGCCGCCTCCACCACCCGGCTCTCGCTCTGCAGCGAGAGATCGACGACGTGGTGCGGGATGCGCCGCGCCTGCCCGAAGACCGCCGCCACGTGCGGCAAGTAGGTGTCGCGATCGTCGGCGTGCACCAGCACCGCGATCTCGTGAAAGCGCAGCGGCGCATCGGCTCGGCTCGCGCGCACGAGGCGCCAGATCTCTTCCGCGACCGCCTCCACCTCGCGCCGCACTCCCGGGCACGCGAACGCCTCGATCGTTCCGTCCGCGGAGAGGCGCTCGTCCGGAAACGCGCGCCGCTCGAGCACGTCGTCCTGCACGCGCGCGAGCAGGCTCCCACGCGTCTCGTGCGCCTCGGGCGGCACGTCGAAGCGCTCCTCGCGGTCCCCTCCCGTGAGCTCCCCGAGCAAGTGCACGTGCTCGCGTCCCGGTCGTCCCCACCACGTGAGCAGCGGTGGATCGTCCTCCCGATCGAGCACCTCGGTCGGCTCCTCCAGCCGCGCACGCAGCTCGCTCTCCGCCGCGACGTCCTCCCAGAACTCGCGACACGGATTGAGCACGTAGAGCGAGAGATCCGTGCGCTCGCCCATCGCGCCGAACACCCACTGGAAGATGCGCGCGACGTACGAGAGCCCCACCACGTGCAGCGTCGCGGGCAGCGCTCCCTGCGTCGGAGGTCGTCCTTCCAGCCGCGCCAGCGCTTCGTGCAGCGACACCACGCCCCGGCTCCCCGCGCGCCCGCGCACCTCGCACCAGAGCGCGCGCTGCCAGCGTTCCATCGCGTCGCTCGCGGCGATCACCTCGCGCGCATCGTCCGCGCGATCGAGCTCCGCGTCTCGGCGCCCGCGGTCACTTCGCGCTCGGTTGCCGTCGCTTCGTTCCCATGCACGCAACATCTCGGGCCGCGAGTACGCGTAGCCCTCGAGCAACCGCGCGAGCCGCAACGCGAGCTGCACGCGACGCCGATCGCGCGCGACGGAGTCCTCGTCGCCGTCGCCGACGTAGCGCGCGAGCGGGCCCGCCGCGTCGCTCGCGAGGAATCGATCGTCGAGCAGCGCCGCGAGCACGAACGCCTCGAGCGCGCGCCGATCGATCACGCGCGCGACGTCGATCCGCTCGCGCGCGATCCAGCGCCCGACGAAGCGCTCGAGGCGATGAAAACGTAGGTTCGCCGCGATGCCCCGTCGCTCCGCGAGCGCGAGCGTCAGGTGCCGCTCGAGGTTCGCGCTCGGCACGATCACGTGCGTCGGCTCCAGCGGACCCACGAGCGCTCGCCGCGCGTCGATCGCCTCCGCGAGCGCGTCCACGAGCGCCTCCGTGCGCTGGCTGGTCACGAGCCGCACCGACATGGGAGCGACACCATGCCACAAGGCCGTCACGTGCTGACGCGTTCACCCACGCATCGCGAGCATGCGCCACACCAAGGCACCCACCGCGACCACGAGCAGGTAGAGCCCCACGCGTTGCGCGCGCCGCGTCGCGGTCGGGACGCGCCGACGTCGCGTCGCAGGCCCGACGAAGCCCGCCACCACGATCGCCCCGAGCGCGGCTGCGACCACCGCGACCAGCACGTCCGCTGCCGCGCCCGCCTCCGCGCCGAAGGTGACCGTCGGATCGGCGCCGAGCGCGGGAGCCACCACCGCGATCGCGAGCCCACCCACCATCGCGAGCCCGAGCAACCCCGCGCGCGCACGTGCCCGCCGCACGAGGCTCGGATCGCCGCCCACTGCGGGCAGCGGCTTGATGACGAGCCCAGGAGGAGCGGGCCGCGGATCGGCGACCGCCGCCGCGGCGCCATACGCGAGGAACGCGAGCGCACCGAGCAGCCGCATGGTCGGCGGGTGCGCGTCGAGCTCCACCAACCGCGGCGAGAGCGCGACCCCGAGCGCGAGCCCCGCAGGATGAACGACCAAGGTGAGCACGCGGCGAACGAGCTCGCGTCGCCACACGATCGCCGCGACGAAGAGCGGGACGAGAGTGCCGACCAGCACGCCCCACGCGAGCGGGCTCGGGCGCGACACCACAAAGGGCACCGCGAGCACCACCGCCCACGCGATCGCGCCGAGCGCGAGCACCACGCTCGGCCCCGAGACGCGCGCCGCCGCCCCGGCCGCGTCAGCGGGCTCGGCGACCGCCTCGTTGGCGATCGACTTCGAACGATCCACGCGTGATCCGACCGACGAGGCAGCCGTCGTGAGCGCCGAGAGCGAATCTTTTCGTTCGGGGTTCAACGCAAAAGCCTCGAAAACAATGTTCTCCGGGCGCCCCCGCTCACGGTAAGCTCCGCGCGTGCGAGTCTGCCACCAGTGCGGCGCGCCCTCCAACGCCGAGGATCGCTTCTGCCGTTCGTGCGGTGCCGCGCTCTTCCACGAGGGCTCCTCCGGCAACAGCGATCCCCTCGTCGGCCGCACCATCGGCGGCACCTACGTGCTGCAAGAGATCATCGGCGTGGGCGGCATGGGCCGCGTCTACCGCGCCGAGCAGACGACCCTCGGCCGCACCGTCGCCATCAAGGTCATCCACCCGCACCTGCTCGGCGACGAACAGACCGTCGCGCGCTTCTACACCGAGGCCCGCGCGGCCAGCCGCCTCAACCATCCGCACAGCGTGAGCGTGATCGACTTCGGTCGAACCGAAGACGGGATCCTCTACCTCGCGATGGAGTTCCTGAAGGGCAAGGACCTCGCGCTCGTGATGCACGAGGAAGGTCCGCTCCCTTTCAAGCGCATCTGCGACATCCTCACCTCGGTGCTCGACGCGCTCGGCGAAGCGCACGCGCTCGACATCGTGCACCGCGACCTCAAGCCCGAGAACATCATCCTGCGCAAGATGCGCAGCGGCGAAGACCTCGTGAAGGTCGTGGACTTCGGCCTCGCGACCATCGTCGGCGGCGGCTCCACCTCGATCACGCGGCCCGGCCTGGTCTGCGGTACCCCCGATTACATGGCGCCCGAGCAAGGGCGCGGTGAGCACGTCGACGGCCGAGGCGATCTCTACGCGGTCGGCGTGGTGCTCTTCGAGCTGCTCACCGATCAGCTCCCCTTCGAGGCCGACACTCCGACCAAGGTGGTGCTGCGCCACATCAACGATCCAATCCCGGATCCCCGCGACGTCGCGCCGCACCGCCAGATCCCCGAGAGCCTCGCGACGATCTGCCTGAAGGCGCTCGCGAAGAAGCGCGACGAGCGCTTCCAGAACGCGGCCGAGATGTCCGCCGAGCTGAGGCGCGCCCGCGCGGCCCTCGACGCGAACCGCGCCGCGACGATCGAGTGCCCGGTCTGCGGCACCAAGAACCCCTCCACGATGCGCTTCTGCGGCGCGTGTGGCGTGCGCCTCACGGGCGAGATGCCGGTGCCGGTCTCCTCGCTGCCCCCCACGCCGCTCACGCCCAAACCGTCGTTCTATCCGCCGCTCGCGAGCGCGCGGCCCTTCGTGGGACGCGACCCGGAGCTCGAGCGCATCGACGCGCTCGCGACGGAGGCCACGAGCCGCCTCGTGATCGTCTCGGTCGAAGGTGAGATCGGCGTGGGCAAGACGCGCCTCCTGCGCGAGGTCGCCGAACGCCTGGCGGGACAGAGTCGCCTCGTCGCGGGCGCCTCGCCGCATCCGAGCGGCGCGCTCCTTCCTTACGGTCCGCTGCGACAGCTCGCGGCGAACCTCGTCGAGCTGCAGCCCGCGGATCTCGAGACGCTCGCGGAGGACGAGAGCCTCTTCCCCGACGCGCTCGTGCGCGCGGGCCTGCGCGAGCTGTCGAGCCCCGCCGGGCTGCGCGGCATCGAGGACGAGAGCCGCGCCGGCGCGGTCGCGGCCGCGCTCGCGATGCTCGTGCGCCTCACGCTCGCGCGTCGATCGCTGCGCGGCGCGGTGCTCGTGGTCGACGACGTGCACCGCTGCGACGGCCTCACGCACGCGGTGCTGCGTCAGCTGCGGCAAGTGCTCGCCGAAGATCCGGTGCTCGTGCTCTTCGGCGATGCGCGCGGGACGATCGCGACCGACGCCACGCTCGAGCTCGGCGGCCTCACGCTCGAAGACGCCGGCCTCTTCCTCACGGGGCGCGCGAGCTCGCAAGAGCGACGGCTCGTCGACGTCGATCGCCCGACGCCCGCCAACGGCATCCTGATGCGGCGGCTCCTGCCCTTCTACCTCGAGCAGATCAGCGCGCTCGGCGGCGACGTTGGCGACGACACCCTCCCGCCTCGCCTCGCGGACGCGGTCGCGCAGCGCGTCGAGCGACTGCCCGTGCGTGCCCAGCGTGCGCTCCAATGCCTCTCCGCGTTCGGCGGTCGCGCCACGCGCGCGGAGCTCGCGGCGGTCGCCGATCCGCGCGACCTCGAGGCGATCGACGAGCTGGTGAACAAGGGCCTCGTCGCCGCGGAGGACGACCGCCTCGACGTGACGCACACCTTCCTCGCGGAGCTCGTCGAGGCGTTCATCCCCGCGTCCGCGCGTCGCGAGCTGCACCAGAAGATCCTCGACGTGATCGCACGCGCGGGCGCGCCGCTCGAGCTCCAAGCCGAGCACGCGTACCGCGCGAACGTGCCGATGCGCACCTTCATGATCCTCGAGCGATGCGGCGACGTCGCGCTCGCGCGGGGTGACGGTCGCGCGGCGGTGGTCATGTACCGACGCGCGCTCGAGCTGAGCCGACGCGAGATGCTCGAGAACGGCGACACCGTGATGGACACCGCGCTCGTGACCTTCAGCCGCAAGCTCGGCTGGGCGCTCGCGAAGGCCGGCGACCTCGCGGGCGCGGACGGAGTCGTGCGCGAGGTGCTCGATCTGACCGGCCCCTACGAGCCCAACCGCGCGCGCATGCACCTCGTGCTCGGTCGCATCGCCGCGCTTCGCGAGCGCCCGCGCGACGCGATGCGGCACTTCGGGCAAGCGCTCGAGATCGTCGGCGGCGTGGAGCCGGAGGTCGAGCAGGCCGTGCAGACCGCGCTCGGACGACTGCGCCGCCACGCGGGGGATCCGGCGCTCGCCGGCAACGCCTTCCGCCGCGCGCTCGAGCTCCTCGAAGCCAAGCCCGCGCCCCCCGAGGATCGCGCGACCGTGCTGCTCGAGCTCGCCGAGGTCTCCTTGCTCGCCGACGACGCAGAAGAAGCCGAGCAGCACGCGGGCCGCGCGCGCGAGCTCGCGACCTCGGCGGAGTCACCTGCGCTCGAAGCGCGCGCCGTCGGGCTCCTCGCCCGCGTCGCACGCCACGAAGGTCGCCTCGCCGACGCGCGCGCGCTCTACGAGACCGCTCGTTTGCTCGCCGCGACCGCCGGCGACGCCCCGACGGAGCAACGCTTCGCAAACGCGCTCGACGCGCTCTGAACGAGCCCGTTCGGACCGAGTGGTCCGCCTACCTCGCCTCCGCGCAGCTCGCTCTCGAGAGATCACCGCCGCGGACGCGCCGTGAACAAACGCGTATACTCTGCGATCGCCGCGACGCATGATGCGGTATCCTCCGGGAGCCGATCGACTCCGGTCGAGCGCGTCTGTCGACCCCATGCGTGAAGCAGGAGCGTGGTGCCGACTCTCGCGGCACGTCCAGGCTCGAGATTCTCGGAGGAGATCCGACACGGAGCGTTCGTTCATGACGACGGAGACCGACTCGAAGCTGCGCGTTCTCGTGGTCGACGACGACCCCCTGGTACGTACCGCGTTGACGCGAACGCTTCGGCACCGTGGCCTCGACACGATCGAGGTGAGCGACGGTGCCTCCGCGCTGGAAGCGCTCGGTCGCGAGCGCATCGCCGTCGTGCTCTCCGACATCAACATGGCGGGGATGAACGGCATCGAGCTCCTGCGCGCCATTCGTGTGGTCGATCTCGACGTGCCGGTGATCTTGCTGACTGGCGCGCCGTCGATCGAGACGGCCTCCCAAGCGGTTCGCCTCGGAGCCCTCGAGTACCTCACGAAGCCGACCGAGCCCGACCAGCTCGTGGCGAGCATCCGACGGGCCTACACGCTCGGCGCGCTCGCGCGCGCGAAACGCGACGCACTCGAACAAGACATCGACCCACGTTTCCGCACCGGAGATCGCGCGAGCCTCGAAGCCGCGTTCGCTCGTTTCCTCGAGTCGGCGTGGGTTGCGTTCCAACCGATCGTGCGCGCGAACGGGACGCTGCTCGGATACGAGGCGCTGCTACGTAGCCGCGAGCCGGCGCTCCCCCACCCTGGCGCGGTGCTGGGCGCGGCGGAGCGACTCGGGCAGCTCCGCACGTTGGGCCGGCACATTCGGTGGTTGGTCGCCGAGGCGATGCTCCCGAAGGCCGAGGACGTCTTCGTGAACCTGCACCCTACGGACGTCTTCGACGACGAGCTCCTCGATCCGAAGTCACCGTTGAGCTCCATGGCGTCGCGCGTGGTCCTGGAGATCACCGAACGCGCGGCCCTCGAGGACGTCGACGAGACGCGGCGACGAATCGAGGTGCTCCGCGGTCGTGGCTATCGCATCGCCATCGACGATCTCGGCGCCGGTTACGCGGGACTCTCCGCGTTCGCGGCGTTGGATCCCGACGTCTGCAAGCTCGACATGTCGCTCGTCCGCGACGTCGACCATCACCCGAAGAAGCGTCGTCTCGTCGAGACGATGGCTCGTTTGTGCGGAGAGCTCGGGATCCTCGTCGTCGCCGAAGGCGTCGAGACGCGCGCGGAGCTCGATTGTCTGCGCGAGTGCCGCTGCGACCTCTACCAGGGCTACCTGCTCGGCAAGCCCGCGCCGCCGTTTCCGGGGTTCGCCTGGCCCGTCGACTGACGGACCTGCGTCGAGCCTACGTCAGCCGGAGTCGCCCGCGTCACCCGCGTCCGGCACGTCTGCGTCACGTCCGTCCGAGCACACTCCGCGCACGCACTGCAGCCCGACCAGACACTCACCGTCGCGCGTGCAGGGCGCGCCCACGTCCTTGGTGCCCGACTCGAGACCACACTCCGCGGGCGCGAGGCAGAGAGCGGCGAGCGACGCGATCACCAGACGCCACGCCCGCCGCGTCGGGCGATCCGTGCACGAACGGAACCCCGCGACGTTCGTTCGTCGCGGGGCTCGTTCGGATCGTCCGCGGCTGACCCCGCGGACCCGAACGGATCGTCCGCAGCTGACCCCGCGGACCCGAACGGATCGTCCGCGGCTGACCCCGCGGACCCGAACGGACCGTCGCGCGTCTCGCGCCCAGCTCACCGCGCGCTCACTCCGCCATCCCGGTGCCGCAGTTCGAGCAGAAGCGCGAGCCCACGCCGTTCTGGAAACCGCAGTTCGGACAGAACTTCGGCTTCGGCGCGAGCCCACCGCCACACTCCGCGCAGAACTTCCCGTTCGGAACCGTGGCGCTGCAGGACGGGCACTTCACCATGCCCGCCGCTCCACCTGGTGCGGCCTGCGGCTGTGCCGGCGCTTGCTGTTGCGGCGGCTGCTGAAACGCGCCCGCCATCGCCGACGCCATGCCGAAGCCGACGCCCATGCCGGCGCCCGCCATCATGCCGCCGCCGTCGCCGCCACCGCCCTTCGCCATGCCCTCGCCGGCGCCCATCATCGCCTTGCCGGCCGCCATCTTCCCGAAGTCGCCGCCCGCCATGCCGGTGTAGCGCGAGTCCTGCGCGTACTGCTGGTCGAGCTCGAACTGCTTCTGCTGCGCCTCGGCCTGCGCCTTCGAGATCCCGATCGCCGCGATGCGCGCCTCGCGCTTCGCCTTGCCGATCTCGGCCTGCGCGGTCTTCAGCGTCTGCTCGTCGTCGTCGCTGAGGTTGATGTTGAAGTCGGCGACCTGGAGGATCTTGACGCCGATCGCCTCGAGCTCGGGCGCGTGCTGCTCGAACATGCGCGCGAGCTGGCTCTGCAGCGGCATGAGCTGGAGCAACGACTTCTGCTCGTTGACGCAGACCTGACCGATGACGGTCTTGACCGCGTTCTTGAAGGTGTCGCCGATCCAGCGCAGCACCTGCTCGTTGCCCTCCGGCGTGCGGAGGCCGACGTAGTTCACGATGAAGCGCTGCGGATCCAGGATCTGGATCGCGAACTTGCCGTAGATGCGCGGCGTCACCATCTCGCCGAGCAACGGATCTTCCATGTATCCGAGCTCGCCGCCGAAGGGCAGGTCGTAGATCGGCTTCATCGTCACGAAGAAGAGATCCGTGAGGAAGATGTTGCCGCCCGTGACGCGGTCGATGAGCTGACCGAGGAACGGGATGTTCTGCGAGCTGAGCGTGTGGCGCTGTCCGGCGCCTGCGGTGCGGAGCTGCCCGATGATCGCGCCGTCGCGGAAGAACACTGCGGCTTCGTCGGCGTCGACGGTGAGCTGCGCGTAGTTCGGGATGGTGTTCTCGGGATGCTTGTAGACGATGAGGTGCTTCTTGTCGTCGGGACGGTGGATCAGCATCTCTTGGACGCCGTCCTTCACGAAGCCGAAGACTCTGCCGAGAACCATCGCTGCCGCTCCATGCGCGGGACGGTCGCTCGGCACCCTCCGAGCGCAGCCTCCCGCGACGAGCGGCCATGATAGGCACCCCCCGCGGCGATGACCAGAGCGCGCGTCGTGCGGCGGGAGATCCCCCACGACGGCACCCACGAAGGCACCACGAAGACCGAGGAGGCCGAGGTCGGCGCGCACGTCCTGCCCCTTCGTCTCGTCTCGACGCGTCGGCGACCGCGACCTCCCACGCCTCCGACGGCAGCAACGTCACGCGCAACGTGACGCGTAACACTCGGCCCCCCGCCCGCCCCACCGAACGTGACGGTGCGCGAATACCCCACGTTTACCGAGAAGAACGACGTGGCACGACGGTCGCAAAGAGCTCCTCCAACGCCAACGGAGGACGCCATGACGAACACCACGAAGACCACCGACCGCCTCGCCCCCGAAGCCCTCGAGGTCGTGCTGACCTGGGGCCAGAGCCCGCTCGCCCAGCAGCTCGTGACCGACGGCGCCATCACCCTCGGACCCGAGGGCTGCACCTTCCTGATGCCGGAAGAGATCGTGAAGCAGTCGTTCGAGCTCGCGCGGCGCGACGAGCGCGGCTGGACGATGCACGACGGCAGCCCGCTCGCGAAGGGCGAGCCCACCACACGCTCCTTCGGCGACTTCACCTTCCACCTCCGCGTGATCGACGCCCCCGAGACGACGCCGCGCGCCGGGGTGCAAGTCGATCGCCAGACCGCCGGCTTCGTCGGCGCGGTCTTCGGGCTCGCGTCGATCCTCGTCGCGCTCTCGATGCTGCTCCCGCCGAACGCCGCCGCCCTCACCGCGCGGCTCGACGGCACGCAGGCGCACCGGCTCCGCGTCCAGCTCGAAGCGCTCGCGACTCCGCCGGTCACCGAGACGTTCTCGAACGATGGCGGGGAGAACGGCGCGCACGGTGGCGACGCGGTGGCTTCTCCGAGCGGCGGCGACGGCGAGCCCGGGGCGCAGCAGAACACCGGTCGCAGCGTGATGCGTCGCGGCACCCGCGCGACCGCCCCCGTCACGGCAGAGAGCGTTCGCGAGCTCGGCACCTTCGCAGCCGTGCGCGCCTTCGCGGAAGGCGTGGGCGACGCGGGCTCGCCCTTCGGCGACGTCGACTCCACCGGCCGGAGCTGGCTCGCGGCGCAGGGCCCGCTCGGCGGCGACGGCTTCCACGGCGGTCTGCGCATGGACTCCACCGGCGTCGGCACCTGCGAGGGCGAGCGCTGTGGCGACGGCGCGGTGCAGAGCGGTGACCTGATCGGGCGTCCCGGCGACGACGTGCGCGGTCACCGCCCCGGTCCGCTCGGCCCGCGCGCTCGCGAAGGGCGTGGCGTGCCCGAGATGCGCCCCGGTCGCCCCGAGGTCACCGGCGGTCTCTCGCGCACCGACATCCAGCGCGTCGTGCGTCGCCACAAGCCCGAGGTCGCGTTCTGCTACGAACAGGCCCTGCCGTCGCGCCCCGACCTCGAAGGCCGCGTGGTCGTCCGCTTCGTCGTCACCCCGACCGGCACCGTGCAGAGCGCGATGGCCTCCGCCGCCGACGGCATGAGCGACCGCGTCGCGAGCTGCGTCTCCGACTCGGTCGAGCGCTGGACCTTCCCTGCGAGCGCCGGCGTCACCGCGGTGACCTACCCCTTCGTGCTCGCGACGCACTGAGGATCGGCCCTCTCGAACGCGAAGAGACGCGGCTCCTTCGGGACCGCGTCTCTTCGCGTTCCGTCGATCGCCGTGTTGGGAGCCGGGCGGCGAGCGTCCTGCGTGAGCGTTCGCGACCAACCACGTCGTGCGACACGACGGCGAAGGTCGAACACGACGTCCCCGGGCGAACTTGGAAGGCCGCCGCGACGCAGACGGCGCTCAACGTCCGACGACGTCGGGCGACCAACAGAGCGCGCCACGCGCGGGCGTCAGTCGGCTCACGCCACACACGGTGCCGGTCGGGCACTCGCGGTCGTCACGACACGGCGGCGCTTCGCCCATCGTTCCGGGTAACAAACGACATTGATTGCTCGACGCATCGCAGATCAATCCCTCGCCGCAGCCGCTTCCCGCGCCGCAACGATCGTGGAGGCGCCCACTCCGCGGCGTTTCGCGGACCACGGTGGTCGTCGGTGTGGTCGACGTCGACGCCGGCGCCGCAACGCTCGGCGCGCTCGACGGAGCGCTCACACCGTCGGAACGATCGGCCCGGTTCGCGCGATGCGCCGCCACCGCGACGCCCGTGGTGACGGCCGCCGCGCCGACGATGATCCCCGCGGTGCGCAGCCGTCGACGGCGACGACGGCGACCGTCTCGCGTGGGCTCCGGTGCCACCTCGACGCTCGCTTCGGTCGACGTCTGCACCTCGACCGTGACCGTTCCTGCTGGCGCAGGGGTGGTCCCGCTCGGCACGATCACGGTTCCATCCGCGTCGACCGCGAGCGACGCGCCGTCCACGACCTGAAGCTCGCCGCTGGAGCTCGTCGGTGCCTCGGCCGTCGCGACGTAGGTCTCACCGATCGCCCCACCACCGATCGCGCCGCCGATCGGTTGGCCGCGCTCGTCGGTGATCGCCACCACACGGTCGCCTCCGAACGACACCAACACGCGCCCCGGATCACCCCAGTAGGTCCACGTCGCGTCCGTGAGGCTCGGCGTGCGGTGCTCGGGCGGATAGCCGAGCGCCACGAGCACGCCCGCGCGCGTCATGCCCACTTCGACGAGCCCTTCTTCGATGCCGCGCAGATCGGCCGCGTCGACCTCGGGCGCACACGACGTCCCGAAGTAGCGCGCGAAGTGCTCCTCGACGCCGAGCCGCGTCGAACGATGCAGCACGTACTGGAAGCGTTCGCCGGTCTCGGCGTCCTCGAAGAGGATTCGTCGACTGTCGATCTCCGTCACCCGCACCGGCGTGCACACCGGCACCACGTCCGTCCCGCGCCAAGCGAGCACGCTCGACACCACACCGCGCGACGTCGCGCGCAGGTTGGTCTGCAGGTACAGCGTCTGACCGGGCTGGGTCAGCGCGTAGCCGCCTCCACACGCCGTCGCGAAAGGTGCGAGCAGCGCGAGCAGCACGAAGGGCACACGAAGCGTGGTTCGAGTCATGAGGCTCCCCAGTTGGGCCAACCCATAAACGAGATCGAGGAACGAGCGTGCGCGAACGTCGGCGCACACGACAACGGCAAAGACACGATCGCGTGCCGCCCCGCACGCGCGCGTGCGTCACCGCTCGACGAGTCATCTTCGTTCGAGGCGTCGATGACCCTCGCTTCTTGCTCGGCGCCCGCGCTCGGGTCGAGGGCGGCTCACCCTTCTTCACGACGCCTCACGCAAACCCGACGCGAGCCCGCGCTCACGTCGTGGTCAGCTTCAATCCCACGATCGACACGATCAATCCGATCGAGAACACCACGCGGAGCGGCGGCATCGCCTCGTCGAAGAGCACGACCCCGCCGATCACCGTGCCGATCACGCCGATCCCGACCCAGACCGCGTAGGCGGTCCCGATGGGCAGCGTCTTCGCGGCGTGCGCGAGCAAGACCATGCTCGCGACGATCGCGCTCCCGACGACCAGGCTCGGCCCGAGCCGCGTGAACCCTTCGGTCGACTTCAGGCCGAGGCTCCACACCACCTCGAGCAACCCCGCGATCACCAGAATGAACCACGCCATGGATCACCTCCACGGCCCGTCGTTCCTGCCTGGTACGGGTCGTCCTCGTCAGGGCTCGCGATTCGAGCGTGTCGATCGTGGTGCGCGCGACTCGGTGCGGCAAGCGCCAGGACACGCCGTTCCTTCGTGGGCGTCGTCGCCACGACTCGCGGCGTCGAGCTCGGGCCTCGACCGGCTCACTCCGCTTCGTGCGCGCGCACACGAGCCTCGAGGGCCGTCACTTCCATGCAGTCGGGCTCCGGTTCGGTCCCTGGCCACGGCGCGAAGCCGTACATCACGACCCGACCGGCCCCGAGGCCCGGCGCGTTGCATGCCCCGAAGCTCACGCTCGGCCGACCGTTCAGCGTCACTTCGACGAGATCTCCGTCGAGCCGACCGAGCTCACGCACCCGCACGACACCGCCACGCGAGACGGACAGACGCGCCTCGGGCGTCCACGAGCCGGTCCACACCACCTCGCGGCTCACCGAAGGATCACCCACGAGGAACACCCACTCGTGCGAGAAGCCGGCTGGCGCCTCGATCGTCAGCCTCGGCGGCGGGCGCATCACCTCCTCGAAGAACGTGAAGCCCATCACGACGGAGCCGAGCAACACACCGAACGCGCCGCCGATCACCGCGCCGGCCAAACGACTCTCCTTCGAGAGGGCTCGCCCGAGGAGCGCGCCGAGCGCTCCGGGGATCACGACGAGCGCGATCATCGCGCAGAGAATCGCCGCAGCGAGTCCTTCGAAGCCGTCCACGTCCAGAGCCTACCTCACGACGCATCGGTCACGCCGGACGAGGTCGGAGCCGAGCTCACGGTACGTAGCGCGCGCGGGGGCGCAGCACCTCGCCGGTGCTCGCTTGCTCGCGCGCGTGGGCGAGCCAGCCCGCCGCGCGACCGGTGGCGAAGAGCCAGCTCGCGGTGCCGCGCGGAGCCTCGAGCGCCGTGGCGAGCATCACGAACGCGAGATCGATGCGCGGGTGCTCGGTGCCCGCGTCGCGCATCGCGTCGCAGAGCGCGAGCAGCGTCGACGCGTCGCGACCGCGGCGACGCCGGAGGATGCGCCGCACGTCGTCGACGAGGGGCGCGGATCGCACGTCGCCTCGCGGGTAGAGCGCGTGTGCGAAGCCAGGCACGGAGTGGCCCTGCGCGAGCGTCGCGCGCACGTAGTCGCGAACCCGACGTGGGCCGCCGATCGTGGCCGCGAGCGCTTCAAGCTCCACGCTCGACGTGCCGTGGCGCGGCCCCGAGAACGCGCAGAGGCCCGCGACGAGCGAGGCGGCGCGGCTGGCTCCGGTCGAGGCCGCGACGCGCACCGCGAAGGTCGACGCGTTGAGCTCGTGGTCCGCGATCACGATCAGCGCGCGCTCGATCGCACGCGTCGCGGCGGTCTCGAGCGCGAGCCGCCGAGTGACCGCCTCCGCGAAGCCGAGCCGACCGCGGGCGCCCCCCAGCACCACCCGCATCCACTCCGGCTCCGGAGCGGTGTCGCGAAAGCGCGCGCGCAAGAGCCGAGCGGCGGTGTCGAGCGGCGCTTCGGGCCCGAGCGCCCGAACGTCGAGGCGCCACGGGCTCGCATCGCGCGCGCCGAACCAGAGCAGCGTCGCGACCTCTTCGAAACGCGCCTCCTCCGCGAGCACGCGCACGTCGACGCCGCGGTAGTAGAGCGCGCCCTCGCGGACCTCGACGATCGCGGTGTCGATCACCGGCTCGCCGAAACGAAGCGCGCCCGCCGCGGTCGCCGCGTGGCCTGCGCGCGCGTCGCGTCGCTTCGCGAGGCGCTCGAGATCCTCGCGCAGGTACAAGCTGCGCGGTCCGTCGTCGACGCGGCGCAGCCAGCCGCGACTGACGTACGTGTAGAGCGTGTCGCGCTTCACGCCGAGCAGCGCCATCGCGGCCGCCGCGTCGAGGAGCGCGCCCTCCCCTGCGCCGCGACGAGACGGCACGTCCCGCGCGGTCGGGCCCGGAGGTCGACTGTCGAATCGAGATGGCGGGCGTCGAGGCACGGTGCCAAACGAGAGGAGTCGAAGAGACGTTCGACCACGACGGTCGAGACCCGAGGCTCGCACCGTCGAGCGCACCACGTCGAGGTGCGCGTTCGAGTACCCACTCGCGGCACCCCGCGCGACACGTGAGCCCCACGCGGCTCCGTACGCTCGTGCGCGTCGAGGTGCGTGCCTCGGCCCCCCACGAACGAGGAGGTCCCCCATGACGATGAGGACGACGTCGACGTCGGCGAACGCGACGAGCGACACGAGCGCGACGAGCACGAGCGCTAGCGACACGAGCGCGACGCGCACGAGCGCGCACGACACGAACGCGAGCCCCACCCCACACGTCGACTTCGGGATTGCGGCGGACGACTACGCGACGCATCGACGCGGGTTCCCGCGGGAGCTCCTGCGTCGACTGCAGGCCCACGGCGTCGGGTTCCCGAAGCAGGACGTCGTCGACCTCGGCACCGGGACCGGCTCCCTCGCACGCCTCTTCGCCGAGGCCGGCGCGCACGCGGTCGGCCTCGACGTCTCTCCCGCGATGATCGCGAGCGCCCGCGCGACGGGTGGCGACGTGCGCTTCGAGGTCGCGCCCGCGGAGGACACCAATCTGCCCGACGCCTGCGCAGACGTCGTGTGCGCGGGGCAGGCGTGGCATTGGTTCGATCGCCCACGCGCGGCCGCCGAAGCACGCCGGCTCTTGCGCACGAACGGCGCGCTCGTAATCGCGCACCTCGACTGGATCCGTCGCCCTGGCAACGTCGTGGATCGTTCGCTCGACACGATCGCCGAGCACGGCGGCGACCTCTCGCTCCTCGATCGCTTCCCGTCGCACGGCACCTACGGGCGTTGGATCCCCGAGCTCGAAGCGGCGGGCTTCGGAGCGTTCGAGACGTTCTCCTTCGACGTCGATCTCCGCTACTCGCTCGCCTCGTGGATCGGACGGATGCGCGCCTCCGCCTACGTGCGTCCGAGCCTCTCGCGCGAAGTCGTCGACGCGCTCGATCGCGCGCTCCACGATCGTCTGTCGAGCTTCGGCGCGGAGCTCGCGGTGCCCCATCGCATCTTCGCGCTCGTCGCGCGTCGCGACGCGGTCGCGCCCACGCTCGACGACGAGCCGCCGCTTCCGCGATGGGCTCCGGTGGGTCGCCCCGGCCGACCGAGCTCGTTCCGCCGAGCGCTCGCGCGCGAAGCCACGATCACGACGCCGCATCCACTCGGCCTCGGGTGCAGCCTCTACGTGCTCGCGCCGGGAGAAGCGCCCTTCGCGCGGCACGCCCACTCGGCCAACGACGAAGCCGTCTACGTCCTCGACGGCGAGGGTGAGCTCGAGCTCGGCGACGTGCGCCGCGCGCTGCGGGCGGGCGACTACGTCCCGCTTCCCGCGGACCCGAGCCTCCCGCATCGCCTGCGCGGTGGTCGCGTACCGCTGCGTTGCCTCGTCCTCTCGACCATGCGCGAGCCCGACGTCGTCTTCTATCCGGACTCCGGCAAGGTCGGCGTGTTCGTGGGCAGCGCTCCCGGTGGCGATGTGAGCGCCCGACGGATCGGGGCATTCTTCGCGGAGCGAGACACGCGCGAATACTGGGACGGCGAGCCGGACGGAGCGTCGTGACGACGCGTTCAGGTCGACGACCCTGAGCGGAGGTCCTTCGGCTCGCGCACCGAGTGACGCGGCGCAGCCAGCGCGCGCACATCACTCGCAGCGCGCATCACTCGCAGCGCGCGAGCCCGCTCACCAGGTTCGCGTCCGCATCGCCTGCACACCGCAGCGCGCAGCTCGCCCCCGGCACACACTCGAGCTCGCACGCGCCCGTGCACGCGATCTCGCACGACGCCTCGATCCCACAGTAGACCGCGGTCCCGACGCCGACGGTCGCGCGGCACTCCGCGCGGAGGCACTCGACGTCGCTGCCCTCCCCAGTCGTGATCTCGCAGACGCTCCCGTCCTCGCAGTCCACGTCCACGCGCGCCCCGCCCGTGAAGCGACAGCTCGACGAGCCCTCGCAGTCGAGCTCCGAGTCGTCGCCCACCGTCGCGTCGCATTCCGCGCTCCGCTCGCAGCCCACCTCGGCGCGCCCGTCGATCGCGAAGGAGCACTCGGCGCCCACGCAGTCCACGCTCCCGGCGTCGCTCGCGTCGACCGAGCACGAGGTGCCGGGTGCGCACTCGACCTCGCACGCCTCCGTGCAGGCGACGTCGCAGGTCGCGTCCCCGCGGCACTCGAAGTCGCACGCCTCGCGCGCGGTCGTGACGGTGTCGCAGTCGAACGCACAAGGCCCATCGAGGCAGACGCACTCGGGGCCCCGACACCGCAGCGCGTCGGGATCGCTCCCCCCCGAGCAGCCGAGGCCGAGAGCGAACGCCCCGAGCGCGAGCGCGAGCAGCCAGGAGGAACGAGAGCGCGGCGTGTGAGCGAGGGGATGCGAGTTCACCCCCCGAGCGTGCCGCCCGTCGTAGCCTGGCGCCAAGCCCAGCGGACACATTGCGTAGCCTTAGGAATACGTTCTCAGGCGATTTACGCAATGATTTCGGCATCCATATACAGGCGCCGCCACGAGATCGTATTCTCTCGGCTACGCTTTCGGCTCATCACCGAGCGACGCGGACCGGTGGCCGTACTAGAACGAGGAGACCGATGGACGCTCCGAAGGAGAGCTCGGCCCCGGCCGAGATCGACGTGTTCGACTACCTCGACTACCGAGCGTTCTTGCGTGATTTCTACGCGCAGGAGAAGGCGAAGAATCGAGGTTTCTCGTTCCGCTCCTTCGCGCGCCGCGCGGGGCTCAGCGCGCCGAATCACCTCAAGCGCGTGATGGAAGGCGACCGCAATCTCTCGCTGAAGACCGCCCCTCGCTTCGCGGCCGCGTGCCGCCTCAAAGGCGACGCCGCGAAGTACTTCGAGGGCCTCGTGCAGCTCGATCTCGCGGAGAACACGGCCGAGCGCTCCGCCGCGCACCAGGCTCTCTCGGGCTTTCGCGGGTACCGCGAGGCGCATCGCTTGGACATGGCGCACGCGGCCTACCACGCGAACTGGTACATCCCCGTCGTCCGGGAGCTCGCGGGACGCCACGACTTCCAAGCCGACCCCGAGTGGATCGCGGCGCGGCTCTGGCCCACGATCTCCGCCGCCGAAGCCCAACGCGCGCTGCACACGCTCTACGAGCTCGGGCTGCTGCTGAAGGACGCCGAAGGACGCACCGTGCAAGCCGACCCACTCGTCACGACGGGCCCCGAGCTGCCCGCGGTCCACATCGCCAACTACCACGTGATGATGTTGCAGCGCGCCGCCGCCAGCATCGATCTCGTGCCCTCCGCGGAGCGCGACATCTCGAGCCTCACGCTCCTCCTCGGCGAAGACGGAGTGCGTCGCATCAAGGCGCGCATCCAGAGCTTCCGACGCGAGCTGATGCAGATGGCGCTCGCCGAAGAGCGCGGCACGCAGGTCGTCCAGATCGGCTTGCAGGTCTTCCCCCTCACCGTCCCTCCGAAGCGTGAACCATGACTCATCGCGTGCTCGCACTCGCGCTCGCCCCCGCCCTGGGGCTCGTCGGATGCACGGGCGGCTCCGAGACCGGAAACCCCGCGATTCCGGCCAGTCTGACCCTGGCGCTGCACAGCTCCGATCCGAGCGTCGCCTCCGTCGGCGGTGAAGAGGGCCTCGTCGTGACCTCCGCCTGGGTCCACATCAGCGAGATCGAGCTCGTGGCGGCCGAGCAGTGCACCGGGGAGGACGACGAGCGGGAGGTGGAGCTCCCGGGTCCCTTCTACGTCGCCATCCGCGACGCCGCGGGCAGCTTGCAGAACCTCTTGGTCCGCGAGCGCGCGTATTGCGGCATCGAGGTGGAGCTCGAGCGTGCGCCGCGAAACGTTCCGGACGACCTCCCCGCCGAGCTCGCGCGCAACACGTTGGTCGTCGCCGGTCGCACCCCCGCCGGTCGCCCGTTCGTCGTGGTCTCGCAGGCCGAGCACGAGCTCGAGATCTTCAGCGCCGGCTCGACCTTCACGGTCGACGAGCTCACCAACCGCCTGCTCCTCAGCTTCGACGTCGCGCGTTGGTTCGAGGGACTGGATCTCGACGCACTGACGGTGAGCCCCGACGGCACCGTGCGCGTGAGCCTCTTCGACAACCCCGACGCGCTCGCCACCTTCGAGGCGCGCGTCCGCGACGCCATGCAGCTCGCGCGCGATCGCAACGAGAACGGCGCGCTCGACGACGACGACGAGCGCTTGCTCGACGACTGATCGCGCGATCGAACGTCTCGCGAAAAGGCCGCATCCGCGGCCTTTTCGCGTTTCGACGTCGCAACGATCGCGTCGCTCCGCGCCCTCAGTCTTCGTTGCACTCGTCGATCGCAGAACCGCACGAACGACGACGTCCGAGCACTGAGCACGATCGCCTGCGCACGTCCGCTCTGGGCCTTCTCTACTGCGTCGACGTGGTCATACTGCCGACTTTTCGATCGGAGATCGCGTCCGAAGCTCGGCGTTCGAGCAGGACGACCGGGCGAGACTCGAGTCTCGCGCCACTCTTCCCGCCCCATCGCGAGTGGTCTCTCGTGTTTGACCCGAGCCGCCATGAACACCCTCGAGGGTTCTCGTGTCCTCCAGGCTACGCGCCCGCGTCCACTCGCCCACCCCGATCCACAAACCACCGAAACGATTGCGCTTTATCCGTATTCCGCGGACCACACTTCGCGAGCCCGCACGCTGGCGATCCTCGGCCGCCACCTCCAGAGTGGATTCGAGCTTCGACACGAGATCCACGCGTCGAACCCAACTCGAACACCGAGGATTTCACCATGCAGCAGGCACGTTCTTTCGCGGTTCTCTTTGCCCTTTCCACCTTCGGGCTGCTCGGCAGCGGATGTGAGTCCAACGCCACGATGGCGGGCGACGCGCTCTGCCCCGGCCCCGGCTGTCCCTGCACCGGCGCGCGCTGCGACTGTCGCTCCGAGAGCTGCAACCTCGACTGCGCCGACGTCGAGACGCCGACCCAGACCTGCGCGCTCGAGTGCGAGGCCGGCTCCGACTGCACCGCGACCTGCGGCACCGAGTGCGACATCGAGTGCGAGGCTGGCACCGTCTGCGACGTCTCCGGCGCATCCGAGTCGGACGTCCGCTGCGTCGGCGCCACCTGCGACCACGTCGCGACCACCTCCGCGGACCTCTCCTGCTCCCGCGACGCGCAGTGCACGCTGACCGCGACGTCGGGAGCCGACGCCGACTGCGAGAGCGGCTCCCTCTGCGAGTTCGTGCTCGGGGACGACGCCGACGTCGACTGCGACAGCCGGAGCCAGTGCACCGTCACCGCCGGGCTCGACGCCGAGGTGGAGTGCAAGCGCGCGAGCTGCGCGCTGACGCTGGGCGAGGGCAGCCGCGTGCTGTGCGGCATCGAGGGCAACTGCGAGGTCGTCTGCGAAGGTGCGTGCAACGTGATCGTCGACCGCACCGCGACCGCGACGCTTCAGTGCGCGGGCGAGGCCGCCGCGCGCTCCATCACCGGCTCCGCCCGCTGCGAGGCCTGAAGCTTCGTCGGCCGCTGACCCGGCCGACCGAGAAACACCGCGCGTCGTGAGGTCGGGTGCGACGCGACCTCCGACGCGTCGGCGGGCTCGCCGTACGGATCCGATGCCTCGCGCGTCGGGTCCAACCGGCTGCCTCGGAGCCCTACGCGCCTCGTCGTCGCGACCCGCGTTACGGAGGGCCCGCCCAGGCGACGAGAGAGCGGACCTACCACAAGCCGACCAGTCACCAAGAGCGACGACACCTGTCTTGCCCGAAGTCGACCTGCTAACTGCGTCCATTCCTCGGGCAAGGAGCTTCCCATGGGCCTCCACATATCTATCCCGGTAGTACAGAACGACACCGGAGCCGACTTCTACTTTCGGGAGCTCGAGCGCGGCCTGATCTCCTCCGGAGCTCGCACCTCGCTTCAGTTCTTCGACCGAAAATACGAGGCATCGTCTCGTTGGCTCGGCTGGGCGTACCGCTGCCCCGACGACGCGGACGTCGTTCACACCAAGGCGGAGCACGGTTTTGCGCTGCGCACGGGAGGGCGGCCGCTGGTGATGACCCTGGCGCACTCCGTGTTCGATCCGCTGATTGCTCGCCACAAGTCGACGAGCGCGTCGCTGTATCACCAGTTGGTGGTACGCGATCGGATCCGCCGTTCGCTGGAGCGTGCGGACGCGGTGGTCACCGTGAGCGAGCACTCCCGCGCACGGATCGCGGAAGACTTCGGCTACGCCTCGGCGATCCGAATCTACAACGGCGTCGACGAACGACGGTTTCGTCCGCTCGAAGAATCCGAACGAACGTTTCGGGATCGTTGGGATCGAAACCGCTTCAAGCTCCTCTACGTGGGGAACGCGATGAAGCGAAAGGGCGCGGATCTCTTGGCGCCGATTCTCCGTGAGCTAGGCTCACAGTTCGTCCTCTACTACACGTCGGGACTCCGTGGCCGCGGACTCCCTTCACCGACGCCGAACATGATCCCACTCGGGCGACTGAGCGACGACGAGCTCGTGGCGGCCTACGCGGAGTGTGACGCGCTGCTCTTCCCTTCGCGGATGGAGGGCTTCGGCTACCCGATCGCCGAGGCGATGGCGTGCGGCAAGCCGGTCGTCACCACGAACGCGTCGTCCATGCCCGAGCTCGTGGAGGACGGCAAAGGCGGGCGGCTCTGCGCCGTCGACGACGTCCAGGCCTTCGCGGCTGCGATCCGCGAGCTCGCGGGCCTCGGCGCGCAAGAGCGCGAAGCGATGGGTGCCCGCAACCGTCGACGCGTGATCGAGCGCTTCACGCACGCGCGTTTCGCGGCGGAGCACGCGGCGTTGTACGAGCGGCTGGCCGCGGCGCGCGTTCGCTCCGACGCTCGGCCCCACGCTCCACGCGCGCTCAACGCTCACGCGTGAAGCGCCACACCAGCACGCACTGAATCGACGCGTTGACGAGCTCCATCGCGAAGGTCGCCATCGCTGCACCTTCGGCTCCGTAGAGGGGTATCCACCACCACGCGAGCGCGGAGAAGAGCAGCAGATCGAACGTGACGAGGAAGCTCATCACGCGCGCGCGCCCGAGCGCGACCAAGAGCGAGGTCGTGGTGCGCGCGACGAACATCCAGATCCCCGCGGTCGACATCCACGCGAACGAGCGCGCCGCGTCGGCGTACTCGGGAGCCCAACGGGCGGCGGTCGGCGACGCGGCGAGGGCGACGAGCAGCGTCAGCGGCACGAGCACGGACAACACCTTGCCGACCGTCTTCACCGCCGCGCTCCGCAGCTCCGCGAAGTCGCGTCGGCTCGCGAGCGAGGCTGCGTAGGCGCCCATCGAGACGGAGAGGGCGCCGCCGAGGCCGACCGCAGGAGCCGAGAGCTGCACCGCGGCGCCGAGCGCGCCCACCGCTTCGACGCCGTGTGTGGCCTCGACGCCGTAGAAGCCGAGGCGCTTGTAGAGCATGACGACGAGGTACGAGTACGCGATCGGGGAGGCCTCGCGGAGCATCGAACGCGCGAGCACGGGATCGAAGCCTCGCCACGCGCGCGCGCCGGTGCGCTTCGCGGCGAGCGCGATGAGCGCGGCGTTCACGAGCTCGGTGGTGGAGACCGCCGCGACGTACCAGAGCACGTGCGCGTCGACCGCGTAGAGGATCCCGAGCACTCCCATCTGCGCGAGCCCCGACGCGAGCGGGACGAGCACGAGCCGACGGTTCTGGTGCCGAGCCTGGAACCCGACCTGCAACGAGGTCGAGACCGCCGTCGGCAAGAGCACGACCGCCGCGGCCACGAGCGCCCAGGGCCCGCCCGCCGTCTCGAAGGGGCTCAGGTGCGCGAAGAGCGCGACGCCCACGAAGCACGCGGCGCCGAAGATCGTGCGCAGCACGAGCAGCGTGCTCACCACCTCGTCTGCTCGCTCGGGCTCGGCCGAGGCGCGTCGCAGCCCGATGACGTCGAGCCCGAAGACCGCGAGCCGCCGAAGCGGGTCGATCCACGCGACCGCGCTGGTGAGGACGCCGTAGTGGTACTTCGAGAGGAACGCGAGCAGCAGGATGCCGGCGAGGGCCTGCGAGATCGCGGTGCCCGCAGAACCGCCGAACACGTAGAGCGTGTTCGAGAGCAGCGTCTTGCGCGAAGGCCTCTCGTCCATGGGTGTGGGCTGCTTCGCGACTCGCGGTGGTTTCGCGACGCGGCGCTCAGCGCAGCATGCCGGCGCGGAGCATCTTCGCGAGGACCGCCGGGCCCGCGAGGAAGGGGTGCTTTCGCTGCCAGGGCGTGGTCTCGATCTTTGTGCCCGAGTGGCGCTCGATCTTCCAGAGCAGGTAGTCGACGCCGCCGTCGAAGGTCATCGTGCCCTTGAGCACGCGCACCACCGAGAGGACCTTGCCGGCCTTCACGCGGCGCGCCCAACGCGCGCGGGCTTCGGCGCGAGCCTCGTCGCTCACCTCGGGGACGAGACGATCGCCCTCGCGCCGGTACGCGATGCCGAGCGCGTCCCACGCCTCGGGGAGCATCGCGTCGTAGCGGTCCGGGTACGTCTCGTAGATCAGGCGCGCACGATCGGCGCGTTCGGGTCGAAGCTCGGAGGCGTAGGTGCCGGTGAAGAGCGCGACCCAGAAGTCCTCCGCGGTGCCCGAGGCCGGCCCGAGGTGCGCGGCCCACCACGCCGCCGTCTTCACCGCGTCGACGAGCATCGCGATCACGCGCTCGCGCGTCGCCTCGTCGGGCGCGCGGAGGAGCACCGCCGGCTGACAGAAGCGCGCCCAGATCGAGGGGCTCGTGGTCTCGTCGCGGCAGCTCGCGGCGAACTGATCTTCGCTGATGACGGCCGACTTCGCGCGCACCACGCGCTCGCTCGGACCCTCCCCTTCGCGGATCTCGTAGTAGTAGATGGTCGGCGGCACGAGCCAGTTCAGGCCGGCCGCGATCGCGGCGTCGTGGAACGCGCGGTTGCTCTTCGAGAGCAGGTACACGTCGAGGATGCCCTCGGCGCTCTCTGCGCGCTGACACGACCCGTAGAAGAGGATCGGGCCGATCGCGTCGGCGCCGTGACGCGCGAGCGCGTGCGCGGCGACCTCGTGCGCTTCCGAGAGCAGATCGCGCGAGAGCTCGGCCGCGATGCGCTGCGCGAGCGCGGTCTTCGAGCGCGCCAACTCGGCTTCACGCCGGGTCGCGTGAGTCTCTTGCGACGGGCTCGCTTGCGACGGGGTCTCGTTCGACTCGCTCACGTCGTCTCTCCTTCGATCTCGCCCGAGCACGACTCGAAGCGCGCACGAAGAGTCGCGCGGCTCCGCGGACGAAGCCCTCGTAGCTGTCGCACGCGCTCATGCGACCGCGCTCACGCGGGCGCGACGAAACGCGTCGGGCCGTCGGACACGAGGCGCACCGGGCGACCCGCCTGCGGCTCGAAGATCTCGCCGTCGACCACGAAGGGACGATCCATCGCGAGCTCGATGGTGCTCGCGGCGCCCGAGCGCCACGCGTCACCGGCGAGCCACGGACGACGCGCCATCAGCGCACCGAACGCGCGCACGATGCCGGACGTCGGCGCCGACACCTCGAGGTAGCGGACCTCGTGCGGAAGCGCGGGGCCCCAGAAGGGCGAACGATCGAGGACGATGTCGCCGCGCAGACCGCTGACCAGGAGGAGCGAGCGCATCGCGTCCGGCCCCTGCGTGTCCGGGCGACCGTCCACGCGCATGCCGACCGGACGACCGCGACGGAGCGCGTCTGGATCGCCGCGGAGGAAGAGGTTCTCGAGGGTCTTGAGGACGGTCATCGTCACGGCCTTGCCGTGGCTCGCGCCCGTCGCGTGGATCTCGCCTTGGCCGATCCGAGTCGCGACCTCGAAGGCGAGCGCGCCGAAGAGCATGCCGCGCACCGTGCGGACCTCGCCGTTCGGAGCGATCACGTCGTCGATGCGAAAGACCGGACGAAGGTGCGTGCGGAGCGCGCGGTCGCGCGTCGCCGCGAGGAGCCGCGCGAGCTCGTCCTCACGAGCCTGCGCGCCGATGTCGCCCGCGATGAGATCCGTGCGGCCCGCGGGGAGCACCGCGATCGCGGGCTCGGGCATGCCGGCGTAGGCGCTCGGGATCGCGCTGAGGACGTCGCGCACGGTGCCGTCGCCACCGCTGACCACCACGGTGTCGACCTCACGCGCCGCGAGCTCGCGGAGCGCGTCGACGAGCTCGTCGTGGGTGGTCGGCGCGACGCAGGGCGTGCCGATCGCGCGGAGCGGGGCGCGGCCGACGTTGGCGGTCGCGCGCGGGTTGTAGACGACGCCGAGCTTGGGGGCCTCGGAGGGACGCCGCTTCGGCCGAACGAAGACGTCGGTGTCGAAGCGGGTGGTCGCGGGAGCGAAGAAGGAGTCGTCGAGGGTGGTGGTCATGTGGACAACCAAAATCCGCTGAGTCGAGGGGCGTGGCGTCGGGTCCGGAGCGGGTGGCGAGAGGGGTTACCGGTTGGCTACTCGGATTGACGCAAGCACTTCACAGGGGTGTTGTTCCGGAGTCACACTGGAACGTGGGTCGACACGATTTGCCCATGAGATCGGCACATTCGAGAGCGCGTGGTGACGCTTTCGAGTCGACGCACCGCGGCATCAGCAGAAAGCGTGCCGCGCGTGGATGGCCTTCGCGCATGTGCTATTCGAGCGCTCGATCATGTCGCAGGGCAAATTCACGGCGCTCGTCATGGCCGGCAGTCGCGGGCCGAGCGATCCAGTTGCGCAATACTGTGGGGTTTCTCACAAGGCCCTCGCGCCCATCGCCGGACGCCCGATGGTCGAGTACGTCGTCGAGGCAGTCGCGGCCGCGCCGTCGGTCGGGAAGATCATCCTCGTGATCGAGAAGCCCGAGCTGCTCGCGGCGTTGCCGAGCGTGAAGGCGCTCGGAGATCGCGTGGAGCTCATGGAGGCCAAGCCCTCCCCGAGCTGGAGCGTCACCGCGACGCTCGATCGCTTCTCGCCCTACCCCGCGCTCGTCACGACCGCCGACCACCCGCTGCTCACGCCGGCGATGATCGAAGAGTTCGTGGCGAAGCTGCCGAAGGACGTCGACGTCGCGGCGCTCGTCGCGCGCGACCGCGTGATCCAAGCGGAGTACCCGGAGACCAAGCGCACGTACCTGCGCTTCTCCGACGCCGCGGTGAGCGGCTGCAACCTCTTCGCGCTCACGAACCCACGCGGGCGCAACGCGGTCGCGTTCTGGCGGCGGCTCGAGCGCGATCGGAAGAAGCCGTGGAAGATGGCGTGGTCGCTCGGTCCGCGCACGATCGTGCGCTTCGCGCTGCGGCGGCTCTCGCTCCGCAACGCGCTCGACGCGGTGGGTCGGCAGTCCGACGTGCGCGCGGCCGTCGTGGAGTCGAGCTTCGGGACGGCCGCGATCGACGTCGACAAGGCCGCCGATCACGTGCTGGTCGAGCGCATCCTGCGCGGGCGCGCGGGAAGCTGAGCGCGGCCGCTACGCGTCGTTCGTCGCCGCGCGCTCGCTCGCCGCGCGCGCGTCGCTCGTCGGCTCGTCCGGCGCGTCGGCGCCCAGCACCGTCATCAGCGCGGGGAGCCACACGAGGTTGATCGTGGTGCCGCACGTCATCGCGAGGATGGCGAGCCAACCGATGCTCTCGAGGCCCGGGTGGTGCGCGACGACGAGCGCGCCGAACGCGGTGAGCGTGGTGAGCGTGCTGAAGAGCACCGCACGGAAGGTGCTCCGCGCGGCGGGCCCGTCGCCGCGCAGATGCCACGCGACGTAGATCGCGCCGTCGATCGCGATGCCGAAACCGACCGGCAGCACGAGCAGGTTGAACATGTTCACGCGCAGATCGAAGAGGACCATCAGGCCCGCGGTGCACGCGAACGCGGCGGCCAGCGCGATCAACACCACGAGCCCACGCCGCAAGGGACGCGCGAGGAGCCCGAGGGTGAGCAACACGCCGAGGATCGCGAGACCCATCATGCGCGGGCTGTCGTGGCGCAGCGTGGGGAGCACCTCGCCGAGCAGCGCGTGCGAAGAGCCGAACGCCACGTCGGGGTGCGCGCGTCGCCACGCGTTCATGGCGTCGGTGAGCTTCGCCATCTCGTCCGAGTCGCTGCCGCGCATGCGGAGGAAGACCACCGCGATGCGACCGAAGCTTCCGTCGCGCTCCACGAGCAGCTCGCGCAGCCATTCCGGCATGTCGTCGAGCACGAGGGGCGTGGTGCCCGCGGCGAGCTCGTGCACGCGGCGAAGACCCGACGAGGGATTCTCGCTGCTGCGGATCATGCGGCCCGTGACGTCGGCGATGCGCTCGATCGCGGCCATGCGCGCGTCGAGACCGGTCGGGAAGAACGTGTCGGGCGTGAGGAAGAGCGCCTCGGAGAGCGGCACGCCGTCGTCGTTGCGGGTGCGCAGATCGGCGAGCGCGGCTTGGAGCGCTTCGGGGCTCTCCGCGAGCAGCACGACGTTGGTCTTCGTGGTGCCCCCGAAGGCCTCGCGCATCGGGATGCCGTGCCGGACGTCGGTCGGCTGAAGACTGTCCGCTCACGCCTTCGCCGAACGCGCCGCCCGCGAGCAGGCCGAGGCCGATCGAGATCACGAGCCCGACCGAGACCACGACCTGCGCGGCGCGACGACCGAGCGAGAGCGGACGAAGCCACGAGAGCGTGCGCAGGATCCCGTCGACCGGTCGGATGCGATTGAAGAGCACGATCAGCGACGGGAAGAGGAGCGCGAACGCGATCAGCGAGAGCGCGATGCCGAGCGCGGCGATCGGTCCGAGCTGCGAGAGGCCGCGAAAGCGCGCCGCGATGAGCGCGAGGAAGCCCGCGATCGTGGTGAGCGCGGCGGCGAGCATGGCGGGCGCGAGCTCGGAGGCCGTGCGGCGGAGCGCGTCGTCGACGGAGACACCTTCGCCGCGAAGTCGACCGTAGAAGGTCAACAGGTGCACGCCGAAGTCGACCCCGAGGCCGGCGAGGATCGCGAGCACGAACGCGCTGATCATGTTCAGCGTGATGCCGAGCGCGCCGAGGATTCCGAGGGTCCAGAGGATGCCCGCCGCGCACGGCAGGAGGAGGAAGGGCAGCGCGCGCAGCGCACGGAACTGCACGAGCAGCACGATCGCGAGCAGCAGCGTGCCGACCCACGTGGTGCGCGCGAGGTCCGCCTCGATGCTGCGCTTGTTCATCGGCGCGTTGCGGTAGTCGCCGTCGACCGCGAGGCGCAGATCGTCGGGAGGGTTCGGCCCGAGCTCTCCGGCGGCGACGCGCTCGCGGATGCGCGCGAAGAGGGCCTCGCTGCGATCGAGGATCGACTGCGCGAAGGTGACGCGGCGCGGATCCCCGTCGAGCACCGCGGTCACGGCACACACGGTGAGGTCGGGTGAGCAGAGCGCCCCGAGCGGCACGTCGGTCCCCGACGCGGTCGAAGCCGCCGCGGTCGCGGTCGCGGTCTCGGTCTCGGTCTCGGTCTCGGTCTCGGTCTCGGTCTCGGTCTCTCGCATCGCCTCGCGCTCACGGCGCCCGGCGCGGTCGAGGAAGCCTTCGCCGAAGAGCTGCTCCATCGCGCGCGCCTCCGGCAGCTCGCGCCACTGCGCGGCGAGCGACTCCGCGTCCGGAAGGTCCGGGCGATCGTCGAAGTTCACGCAACCGGGCATGCGTTCGCAGCGCTCCCACTCGAAACGATCTTCGAGCTGGTTCGCGAGCTCTTCGAGATCGGCCTCCGGCAGCAGGAGCATCCGTCGCTCGAGCAAATAGGTCGGATCGCGTCGGTCGTAGACCGTGCGGGTCTCCGGCCACGTCGCGATCTCCGCCGAGATGGCTTCGGCGACCGCGCGGTTGATCGCACCGTTCGAGCTCCCGATCGCGATGCGCAGCGGGCTCGAGCCCGGGACACGCTCGCGCAGCGCCTCCATGTCGCGGAGCGCGAGCGAGTCGGCCGGCAAGAGCGCTTCGATGCGCGTCTGGACCTTCGTGTGACGCGCGCCGAGAGCGGCGGCCGCGCAGATCAGAGCACCGAAGGCGAGCACGAGCGTCGGACGACGGAGGGCGAGCTCGACGTAGCGCATCCAGAGCTTCATCGACACGCGCCTTACCACGCGCGCCGCGCTTGTCCCGTCCGCTCGCCTTCCTCGGGCGTGCGGACGGGACGAAACCGAGCGAGGCCGCAGGGCGGTCAGCCCACGCGCACCGCGAGATCGCCGAAGGTGATCGCGGCGCCGTGCGCCTCGTCGGTGACGAGAAAGCGCAACGCGAGCTCGGCTGCGACGGTGGCGGTGAAGAGCGCGAAGGTACCCGCGAGGGCGTAGTCGCACACGTCTTCGCCTGCCGCGCTCGGCACGCGGTAACCAGGATCGAAGACGGCCTCGCCGTAGCCGTCGCCGCTGAGGCCGGCGTGCAGACACGGCGTCGCGAGCACGAGCGCGGTGCGCTGGACGCACGCGCGCGACGCCGAGTTGTCGAACGCGTCGATCACGAGGTCGACCCCGCGAAGCAGCTTCTTCGCGTTCGCGTCGCCGAGCTCGACGACGTGCGGCTCCGCGTCGACGCCGACCGCGCGGTAGAGCTGCGCGGCGAGCAGCTTCGCCTTCGGCGCGCCGACGTCCGCGCGCACCCAAGGCTGGGTCGAGAGGTTCCGCTCTTCGACGCGATCGCGATCGACGAGGCGCAAATGACCGACGCCTGCGCGCGCAAGCGACCACGCGAGGTGGCTGCCGAGCGCGCCGGTGCCGCAGACGACGACGCGCGCGTCGCGGAGGCGGGCCATCGCGTCGGGGCCGCGGTGTCGGAGCTCGTGAAGGAAGAGGGTCATGGGGATCCGTTGGGAGGTTCGGAGCACGAAGGTCGGGGAAGGCGGCGGTGGATCGGCCGGCGATCGCAGATGCGCCGAGGTCGCCGGGGACGACGCCGTTGACGTCCCCGTCGCCGCCGTTGACGTCGCCGACGTCGCCGTTCACGACCACGTCCACGTCAACGTCAACGACCGGAGACCCAGACCGAGACCGATTCAATCGAAGCGAACGTAGTCCGGGGCGTCGGTCACCACGCCGACCAGCGAGGTGAGATCGAAGTCGGCGTCGTGGCCCTGAAGACAGACCGCACCCGCACTGCGCACCGAGGTCGCGTCGTCGGCGAGGAACGACGCGTGGCGGTTCCCATCGCGATCGGTCCACTCGACGGTGAGGCCTCCGTCTCGCGCGCGGACCGACTCGAAGCGACCGCCGCCGACGTGGAGCGCGCGACGAAGCCGTGCTTCGAGCGCCGCGGCGTCGTCGTGAGCCGCCCACTCCTTCGCCTGCAAGCGCGCGGAGAGCGCGAGCGCGTACGCGTCGCGATGCTCGGGAGTGAGCCCCGAGAACACGACCGCGTCGGGGAGCTGCCACTCGCCGAGCGCGCGGCGCAGATGATCCGCGAGGCGCGGATCCGCGAAGGTCTCCGTGCCCTCGAGCCAGAAGCTCGCGCCGTCGAAGCGCGCGACGATCGTCTCGAAGGCGACGAGCTCCTTCGCGAGCTGCACGACCACCGGACCGTCGCGACGAAAGCGACGACGGAACGCCTCGCGGCTCACCGGCATCGCCCACCACGCGTGGCGCGGGCCGCCCGGTCGAGCGTCTCGCGGCGCGGAGCGGCCGAGCGCCGCGGATGCCGCCGGACGCACCGCCAGCAGGCGCACGCGCGGGAGCAATGCGAGGTAGCGCGACACCGTGCCCCCGTCGGGGCGCACGCGGAGCTGCGCGCGCTTGCCGTCGATCGGCGCGAAGAGGCCCCAGCCCTCGAAGCCGGGCGGGTTCGGGACGAACGTGTGCACGAGACCGTCGACCCGAACGCGCAAGGTCGTACCCGGCACGCAAGGCGCGACGAAGCGACGCTGCGCGAGCTCGCGCTCGGCGGTGGCGACACGATCGAGGAGGTCGAGGAGACGAGACATGGGGCCCCGGCGGAAGTGGCCGTATGGAGCGCGAGAGCGCGCATCGACGCGGCGGTGACGGGAGTGCGCGCGCGAGAGCCTACGGACGCGGGACTCTCGCGCGGTTGGCCGCGAGCTCGTTCGAGACCACGCGCTCGCGGCCGGTGATGCGTGTGTGACGACGAGCTCCCGCTTCGCGTCGTCGCGCTCAGTCGCCCGCGACGAGGCGGGCGCAGAGCTCCACGCTCGTGGCGGTGCTCTGCATCGTCGCGAAATCGATCGATTCGGGCGCGACGCCATGACGCGCGAAGAGCTCGGCGATCGCGGTGTCGGAGAGCTTCAGACCCTCGCGGAGGAAGGCAGCACCGGGCTCACCGTGCCGCGCCGCGTGGCGACGCGTGCGCTTCACGCGGAAGTGACTGACCACGTGGAACACGTCGCCGTCGCCCCACGGGAAGCTCACCGCGACCGCGGGCTCGCCGTACTTCGTGAGCAGCTCGTGGCTGCGTGCCTCGACGCGCACACGATCGGGATCGAGCACGCGCAGCGGCTCGCTCGCGCCCTCCAGCCACCACTGCGGATCGGTGCCGGGCACGACGACGTCGGCCCAGAGCGAGTCCGCGCTCGGCTCGACCGCCACGACCTCGTCGCCGCTGCGGCCGGAGCCGGCAGCGACGGTGCCGGGGAAGTGCGTCTGAAGAACACGCGAGAGCGCCCAATCGCTCGTGACGAGGCGCGCGCCGGCCTTCACGTGCGCGGCGAGCCGCCCGAGCAGGCGCGCGTCGTACTGCGAGGCGCAGTTCACGAAGACGACCTTCGCGTCGAGCGACTTCGGATCGAGCACGAAGGGCACGCCGAGCGCGGTGAGGAGCTCCTGCACGTGATCGTGGTGGCCAGTGTAGACGGCGACGTCGGAGGCGCGCAGGCGCTCGAGCGCGCGGTGCGTGCTCGGGCGCTGATCGAGGTAACGCGCGCGCACGGCGGCGCCCGCGAAGCGGTAGGCACGATCGAGGGTCATGGGACCTCGGGGAGTCGGAGGGGGAGTGGGCGCGGCGTCCGCGGCGGTCGCGCCGAACCATCGGCGCCAGAACGAAAGGGGCACGGTCGAGCTTTCGGTGCGAGGGGCGATCTCGGGTGAACGAACGAGCGAACCGGACACGTGGCCGCGTCGCTCGACGAGACGAATGGACACGGACCCCGCGCGATGCGTGCGATCGCGCGGGGTCCGTGTCTCGGTGGTGTGTCGGTCTGCCGCTCACGCGGCGAGCAGCGAGCGGTGACCGTCCGTGCGCTTCGGCAGCGGGGTCTCGAGGACCTCGAGCAGCAGATCGAGACGCGACGGGCGCGTCACGAAGGGCACGAGGTTCGGGAGCGCGTAGTAGTCACCCGCGAACGTCAGGACGTCCACGGTGGCCTGCTTCGCCTTCAGCGCCTTCTCGAGGTAGCTCGTGGCCTGACCGAGGCGCACGATCACCACGTCCGGCTTCTGACCGAGCATCGTCGCGTACGACTCGTACTCGGCCGGGAAGAAGGGCGCGGTGTTCTCCTGCTCGTCGGTCACGACGACGATCTGCTCGACGCGCACGTCGCGACGACGCAGCGCCGCCAGCGGCGCGCCGATGCTCGTGGTGCCGCTCGCGTAGAAGGGCGCGAACGCCTTCTCCCACGCGGCGAGCGAAGCACGATCACCCGTGCTCTCCGGACGAACCTCGTACGGCAGCGCGTCGAACGCGTAGACGTACAGCGGCGCCTCCGCGATGCCCGAGAGCAACGCGGCCAGCCGCTTGCCGACCTCGAGCGCCGAGTCCATCGAGCTGCTCTTGTCGACGAGCAGCGCCGTCGGACGACGGATGCGCGCACCGGAGCGCAGCACCTGCGCCTCGGTGACGTCGTCGAGCGCCTCGCGGAGCTCGTCGGACGCGCCGGCGGCGTCGGCCGCGACCTTCGCCTTGTAGGCGGAGACGCGGTCGTCCTTCTTCGCGGCCTCGAGCTTCGCGGTCACGAGCGCCTTCACCTCCGGGTGATCCATCGCGCCACGCTTCTTCAGCGTCGCGAGGTGGTTGATCACCTCCTGCGGCGTCATCGCGTCGATGAGCGCGACGAGCACGACGGGCGTGAGCGCGCGGATCGCGCCGACCGCGACCGGGAAGGGAATGCGGTGGGTCGCGATGGCCTTCGCCTGCTCGACCGCGCTCTTCGCCTTCGCGAGCTGCTTCACCTGGTAGGCGAGGGAGCCGACCGGCGGACGATCCTCGAAGAGCACCGCCTGCGCGCGCGGCCCCGGCTTGATGCGGAGGGTCGCGTAGAGGTGCTTCATCGCCGCGCGACCGCGCAGGGCCGCACGGTCGAAGCGCTCGTCGTTCGCCTCGCGCGCGCGCAGGTACCGAACGACCGCGGTCTTCACCGCGCGCGGCAGCTTCCCGCGGTGCTGCTTGAGGAAGTCGACCACACGCGCGACCTGGTAAGGCGGCAGTTCCTGCAGCATCACGAACCCGGCGTCGCGGTGCGCGCCGACCTGGCTCGACAGAAGCATTGCGACGAACACCTCGCGGTGGTCGCGCACGTGACCGTGCCCGCGGTACCACGCGGCGAGGTGACCGTAGAAGACCGAGTCCTGCTCGAGCATCAGCTCGTGCAGCGCCTTCACGTCCTCCAGCTTGCGGTGGGGCGTGGTGAGGAGGGAGTCCAGGAGCTCCAGGCGGAGATCCATCTCGTTCTTCTGCATGGTTCACCTCGATGAGAGCGCGCTCCTGGAGCGCACGAGTCGGGACTCGGCACGAAACGCCGAGAAAGAAGAAACGCCCGCACGAGTCACACCGGCCGTTGGTTACACGTGGGAGTCGCACCCACGACCTTCGGTTCCCAGACCGACGCTCTGACTGAACTGAGCTAGTGTGTAAGCCGATGCGGTGAGAGTGCGGGCGTAGAGATCGCAGCGATCGATAGAATCGGTCGCGAAATAGGACCTCGTGCGAGTCTCGTCGGCTTTTGAATCACACAGGATTCGAACCTGTAGCGATCGGATGCAAACCGATTGTCCTGCCGTTGGACGAGTGTAGACCGACCAGGTCGGAGCACGAGGAGAAGGGGGAGAAGGTCACGAGTACCACGCGAGTTTGTGGAACGGACGCATTGCTCGTGCGGCAGGCGCCTTTCGGCACCCTTCTGTGTGTAAGTTCCACGGTCGGAGCGCGGCTCGCTCGGCGCGACGAGACGCCGCGCGTAGAAGGTTGCTCGTGCGAGTGCGGGCGGCTCGGATCAGGGGATTCGAACCCCAGGATCAGCTTTTGAGGCTGAGGCCAACCAATGGCGTGTGTAAGCCACCGCGGTCAGAGCACGAGCGAATGCATTGCGAAAGAACACGAAATCATCGGAGGCGTCGCTTGGATTCGAACCAAGAAGATGGCGTTTTCAGGAGCCGACCGCCAGGTCGGCGACCCGACGCCTCGTGAGCGTCGCCGTCAGGCGACCGAACCGACAAACAGCGGGTTAACAGCCCACGTATGTAAGCTCGGGCCGTCGGAGCGCAGAACGTGCCGCGCGAGTCACCAGAGCCTTTGTACTTGCCGCTCTACCATTGAGCTACGACGCCAGATTCACCGCGGTTACCGCGGCTCGAAGAAGCAATGAGAACAAGGAGCCTCACACGCGCGCGCCAGGAGACGAACAGACGCTCGTCCCCTCGCGGACGAGCGCGAGCCGCGCTTCAGCCGTAGAGGGCTTCCGGACGCACGATCAGGTGTCCGGTGGGGGAACGGTCCACCACGTAGGGCGCGAGTCGGTCGATGCCGACGTCGAGCTTCTGCGCGATGCGCTGCTTGATGACGTGATCGGTGAGGCCCGCGTGGAGCGGGAGCTCGGCGAGGTCGAAGTCGTAGGAGCGGCCTTCGAAGCGGACGTGAATCATGGGACCTCCGGCGTGCGAGGCACGCGAGACGAGAGACGTGGAGCTCGATGGACCCGAGGCGACGGAGCGCGCGACGAGCGCGACGTTGGTGCCGGAGCACCACCGCAGCGAACGCGTCGCGCCGGACGACGAGTCGATGCGAGCGGGTCGATGTGAGCTCGATGCGAACGAGGCGACTCGAGCGAGTCGATGCGACGAGTCGAGGGATGAGCCGTCGAGGCCGGTGCGTGCTGCTCTGACGAGAGGGTCGCCGCGTCCCGAAGGCTCGCGGAGGATGCATTCGAGATCGCCGACGTCAACACCTGCGATCGAACTTTTTCGTTCGAGGCGCGACGGCGCACCGCTACGATGGCGCGCGCATGGCGAAGCTCGATTGGTTGGGAGATGACGGTCCGCTCGTGCTGCTCGCGGACGCCGAAGCCGCGGGTTGGCTGGGCATCTGGAGAAACGCTCGCAAGGGGGATCCCGAGAGCGAGATCGAGCTCGTTGACGGCGAGCGCATGATCATGGACGTCGAGCTCGACGACGACGAGCCTGCCACCGACTACGCGCGCGCATGCGCCGCGCTCGACGAGGAGGTCGCCGCGCTGGTGCCGTTTGCGGGTGGCACCGCGCTGGCGCTGGAGACCACGGGTCACCAAGCGGCCTTCACGTGCACGGGCGACTCCATCGTGGTCGCGAAGTGGATCTTCGCGCCGGACGAGAAGCACGCGGCGCGTGTCCTCGCTTCGGTACCGGACGAGCTCGTCTGGCGTGACACCGAGGTGGTCTTCGTACTGCGCACGAAGGGCGTGCGCCTCCATCCTGCCGCGAGCCGCACCGAGACCGACGTGCCCACGCTTCCGCTCGCGCTCGCGCCCGGTCGCTACGCGATCGACACCACGCTCTTCGAGCCCGACGAGGACTCGAGCTTCGAGCTCTTCCGCCTTCGCGCGCTCTGAAGCACGACGTCGTCGTCGGGGCAGACGCCAGCGCTCGCCTCAGCTCCGCCCGTACACCGGCACGATGGCGCCGCGGGTCACCGCGTTCTCGGGCGACGCGAGGAAGACGATCGTGCGCGCGACCTCCTCGACCTTCGGCCACGCGTCGACGTCGGCGTCCGGCATCGCGGCGCGATTCGCGGGCGTGTCGAGGATCGACGGAGCGACCGCGTTCACCCAGATCCCTCGCGGCGCGAGCTCTTCCGCGAGACAGGTCGTCAGCGTCGCGACGGCGCCTTTGCTCGCCGCGTAGGCCGCGACGTTCGCGGAAGGAACGAGCGCGGGCTTCGCGGTGACGTTCACGATGCGTCCACCGTTCGACATGCGACGCGCCGCCTCGCGCGCGCAGAGCCACGCGCTCTCGACGTTCATCGCGAGCATGCGGCGCAGGTCCGCGATCGTCGCGTCGACGATCGGGCCCCACACGAAGCCGCCCGCGAGGTGCACGCTGGCCCAGAGATCGGCGTCGCGATCACCGACGCCTTCATAGAACGCGACGACCGAGGCTTCGTCGGCGAGATCCACGTCCAGCGTGATCGACACCCGCGCGATCCCCGCGAGCGCCTCGGCGTCTCGCTGCGAATGCGCCGGCACGAACACCGAAGCGCCGCGCTCCACCAGCTCGCGCACCACCGCGACGCCGAGCGCGCCGCCACCTCCGGTCACCACCACACGTCGATCTCGAAGCGACATCCGACGTTCGTACGTCGAGCCCGACGTGGGGAGCAAGCGTGTGGCGCGGGCTCCTCACGCAAGCGGGCGCGCGCATGGGGTTCGGAGCGCTCGGGATTGGGAGCGCTCGTGAAGCCGAGCGCTCGAAGCGAGCGGATGTTCGGTGTTCGCGCTCGAGGCGCCTGGATACGCGCGGTGGTGCGGACACGCGACCGACGACGAACCGTGGTATCTCGCGCGCGTGACGACCGTCGCGATCTTCGGCTACGTCGCGCTCCAGCTCGCGATCGGCGTCTGGGTCGGTCGCCGCGTGCGCACCGAGGACGACTACCTCGTCGCGGGTCGAAGCCTCGGCCCCATCATGACGACCTTCACGGTCTTCGCGACGTGGTTCGGCGCCGAGACCTGCGTGGGCGCGGCGGGGATCGCGTACGAGCGCGGGCTCGCCGGCAACGCGGCCGATCCCTTCGGCTACGGCATCGCGGTCGTGCTCGTGGGAGCCTTCCTCGCCGCGCGCCTCTACGGCCTGCGCATCACCACGATCGCGGATCTGCTTCGCACGCGCTACGGCGCGGACGTCGAGAAGCTCGCCGCGCTCTTGATGATCCCGACCTCGTTGCTCTGGGCTGCCGCGCAGATCCGTGCCTTCGGTCAGATCCTCGGCGGCGCGACCGGGCTCGAGGTCCCGCTCGCGATCACGATCGCGGCCGCGGTGGTGCTCACCTACACGAGCTTCGGCGGCATGCTCGCCGACGCCTACACCGACCTCGTGCAAGGCACGGTGCTCTTGATCGGGCTCGGCGTCGTCGGCTTCGTGCTCTTGCCGGGAGCCGACGTCGCGGCGATCGAGCCCGAGCGTCTGCGCCTCGTCGATCCGAACACCTCCGTGCTCGAGACGATGGAGTCGTGGGCGGTGCCGATCCTCGGCTCGCTCGTCGCCCAAGAGCTCGTCGCGCGGGTGCTCTCCGCGCGATCCGCCACGATCGCGCGTCGCGCCACCGTGGGCGCAGGCCTGCTCTACCTCGCGGTGGGCGTGATCCCGGTCGCGGTCGGATTGCTCGGCGCGCACGCGCTGCCCGGCCTCGACGATCCCGAGCAGATCCTCGTGCTCCAAGCCGAACGAGCCCTCCCGACGTGGGCGCACGTGATCTTCGTCGGCGCGCTCGTCTCCGCGATCCTCTCCACCGTCGACAGTGCGCTCCTCGTCGCCGGCTCGTTGCTCGCGCACAACGTCCTGCACGCGCGCCTCGAACGAATGGACGAGCGCGGCCGCGTTCGCGCGAACCGCCTCGCGGTGGGTGGCTTCGGCGTCGTCGCGTACGGCCTCGCGCTGAGCGCCGACCGCGTCTACGCGCTGGTCGAAGAAGCGAGCGCGTTCGGCACCGCGGGCATCCTCGTGGTCGTGGTGCTCGGCCTCCGAAACGGGTTCGGCGGTCGCGTGGCCGCGTGGTCCGCGCTCGTCCTCGCAGTCGTGGTCTACGTCGTCGCCTCCCACGCCACGGCCTTCGAGGCTCCGTACCTGCTCAGCCTCGCGGTCGCGCTGGCGGCGTTCGTGTTCGGCGGGCTCGTCGATCGCTCACTCGCGTCACGCCCCGCGTGATGACGCGCGAAAGGAGCCTTTTCAGCTTCTCCGAGGGTCTGTCGCCAGACCCTCCCCCAGGAAGCCCCGAGGGGCCCCCAACCCACGAGCCTTCGCTCGCTAGCGCTCGC
>ERZ761602.1294-NODE-1294-length-46256-cov-7.001385_pt1 | contig 46256 bp, 36 predicted proteins | sample MGYA00512165_ERZ761602 | MGnify/ENA primary metagenome ERZ761602 (study PRJEB28899, sample SAMN02445085) | bioreactor sludge metagenome | biome: EBPR sludge; isolation source: Thorneside wastewater treatment plant | place: Australia: Brisbane, Thorneside...
CAGCAATCCTCGCGGGGGGGGGGGGATGCGAAGTGGAATTCATGCGGCCGGAGGCGGTGGTTGAATTTTGCGGTTTATTCCTGACGGCGCTGATTTCATCCGATCTCGGCGCTTGTGGCAAGAGTGATTTTTGGGGGGATTTGGGTTGGGGCCTTGCTCATGCTTCCCTCATAAGGCCAGGCGACACCCAGACGGAAATCCACATGCCGCGCCTAACTCCCGCAGCCTTCGCGCATTATCGCGGCAAATTTTCCGTCATGTCACGGCGAAGCCGCAGAAGGAAAATAAGCGGTTGTCAAAGACGATGATGGGGACACTCTTGGCTCCTCGTTCTTTTTTCCGTTTCCCTCCCGACACCGCATGTCCCATCAACGCCCCTCCAACCAAGGCAACCGCAACCGACCTCCCGCGCGCAAGTCGAGCGGGCCGCCGCGCGGCATTGTGACATCGCGCCCCGCTCCTCCACCACCTCCTCCTCCGCCGCGCCCCGCCGCGCCGAAGGAGGAGGTGGAGCTGAAGCAGAAGGAGGAGGCCATCGAGCTTGAGGGCGTGATCTCCGCCGTGCTCGCCGGCACCATGTTCCGGGTGAAGCTCAAAAACGGCCACGAAGTCCTGGCCCACATCTCCGGCAAAATGCGCAAACGTTTCATCCGGCTCGTCATCGGCGACGAGGTGAAGATCGAAATGTCCCCCTACGACATGGACAAGGCGCGCATCGTTTACCGACTGTGACCGGCATGGCCAGGGACATCGTGTATTTCGATCTTGAGACCCGGCGCACCGCCAATGATGTCGGCGGCTGGGGCAACAAGCACAAGATGGGCATCTCCATCGCCGTCACCTACAGCACACGGCTCGGCCAGTACCGCATCTTCGAGGAGGAGGAAACCGCCGACCTCATCCACCAGCTCGTGCGCGCCGACCTCGTCGTCGGCTTCAACCATGTCAGCTTCGACTACGAGGTGCTCATGGGACACACCATCTTCGACTTCCGCGACCAGGTGCGCGATCTCGACCTGCTCGTGGACCTGGAGAAAAAACTCGGCCACCGCCTCAAGCTCGAGGCCGTGGCCTCCGCCAGCCTCGGCACCGGCAAGACCGCCGACGGGCTCGACGCCCTCAAGTGGTGGCGCGAGGGCAGGCTGGCCGACATCGCCGAATACTGCGCCTACGATGTGAAGGTCACCAAATGCGTCCACGAATACGGGGCCGCCCACGGCTTTGTGAGATACCTCGACCGCAACAACCGCGAGCAAAAAGTAGCCGTGGACTGGAGTCTCGACTGAGACGGGGCGCTCACCACTCCAGCCACACGCAACGGCGGCGGAAGTCAAAAGTCACCCTGTAGTCCTTGAGGAAAAAGCCGCCCACGCGCGGCGGGCCGGGAGAGATGTCCACCTGCGCGCCGCGCCATGTCTCCCCGAAGAGACGCGCCTCCTCCAGGCGCACCGTGCGCAGCCCCGCCTTCTCCGAGGTCACCGTGCCGCCAACTGACACCAGCACGATGCCCTCCACCGGCCGGCCCTGCTTTTCCACCCCCAGCATCTCCGCCACCTCCTGGCTGATCTCCACCCCGTTGAAGCTGCCCGTGTCCACCACCGCCTGCCAGGTCTTGCCGCCGGATGCGGCCGTGATGAAAGGCGCCCCCAGCCGCGTCTCGAAAGTGGCCCTCGCCGTATGAACTCCCCTTTGCGGCTGGTATAGCCCGCCAAAGGCAAACACGGCCTGCTGCTTCGGGTAGTCCAGCGTCACATGGGAGCAATGCCGGGCCAGCAGATCAAAGCCGAGCAGGTTGTGCGGCTCCCCGTCCTCCTGGGGAACACGGTTCTCGTGCATCCGCACCAGGCAGGGCTGCCCCTCCAGCTTCCAGCCGCCGATCTCAAGCTGCCGCATCAGGCCGATGCGCGCCTGCTCCTGGCCGATGACCCCCTGCATGGCCACCACGCCCGCCTTTAACTCCAGGATGCGCACACCCGAACGCAGGGCCGTGGCCGCGTGCAGCATCGTGGACGCCGCACCCGTGTCCAGGATTACAGGCACCTCCATGCCATTGACCCGCGCCGTGAACACAGGCGTGGAGTCCTCCAGCTTGAAGGGAACCACCACAGAGCCCCCGCGGGGAGCGGACCGGGTGCTCCGCGCGGCCTCAAACTCCGCCCGCGTCATCGCCGTTTTCTCCAGCGCCCGGCTCACTCTGGCGGGCACCGGGCCATGACTGTGCGTCACCGCGCAGGCAGTCAGGAGCAGGCAGAGAAAAAGCGGGGTGAGTCGTGTCACGCGAGCGCCTGTATCAAAGCCGTCCCGCTGGCGCAACGGCAAAGCAGCCCGCCCGCGCGCAAGACTCTTGCAGGCGCGGCGCGCCCAGGTAGGCTCCGCGCCATGCGCATTGTCCTCACCGCTGTCCTTCTGCTTTCCAGCCTGCCTTTAGCCGCGGAAAACTGGCCGCAGTGGCGCGGCCCGCGCATGGACGGCACCTCGCATGACCAGGGTTTCCCCGTCGCCGCGGATTCCCAGAGCCTAGCCTGGAAAGTCAGTCTCCCTGGCGCGGGTCACGCCTCGCCCATCATCTGGGGGGACCGCGTCTTCACCGTCACCGCGGTGGCCGAAAGCCAGCAGCGAATGCTTCTCTGCCATGACCGCGCGGATGGCAGGCTGCTCTGGCAGTCCGTGGTGCTCACCTCTCCCATGGAGGGCAAGCACCGCCTCAACAGCCACGCCTCCAGCACGCCCGCCACCGATGGCGAGCGCGTTTACACCGCCTTTCTCGACGGCTCCGAGTCCGTGGTCAGCGCGCACGATTTCTCCGGCAAGCCCGTCTGGCAGGTCCGCCCCGGCGTCTTCGCCAGCAAGCACGGCTTCTGCTCCTCCCCCATCCTCTTTGAGGACAAAGTCATCGTGAACTGCGACCACGACGGCCCGGGCTACATCGTCGCGCTCGCCCGCGCCGACGGGCGCGAACTCTGGCGCATCCAGCGCCCCAACCAGACGCGCAGCTACTGCGTGCCCCTCATCCGCGAGATGGCCGGGCGCACCCAGATGGTTCTCAGCGGCAGCATGTGCGTCACCAGCTACGACCCGCGCACAGGCACCCTGATCTGGATGATGGACGGCCCCACCGAGCAGTTCGTCGCCTCCCTCGTCCATGATGACAAATCCGGCCTCCTGCTCATGACTGGCGGCTTCCCCGAGCATCACATCCTGGCCATCAAGCCGGACGGCACCGGCGATGTGACCCGCAGCCACATCCAATGGCGCACGAACAAAGGCGTCGCCTATGTGCCCTCCCCGATTTGCGAGAGCGGCTGGTTCCTCGTCGTCTCCGACTCCGGCATCGGCCACTGCTTCGACGCCGCCACCGGCGAGATCGTCTGGGAGGAAAGAATGCGCGAGCACCACGCCTCCCTCGTCAGCGCCGAGGGCCGCGTGTATTTCCTCAACGACTTCGGCACCCTGCGCGCCGTCCGCCCCGGCAAAAGCTACGAGCTGCTGGCCGAGAGCGAGGCGGGCGAGAAAGTCATGGCCTCCCCCGCCCTGAGCGAAGGCCAGATCTTCATCCGAGGTGAAAAAAACCTCATCTGCCTCGGCAAACGCCGGCAAAGCGCCGCCGCGCGGTAAGTCTCATCCAACCCTCCAGTGCCTGTGCCGCCAGAAGCGATCCTCAGCTTCCGGAGTGCCATCACTTTACGCGGGGAAAGCGGCGCGCTTCACTGCTTCACCGTCTCCAGCAGCCGGGCGATGACTTTCTCGACCGTGACGCCCTCGGCCTCGGCGCGGTAATTGACGAGGATGCGGTGCCGCAGCACGGGCTGGGCCAGGGCGCGGATGTCATCGAAGGTGACGTGGGCGCGGCCCTGGATGAGCGCGCGGGTTTTGCCGCCAAGCACGAGGTTCTGGCTGGCGCGCGTGCCGGCTCCCCAGCTCACCCATTCGTTGACGAAATCCGGCGCGCCGGGACGCTTCGGGCGCGAAGCGGCGGCGAGGCGCACGGCATAGCGCGCCACATCCTCGGCGACGGGGACTTTTTTCACGAGCTGCTGGAAGGCCTGGAGTTGCGCGCCGGTGAAGAGTCGCTGCACCGGCTCGCCTTTCACGCCGGTGGTGCGCGTGACCACGGCCACCTCCTCGTCCTCACCCAGGTAGTCTATGACGATGTTGAGCATGAAGCGGTCGAGCTGGGCCTCGGGCAACGGGTAGGTGCCCTCCATCTCGATGGGGTTCTGCGTGGCGAGCACGAAGAAGGGCTCGGGCAGGCGCAGGGTGTTCCCGGCCACGGTGACCTGGTGCTCCTGCATGGCCTCAAGCAGCGCGGCCTGGGTTTTGGGCGGCGTGCGGTTGATCTCATCGGCCAGGATCATGCTGGCAAAGACAGGGCCTTTGTTGAAGACGAGCTGGCGGCCCTCGGCGGTGTCCTCCAGGATCTCGGTGCCGGTGATGTCGGAGGGCATGAGATCGGGCGTGAACTGGATGCGGTGGAAGCTGAGGTCAAAAACGTCGGCCACGGTCTTCACCAGCAGCGTCTTGGCCAGGCCGGGCGCGCCGGTGATCAGGCAGTGGCCGCCCGCCAGCAGCGTGACGAGCATCTGGTCCACCACCTCGTGCTGGCCGACGATGACCTTGCCCACCTCCTTGAAGATGCGCTCCCGCGCTCCGCCCAGCAATCCGGCGACCTCGGCTTCGGTGGCTGTTTCAGGAAGGGAGGCGGCGGGTTCGGCGGGGAAGGACATGACGGGTTCTTATCAAACAGCGCCGGGCGTGCCAAGCTATCAACGGAGGCGCGCGGGATTCAGGAGGGCGGAGCGAGTCTGTGGCATCCAAGAAAAAAAGCCCCGGCAGCGGACTGCCGGGGCTTTGTTTTTTGTGAATCACTCCTGCGCGCCGAGGGTGACGCCGCCGGCTTCGGGGTCGAGATCGCCGACGCGGTTGCTTTGGAACCAGCCGTAGCCGCCCTGGCTGGCACCCTTCTGGATCAGGATGCCCTGGAAGACGGGCAGCGCGCGGGCTTTGTCCTCCCAATTCGGCGTGAAAGTGCCTTTGAACGCGCCGGTCGCCGGAGTGAAGCTCAGCGTGAAGCTTCGATTCGTCGGCGGCAGCTTGGCCGCGGTGTTGCCGGTGATGTTGAAGTCGGTGACGAGGACATCGGAGGCGAGCTTGCCACCCGCAAAGTGGAGCTGGCCGTTGCCAGTCGGCGAGGCGGAACCGAGGCCGAGCGTGTCCTGCACGGGGATCGTGGCGTCGTAGTGCGCGCCGACGACGTCCACGGTGATGCCTTGCGGCCAGCCCCCGGTGTAGAGCTGGGTGGCGCGGGCGGCGGCGGTGGTGCCTGCCAGCTCGGTGACTGCGGGCCTGATCCAGACGAGGTCCTCGCCATGCACGTCGCTGTCCTCTTCATGGGTGTCGAAGGCCAGCTCGCCCGCGAAGGTTCCGCCGAGGTCTTTCGGTCCGCCGCCGGGGGTGCGCAGTTGGGCGAAGAGCGGGGCGATGATGTGGTCCTCGTCCTCATGCTCGCCTGGATCGGCGGGCAGGGGGTCGCCATGATCATCGTGATGATGCTCGACCACCAGCTCGGTGCTGGCGGTGAACTTGGTGCCGTCGGCCAGGGTCGCCACGGTGCGCAGCTTGCCATCAGAGGACAGTGTGAGATTGGCGAAGCCGTCACCCCGGGGATAATCACTCTCCGGCAGGGACTGGTCTTTCGAGGGCAGGGAGAGGGTGAAAAGGCCCGGCAGTTCCGCGGGAGCGGGGCTGGTCTTGCTGAACGCGGCGGGCAGCAGGGTGCCCGCGACGTGGATTTCCTCGTCTTCAGGATCACTGGCGATGTCGCCATGATGATGATCATCATGGTCGCCGCCGATGTGGACGTGGAATTCACCGTCATGGAAGTCCATCGTCATGTGGCGTCCGTCGAATTCGAACTCTGGTTCGAGTTCGCCGTCATGATTGAACATCACCGCGCCGCTGGCATAAACCACCGCCACGAAAGAGCGGGTCTCGCCGCCGATGAATACCTTGCCGGAGAATGCGCCGGTGTTGGTGACGACGGTGCCGGTGACCTGGCCGACGCTGTTGATTGTGGTGTCATCCTCCTCATGCTCGGGATGCAGCAGGCCGAGGAAGCTGGCGCGCGTGCCGAGTCCGAAGAAGGGGTTTTCCGCGAACACGGCCCGGATGCGCGGGACATTGGCGGCGGGCATGACAAAGGCGATGGTCGCGCCTTGGATATTGGCTCCCGCAGGCACACCCTCCCAGTGGCTGAAAAGATAGCCAGACTTGGCTTTGGCCGCCAGAGCGACCATCGTGCCCGGAAGCACCTGGGAGCTTTGCAGATGACTGTCACGCGGAGTCAGCGCAGTGGAGGCAGTGCGGGGAAGGGTGGCGAGCATGAGGGTGCCGGCTTCATCACCAGGATCAAGGTGGCCACTTCCGTCACCATGACCGTGGCCATCATCGCCATCATGGGCGTGGTCGTCATCATCGTGGTGAAGCTCAAAACGCCCCACCGCCAGCAGCCAGCGGCGGCTGAAGGTGAAGCTGCGCGTGGCGGCGGTGCTGGCGTTGCCGCTCATGTCGAAGGAGGTCACTTCGAGCGTGTTCGCGCCTTCGGCAGGGATGATGTCAGCATGCCAATAGACTGCGTTCGGACGTGAATCCTCGTCCAGCTCCGCCTCGACCGGCGCGCCGCCGTTGAGCACGACCTCGACGCGCAAGATGCCGTTTTTGTCTCCCGCCGTGCCGCGCGTTTCAACCGGCGCGGTCAGGCTCAGGCTGGCGTTGGCCGCCGGCGCAGCGATGCGCACGGTGGGGTTCATGGAGTCGTTCGCGAGCACGCGCACTTCGGCGCTGGCGAGTCCGAGGCTGACATCGTTGGTGGGATTGCTCAGCGTGACGTTGAAGCGGGTGTTCGGCACATTGCCGGTGCGCGGCAGGAGGGCGATGTCCACCGTCTTACTCGTCTCTCCCTCGGCGAAGTCCACCGTGGTGGCGGGAGCGGTCAGCGCGGTGAAGTCCGTGCCGGCGACACCGGCGGCGAAGGGCGGGTTGGTCGTCTGGGCGGTGCCGTTGCTGGTATTCACAGTCACCGAGGTGGCTGTGACGGCACCGGTGCGGTTCAGCGTGACGGTGGCGAGCGTGGATCCTTGATTGTAGGTGTAAGCCGCCTGACTCAGGGCGATGCAACCGGCGGTTTCCTCCGCCACTTCGAAGTAGAAGGTGACTTCGTCCGACTCCACTTCGCCGTCGTCGTGATGCTCGCCCGAAGCTTTCAACGTCACAGCCCACAGACCGGGCTCGCTGAAGGCCACGAAAGAGTGATCGTGCGTGCCGGCTGGCATTTCGAAATGATCGTCCTCGGTGATGCCGCCGAGCGCGGTGGACATGACGAAGTCGAAGCCGCCAAGGCCGTCAGATTGATACACGGAGAAGTGCCCGGTCCCGCTCGGCGAGCTGACGCTGACCAGGGAGAACGTCAGATTGCTTTCCCATTCAGCGGGCTCCAGCTCCTCGGTGCCGAAGCCCAGGAAGGGCAGCTCGGCATTGGGCGCGGTGGGCAGAATCCACACCGTGCCACCCTCGCTGACACCTGCTCCGCTGGCGATGGCCGCGGTGGCCACCTGCTGCGCCGCCTCGGAGACGACGATGACGGTTTGATCCGCTGGCGGCTCGCTGTCCGCCTCCTGGGCCGCGTCGTTCACCACCGCGTCCTCATGCAGGTGCAGATGCAACTCCAGTTCCCCGCCTTCATAAGCCAGGCCGATGTCCCCATGGCCCGCCGTCCAGCGGAAGGGGCCGACATGGAATAGGAAGGTCACTTCCGCTGACTCCACAACGCCTTCCGTGGAATGCTCGCCTTCGGTTTGGATCGTGACTTCCCAGAGACCCGGCTCGCTGAAGGCGATGAAAAAGTGGTCATGCGCGCCCGGCTGAAGACTGAACTTGTCATCCTCCGTCAGCCCGCCGAGAACGGTGGAGACATGGAAGTCGAAGCCGCCGAGGCCATCGGACTGATAGACCGAGAAATGCCCGCTGCCGCTGGGTGAGTGGACATCTTTGACTTTGAAATGAATGTCGCCGGTCCAATCCGCCGGCTCCAGTTCCTCGGTGGCAACTCCGAGGAAGGGCAAGAGCGGATTTTCCGCCGTGGGCAGGATCCAGAGCGGCGCGCCCTCCGCCACGCCTGTGCCCGCGCTAATGGCTGCCGTGGCAGTCTGCCTGGCGGCGTCGGAGACGATGATGAGCGTTTCGTCCGCATGCGGCTCGGCGTCCTCGGTGAGGGCGACGCCATTCAGAACCGCACCTTCATGAAGATGGAGATGAAGCTCAAGCTCCCCGTCATGCCAGCCGACACCGATGTCACCGTGACCGGCGGTGTAGGCGGCCAGAGCATGCGAGTGTTCTTCATCAGCGGGGAGCGCCTGCGCGGAGAGCAGCAGGCCGATGGCGGCGAGAGTGCGTGGTAATATCATGGCGGGGCGCACATGAATTTAGATGCAAACCTTTTGCAACAACTAAAACGCAAATATTTTGCGTTTTAGTCCCGCCCGCCCGGGGTCAGTCGGGCTTGAAGACGAAACGGAAAAAACGCTTCTCTCCCGGCGCGTCGAGCACGCGCAACCTCCGCAGCATGACGCGCCCGTAGGCGTTGCCCTGCTCCGCGCCGGTCTCGCAGGTCTCCAGCGCGCGGCCCGTCACACGCGCATTGCGAGTGGCCCAGTTCTGCATGTCCGGGCTGGTGCTGGGGCTTTGCTGAAAGGTTTTTTCGTTGAGCGTGTCCTTGTAGGTGTCGCGCAGGAAGTCCATGACTGCGGCGCCGCCTTCAGGTCGACCTTTGGGCAGCAGACCGGCATCGCCTTTCACCGGGTCGCAGCCGTGCCAGAAAAGCTGAAACTCCGCGCCGTTGCTCAGGCCGTCTTTGTCGAAATCCGCGCGCGTGTCGGCCAGCGCGTTCGCCGGCAGGCCGTGCGTGCGCTCGAAGCTGTCGCGCCACTGCGCATAAGTGTGCGCGGCGGTGAGGTTGGCGCCGAAGGCCAGCACGATGGGGCCGCTTTTCACCGGCTCACCGCCTTGCGTTCCGGCCAGCTCCACAGTCACGCGGTAAAGCCCGTCCGCCTCGAAGACAGCCAGTGTCTGCAAATCCGCACCGCTGGCGAGCATGATCTCGTCCGCCGCGTCCACACCATCTGCCGAGCTCATGAGCAAGCCTGTGCCGTCCGCGCTAAGCAGGGCGAATTGGCCCGGCCCCGACACGGAGAGCAGTCGCAGCTCCACCGAGTCACCCGCCAGCGCACCGGCGGGCACCCCAAGCCCGGTGAGTGCGGGTGCCAAACCGACGACGCTCGCGACCTGGCTGCCTGCAGTGGAAAAAGTCAGCGGCATCTGGCGCGCGGCACCCGGGAGCGTGGTCTGCGCTTCTCCCGAAGCGGCGGAGGAGGCTTCGAGAAATCCCTGGGGGGGTGTGTAGGCGACGTTATCAGCCGCGTCCTCCAGCAGCAGATGGAAGTTTTTTTCCGCCGGATCAAACCCCGCGCGCACCGTGGCCTGCCCTTGCAGCCGACTGGAGAAAGGCACGGCAAAACGGAAGACCTTCTGTGTCGAGGTGAGCTGCCCGCCATGCTGCGGGTTCAGCCTGCCCAGCGCCTCAATGGTGAGGAAATAGCTGCCCGGCTTGGTAAAGCCCCAGTTGAAGTGGCTGTGCGCGTTCGGCGGCAGAGTGGGGATGAGATTGTTCGTCTGCGGGCCAAAGTAAAACAGCAGCGTCTGACCGTCACTCTCCCAGAGTCCAAACTGGCCGCCAGCATCGGGTCCTGTGCCGGTCACGCTCACCAGGCGCAGGGAGATGCTGCCCGTGGCGGAGGGGGAGTAGTTGCCATTGAAGAAGGTCTGAAAAATACCGGGGTCCATGATGGCGCGCGCGCCCATGAAGGGCGTGCCGAGGACATTGTTTTGCGGCATGAACCACAGCGGCGCGCCCACGGGACCGAGGCGGGACACCGCGCTGGTGATCAAGATGGGATTGCCATTGTCAAACATCCCCGTGCGCGGCGAGGCGATGATGGTGGTCGTCTCCGGGTCCAGCCGCACGATCTGGGTGCGGTCGTTGAAGTTGTCGTTCTTGTTGTAGGAGACATTCAATTGCCAGCCCGCGTCCGGATTTCCCGGAGTCAGCACATAGTCGGCATGGATCTCGAAATGCCCGTAGAGGATGTCCATCAGCGGCGTGGCCTCTGCTGCTGGCAGGGCCACTCCGAAACCGAGAATGAAACTGGACATCCGCAAGGAGAGCATCCTTGATAAATGCAAATATATTGCAAAGCTCAAGCCTTGTTTTCACGCGCACGCCCTCTCTTTGCTTTGCTGGAGCCGTCATCCCGCACGGCCCGCCTTTTGCTGACCGCGTTTCTCGCGTGTCATGCTTCTTTTGCGCAGGCGCAGACGGAGCCTTTGGACCTGCCGCCGGGCCTCATCGAGCTCGACATGGAAACCGGCGCGCCCCTGGATGCCGCCGCCGCCGTCATGCCGGGCGAGCCTGAGCTGTTGCAGGAAGTCGTGGTGGAGGCGGAGCGGGTCAGCGCGGCCTCGGGGCTCACCGTCGGGCGGGCCATGCGTGTGGCGGGCATCGCGCTGCAGCCGGTCACGGAGATGAGCGGGGAAAAGCTGGCCCGCCGCGCGCAGGGCACGCTGGGGGAGACGCTCGCGTGGGAGCCGGGCGTCACCTCCGCTTATTTCGGCCCCGGCTCCAGCCGGCCCATCATCCGCGGCTTCGACGGCTTCCGGGTGAAAATGCTGCGCGACGATCTCAGCACGATGGACCTCTCCGACACCAGTCCGGACCACGGCATCGGCCTGGAGCCGCTGCTGGCGGAGTCCCTGGAGGTGCATCGCGGCCCGTCCGCGCTGCTGTATGGGAACTCCGCCATCGGCGGCGCGGTGAACACCCGCAGCCGCACCCTGGCGCGGGAGCTGCCGCTTTCCGCGCTCACGGGCGGGCTCGACTCCCGCTTCGAGAGCGTCTCCACCGGCTGGGCGCAGACCGGTTACCTGACGCTGGCCCACGCGCCCTGGGTGCTCCAGCTCACCGGCAGCGCGCGCGAGTCCGACGATGTGCGCATCCCCGGTCGCGCGCGCACGGAGGCGTATGAAAAAGCCGAGCGCCCGCGCGTCTCGAACCCCGGCGCGGGCACCGTGAGCCCCATCCCGAACCCGGACGGCGGCCTGCCCAACACCGCTCACCGCTCCCGCAGCTTTTCCGCCGGCCTTTCCTTCCTCCCGGACGGCCCCTTCTGGGCCGGCGTCTCCTGGTCCTATTTCGACAGCTTTTACGGCCTGCCCTACATCTTCTCCGGCGACGCCACCGACTTCTTTGGCGACTCGTTCATTGACCTGGCGCAGAGCCGCTTCGATCTCGAACTCGGCCTCGATCTCGACTCCGGACCGCTGAAAAAAATCCAGCTCCGCCTGGCTCAGAGCGATTACGAGCACGACGAGCTTTTCGAAGGCCGCGGGCGCGACCGGGGCATGGAGTTCATCGAGACCGCCATGTCGAAAAACACCGTCGAAGGCCGGCTCGACCTCCTGCACGGCGGCTTCGGCGACCGGCTGGACGGCATCCTCGGCGTGCATGGCTTTGACGAGGACTTCGATGCCAGCCGCCTCGTCGTGCCGCCGCCCGCCGAGTTCCGCGTGCCCTCGTATTTCCAGACCGAAAACCTCGGGGCCTATCTCCTGGAAAAGCTGCGCCTCTTTGAAAACTGGCAGCTCCAGCTCGGCGCGCGCTGGGAGCGGCAGCGCATCGTGGACGACTCCCTGGCCGGCATTGTCAAAGCCCGCGCCCTCGCCGAGGACAGCCTCAGCCACTCCCTGGGCCTGACCTGGAGCAAGGAAAACCCGCCCTTCCTGAAAAAGCTCAGCCTCACCGGCATCGCCTCGAAGACCGAGCGCATCCCCACCGCCACGGAGCGCTACGCTTTTTGGAACAACGCCGGCCTCGGCCGCTTCCTCGTCGGTGGTGATCTGGATGGCACGCCGCTCGGACTGGAAAAATCCACCGGCTTCGAGCTTGGCCTCGCCGCCGAGTGGGAGCGCGCCACCCTGCGGCTGAACGGCTTTCACTACGACTACGAGAACTTCATTTTCCTCCAGGAAATCCCCGTCTTCATCCAGCGTGCCGTGGAGTACATCGAGCGGGAGGCCACCCTCCAGGGCTTCGAGGCGGAGCTGGATCTGCGTCTCTGGCAAAGCGGCAGCCGCGCGCTCCAGCTCACGCTCATGGGCGACTACGTCAATGGTCACAACGACACCGATGACGAGCCCCTGCCCCGCATCCCACCGTTACGCATCGGCGGCCGCATCGAATTCACCACCAGCCGCCTCACCCTGGGCCTGGAGGCGCGCCACAGCTTTGCGCAAGACCGGCTCAAACCCGAGCCGCGCGGCGAGCTGCCCACAGAGGGCTACACACTGGTCAATGCGGACGCCTCATGGAGGCTCTCGAAAAGTCGGCATGATGTGCTGCTTACCTTGCAAGTGACGAACATGCTGAACCAAGACGCACGCCAGCACACCTCATTCCGCAAAGACGTGGCTCCCCTGCCCGGCATCGGCCTCGTGGCCGGGGTGCGCTGGACGTTTTGAGCCTGCGCATTCCTCGCCGACACCAAAACGCCCGTTTTTTGGCCCTCCCACGGGCGTGGCGACACCAAACGCTCGCTTTTTGGCCCTCCCACGGGCGTGGCGACACCAAACGCTCGCTTTTTGGCCCTCCCACGGGCGTGGCAACACCAAAACTTCCGTTTTTGGTCCTGCCGCGCGCGGGCGGGGCGTCAGGCTTTCACGACTTCGGGCTCGGCGGCGACGGGCTCCTCCGGCGGCACCTGCACGGGCTCGGCTTTGCTGGTGACTTTGACGAACTTCGGCAGCCAGGTGTCCCAGGCATCGAGGATGTCTTTGGCGCGCTGGCTTTCGGTGAATTCGAGGTGGTCGGTGACGAGCTTGCGGAGCTGGTTGGCATCCTCGGGGTCGGAGACGGGCTCGCCTTTGATCATCTCCGGGTTGTGGAGCTGGTGGAAGGCGCCGTCCTCATCCAGCAGGTAAGCCACGCCGCCGCTCATGCCTGCGCCGAAGTTTTTGCCGAAGCTGCCGAGCACGACGGCCATGCCGCCGGTCATGTATTCGCAACCGTGGTCGCCGATGCCTTCGACGACGGCGGTGGCGCCGGAGTTGCGCACGCAGAAGCGCTCGCCGGCGCATCCGGCGGCGTGCAGGCGGCCGCTGGTGGCGCCGTACATGACGGTGTTGCCGAGGATGCTGTTTTCCCAGGATTTGAAGCTGGGGTGGGCCTTGGGGCTGGGCTTGATGATGATCTCGCCGCCGCAGAGGCCCTTGCCGACGTAGTCGTTGGCCTCGCCGATGAGGGTGAGCTTGATGCCGCCGCAGAGGAAGGTGCCGAAGCTCTGGCCGGCGCTGCCCTCGCAGGTGACGTCCACGCTGCCGGGGGGCAGGCCGTGGTTGCCGTGGTGGAAGGCGATCTCGCCGCTGAGCTTGGTGCCGATGTTGCGGAAGGTGTTTTTGATCTTGTAGCGCACGGGCATGACCTTCGCCTTGTCGCGGATGGCGAACTGGGCGTTCTGGATGATGCGGTCGTCGAGCGGGTGGGCGTCGAGGCCGTCATTCTGGTTCATGAGGCAGATGCGTGGGGCGTCCTGCCCGAGGTCCTTGCCCACGTCCTTGAGCACGCGGCTGAGATCAATCTTGCTGGCTTTTTTGTGGCCGGGCACCTGGCGCTGGCGCAGGAACTCGGGGCGGCCGATGAGGTCGTCCATTTTGGCGACGCCGAGGCTGGCCATGATCCCGCGCACCTCGTGGGCGACGCCGTTGAAGAAGTTGACGACGTGCTCGGGCTTGCCCTTGAATTTGGAGCGGAATTTGGGGTCGGTGGTGGCGACACCGACGGGGCAGTTGTTGAGGTGGCACTGGCGCACATAGACGCAGCCGAGGGCGATGAGGGCGATGGTGCCGAAGTTGAACTCCTCGGCGCCCAGCATGGCGGCGATGGCGATGTCGCGCCCGTTGCGCAGGCCGCCGTCGGTGCGCAGTGTGACGCGCTCGCGCAGGCTGTTGAGCATGAGCACCTGCTGGGTCTCGGCGAGGCCGAGCTCCCAGGGCAGGCCGGCGTATTTGATGGAGGAGAGCGGGCTGGCGCCCGTGCCGCCGTCGTGGCCGGAGATGAGGATGATGTCGGCGTTGGCCTTGGCCACACCGGCGGCGATGGTGCCGACGCCGGATTCGGCGACGAGCTTCACGCAGACGCGGGCGCGGGAGTTGACCTCTTTGAGGTCGTGGATGAGCTGGGCCAGATCCTCGATGGAGTAGATGTCATGGTGCGGCGGCGGGCTGATGAGCATGACGCCGGGGGTGGTGTTGCGCAGGCGGGCGATGAGGTGGTTCACCTTCATGGCTGGGAGCTGGCCGCCCTCGCCGGGCTTGGCGCCCTGGGCCATTTTGATCTCGATCTCCCAGGCGCTGCTGAGGTATTCGGCGGTGACGCCGAAGCGGCCGGAGGCCACCTGCTTGATCTTCGAGTTCGCCCAGTCGCCGTTGTCATAGGGGCGGAAGCGCTTGGGGTCCTCGCCACCCTCGCCGGAGTCGGACTTGCCGCCGATGCGGTTCATGGCGATGGCGAGCGCCTCGTGCGCCTCGGGGGAGATGGCGCCGAGGGACATGGCGGCGGTGGTGAAGCGCACACGGATGTCCTCGATGGGCTCCACTTCCTCGATGGGAATGGGGCCGTCAGGGCTGGGGACGAACTCCAGCAGGTCCTTCAAGGCCACGGGTGTGTTCTCAAGCTGCGAGGAGACGTACTTTTGGTAGTCCTCTGGCGCGCCGGTCTTGACGAAGGTGTGGAAGTTTTTGATGACCGGGCCGGTGATGGCGTGCATCTCGCCTTTCTGGCGCGGACGGTAGAAGCCGGGGTCGCCCAGGTCCACAGGGCCGGGTTTTGCCTCCTCGGCGCCCGCGCCTTCCGGGACGGGCTGGGAGAAACCGAGGGCGTGCCGGGCCAGGGACTCCTCGGCGATGTCGGCGAAGCCGATGCCTCCGATCTGGGAGGGGGTGCCGGTGAAGCAGAAATCAATGACTTCTTTGCCAATGCCGACTGCCTCGAAAATCTGCGCGCCGGTGTAGCTGCTGAGTACGGAGATGCCCATCTTGCTCATGATCTTGAGCACGCCTTTTTCGAGGGCTTTGCGGAAGTTCGTGAGCGCCTTGGTGTACTCGATGCCCTCAAGCTGCGGCTTGCGGGCGGTTTTGTCCGCCTCCAGCGCCTCGTGAATAGTGTCAAAGGCCAGATAGGGGCAGACGGCGGAGGCGCCGAAGCCGAAAAGGGTGGCCATCTGGTGCGTGTCGCGCGCCTCGGCGGTGTCGGCGACGATGCTCAGGCGCATGCGCACCTGCTTGCGGTTCAGGTGCTGATGCACGGCACCGACGGCGAGCAACACCGGCACGGCGACGCGGTCGTGATCCACGGCGCGGTCGCTGAGGATGAGGATGCTCACGTCATCCTGCACGGCGCGGCCTGCCTCGTGGCAAAGGCGGACGATGGCGGCCTTCAGCCCGGCGGGGCCTTCGGAGACAGGCCAGGTCATGTCGAGCGTGCGGCAGCTGTAATCCGGCAGGCTCTTGAGTTTTTCGAGCTCGTTCTCGAAGAGGAAGGGGCTGGTGAGGTGGACGACTTTGGCGTGGTCCGGTGACTCATCGAGCAAGTTCCGCTGCCAGCCGAGCACGACATCCAGGCTCATGACGGCGCGCTCGCGGATGGGGTCAATGGGCGGGTTGGTGACCTGGGCGAAGGTCTGCTTGAAATAGCTGGGCAGGAGGCGCGGACGTGTGGAAAGGATGGAGAGGGCCACGTCATCCCCCATGGAGTAGACGCTTTCCTCGCCCTTCTGGAGCATGGGGATGAGTGAGAAATCCAGCTCCTCCTTGGTCCAGCCAAAGGCGGCCTGCTTCTGGGAGAGGGTGAGGATGTCGAGATCGTCCTTGGGCGGGTTGGGCGCCAGGGCGGTGAGCTGGGTGCGGTTTTTGAGCCACTCGCCGTAGGGCTGGCGGGCGGCGAGTTCGGCCTTGATCTCCTCATTGAAGCGCACACGGCCCTTGCTGGTGTCCACCTCCAGGATCTCGCCGGGGGCCAGGCGGCCTTTGCGGATGACCTTCGAGTCGTCGAGGTGGATGATGCCGACCTCGGAGCCGAGGGCGAAGATGCCGTCCTCGGTGAGCTTCCAGCGGCTGGGGCGCAGGCCGTTGCGATCGAGGCCGGCGGCGACGCGGGTGCCGTCGGTCATGACCAGGGCGGCGGGGCCGTCCCAGGGCTCGCTGAAGCAGGAGTGGAACTCGTAGAAGGCCTTCAGCTCGGGGGAGGTGCCGGGGTCAATGCCATAGGCGCTGGGCACCAGCATGGCGAGGGCATGAGTGGGACTGCGGCCGCTCAGGACAAGGAGTTCCAGCGCCTGGTCCAGGCTGGCGGAGTCTGAGCTGTTTGCGTCCACGAGCTTTTTGAGCAGGTGCTCGTCACCCGCCCAAAGCTCGCTTTCGAAATCGCTGGTGCGGCTGGCGAGCCAGTTGCGGTTGCCGCGCACGGTGTTGATTTCGCCGTTGTGCGCCAGCATGCGGAAGGGATGGCTGAGCGCCCAGGTGGGGAAGGTGTTCGTCGAGAAGCGCTGGTGGAAAAGCGCCAGCGAGGTCTCATACTCGTCCTGCTGGAGGTCGGTGTAGAATTTTTGCAGCGAGGAGGGCAGCAGCAGCGCCTTGTAAACAATGGTCCGGTGCGAGAGGGAGGCGACGTAGAAGTTTGTCAGCTTCTGCTCGCGGGTCTTGATGGCCAGCTCGCGGCGCACGAGGTAGAGCTGGCGCTCGAATTCGTGGTCCCCCATTTCCTCGGGACGCTCCAGGAAGAGCTGCTGGATCAGCGGCATGGTGCGGCGCGCCTTTTCACCCAGCTCGTTGGGATTGACCGGCACGTCCCGCCAGCCGAGCGCCTTGATGCCGCGGTAGCGCAGGATGCTCTCGGTGAGCAGGTGGATGCGCATGACCTCCATCGGCTCGTTCGGGAGGAAGAAAACGCCAACGGCGAGGTCCATCGGATGATCCAGGGCATGGCCGAGTTTTTCCACCTCGGGCAGCAGCACGTCATAGGGAATCTGGGTGAGCACACCTGAGCCGTCCCCGGTCACGCGGTCGGCATCCACCGCGCCGCGGTGCTGGACGCTGCACACGCCGCAGATGGCCATGTCCAAAATGTCGCGGCTGCGTTTGCCATGAATGTTCGCCACAAAGCCGACGCCGCAGGCATCCTTCTCGTTTTCAATGAGATGGAGGCTGCCTTCATTGGGGATGTCCAGGTCGTAATGGGGATGTTTCATGGGGCAAGAAGCCCCTCCGCGGACGACTGCCGTCCGGTCGGAGGGGCGGGTATTTTGGAGCGTTGCACCTGATTGGCAAGCAAGGAGAATGCCAGAAACAGGGGCCGCGCCGGACCGCGCTCAGGGGGCCTTTTCCGGCTGCGGCGCGGCATTCCCGGCTCCGGCGCGGCCGAAGATCCGCGCGATGAGCGCCCCTGACGCCAGCGCGAAGACCGGCATCGTCGGCGGGCACCAGACCAGGGCGGACTGAAACACGAGAAAGACGGCTACCAGCGCTGCAAACATCAGCCCCGCGCCCGTGCTCAAGGCGCGTCCGCGCCGCACGCGCAGCACCAGCCACGCCGCCGCCAGGCCGGACGCGGCCCACACCGCCCACTGCTCCCTCAGCGTCAGCACGCGCAGCCTCGGCAGCGCCAGCGCCCCGGCCAGCGCGCGGGCCAGGAGCCGCGCCTCGCATGAGCCATCGGCGGCCTCGATGCCGATGACGACGATCCTGCCGCCGCTGAGAGCCTGTTTTTCCACCGCCGGCAGGCCTTCCGCCAGGGTGCCCGTCATCAGTCCCAGCGCGCTGACCTCCGGCACGCCCTCCGCTGGCGCGCTCACCCTCATCTCCCCATTAACCGCCAGCGGAACAAAGCGCCCCTGCTCCAGAAACGCGCCAGCGCCCGGCCCCAGCCGCAGCCGGTGCAGAGCGTAGGGTGTGCGGACGCGCCGCGCCAGCGCCTGCGCGGCGAGCGCGGGGACGAGCGCGTCCCCGGCGCGCAGCGCGTAGGGCAAGCGCCACCCGCCGCCCTCGGCGCGGACCGCCAGCACGCCGAGTTCGCTTTGGCCGAGCAGGGCGGGGTCTGGCGCGGTGACCAGCGCCTTGAGGCTGGGAGCCAGCTCCGCGTCCCCGCTCACATTCGAGAGGCGCGGCAGTTGATCCTCCAGCCCGCCGAGAAAGGGCGCGTGCGGCGGCGGCACGTCCTGCCACTGCGCCTCCATGCCCAGCACCACGCTGGGGAAGGCGAGCAGTGCCTCGGCGAGCGCGGGCAGGAAGTCAGGCGCGGGCTGCCCCCAGTTCAGGGGCGCGGCCACCACGAGCACATCCGGCTCAAAAGGTGCCAGCCCCTGGAGGATTGTCCGCCAGTCCAGCGGCGGCGGCGGCCAGGCGGCATATTCCGCGCGGTCCCGCTCGCGCAGGGTCACCAGCGCCACTTCCGGCGCGGCGGCGGGGTCGGGGGTCTCCAGCCGCTCGCGCGCGTTGGCGGTGAGGAAGTCGAGGAACCACTCGTCCACCTGGCGCAGGCGGCCCGCCTGGCGCTCGCGCTCCAAATGCCAGCCGCCGCCGCCGAGGCAGAGCAGCAGGATACTGAGGCGGAGGGCCGTCATGAATGAGGGGGCGGTCCGGGGGGCAGCGGAGGGGGCAGGACCGCGCGCGGCTTATTCGACTCCGGCTTTGAGCACCGCTTCGAGCTGGGATTCTGGCAGGCTCATGGGATGGCCCTCCCAGACGATCTTGCCGGTTTTGTCCACGATCATCGCGTGCGGGATGCCCTTGATCTGGAAGTCCTCGCTGAGCTTGCCGTAGGTGTCATGGGCCACGGTGTATTCGATGGGGATGTTTTTTTCGAAGTTGCGCACCGTCTGCCGGTCCTCCTTCGTCACCCCGATGATCTGCAGGCCCTTGTCCTTGTGCTTTTTGTACAACTCGTTGAGATGCGGGATGCTCGTGCGGCAGGGCGGGCACCAGGTGGCCCAAAACTCCAGCACATAGGCCTTGCCCTTCAAATCCGGGGAGGCGCCGGAAAAGCGCACTTTCAGGTCGGTGATGACCGTGCCGACATTGTCCTTGCCGGCGGTGGCCAGCAGCGTGGTGGAGGCCAGGGCGGTCAGGGCCAGGGCCAGGAGGATTCGCGCTGTTTTCATGGGATGTGGATTGGTTTTGAGTTCGGAGGGGATTCAACCCGGATTCGCGCGCCGTTGTCGAGCACAATTTTCACCGGGCTGCCGGGCGAGCGGCGGAGAGCGGCTTCGCCGCCGCCTTCACACTGAAGTCGTCATAATGGACATCCACCGCGTTGGTGGTGAGGCTGACGAGGGACTTCGTGGCGTGCGCCACGCCCTCGGAGCTGAACTCGCCCGCCTCCTTGCCGTCAATGAGCACAAAAATCGTGTCGCCCTTCGTGCGCGCCGTCAGCGTGTGCCACTTCTGCAGCTCCAGCTTCACCGGCACGCGCTTGGTTTTGGACTCCAGCATCTTCTTTTCCTCATCGGTGAGCTGGTTCGCCTTCTTGCGGTCGTAAAGGCCGTTTTCCAAAGTGAAGCCGCCCGTCTTCGCGTCGCTCATCTGCACCTGCGCGGGGCTCACCGTCACCTGGCAGATGTGGCCCGCGTGCGCGCCTTTGTAATCCTTGTCGTCGAACCAGACATTGAAACTCTTCGCCGCCTCGCTCACGAAGCGGAACTTCACCTCCACCTGCAAATCCTGCTCGCCGGGGAACTTGATGTTGTCCACCGCCGAATGGTCCGATCCCTCCGGGGTGATGCCCACCAGCACGCCATCCTGGATGACGCTGCCGCTCTTGTAATGCCCCCAGCCCTCCTTGAAGGCGCCGCCGGAGAAATCGTCCTCAAAAATCACCCGGCTGTAATAGGCCGCCTCCTTGCCCTGCTTGCGCTCCAGGTCCCAGAGCCGCAGCCAGTCCTGATCCGCCTGGGAGAGGCTGGCGAGCGGGATCTGGAAGGGCTTCAGGTTCACATTCACCTTGAGCATGCCGTCGTCCGTCAGATCGAGCAGCTCGGCCTTGATGGTCACGCCATCGAGGTTGGTCAGATCACGATACTCGCGCGCGCTCAGACTTGAGACACCGAGGGCGAGCAGAAAAAAAAGGGCGGGCTTCATCATGGCAACGTCATGAACGAGGCATCCCAGCCTTTGTTAGCGGCAAGATCACCCCGGCCTCAGCACGCTCTTCACCACCTCGCCCTTGTGCATCTTCTCACAGGCTTCGTGCCATTCGGTGATGGGCCAGACGCCGCCGATGATGGGTTTCACATCAAACTGGCCGCCACTCGCGAGGACGGGCAGCGCTTTTGCAAAGACCGCAAAAGAGGCAGGAGAATGACAAACAACGCGTTATGGGCCTGTCATGATGAACCGCCGCGCTCTTCTTGCTTCCCTCGCTGCCGCCACCGTTTGCCGTGGAGCGGACGAGCGGCGTTTTTTCACGGTCGCGCAGCGGAAGGGGCGCTGGTGGTTCATCACACCGGAGGGGAGGCCGTTTTTCTCTATCGGGCTGAATCACATCGATCCCGCGCCGCTGCGCTACGCGTCGAATGGCGACCTGTGGGAGCGCAAATATGGGAACTCGATGGAAAAGTGGCTCAAGGAGGCCGTGGCACCGGATTTGAAGGCCTGGGGCTTCAATTCGGTCGGGTGGACGCAGGAGGTGGTGACGCGGGGAAGCACGAATCATCGTCATTCGCGTGCGTTCACGTTTGAGGAGTATCAGTGGCTCGGGCTGCCGTATTGCCATCAGCTGCCGTTCGCGGATTTTCATCAGTGGGAGGCGGAGACACGGCATCCGGACTTCGACGCGCCGGAATTCGCCGAGTGGTGTGACTATGTGGCCCGCGAGCACTGCGCCCGACTGAAGGATGATCCGAAGCTCATTGGCTATTTTTACATTGATTGCCCCACCTGGGTTCACACACGGCCCGAGAGCGCATGGAAAGGCCCGCTTTACGATCCGGAGAAGCTCAAGACAGAGGCGGGTCGCAAGGAACTGCACGAACTGGCCACGAAGTGGTATCGCATCACGCACGACGCCATCCGCCGCTACGACAAGCACCACCTCATCCTCGGCGACCGTTACGAGGCGAGAGAACCCATCGCCGACGAGGTCATCGCCGCCGCGCTGCCGTATGTCGATGTGCTCAGCTTCCAGCACTTCGCGCCGCCGGATCAAGTCGCCGCGAATCTCACGCACTGGCATCAAAAAACCGGCAAGCCCGTCCTCGTCGCCGACACCTCCGCACAAATCCGCGAAAAGGATGGCCGAGCCCGCCATGACGGCCCCGGCTACGCCAAGCTCCTCGCCGCCCTGCGCGAGGTGCCCTCGTGCGTCGGCCTCCACCTCTGCGGTGCCTACCTGCGCAACGAAACCCGCAAACGCGCCTTGCGGGATGCTTCCGAAAAACCGGATGAAGCTGCGCTGGAGGCGATCACGCGGGCGAATCGAGAGACGGCGGCGTGGATGGAGCGGGTGAGGTGACGATTACGGAAATGCCGCGAGAAACTCCTCGGGCGTCATCACCGGCATCGCCACTCCGACAAAATCAATCGTGTTGCGTGTGATGAACACATCAGCCCTGCCGCTCAAGGCGCAGGCCATTTGCAAGGCGTCTTCAAAATCGTGAATGCCGTGGCTCCGCCAATCTGTGGCGTCAGGTTGACCGACGGTGGGAACTTCCAGCATCAGCAGCAGCTCATCCATCATGGCCGACGTGGCTTCGGAGGCATTTTGCTTCGCGTGGTAGTAAGCGATGATCGGCAGCGTGTGCCATGCCACAAGACCTTGATGGACACCTGAGTCACACAGGTTCAGAAGGCGTTCACTCCCATCCTTGCCGGGACGCGCTTGTCCGCTTGTCTCCAGGACGAGGCAGTCCAGCAGGACATTGGCATCAAGCATCACGCGCATGACAGCTCAGCGCAGGTGTTTCTCGTTGATGTGTGCCAGCCAGGTGTCTCCGGCATCCTCGATCTTCTTCGCTGTTCCGCTCCACTTCTGAACAAAGCCCGCAGGCTTCTTCTTGGCTGGAGAATTAGCCTTCGCAGGCACAGAAGCGGCCACCTCGAAGGAAATGGAGTCTCCCTCGACATGAAATTTCACCCAATGATCACCACTGGGCAGTCCCAGTGTGCCGAGAGGGGTGGATTGGGTCAGTGTCTTCATGGTGATGAGATTAACTTCGGTTCAGGAAGGCGTCAAACAGGGTGATCACACCGGCCGCAGCACGCTCTTCACGACTTCGCCTTTGTGCATCTTCTCGAAGGCTTCGTGCCATTCGGTGACGGGCCAGACGCCGCCGATGATGGGTTTCACGTCGAACTGGCCGCTGCTCATGAGGGCGATGACGCGCTCCCAGATGGGCCAGTTGTGGCTGAAGCTGCCTTGCAGCGTGATGTTCTTCTGCACGAGCGGGTCGATGTTGAAGCCGAGCGGTTGCGGCCCCCAGCCGACTTTGGAAATCCAGCCGGCGGGGCGCACGAGCTCGAGCGCGATTTTGAGCGTGATGCTGGCACCGGCGGCATCGATGACGCCGTCGCAGCCGAGGCCGTCGCGTTCCATGGCCCAGGGTTTGGCGTCGCCGATGATGACTTCGCAGCCGTAGTGCTTGCGGGCGAGTTCAAGGCGATGCGCGTCCTGCTGGAGGCCGACGATGGCGACTTGTGCGCCGCATTGTTTCGCCATCGCGGCGCAAAGGATGCCGATGGTGCCGGGGCCGAGCACGATGACGCGGTCGCCGGGCTCGATGCGGGCGTTTTTGACGACGGCGTTGTAAGCGACGCAGCAGGGCTCGGTGAGGCAGGCCTGCTCGAAGGGCAGATGATCCGGCACATGGTGCAGGATGCGGCTGGGCACGCGCACATACTTCGTCATCGCGCCGTTCACGCCGTAGCCGAAGCCTTTGCGGGTGTTGTCGAGGTTGTAGAGGCCGCGACGCGTCATCGGGTTGTCCTTGGAGATGATGGCGGCGGTCTCGGAGACGACGCGGTCGCCTTCCTTCCAGCCTTCCACGTCCTTGCCGACCTCGATGATGTGTCCGCCGAACTCATGGCCGAGCACGACAGGGTAATTCACCGGCCAGGAGTGATCGGAGGTCCACTGATGCAGATCGGAGCCGCAAACGCCCACATTGGCGACTTCGAGGAGCACGTCCTCGGCGCTGATGGCCGGCTTTTCGATCTCACGGATTTCGACGGAGCCTTTTTCAGGCGCGTAATTGACGACGGCGGCGGATTTCATGGGTGGAAAGTTGGAGGATACGCGGTTTCGGGCGCGCTCCACGACAAAGAGTGGGTGATTTGCGACAGGCGGGGCGCTGGAAGATGTCAGACCAGAGCGGGGTGGTTCGTTAAGGCGGTGACATCCGCATGAACATCGCCACCAAACGCCATCTCGACCGCCGCGCTTTTCTGCGCGGGACTGGGGCCGTGCTCTCGCTGCCTATGCTGGAGGCGATGCTGCCCGCCTTTGCCACGCGCGCGCAGGCCGCCGCAGGAACTCCGCCGCCGCGCTTCCTGGCCATGTGCGCCACGCTGGGCTTCCACACGCCGTATCTTTTCCCCAAGGAGACTGGCGCGGATTACACTTTGACGCCCTACCTGGAGCCGCTGCGGGATTTGCGCTCCGATTTCAGCGTCATTTCCGGCCTCAATCACGAGCAGCAAAACGGGGCCAACGGCCATACTTCGGAGATGACCTGGCTCACGGCGGCAAAGCACCCGGGCCTTGCCGGATTCAAAAACACCATCTCCATTGACCAGCTCATCGCCGAGCGCATCGGCACTCAGACGCGCTTCCCCAGCCTGATCCTGGGCACCGGCAGCGAGTCTTTGTCCTGGTCGGCAAGCGGCGTGCCGCTGCCTGCGGAAAGCTCCCCCTCGCGCGCCTTCCAGCAGCTTTTTGTGGACGGCACGCCTGCCGAGGTGGCCGCCCAGGTGCGCGCGCTGAAACGCGGGCGCAGCATCCTGGACACGGTCATGGGCCAGGCGAAAAAACTGCGCGGCGAGCTGGGCCACCGCGACCAGGAGAAGCTCGACGAATACTTCAGCGCCGTGCGTGATCTGGAGGGCCGGCTCGTGCAGAACGAGGAGTGGGCGCAGCGTCCGAAACCGAAGGTGGACGCCAAACCTCCGACCGACATCCAGAGCCGCACGGACGCCATCGGCAAGATGAGGCTCATGCAGGACCTCGTGGTGCTGGCGCTGCAGACCGACTCCACGCGCACCGTGACGATGCGCCTGAGCGGCATGAACGCGGTGCCGGAAATTCCGGGGGTGAAAAACGACTGGCACAACCTCTCCCACCACGGCCAGGACCCCGCGAAGATCGAGGAGCTGAAGGTCATCGAGCTGGCCGAATTCACCGCCTTCGCGGACTTCCTCGCCAAGCTCAAGCAGACCCGGGAAGGCGGACGCCCGCTGCTGGACAGCACCGCCGTGCTTTTCGGCTCGAACCTTGGCAACGCCAGCTCCCACAGCACGGCCAATCTGCCGCTCGTGCTCGCCGGCGGCGGCTTCAAGCACGGACGCCACCTTGCCATCGAGAAGGACAAGCATGTGTTCTCCAACCTCTTCGTTTCCCTGGCCCAGCGCATGGGCGTGGAGACGGACCGGTTCGGCCACAGCACCGGCGTGCTGGAAATCAATCAGGCGTGAGATCATGAAGCAGCTTCTTTGGTTAGCCGGCGCCGGGTTCCTGGGCGCAGCTCAAGCCGCCACGCCCGCCGCTCGGCCCTTTCTGGACCGGCACTGCATGGACTGCCATGACGCGGAGATGAAAAAGGGCGGGCTGGATTTGTCCGCGCTGTCCACCGATGGCGCGGACGCCGCCGCCTTGAAGAAATGGGTGCGCGTCTTTGACCGCGTGGCCGCCGGGGAGATGCCGCCGCCGAAAAAGGCGCGCCCCGCGGCGGAGGAGACAGGCGCATTCATGGCGGCGCTCGGCTCCGACCTGACCGCGAAATCCGAGGCGCGGAAAGGCACCGTGCTGCGCCGGCTGAACCGGCAGGAGTATCAAAACACGCTCAACGACCTGCTCGGCGTGCGCGTCAGCGTGGTGGACATGCTGCCGGAGGACGGGCGCGCTCACGGGTTCGACACCGTGGGGGAGGCGCTCTCCATCTCCGGCATCCAGATGCAGCGCTACATGGAGGCCGCCGAGACGGCGCTGAACGCGGCCTTGATGGCCGGGGAGAAGCCGGAACTCAGAAAGACCGCCGCCACGCTCGACACCGGGCGCAACAAGGACAACATCGGCAAGCACTGGCTGAAAAAAGCCGATGGCGCTGTGGTGGTCTTCAATGAGGGCGGCTTTCCCAGCACGGTGATCCCCGACCTGCGCGCCCATGCCACAGGCACTTACAAGGTGCGTGTCACGGGTTACGGGCACCAGGTGGAGGAGCCGGTCGTTTTTGCCCTGCGCACTGGCAGTTTCAATTTCCGCAACACCGACACGCGCACGCACAGCTTCCACGAGCTGCCCGCGGACAAGCCCGGCACGGTGGATGTGACGCTGCACCTGCCTCAGGGCCACGGCATCCAGGTCAGTCCGCAGGGCCTTTATGGGCCGGACGGGCACTCGGCGGTGAAAGACGGGCCGGACAAGTATCCCGGCAGCGGCCTGGCCCTGCTCTCGGTGGAGATCGAGGGTCCGCTCATTGAGGAATGGCCGCCGCGTGGACAAAAGCTGCTGCTCGGAGATGCGAAGCTCCGCGAGGTAATGCCTGAGAAACCCTGGATGCGCGGCAAGGCGGGTTACAAACCCGTCTTCACCGCCGACTCCGCCGATCCCGCCGCCGAGGCGCGCCGGCTGCTGCCCGCCTTCGCCAGCGCCGCGTTCCGCCGCCCTGCCGATGCGGCCGCGGTGGAGCCTTACGTCCGGCTTTTCGATGCCGAGTTCGCGGAGGGGAAGGACTTCCTCGCCGCCATGCGCACGGCAGCCACAGCCATCTTGTGCGCGCCGGATTTTCTTTTTCTCAAGGAACCCTCCGGCGCGCTGGACAGGCTGCAACTGGCCTCGCGCCTGAGTTACTTCCTCACCCGCGGCGCGCCGGACGCGGAACTGCTGGCGGCGGACCTCGCCCAGCCCGCCGTGCTGCGCGCGCAGACGGAGCGGCTGCTGCAAAGCCCCGCGCTGGAGCGCTTCGTCACCGATTTCACCGACGGCTGGCTGAACCTGCGCGAGATCGAGTTCACCACGCCCGACAAGCAGCTCTACCCCGAATACGACGAGCTGCTGCTCGACTCCATGCTGCGCGAGACGCGCGCCTTCATCACCGAGCTGATCCGCGGCAACCTCAGCGCCGCCAATGTCATCCACAGTGATTTTGCCATGCTCAACGCGCGGCTTGCCAGGCACTACGGCATCCCTGGCGTCAGCGGCCAGCACATCCGCAAGGTGCCGCTGCCGCCGGAGAGCCGGCGCGGCGGCGTGCTCACCCAGGCCAGCATTTTAAAGGTCAGCGCCAACGGCACCAACACCTCCCCCGTGGTGCGCGGCGTCTTCGTCATGGACCGCATCCTGGGCATCGAGCCTCCGCCGCCTCCTCCCGGTATTCCGGGTGTGGAGCCGGACATCCGCGGCGCCACCACGCTGCGCGAGCTGCTCGACAAGCACCGCGACAGCGAGACCTGCAACGGCTGCCACCGTGTCATAGACCCGCCCGGCTTCGCCCTGGAGAGCTATGATGTCATCGGCGGCTGGCGCGAGCGCTTCCGCAGCATAGACCAGGGGGAAAAAGTGGACCTCAAGGTCACAGGCCGCAAAGTGCGCTACCGCCTCGGCCCGCCTGTGGACGCGGCGGGCGAGCTGCCCACGGGGGCGAAATTCGCGGACATGGGCGGGTTTCAAAAACTCCTGCTCGCCGGGCAGGACCGCGTGGCGCGCTGCCTGCTGGAAAAGCTCCTCACCTTCGCCACCGGACGCGAGATGGGCTTCTCCGACCGCGCCGAGCTCGACCAGCTCACCGCCGCCTCCCAAGCCAAAGGCCACGGTGTGCGAGAAATGATCCACGCCGCCGTGCAAAGCGGCATTTTCCGCCGCAAGTGACTGCGGTGTGAAAGGGCGGACTCATCCCGCCAGCGCCGCCCAGGGGCCGCGCTCCAGCACGATGGGCGGCACAAAATCCCGCCAGCGCCTGTCGCCGCCGAGGATCATCTGGCGGACGTTGGAGCTGGTTTGGAAGAGGCATTCCTCCAGCCCCTCGCGGATTTCGTGGACGGCTCCCGTGTCCAGCAGGTAGCGCAGCAGATGGTCCTGGCCGCGGGTGACGCGCGCCTGGCTGGCGGTGCGGATTTTTCCCGTGAGAGGATCGCCCGCCGGATAAACGTAGAGCCGTACCTGGTTGCGAAAGAGCCGCCCGAAGGCCTCCATCAGCCCTCCTTCGAGGTCGGCATACCAGCGCTCGTTGAACAGCTCCTCGAAAAGCGGCAGTCCGAGGATGATGCCGATGGGTTCGCGCGTGTGGCGCGCCAGGTAGCCGCTGAGGCGGTGAAACTCGGCATACTTGGAGACGAGCACGTTTTTGCCCAGCGCCTGGAGGATGTCGGCGCGCGCGAGGAAGTTCCCGTACTCCACCGCGCAGTCGTCCATGCAGAGCAGGTTGTGCATGGTGATCTCGAGGATCTCGACATGGCCGAGCGCCTTTTCGCCGAAGTCCTGGTCAAAGGCCGCCGCGCCGCGCTCGATCATGTCCAGATTCACTCGGGTGATGGGGTCGAAACTGCCGCGGTTGAGCACGACGGGTTTGTTGTAGAGCACATCCGAGGCCTGAAGAATCTCCCCGCTGGCGCCGAAGAGGGCGGCGTCCGCCAGGTCGCTGCGCACGAGTTCCAGCGCCACGATGCGGTCCTCGAATCCGGGCTTGGCGAAGGCGGGACCGATGAAGTCCACCATGTCTATCTCCAGGCGCTTGCGGCGCAGGTCGTCGAGCAGGCTTTTGAGGAAGACGGTCAGCTCGTCACGGTAGTGGTGCGCGGCGTAGAGCAGGTTGACGCCGAGGATGCCCATCACCTCGGACTGGCGGTGGTTGGTGTCATCGAGCAGGCGGACATGAAGCTGGATGTCGTTGGGCGGGCCTCCCGGCTCGGTCTGAAAGCGCAGGCCGAGCCAGCCGTGGCATTCCTCGTTGGTGTCGCGCCAGCCGCGCGCGCGCACCGTGTTGGCAAGGGCGAAAAAGGCGGCGTCCGCGCCGCGCTTGGCATGGAGCCGCTGCTGCACGATCTGGAACTCGTGGTCCAGCATCGCCGCCATGCGCTGACGCGAGACATAGCGGGCGCTCTTGCCGTAGATCTCGTCGCTGAAGGTCATGTCATAGGCGGACATCGTCTTGGCCACCGTGCCGGAGGCCCCGCCGGCACGGAAAAACCAGTTCGCCGTCTCCTGCCCCGCGCCGATCTCGGCGAAGGTGCCGTAGATGCCGCGGTCGAGGTTCAGCTTGAGGGCTTTTTCCAGCGTGCCGGGGCGGTTGGGGGAGTCGTTCATCGCGGCGAACCTAGCACAAAACAGCCGCGGCCAAACCCGGACTTGGTGTCACATGAGCCGGCAAATGCCGCGCAATCTTTGTCGTTGACGAAAACCTCCCCGCCGGGCTTAATAGCGCCGCGCGGCCTCAACCGCGCGACAACTTTGGTGAGATGGCTGAGTGGTCGAAAGCACACCTTTGCTAAAGGTGCGTAGCCTTATCCGCTACCGAGGGTTCGAATCCCTCTCTCACCGCCACTTCCCTCCGCACGGACGGCGGGTGTGACGGGCGGGGTTTGCAGTCCCGGCATTTTTTGGGTGAAGCTGCGCGCCGCCTGGGGTAAAACACCCGCCGTGTCCGCGCGCATCCTCCCATCCCGCCCGCTTCTTTCCGCCCTGGCCGCGCTGTGCGCCGCCTGCCCGGCAGGCGCGCAAATACCGGACGCGCAGGACGGGCACACCGGCAGCCTGGGCATGAAATTTGTGCGCGTGCCCGGCACCACCGTGCATTTCGCCATCCACGAGACCACCGTGGCGCAGTGGCAGGCGTTCGTGAGGGAGGGCGGCCACGCCTGGGACTACAACCCGCACTTTGAGCAAGGCCCCGACCATCCGGCTGTGGGCGTCACGCTCCAGGACGCGCGCGCCTTTTGCGGCTGGCTCACGGAGAAAGAGCAAAAGGAGGGCCGGCTGAAAAGCGAGCAGGGCTACCGCCTGCCCACCCGCGCCGAGTGGGACGCCGCCGCCGGGCTGCTGCGCACGCGCAAGCCCGACCTTACGCTCGATGACAAGCTCGCCGACGACCGCGCCTTCCCCTGGGGCCAGGAGTGGCCGCCGCCCAAAGGCGCGGGCAATCTCGCGGAAGGCGAGATACCCGGTTACGAGGACGGCTTCCCCTTCACCGCGCCAGTCGGCCAGTTCAAACCCACGGCCGACGGGTTGCACGATCTGGCGGGCAATGTCTGGGAGTGGTGCTGGGATCCCGAGATCCGCGCCGAGCAGCATGGCGTGCTGCGCGGCGGCTCGTGGGCCTACTTTTACCCCGAAAGCCTGCGCTCCGCCTATCTCTACACCGTGCCCGCCACCCTGCGCATGCCCACCATCGGCTTCCGCTGCGTGTATGAGGACAAGGCGCGCACCGCCACCCTGCTCGCCGCCATGAAGGCCGACGCGGACAAGCTCCGCGCCGACCGCCGCCAGGCCCTCACCGGCGCCGAGGTCAGCCAGGACGAGGTGGCCGCCATGCGCAAGCGCTTCGCCACCGGCGGCGAAGCAGCCAACCTGCCGGACCCCGCCAGCCTCAAGCCCGCCGCCCCAGGCGCGCGCCATCTCAACAGCCTCGGCATGGACCTCGTCCCGCTCGGCAGCTCCGCGCTCATCGCCGCCAGCGAGACCCGCGCGCAGGACTACGAGGCCTTTCTCAAAGCCAGCGGCCGCGCCTGGACCAAAAAACCCACCTTCCTCATCAGCAGCGCGCATCCCGCCGTCAGCGTGAGCTGGGACGAGGCCGCCGCCTTCTGCGCCTGGCTCACCGAAAAAGAGCGCGCCGCCGGACTCATCGGCCCCGGCGCCTCCTACCGCCTGCCGGACGACCTGGAGTGGAGCCGCGCCACCGGACTCGAGGGCGAGACCGGGGCCGATCCCGCCGAGCGAGGCAAGTCCCCCTCCGCACACTACCCCTGGTCCGCCACCGGCGAGTTCCCCCCGCCGCCCTTCAGCGCGAACCTCGACGCCGGCCGCATCCCCGGCTACAGCGACCGCCATTCCTACACCGCCCCCGTCACCAACGACCCCGCCAACTCCCTCGGCATTCACGCACTCGGCGGCAACGCCGCCGAATGGTGCCTCGACGCCTGGCCGGGCGCGGAAAACGAGCGCGTCATCCGCGGCGGCTCCTGGCTCTCCTTCGACAAGGACCAGCTCCGGACCGGCCACCGCCAGCACGCCGCCAGGGACAGCGCCACCGCCGGCACCGGTTTCCGCGTCCTGCTCGACTTCAACCGCCCCTGACCTCCCACGGCCATGCCCGACCCCAGCCCAGACGATCTGGTTCTGAACCCCCGCCCCTGGCTCACCTGGATGCTCTCCGCCCTCGGCGTGCTCGGCCTCGCCGCCTGGTTCGCGGGGCCGCCGCTGGCGGAATGGGGGCGCGAAAAGCTGGCGGAGCACTTCATCTCCCAGGCCGAGACGCACCTGGAGAACCTCGAGTTCGCCGCCTGCGCCACCGCCATCCGCTCCGCCCGCCGCTGGTCCATGCAAAACGGCCGCGTCCTGCGTGTCAGCATCGAATTCCTCGACAAAGCCGGCGGCGAGGACACCGCCAAGCTCCACATGCTGCGCGAGCTCGTCGAATCCGGCCAGGCCACCCTGGCCGAGCGCGCCCGCATTGGCAGGCTCCTGCTGGCGCGCGGCGAGATTCAGGGCGCGCGCGAGGAGCTGGCGCGCTTCACCGACGAGGAAAAAAGCGCCGGCCCCGTGCTCGAGCTGCGCGCCGGCATCCGCCGCGCCGAGGGCTTCCCCGACGAGGCCGACCGCCTCCTGCACCAGGCGCTCACCCTCACCCAGGCGGACGATCCCGACGCGCGTCTCAGGCTCGCCCTCATGGACCTGCGCGCGCCTTACCCGGAGACCCGGAGCAGCGCGCGAGAGAGACTCTTTGACATCGCCGCTGGCGGGGACACGCGCGCCCTCCAGGCCATTGAACGCCTCGCCGCCGACAGCGAGATCTCCGGTGCCGAAGCCCTGCGGCTGCTCGACCTGGTTGATAAGCACCCTCTCAAGACCGAGCAGCGGCGGCTAGACACCGTCGCCGCCCTCCTGCGCGTCCGGCCCCAGGAGCGGGAGCGCATCATGGAGCGCGAGACCCGCGGCGCGGCGGACATGGACGAGGAGCAGCTCGCCCAGCTCGCGAACTGGCTCGTGGCCCGTGGCGAGGCCGCGCGCTCGCTCGAACTCGTGCCCCTGGAGCGCGCGCGCAAATCCACCAGGCTCTTCCACAGCCACATCGCCGCGCTCGCCAAACTGGAGCGCTGGGACGAGCTGGAGGCCGAGCTCAAGCGCACCTCCGGCGTCATCCCCATGTCGCGCCCCGGCATCCATCTCTGGCTGGCGCGCGCCGCAAACCGCCACCGCGACGGCATCCCGCAGGTGCGGCAGGCGCTCCAGGCCGCCCTCATGGCCGCCGGGGAGGGATCGGACGCGGCATCCTCCCATCTCGCGCTGGCCGTGGCCGAAGAGACCGCGCAGTGGGACCTGGCCATCCAGGCCTGCGAAGGCATCGCCAAACACCACCCGCGCACCCGCGCCGCCATGATCGAGAAGGTGCTCGACATCTCCCTGCGCGACAAAGACACACCCGGCGTCGTCAGCGCCGCCGCCCGGCTCGCCGAGTTGCAGCCGCAAAACGACCAGGCCGTCTTCCGAGCGCGCTGGTTCAGCCTCGTCGCCGGCGAGGGCATCGAGACCGCCATTGAGGCGCTGCAGGCCGAGAGCGCCCGCTACCTGCGGCCCGGCCCGCGCCACCTGCTGCTGGCCCTGGCCGCGTGGCGCATGGGGGACCTGGAGCAGACGCGCGCGCACCTGGAGCACGTCACCGACCCTGGCGAGTTGAGCGTCGGGCAGCGCGCCGTGCATGCCGGGCTGCTTTCCGCCTGCGGCAGCGTCGGCCCCGCCTTCCAGCTCGCCGAGCGCGTGCCCCCCATCCTGCTCCTGCCCGAGGAGCTGCGCTTCCTGCGGCGCGCGCTTTGAGCGGGGAATCCGCTGGCGGCGCAGTTTTTTCTTGGGATTGGCACGGCGGGCCGCTATGACACGCGCATGAATTTTTCAGAATTCGCCGCCGCCTTCTCGGGATACGTCTGGGGCACGCCCCTCATCGTGCTGCTTTTCGGCACGCATCTCTTCCTCACCTTCCGCACGGGGCTCATCCAGCGCTACATCCCGCGCGCCATCAAGATTTCCTTCACGCGGAGCAAGGAGGGTGAGGGGGATGTGTCCCAGTTTGGCGCGCTGATGACCGCGCTGGCGGCCACCATCGGCGCGGGCAACATCATTGGCGTGGCGGGAGCGGTGGCCGCGGGCGGTCCGGGCGCGGTGTTCTGGATGTGGCTGACCGGTGTCTTCGGCATCGCCACCAAATACTCCGAGGCGGTGCTGGCGGTGAAATACCGCGTGCAAATGCCGGACGGCAGCTTCGCCGGCGGGCCGATGTATGCGCTGGAGCGCGGCCTGGGGCAGAAGTGGCTGGGAGTTGTCTTCGCCGTCTTCACCTGCATCGCCGCCTTCGGCATTGGCAACATGTTCCAGGCCAACGCGGTGGTGGAGACGCTCAAGGAGTGGGTCAAGCCCGGCGCCGAGGCGGACGCGGTGCTGCGCTGGGTGGCGGGTCTGGTGATGGCGGCCATCACCGGCGCGGTCGTCCTGGGCGGGGTGAGGAGCATCGCGCGGGTTTGCGGGGTGCTCGTGCCTGTGATGGCGCTGGGTTACATCCTGGGCTGCGTGCTCATTCTGATCAAAAACGCGGCGCTGCTGCCGGGGGCGCTGGGGGAGATCTGGGATGGCGCCTTTGCCGGGCAGGCGGCGGTGGGCGGCTTTTTGGGCGCCACGATCCGCCAGGCCGTGCAGGCCGGCATCGCGCGCGGCCTGTTTTCCAACGAGTCCGGCCTCGGCAGCGCCCCCATCGTGGCCGCCGCCGCGCAGACGCGGAATCCGGTGCGCCAGGCGCTGGTCTCCTCCTCCGCCACCTTCTGGGACACCGTGGTGGTGTGCGCCTTGACCGGGCTGGTCATCGTCAGCAGCGGGCATTGGAAGGAGGGGCTGCCCAAAGCGGCGCTGACCAACGCCGCCTTTGAGGAGCTGCACACCATCGGCCCCATTTTCCTGCTCTTCGGCCTCATGACCTTCGTCTTTTCCTCCATCCTCGGCTGGTGCTACTACGGGGAAAAAGCGGCCGAATACCTCGTCGGGCCGCGCGCGGTGAAGCCCTACCGCATCCTGTGGGTGATCATGGTCCTGGTCGGCGCCGTCCAGCCGGCCGCGGCGGTGATGGACTTCTCCGACGCCGCCAACGGCCTCATGGCCGTGCCCAACCTCATCTGCCTCATCCTTCTGAGCCGTGTCATCGCCGCGGAAACCCGCGCCCACCGCCACGAGCTCACCGGCACCGACTGAGCCGTGACCATGCGGCAGATTCTGTCTCCGGTCGTTTTTTCCCGATCAAGCCGGCAAAACCCAGCCCCCCGCCATGCACACAGAACGCGCGCTCATCCTCGCCAGTCTTTGTCTGGCATTCGCCTCGCTGGACCTTGCCGCCGCAGCGCCAGTACTCCGCGCGGGCGCCGCCACGAGCAACATCACGCCGACCATCGCCGCTGTGCCTGTGGGTCGCACGAGCCGACCGCCAGCGACGCATGTGCATGACGATTTGCACGCCCGTTGTCTCGTGCTCGACGATGGGGAGGCGAAGCTGGCACTGGTCGTGTGCGATCTGCGGCACATTTCGGCCGAGGTCGCGGCTGCGGCCAAGGTGATCATCGAAAAGACGACCGGCATCCCGCCGCAGTGCGTGGTCATCTCGGCCACGCATTCGCACACCACGGGTGGCGCGAGGCTGGAGGAGCGCGAGGGCGAGCCGTATTTTGAATACAGCGCGTTTTTGACCCGGCGGATCGCTGATGGCGTGCTGCGGGCTCACAATCAACTGGAGCCCGCGCAGATTGCCTGGGGTGTCGCCGAGGAGCCGACGCAGGTCTTCAATCGCCGCTGGTTCGTGATGCCGGAGCGCGGCCCGATCTACGGTGCGCATGACAACGTCGAAAAGGTGGACACGAATCCCGGATACAAAGGCCTGCTGAAGGCCGCCGGTCCCGTGGACCCGCAAATCACCTTCCTTTCGGTGCGCTCAACTTCGGGCAAACCGATCTCGCTCATGGCCTCCTACGGGCTGCACTACGTCGGCGGTGTGACGCCGAACACGATCTCGGCAGACTACTTCGCGATTTTCGCCGACCGCGTGGGCGAGCTGCTCGGCGCGGACCGGCATCAAGACCCGCCGTTTGTCGGCATCATGGCCAACGGCACCAGCGGTGACGTGAACAATCTGGAGCGCTACTCCGACGAGGAACTGGCGAAACGCGGCCCGCAGCCGAAGAAGAAGTATCAACCCTTCGAAAAAGCCCGCGAGGTGGCCGATTTGTGCGCCAGCAAGGTCATGGAAGCGCATCAAGCCCTGAAATGGCACGATCATGTGAAGCTCGCATCCGTGCAGCGCACACTGACCTTTGAACGTCGCTATCCGACGAAGGAAGAGGTCGCGTGGGCGGAGTCGGTGAAGGCCCGAAGGATCAAGCCGATGAGCACGAGCCGCTACAGCACCTACAGCACCGTGCTCGCATACGCCTCGCCGGACATGCCGCCGAATGTCGATGTCATCGTGCAAACACACCGCATCGGCGACCTCGCCGTTGCCGCGATGCCGTTCGAGGTCTTCGCGGAAATCGGCCTGGAATTGAAGCAACGCAGCCCCATCCAGCCGCTCATGAACATTTCCATCGCCAACGGCTCCCACGGCTACCTGCCCACGCCCGAACAGCACAAGCTCGGCGGCTACGAAACCTGGATCGGCGTCAACAAAGTGCAGCTCGACGCCTCGGTGAAGATGGTGAACGCCCTCGTCGAGATGCTCGGCGAGCTGGCGGCGGAGAAGCCGTGAGCAGATCGAAAACCGCCCTCGCGAGCAGTCTGGCGGCATCCACTTCGCAAGAATCACCCTGCCAGATTGAACTTCACGTTATGAACCGCTAAGCCGGCAAAAGTGATCCGGTCTGAGTTCATCAAACTGGTTGGCCCTCCTGGGAGGCGCATTCCGAAACTATTTTCACCTTTTTCACCACCACTTCAGCGCGGCTTCTGTAGATCATCGTTGAACACCGCTTTCTCGCATGAATCCACCCCGCAGTCCCGCCTTTCCCGCCACCCGTTGGAGCATCGTCGCCGCCAGCCAGCGCCCGGATGATCCCCGTGCCAGCACCGCCCTTGCTGACCTCTGCCGGGACTACTGGTTCCCTGTGTATGCCCACATCCGTTCTCAGGGCCGGAGCCAGCAGGACGCCGAGGATCTCACTCAGAGTTTCTTCCAGCGCATCCTGGAGAAGCACCCGCTCACCCACGCCACCCCGGAGCGCGGTCGCTTCCGCAACTTCCTGCTCGCAAGCGTGAAACACTTTCTCATCAATCAGCACGAGCACGCAAAGTGGCCGAAACCCTCCGCCAGCCCTCCTCAGCCGACATCAAGGACGAACTCGACGCCCTGCTGATGAATCAAACGTGAACCCATCTTTTACCTCCATTTTTACCAGCAAATCAGGTTCAGATGCCCATGTGCCTTTTCTCTGGTAAAAGATTGGAAAAGCTGATTCCCATCCACTTTTGAGCCGTTTTGTGATTCCTCTTCACGAGGACAAGGAAAGTTCGCAAGCCATGCCCCCGATGATAGACTGTCGCTCATGCACATCCCGACGCTCTATCTCGACACTTCCGTCATCGGCGGCTACTTCGATGATGAATGGAAGGAAGCCACCCAGGAGATGTTCCAGCGGGCCGAACTGGGTATGTATCAGTTTGTGGCCTCCGTCGTCACTGCCCGTGAAATCATGGGTGCGCCTCCAGAGGTGCAGGCGCACTTTGCCAGCACCTTCACTGATGAAGCCCAGATCCTGGAGCTGAACGATGAAGCTGAGACGCTGGCCAGTGCCTATCTCACGGCAGGAGTCGTCACGCCCAAGTATGCTGATGACGCCCGGCATATTGCTGTTGCGACGGTCCATGCCCTGCCGCTTGTAGTGAGCTGGAACTTCAAGCATCTCGCCAACATCAAGCGGGAGGCTGGATTTAACGCGGTGAACCTCTTGCACGGCTACCCGCAAATCCGTATCCTTACCCCACTGCAACTGCTCAACGATGAAACCGATGAAGACCAAAACCTTTGATGCCGTGACCGAGGCACGCCGCTGGAAAGCCGATGTCTCAGCGAAAACGCAGACCATGAGCCGTGAGCAGGTGCTCGCATTTTTCGACAAGGATAAAGCAATGCTCGCTATGGCACAGATGCGCAGGGGAACTGGTGAGCCTGTCAAGGCACGCGCCTAATTTGCCTGCCCAGCTAACCGCTCCGGCCAGCCCGTGCATCACTGCACCCACCTCAATTTCTTCGGCTTCTTCTCCTGCGGCTGGGTTCAGCAAGCCGTCCAACGCCAGCGCGAAGCCGATGAGGTCCAAGCTCAAGCCAACGGCCAGGCAAAGCCAGCGCAGCAACCGACCCACCCAGCGCGAACGCAATGTCCCCCCGCTGCTCCCGAGGCTGCGCCCGCGAGGGCCTGTGCAGCCACCACTACGAAGAATGGGCCAGCGCCGTGATCCACCGCGATTCCATGAATGGCCGGATTTGAGGAGACGCTGATTCGACTGAGAAGTCGAAGGCACCACAGCAGTGTGAATCTTGACCTCAAATGACCGGGGGGATAATCATGCCCCATGACAACGACAACTTTATCCCATGTGCTTCCCGAACTGATTTCCAAACTGGCCGTGATGGGGCCTACGACACTGGAGGCGGCGCGGAGAAGCTGACCGGCAGCGACTGAGCCGCCTCATAGCAGCGCATCTGGGGAGGCACCCAGATGCGCTGGGAGGCACCGTGGGACGTTGGGAGGCGACCCAAGGCGCTCGCGGCCAGGCGTGATGTGTTTCTTTTGGCTGGCGCGGCGGAGGCTCCCTCAGTAATAAGGCGCATGACTCCCGTGACAGCCCTCCTCCTCGCCGCGCTCGGCGGCTACCTCTGCGGCTCGCTGCCTTTCGGTTATCTGGCGGGCCGGCTGCGCGGGGTGGACATCCGCAAGCACGGCAGCGGCAACATTGGAGCGACGAATGTGATCCGCGTGCTGGGCAAAGGCATCGGCATTCCCGTTTTCATCCTCGACCTGCTCAAAGGCTGGCTGCCCGTGTGGCTCGCGGCGGGCTGGCTGGGAACGGCGGAGGGCGTGGCGGGCACGGCTTTGCAGTCCGCCGGCGTGGTGCTCACCGGCTTCGCCGCGGTGCTCGGGCACATGTTCACCTTCTGGCTCGGCTTCAAAGGCGGCAAGGGCGTGGCAACCACCGCCGGGGTGCTGCTGGGCATTCACTGGCTGGCCATGGTGGGCGGGCTGGGCGTGTGGCTGATCACTTATTTCGTCACCCGCTATGTCTCTCTGGCCTCCATGCTCGCTGGCGTGGGCGTGGCGGGCACGATGTGGGTGGAAATGTCCCGCAGCGGGCGGAAGGACCCCGTGATGCTCGGCTTTGGCATCCTGGTCATGGTGCTGGTCATCGTGCGCCACCGGGCCAACATCCGCCGCATCCTCGACGGCACCGAGCCGCAGGCTGGGCGGAAAAAGGAGACCTCCGCCGGGGAGTGATCCGGGCTTGTGTTTGCCGCGCACGCCCGCCAACATCGGAGCGCATGAAATTCCACCTCCCCCTGCTCTCCGCCCTTTGCATCGCCGGACTCATCGCCTTCGCAGCCGAGCCCGAGACCCCGAAGGCTCTGCGCGTGCTCATGGTCACCGGCGGCTGCTGCCACGACTATGAAAATCAAAAGATGATCCTGGCCGAGGGCCTCAGCTCGCGGGCGAATGTGGAGTTCACCATCGTCCACGAGGAGGGACCGGACGGAAAGAAGGACAAGACCCACCGCATCAGCATCTATGAGAAGGACGGCTGGGCGGCGGGCTACGACGTGGTGCTGCACAACGAATGCTTCGGCGGCATCACCGACAACGCTTTTGTCGAGCGCATCGCAAGGCCCCACCACGAGGGCGTGCCCGCCGTGATGCTGCACTGCTCCGCGCACAGCTACCGCGCCGCCGCCACGGACGAGTGGCGCAAGTGCGTGGGCCAGAAAAGCATGAGCCACGAGAAGAACCGCGACCTGCTGGTGAAAAACATCGCGCCCGGGCATCCCGTCATGAAGGGCTTCCCCATGGAGTGGCTGGACAAGGCGGACGAGCTTTACAAGAACGAGGTGCTTTACCCGGACTTCGTGCCGCTGGCGAAGGCCTACGGCGAGGACACGAAACAGGACCACCACCTCGTGTGGGTGAACACCTATGGCAAGGGCAGAGTCTTCGGCACGACCATGGGCCACAACAACTCGACGATGGAAGACCCGGTCTTCCTCGATCTCGTGGCGCGCGGCCTGCTCTGGTCCTGCGGCAAACTGAACGACGACGGCAAACCGCTGCCCGGCTACGAGTCCCGGCAGAAGTGACCCGGCGCGGTCGCCTGCCCGCACCGGGTGCCTGAGGCGGCGTCAGTCAGCCTTTTTCTTCGCGGCTTTCTTGGCCGGAGCCTTTTTGGCGGCGGGGGCTGGGGCGGCGGCGGCTTTCTTGGCGGCGGGCTTTTTCTCCGCGGCGGCGGACGTGGCCGGAGTCAGGGAGGCGTGCCAGTCATAAACGTGGATCCAGTCATCCGAGGTCTCCGCGCGCACATAGTCTGTGTCCTGGAGGATGCCGCGCTGGTGGAAGCCCAGCAGCTCGTCAGTGGTGAAGGGGCCGAACTCGACAAAGGAGCGGCTGAGATAAAGCAATTGTGTCATGTGGGTGTTTTTTTGGGTTTGCGTTTGGGGGGGCGGGGGCTTTGCCGCCAAACCAAGAGTTGCACAAGCAAAATCCTTGCCACTTTCCCGCCGCGCTCATATTCAAAGGGAAACAGCGCGTCCACCGCATGAGCGAAGAACCCCATTTCATCCATGCCCCAAGCCCGCCCGGCGGGGAGCCGGAGACGCCGCCGCCATCCGGCAAGGGCGGCATCCTCAGGCGTCTGCGCGACAGCAAGCGCGTGCGGCTTTGGTTCGCGGCCAGGCATTTGAAACTGAAGCGGGACTACCGGCCAATGCTGCTGGGCCGGCCCATGAGCCGTGAGGAGGTGGGTGCGGCGGGCGAGGCTCTGGCCGCGCGCTGGCTGGCAGGGCATGGCCGCCGCATCCTGCGGCGCAATCACCGAGGGCCTTTCCACGGCGAGGTGGACATCGTGGCGCGGCATGGCCGGGTGCTGACTTTCGTGGAAGTGAAGACGCGCACCAGCGCGGAGTTTGGCCGCCCGGCGGACGCGGTGGACGCGCAAAAGCGCCTGCTCATCCAGCGCGGCGGGCAGGACTGGCTGAGGCTGCTGGGACGCCCGCGCGTGCGCTTCCGCTTCGACATTGTGGAGGTGCTGCTCATCCCCGGCATGAAGCCGCATGTGTACGTCATCGTGAACGCCTTCCAGATGCCCGACAGCTCCATGTCCGGGCGCTGAGTCCGGCGCGCTCAGCGCGGGTTGGCCCACACCAGGCTGGCGCGCAGAGCGCGCACGAGCTTGTCATCCGCGCAGGGCGCGGGATCAGGGCCGGATGCGCCCGCGCACACGACGCTGATCTTGTAGGTCGTGCCCCAGCGGACGAACTCAAGCTCGGCGCGGTCTTTCCTCAATGCCACCGCGTCCGGCGCGTCCGCGCGTCCGCTGCGCACGGCGGTCATCTGCACGCGGTGGGTGGCGAACACCGCCAGCACGCTGGCAAGGTGGGACTTCACATTCAGCTCCAGCCTGGAGAGCACGGCCTCGTCATCCGGCACCAGCACGGGAAAAGTGGCCTGCGCCAGATCCGCCTCCCAGCGCCGCATTTTCTCCGCGAACTTGGGATCTCCCGGACGCGCGGCTTCGGCTTTGACCTGCTCCCAGGGTGTCTCCGGGACCGCCGTTTTCTTCGCTCCGTCCGCCTCATCCGCACCGCAGCCTGCGAGCACGAAAGCGGACATGAGAGCCAGGCATGGCAGGCGGAGGGACAGGGGCAAAATGCGGGCGTTCATGGCGCGATGATGCCGCATTCCAGCGCGCAGGCACCCGCTTTTTCAGCGCAGCCAGACCCACGCCGGCGGCAGCAGCAGGGCGGCATCCGCCAGCACGCGAAAGAGCTCGGCGGAGCGGTGTCGCGCGGCTTTCCACAGCAGCAGGTGCAGCAGAAGGCCTGCGATGACCAGGAGGGAGATCGCGCGCAGGGACTCCGAACTCCCGCCGAAGAATCCGCCATGCCCAAGCACGGCGCAAAACACCGCCGAGCCAATGAGGAACACGCCCTGCCCGCGCCGGTTCGCGGGCGGCGTCTCCTGCTGCGCGATGACGGTGAGATTGCCGGTGAAGAGAAAGGCCAGCAGCATCAGCTCCAGCCAGTGAACCGGGTCGTCCGCGCCTTGATGGCTGAAGCGCGCGAAGGTGGTGCAGCCCAGCGCGAAGATGACACCCGCAGCCGATTCCTTGCGCAGCAGGTTTTGAACCCACCCGCGCAGCCTGGACGACCACGCCAGCAGGGCGAGCGCGAGGACGAGCGCGCTGCCCGCGATTTTCGCGCCGCTGGAGAGCGGCAGCGCGTGCAGCGCGAGCATCATGGCCGGGCCGCCCCACAGCGCCAGCCTGCGCAGAGACCGCGTGCGCGCGCCAGTGTAAACCGCCAGATAAAACGCCACCGCCGGCACGAGCACCAGCGCCTCCACCAGCAGCCCGGCCGGGATGCGCCAGAAGGCCAGCCAGACGGCGGCGGCGGCGCCCGCGGGCACCGCCAAGCCCGCGATCCAGAGGCGATGCCGCAGATAAAAACGATGCCGCTCGTCCAGCTCCGCCTCCGGCTGCCCCAGCGTGTCGAGCACACGGTCGAGCAGATAAATGACCCACACCACCAGAGCCAGGCCGGGCAGCACGCCGGGCGGCAGTTTCGATCCGTGCAGGCGCGCCAGGGATGCCGTCCACACCACCGCCACCGCCGGTGCCTCCAGGCTCAGCATGTGCGCCCACAACCAGGGCTTGGAGAGGAGGGATCGCTCGGACACGCGCCATCAGTGGAGCACGCGCGCGGCGGGTCAACCTGGAACCATGCCGCGAAACAAAAGACCGGCTTGAGCAACCCCTCCGCCTGCGCGATTGGGAGGCAATGACGCGCCAGGAAGCCTGCCTCGCCCTCAACCTGATCCCGCAGATCGGCCCGGTGCGCGCGCGCAAGCTCATCGCCGCCTTCGGAGGGCCGGAGCAGGTGCTCAAGGCCAGTGCGCGGGACCTCACGCGCGTCGAAGGCATCGGCGAAGCGCACGCCCAGGCCGTGGCCGGATGGGAGACGCAGGTGGATTTGCCCGGCGAGCTGGCAAAGGTCCAAGCGCGCGGCCTTACCCTGCTGACAGAGACTGACGAGCTTTTCCCGCCCTCCCTGCGCGGCCTGCGCGACGCGCCCCTGCTGCTCTATGTCTGGGGCCAGCTCCTCCCGCGCGACCACCATGCCATCGGCATCGTCGGCAGCCGGCACGCCACCGTTTACGGACTGAGCGCCACCAAGCGCCTCGGCTACCAGATCGCCTTCGCCGGGCGCACCGTCATCAGCGGACTGGCGCGCGGCATTGACACCGCCGCGCACGAGGCCGCGCTCGCCGCCAAAGGCCGCACCATCGCCGTCATCGGCTCCGGCATCGGCAAACTCTACCCGCCCGAGAATCAAGCCCTCGCCGGGCGCATCGCCCAGAGTGGCGCGGTCGTCAGCGAATACCCCGTGGACCGCATCGCCGACAAGCAGACCTTTCCCTACCGCAACCGCATCGTCGCCGGCTGGTCCGCAGGCCTGCTCGTCGTCGAGGCGCCCGCGCGCAGCGGCGCGCTCATCACCGCCCAGCAGGCCGTGGACAATGGCAGGACCGTCTATGCCGTGCCCGGGCCCATAGACAAACCCACCTCCCAGGGCTGCAACCGCCTCATCCAGCAGGGTGCCAAGCTCGTCATCGAGGCGGAGGACATCCTCGCCGACCTCGACACCCTTTTCCCGCCCGCGCACATCCCGCAGGACGCGCGGGCCGATAACGCTCCGCCCGCCGCGCCGCCCGTCAGCCTTGATGAGGAGATCGTCCTCAAGGCCGTGAAGGACGGAGCCGCCCACATAGACGAAATCATCACCGCCTCCGGTCTTACCCCCGCCACCGTCAACGTCTGCCTCATGCGCCTGGAAATGAAACGTCTCCTGCGCGCCCTGCCCGGCAGATGCTACGAAGCCGCCGGCTCCTCCTGAAAAAGGGAATTCCACACCAGGCAAAGCCGTGAACTTCCGCCTTCTTCGCCTCGCACCCTTTCTCATCACGCTCGTCATGGGCGTGCTGCTCCTGCTGCTGGACTGGCTGATGAATGAAAAAGGCGGGCTGGAATTCATCCAGCGGTTTGAACTGGCCAGTTACGACTGGCGGATGCGCCAGATGGACCCGCCCGCGGACGCGGGACGCCAGGCGGGCGTGCTGCATGTGGATGAGCGCGGCACGGAGCGGCTGAAACAAACCCTGAAAGTGAACTGGCCGGTGCCGCGCTGGATTCATGGCGTGATCCTTGACGAGCTGACCGCGCAGGGCGCGCTGGCGGTTGGCTACGACATTTTTTTCACCCGCATGCGTCCGGAGGACAAGGCGCCGGCGATGAGCACGGCGGCGGCTCCATCATCCGACGAGGTCTTCATCCAGGCGCTCAGGCGGAGCGGGCGCACCGTGCTGGGCGCGCCGATGGACCCCTCCCGTTCGGGAGACAATGTGCTGCTGCCGGCGGCCCCCTTCGCACAGGCCGCCGCCACTGCCGGGCACGCGCTGGGAAAAGCCGACCCGGACGGCGTGCTGCGCCGCGTGCTGCCGCTGGTCGAGGATGCCTCGGCGGGGCGTGTCTGGCAGTTGGGCATCCAGACCGCCGCTTTGGCCCTGGGTCTGGATTTGAACCGGGCGCAACTCACGCCCTGGCGGCTGACGGTGCCGGATGCGCAAGGCAGGACGCATTACATCCCGCTCGACGGGCATGGCAGGCTGGTCATTCCCTGGCGGCTGTCCGCGACACCGGCGGCCTCCGCGCGCAACCGCTCCTTCTTCGATGTGCTGGGCGACTCGCAGCGGCGCAGGAGCGGCCAGGGCGGCGGGCCTTCGTCGTTTTGGCAGGACCGTGTGGTGATCGTCGGCTCCTTCGGGGCAAATCCGCCGCTGGCCGATGCCGGACCCACTCCGCTCGGAGCGCGCACGCCTTACTGCGCCACGCACTGGAACATCGCCGATGCGATGATGCGCGGAGCCTTCATCCATGTGCCCGGACCAGCAACGCGGGCGGGCGTCACTCTGGCGCTGATGCTGGCTGTCAGCGTGCTTTCCTGGAAGCTGCGCGCCCTGTGGGCGACGGCGGCGGCGGTGCTTCTCAGCGCGGCCTATGCCGCCTGCTGCGTCTGGCTGCTGCACGCGCGGGGACTGTGGCTGCCGCTGGCGCTGCCGCTGCTGGGCGCCACAAGCATCACGCATGTGACGATGACGTTTTTCCGGCTCGTCATCGAAAAAGGGCACAAGCGCCGCCTGCGCAGCGTCTTCCAGCAGATCGTCTCCCCGCGCCTGCTGGAGATGATTCTCGACCAGCCGCACGTCTCATGGGCTCCGCGCCAGAAGGCGATGACGGTTTTCTTCGCCGACATCCGCGGCTTCACCGCGCTCACAGACGACTCCCGCCTCGACCGCATCGGCCTCACGCCTGGGCAGGAGCCGCCCGATCCCGCGCAGTCGCAGGCCCTCCGCGACCGGCATGCCCTCGACACCGTCAATCTGTATCTCGGCCTCGTCGTGGACACGATTAAAAAGCACGGGGCCACGCTCGACAAATACATGGGGGACTGCGTCATGGCCTTCTGGGGCGCGCCGCTCGACGACCGCCATCATGCGCTCAAGGCCGTCCGCGCCGCCGTGGAGGTGCAGCGCCGCATCCATGATCTCAATGAGCGGCGCCGGATGGAAAACGAGAGCATCGAGCAGGAAAACCGCACGCGCATGGCGGACGGGCAACCACCGCTTCCGCCGCATGCGCTGCTAACTTTGGGCACCGGCATCAACACCGGCCTGATGACCGCCGGCTTCATGGGATCCGAGGCGCACCTCTCCAATTACACCGTCTTTGGCCGCGAGGTGAACCTCGCCGCGCGGCTGGAGTCCCTCTCAGGCAGCAGCCGTATTTTGATTTCCCAGGCCACGCTTGACGCCGTCAGCGCGGACGACCCGGCGCTGGCCGCCAGCGCGCGCGGCATCGGCGCGCATCCGATGAAGGGAATCCAGCAGCCCGTGCCGGTTTATGAAGTGTCCTGGCAGGAAACGCGGAAAAATAACAACGAAGCGCAGGCGGGCGCGTTATAAGGCGCGGCCCCGATGGGGACCACCCGCAATCCACACCGTCATGAAACCGAAATCCAAAAAAAAGGCGGCAAACAAAAAAACGGCGCCCAGGCGCGCCATTCAGAAACGCGGCGCGCTGAAAAAAAAGACCACCACTGCCGCAGCAAAGAAACTGACCTCCCCGGCACCCAAGCCAAAGCCGGCAGTCAAAGCCCCGACCCCTGTCATCAAGGGCGGGATTCGGGAGTACTTCGTCGTCCGGGCCGCAAAGACACCCGCCGCGCTGCTTTCACCTTTGACTTCCAACGGCAAGCCGAGGATCAGCCTCAACGAGGGTGAAATCTGGATCGAAGACTCGGATGGCGTCACCACTCCCGAAACTCTCCCTTACGAGCTGGAGTCGGGCGACACCATCTGCACCTACAATCCGGGGGATGACCCCAGTGATCCCGCCACCCTTCCCGAAATCCAGAGCTTCGAAGTGGACTGCTACGAGTCCGACGGCAGCTACTATGAGGACGTCATCGTCTATGACTACTTTGATGACTGCATCTCGGTGGATTTAACCGTGCTCGACGAGTGCATCGAGGAGCCTGAGCCGGCCACCGACGAAAACCCCTACACCTGCAATGACGGCACCTTCAGCATCGGCATCGAAGGCTGACCTCCCATCACTTCAAACCCATCACCCTCCGCCCACCATGCCACTTTACCTTAGCGTTCTGAAATTGACCGGCAGCGTCACCTGGAGAAACGGCACCACCGGCACCTTCATCCCGCTGAACAACTGCCAGAGCTTCGACACCGCCGCCACGGCCACCGCCCAGTTCCGCCTGCGCACCAACGACGCCTCCATTGAGATTCACCAGTTCGAAAGCCCCATGCAGTCCCCGCCCTGCCCCGTCCCCCACAAAGGCAGCACCATGATCATGGTCCTGAACCGCGACCCGGCGAATCTGAAAAAGCGCCGCGGGAATCTCACCCCCCGCTCGCGCAAAGCCCTCGGAGCCAGCGGCAAAAAGCGCGAACTCAAAAGAAGGAGCGCCACCCTGCAATCCGTCCAGACCGGCGGGGTCACATTGGAAATCCGAACCTGAGCGCCTGTCCGCACTGCGCGGAGTTTGCCGCAGTGACACCGGTGCCGGCGGCCGCTTCACAAAGCGGGCGGAACAAACCCCCGCCCCGGATGCGTTTTCCCGCCGTCATGAAAACGCCGCTCATCCTCCTCACCCTCGCCTCCGCCGCCTTTGCCCAGCCGCCGAACATCCTCCTCGTCCTCGCCGACGACCTCGGCTACGGCGACCTCGCCTGCTACGGAGCCAAAGACCTGCGCACCCCCCATCTCGACCGCCTCGCCGCCGAGGGACTGCGATTCACCGACTGCTACGCCGGCCACGCCAACTGCT
>ERZ761602.1296-NODE-1296-length-46211-cov-7.197504_pt1 | contig 46211 bp, 37 predicted proteins | sample MGYA00512165_ERZ761602 | MGnify/ENA primary metagenome ERZ761602 (study PRJEB28899, sample SAMN02445085) | bioreactor sludge metagenome | biome: EBPR sludge; isolation source: Thorneside wastewater treatment plant | place: Australia: Brisbane, Thorneside...
CCCTTACCCCTTACCCCTTACCCCTTACTTCCTCTTCCCATTTCCCCAAAAAAATCGGGACGGCCCAAGCCGTCCCGATCCTGTGCAACCTTGAAGCGGAGCGCTGCGATCAGGCCGCGGCGTCCTTCAGCTTCTTCAGCGGGCGCACCTTCACCTTCACCGAGGCGGGCTTGGCGGCGAACCACTGCTCTTCCTTGGTGAACGGGTTGATGCCCTTGCGCTTCGGCTTGGCCGGCACGTTGACGGCGGTGATCTTCAGCAGGCCCGGCAGGGTGAAGGAGCCGGCGCCCTTCTTGCTGATGGAGGCGTGCACGGCGCTTTCCAGCGAGGCCAGCACGGAGCGGACGTCCTTCGCGGCCACGGCGGTGGCTTCGGCGATATGGGCGACGAGGCCCGACTTGCTCAGCGCTTCCTTGATCGGCTTCGGCGCGGCCGGCTTGGCGGCGGCCTTCGGTGCAGCTTTCTTGGCGGCCTTCTTCGGCGCGGCCTTCTTGGTGCTCTTTGCCATGGTTTCCTGTCTCTACAGTCGGTAGGTGGTAATCGGGCCGATCGCATCGGCAAGCGAAATGTAGGGCAAAGGAATGCCGCCGCCAAGAGCGGAACCGGCCCCAAAGCCGCTTTTTTTCGCTTTTTTCCGCCAGTCGGCGGTTTCCGGTGCTGCGCGCGCGGAAAAAACCCGGTCCGGGCGCCGTGGCGGGGCGCCGGGAACAGTCCCGGAACGCGGCGTCCGGCGGCGCGCGATGCGACCGGACGCCGCGCCCCGGCGGTGCGTCATTCGTCCTCGTGGCGCGGGCGATAGGCCGCGATCAGCCGCTGCTGCACGGTGGGCGGGACCGGTTCGTAGTGGCTGAAATCCAGGCTGTAGCGGCCGCGGCCGGCGGTCATCGACTTCAGTTCCGCCGCGTAGCCTTCCAGCTCGGCCAGCGGCACCTGTGCCCGCACCACGATCTCGCCGCGCACCGTGTCGGTGCCGTTGATGCGCGCGCGCTTGCCGGCCAGGCTGCCGGTCACGTCGCCGACCTGCGCCTCCGGCACGCTGACCTCCAGGTCCACCACCGGTTCCAGCACCTGCGGCCGCGCCTGCGCGACGGCGTCCAGGAAGGCCTTCTTGCCCGCCGCGACGAAGGCCACTTCCTTGCTGTCGACCGGATGGTGCTTGCCGTCGTGCACCACCACCCGCACGTCCTGCAGCGGGTAGCCGGCGACCGCGCCGGCGGCCAGCGCCTGGCGCACGCCCTTTTCCACCGCCGGCATGAACTGGCCGGGGATGGTGCCGCCCTTGACCTCGTCGACGAACTCGAAGCCGCCGCCGCGCGGCAGCGGTTCAACCCGCAGGAACACTTCGCCGAACTGCCCGGCGCCGCCGGTCTGCTTCTTGTGGCGGTGGTGGCCCTCGGCCTTCGCGCCGATGGTCTCGCGGTAGGCGATGCGCGGCGGGCGCGTCTTCACTTCCACGCCGTGGCGATCCTTCAACCGCTCCAGCATCACCCGCAGGTGCAGGTCGGACAGGCCGCGGACGACGGTCTCGTTCAATTCCGGCTGGTGCTCGACCAGGAAGGCCGGGTCCTCTTCCGCCAGCTTCTGCAATGCGGTGGACAGCTTCTGCTCCTGGCCCTTGCTGGCCGCTTCGATCGCCAGGCCGAACATGGGCCGGGGGAAGTCGACCGGCGCCAGGTGCAGATGGTCGTCGTCGTGGCTGTCGTGCAGCACCGCATCGAAGTGCAGGTCGTCCACCTTGGCGACCGCGGCGATGTCGCCGGGGATGGCCTGGTCCACTTCCACGTGGTCCTTGCCCTTGAGCTTGAACAGGTGGCCGACCTTGAACGGCTTGCGGCCGTCGTCGACGAACAACTGCGTGTCCTTCTTCACCGTGCCCTGGTAGACGCGGAACACGCCCAGCTTGCCGACGAAGGGGTCGTTGACGATCTTGAAGACGTCGGCGATGACGTGCGCGCGAGCGTCGGGCACGGCCTCCACCGGCTGCGGCCCGGCACCGTTGATCTTGACGAACGGCGGCGGGTTGGCCTCGGCGGGGTTGGGGAACAGGCGTTCGGCCACGTCCAGCAGTTCGCGCACGCCCACGCCGGTGCGCGCGGAGGCGAAGCACACGGGGACCAGGTGGCCTTCGCGCAGGCACTGCTCGAAGGCGTCGTGCAGTTCGCTGCCGGACAGGCCGCCTTCGCCCAGGTCCAGGTAGTGCTCCATCACCGTCTCGTTGATCTCCACCACCTGGTCGATGATCTTCTGGTGCCAGTCGGCCACCGGGCCCAGGTCGGAATCGCCGGCGGACCGGCCGAAGCAGTCGGCCACCGCCTTGCCGCCGCCGGCGGGCAGGTTGAGCGGCAGCACTTCCGGGCCGAACTCCACGCGCAGCGCGGCCAGGATGCCGGCGCAGTCGGCGCCTTCGTGGTCGATCTTGTTGACGACGATGGCGCGGCACAGGCCGCGCTCCTTCGCGCGCTGCATCAGCCGGCGGGTGCCGTGGGCGATGCCGGCGTCGGCATCGACCACGATCAGCGCGGTCTCCACCGCCGACAGCGCCGACAGCGCGGGGCCGCGGAATTCCGGGTAGCCGGGCGTGTCGATCAGGTTGACGTGCATGCCGCCGTGGTCGGTGCTGGCGATGGCGGTGTCGATGGAGTGGCCGCGGGTCCGTTCGATCGGGTCGTGGTCGGAGACCGTGGTGCCGCGTTCGATGCTGCCTGCCGTCTGGATGGCGCCGCCGGCATGCAGCAGGGCTTCGAAGAGCGTTGTTTTGCCGGCGCCGGGGTGGCCTGCCAAGGCCACGTTGCGGATCTGTTGCGTGCTGTACGACATGAGGCCGTTCCTCCCTGTGCTGGGTCGAAGGGCCGTCATGGCTGTCCGGGCGGAGCGCGTCCCGTGAGCGTGGCGCTCGGCGGGCGGTCATGGCGGGAATCCAGCATCGGCGCGGCCGCGGAGGTGGTCAAGCCGCACTGCGGTACGCGGCGTGAACATCCCGGGGTGTACCCTGCGGTCCCCCGACTCGAGGAGCACGGCCATGGCTTTGAAGCGTTACGCGGATGCGGTGTGGAGCGGCGACCTGCAGTCCGGCAAGGGCAGCCTGAGCACGCCGCAGAGCGGCTTATTCGACACCCAGAACTATTCCTTCAAGACCCGCTTCGGCGACGAGAAGGGCACCAATCCCGAAGAACTGCTGGCGGCCGCGCATGCGGGCTGTTTCAGCATGGCGCTGTCCGCGGTGCTGGGAAAGGCCGGCTACACGCCGGACAGGATCCAGACCCGTGCCGAGGCGACGATGGAGCCGGGCATGGACCCGGGGCCGACGGTCACCGGCATCAAGCTGGTGGTGTCGGCCAGCGTGCCCGGCATCTCCGCGGCGCAGTTCGAGGAATTCGCCGGGCAGGCCAAGGCCGGCTGCGTGATCTCGCGCGCGCTGTCGGTGCCGGTGTCGCTGGAAGCCACGCTGCTTTGAACCGGCGGCCCTGCGTCGCCCGCCACGGGCCGGCGGCATGAGCCCGCGCGGCGTGCTGCTGGTGCATGGCGCCGGCGGAGGCGGCTGGGAATGGAACCTGTGGCGCGGCTTCCTGGCGACGGCTGGGCTGGAGGTCCACGCGCCCGATCTGCAGCCCGCCGCCGCGGGGCTGGCCGCGACCGGTTTCGACGACTACGCGCGGCAGGTGCGGTCCGCGCTGGTGGCGCTGCCGCGGCCGCGCGCCGTGGTCGGCGCCAGCCTGGGCGGATTGCTGGCGCTGCGCAGCGCGGACGTGGCCGATGCGGTGGCGGCGGTCAATCCGCTGCCGCCCGCGCCGTGGCATGCGGGCCTGCCTCCGCGCGCGTGGCCCGAGATGGTGCCGTGGCGTCGCGATGCGCGGCTGCCGGGCACGCGGCGCGCCCTGCCCGAGGCCGACGAGGCCACGGCGTTGTTCGCCTTCCGCCATTGGCGGGACGAATCCGGCGCCGTGCTGCGGCAGGCGCATGCCGGCATCGCCGTCGAGCGGCCGGCCTGCCCGGTGCTGTTCGTGCTGTCTCGGACGGACGAAGACGTGCCGCCGGCACACGGACTGGCGTTGGCGGATGCCTGGGGCGCCGAAGTCCTGCGGACGGCTTCCGCTTCGCATGTCGATCCCTTGCTCGGGCGGCATGCGCCGGCGATCGCGGCGCAAGCTGTCGAATGGCTAAACCGGGCGATGCCGGCCCGCTGAGTTCAGCCGTGTTTCACCCGTGGCGACCGAGCATGCGGACGCGCCGATCCGGCGCCGGGGAGTACCGCCATGAAGCCTCTGACCGCCACCGTGCTGGCTTTCGGCCTGCTGGCCGCCGGCGCCGCCTCCGCGCAGTCGCGCGACTACGGCACCGCGGAGCGCTACGGCGACGAGCCCTACTACGACTACGCACGGGTGGTGCGGGTGGACCCCGTCATTGAGGACGGCTACCGCAACACCGCCGCCGGCGAGCGCTGCTACTACCGCGATGCCGACGACGTGTACGCACGCGATATCTACCGTGACGACGGCTACGATCGCCGCGGTTACGGCGACGGCTACCGCAGCTACGATGGTTACGAAGACGACCGCCGCCCGCAGCGCGGCACCGAATCCGGGCGCGCGGTCGCCACCGTGATTGGCGGCATCGCCGGCGCGGTGCTGGGCAGCAAGATCGGCGACGGCAGCGGGCGCTACGTGGGCACCGCGGTGGGGTCGATGGTCGGCGGCATGGCCGGGCGTTCCATCTACGACAACGCGCAGCGCGAGCGCCGGGTGCAGCGCGGTCAGGTGCGCGTATGCGATCCGGTGCCGGCCGGCAATGGCCGTTACCAGGGCCGCGACGGCTACGGCTATGGGGATGGCCGCGTCAACGGCTACGACGTGACCTACGAATACGCCGGCCGCAGCTACCGCACCCGCACCGACTACCACCCCGGCGACCGCATCCGGGTGCGGGTGGACGTGCGGCCCGAATGAGCCCGCGCGCGCATCCGCTGCGCGCGGTGCCGGTTCCGACTTTCGCAGGGTCGCTTTGCAGGCGGGGCTGACCCGCCATCCGACTGTCGAAAGCCGGCCTTGACGTTTTCCAGTCCGGTGTTCCGGATACCGAAGGCCCACGCCCGCGCTTGAAGCCGGCATCGGCTGACATGCAAGCCGCCACCCGCAGGGGCCGCAAGGCCCCTGCCGCGTTTCCGTTGCCCTGGCCGGCGCCACCGCGCATAGTCGCGCCCTGGAATCCTCTGGGAGTGCGGCATGCGGCGACTGGCGTGGACGATCGGGTGCGTTCTGGGATGCGTGGTCGCCATGCAGGCACAGGCGCAGGTGCGGGTGGTGACGGCGGCGCGCGTGCACACGTCCGATCCCGCGCGGCCGCTGGCCGAAGCGATGGCGTGGGATGCACAAGGCCGCATCCTGGCCGTCGGCGACGCGGACGATGTGCTGAAACGCTATCCCGGCGCGGAGCGCATCGACGCGGCGGGCAAGACGGTGATCCCCGGCTTGATCGATGCGCACGGCCACGTCATGGGGCTGGGCTACGCGCTGATGCGCGCCGACCTGGTGGACGCGAAAGACAAGGCCGAAGTGCTCGCCCGCCTGAACGAATACGCCAGGCAGTTGCCACCCGGCGCCTGGCTGCTCGGCAGCGGCTGGGACCAGAACGATTGGCCGGAAAAGGCGTTCCCGACCGCGGCCGACCTCGACGCCGCTTTTCCCGACCGCCCGGTCTGGCTGGAGCGCGTGGACGGCCATGCCGGCTGGGCCAACAGTGCAGCCTTGCGCGCGGCTGCTGCCAAGGCGCCGCGGCCGCTGGAAGGCGACTGGCAGCCGGAAGGCGGGCGCATCGAACGCATCGACGGCCGGCCGAGCGGGGTGTTCGTCGACGCCGCGATGTCGCTGGTCAACGCGGTGGTGCCCGCGCCCGACGCGGCCTATCGCCGGCAGGCGCTTGAAAAGGCGGCGCAGGCGGCGGTGCGCAACGGCCTGACCGGCGTGCATGACATGGGCGTGTCGCGCGAGGACCTGGCGCTGATGCGCCAGTTCGCCGACGAGCGGCGCTTGCCGCTGCGCATCGACGCCTATGCGGACGGCGACGGCGCGGCGCTCGCCGACCTCTGCGAGCATGGCCCCTACCGCCACCCGGGCGGGCGTCTGCGGATGCGTGGTGTGAAGCTGTTCGCGGACGGCGCACTGGGCAGCCGCGGCGCGGCCCTGCTGGAGGACTACAGCGACGATCCCGGCAACCGCGGCCTGCTGGTGACCGAGCCCGCCGCGCTGGAAGCGGCCATGCGCAAGGCGCGTGGCTGCGGCGTGCAGGTGGCCACCCACGCCATCGGCGACCGCGGCAACCGCCTGGTGCTGGATGCGTACGAACGCGTGCTCGGCGATGCGGCCAAGACGGACCACCGCTGGCGGATCGAGCACGCGCAGGTGGTCGCGCCCGAGGAGTTCCCGCGCTTCGCGGCGCTGGGCGTGATCGCCTCGATGCAGCCGACTCATGCGACTTCGGACATGCCGTGGGCGCAGGACCGGCTGGGACCCGTCCGCATCGCCGGCGCCTACGCCTGGCAGCGCATGCAGGGCAGCGACGTGCGGCTGGCGCTGGGGTCGGACTTCCCGGTGGAATCGGTCGATCCGCGCCGCGGATTGCACGCGGCGGTGACGCGCCAGGACCTGGCCGACCATCCCGAGGGAGGCTGGATGCCGGACCAGCGCCTCGGCGCCGCCGAAGCCCTGCGCGGCTTCACCGCCGACGCCGCCTGGGCCGCGCGCGACGAGGACGAAGTGGGCCGGCTGGCCCCCGGCCTGCGCGCCGACTTTGTGATCCTGGACGAAGACCCCTTGCAGGTGCCGGGCGCGCAACTGGACGAGTTGCACATCCGCTCGACCTGGGTGGACGGCGCGCCGGTCTACGAAGCGGAGTAGGGCTTTCCAGGTGAGGAAGTGGTGTCGGCCGCGATGATGGGCGAAAGGATTCCGGGAGCCGCGGATCGACGCGATGAGCGCGGCGGCACGCGGGGTTTCATCCACGTAATCCGTGTCAGTCCGTGGCTGAAAATTGCCGATGGTTCACGGTTGCGACTGACGTCGCTCCTACAACAGCGCATGGGGTGCCTGTAGGAGCGACGTCAGTCGCGACCGCAGAAAAAGCAGATCCTTTGCCGCGGATCACACGGATCACACGAATCACACGGATAAAGCGGATCACCAATAAAGCGCTTCAAGCCTCATCCGCGCCCATCCGCGCAATCCGCTCCGGCCAGATTTTTTGCTCCTGATCCGCCGTTTCCGCCCTGATCCGCGTCGAATGCTTTTGCCCGATTCGACGGCCGTGCCCGCCAGCGTTCCCGCAGGAAACGACGCCGGCTACCAGTCGATGTGGCCGGTCACGATGGTGCGGACGTGGCCGCCGGACCAGACGTCGCCGGCTTCGTCCACGCGCAGTTGTAGGCGGGCGTCGTGGCCGACTTCGCGGCCCTGGCTGACGGTGTAGCTGCCGCCGTGTCCGGGCAGGGCGTCGCGCGAGGCCAGCCACGCGGCCAGGGTCGCGTTGGCGGCGCCGGAGGCGGCGTCCTCGAATGCGGCCGGCGCACCGACGAAGGCGCGCACGGCCAGGTCGTAGGGCTGGCCGGTGCAGCGCGCGTAGGCGCAGACGCCCATGCTGTCGGTGGCCCGGGCGAGCGCGCCGATCGCGTTCCAATCGGGAACGGCGGTCCGGAGGGCGGCTTCGCCGGCGACTTCGGCCAGCCACCAGCGGCGGCCACCGTCGACCAGCGCCGGCGGCAGCGCGCCGGCCGGCAGGGGCGCGAGGGCCGCTTCCAGCACGGCGTCGCCGGCCGGATCGCCCACGGCCACCACCTTCGCGCGCGGCGTGCGCACGGCGATGGTGCGCGCCGCGCCTGCGCCGTCCACCCGCAACGGCAGCAGGCCGGCGGCGCCTTCCTGCACCAGCAGGCCGCGGTCCGGCGAGGCCAGGCCGGCGTCCAGCACCACGTGCGCGGTGCCGACGCTGGGATGGCCGGCGAACGGCACTTCGCGGCGCGGGCTGAACATGCGCACGGCGTAGCTGGCGCCCGGCTGCGCCGGCGGGAACACGAAGGTGGTCTCGGGCAGGCGCGTCCAGCGCGCGATGGCCTGCATGGCGTCGGCATCCAGGCCCTCGGCGTCGAGGACGACGGCCAGCGGATTGCCCGCACCGGGGCGGTCGGCGAACACGTCCAGTTGGACGTAGCGGCGGAGAGTCATGGGGACGGGCCTGCGTGGGGGCCGCGCAGCTTAGCAAGTCGCCCGGCCCGCGAACCGCATGGCGGGCGCGGTACGCCATCGGCGGAGCGCGGCGGGTGGCTGGGCTCCGCGGTGCGGCGGAAGCCGGCACGGCGCCGCCTTCGCATCACATCATGTTGCACCCTGCTGATGCCGGCGCGGCCGCAGCGCGCGGCGCCGGGGAGTTCGTTGCATGTGGTACGGACTCCGGTTTCGGCCGGAGCTTGGGCTAGAATCGAAAGTTCACGCCCGAAGGGTTCGGGCAGTCCCTCGACTCTCTCCATGCCATCCGCTTCCTCTGCGCCTGATCGTTGGATCGTCCTCAAGTTCGGCGGCACCTCGGTGTCGCAACGCCACCGCTGGGACACGATCGGAAGGCTGGCGAAGAAACGCGCGGAGGAAAGCGGCGCGCGCGTGCTGGTGGTGGTGTCGGCGCTGTCCGGCGTGACCAACGAGCTGACCGCGATCGCCGACGGCGCCGCCGACAGTGCCGAGCGGGTGGCGAAGCTGGAACAGCGCCATCGCGAATTCCTGGCCGAACTGCAACTGGACGCCGACGCCGTGCTGGGCGAGCGCCTGGCCGCGCTGCGCGGCCTGCTGGCCGACCCGCGCGCCGCCGAGCGCACGCTGGAATGGCAGGCCGAAGTGCTGGCGCAGGGCGAACTGCTGTCGTCCGCCCTGGGCGTGGCCTACCTACGCACGCAGGGCCTGGACATCGGCTGGGCGGACGCGCGCCACTGGCTGCAGGCCAATTTCCTGCCCAACCAGAGCGCCTGGGCGCAGCGCCTGTCGGTGTCGTGCAACACCGCGCCGGACCAGGACTGGCGCCGCGCATTCGCCGGGCAGGCCAATCCCGTGCTGCTGACGCAGGGCTTCATCTCGCGACACGCCGACGGCGGCACCGCCATCCTCGGCCGCGGCGGCTCGGACACGTCGGCGGCCTACTTCGGCGCGCTGCTGGGCGCGCAGCGGGTGGAGATCTGGACCGACGTGCCGGGCATGTTCAGCGCCAACCCGCGCGAAGTGCCGGACGCGCGCCTGCTGACCCGGCTGGACTACTACGAGGCGCAGGAAATCGCCACCACCGGCGCCAAGGTGCTGCACCCGCGCTCGATCAAGCCCTGCCGCGACGCCGGCGTGCCGATGGCGATCCTGGACACCGAGCGTCCCGACCTGCCGGGCACCACCATCGACGGCGGCGCGCTGACCGTGCCGGGCGTCAAGGCGATCAGCCGCCGCAACGGCATCGTGCTGGTGTCGATGGAAGGCATCGGCATGTGGCAGCAGGTGGGCTTCCTGGCCGACGTGTTCGCGCGCTTCAAGAAGCACGGGTTGTCGGTGGACCTGATCGGTTCGTCCGAGACCAACGTCACCGTGTCGCTGGACCCCAGCGAGAACCTGGTCAATACCGACGTGCTGGCCGCGCTGTCGGCCGACCTGGCGGAGATCTGCCGGGTCAAGGTGATTGCACCATGCACCGCCATCACCCTGGTCGGCCGCGGCATGCGCTCGCTGCTGCACAAGCTGTCGGACGTGTGGGCGATGTTCGGGCGCGAGCGCGTGCACCTGATCTCGCAGTCGTCCAACGACCTCAACCTGACCTTCGTGATCGACCAGGCCGACGCCGACGGCATGCTGCCGGCGCTGCACGCGGCGCTGATCGACAGCGGCGCCATGCCCACCGACGAGGCCAGCGTGTTCGGCCCGAGCTGGCGCGAGATCAACGGCGCGGTGCGCCGCCGCAGCCCCGGCTGGTGGCAGGCGCCGGCGGCGCGCGAGCGCCTGCTGGCGATGGCCGAAGCCTCGACGCCGCGCTACGTCTACCACCTGCCGACCGTGCAGGCGCGCGCCCGCGCGCTGGCCGCGATCCCGGCCGTCGACCGCCGCTTCTACGCGATCAAGGCCAATTCGCACCCGGCCATCCTGCGCACGCTGGTGGCCGAGGGCTTCGGCCTGGAATGCGTGTCGAAGGGCGAGCTGGAGCGGGTGTTCGAGACCGTGCCGTCGCTGTCGATGGAGAACGTGCTGTTCACGCCCAGCTTCGCCCCGCGCGATGAATACGCCTTCGCGCTGGACAAGGGCATCAACGTCACCCTGGACAACGTCGAGGCGCTACGGCGCTGGCCGGAGGTGTTCCGCGGCCGCCGCCTGTGGCTGCGCGTGGACCTGGGCCGCGGCGACGGCCACCACGACAAGGTCAAGACCGGCGGCAAGAGCTCCAAGTTCGGCCTGCCGCTGGCGCGGGTGGAGGAATTCCTCGCCGCCGCGCGCGCGCTGGACGTGCACATCGTCGGCCTGCACGCGCACCTGGGCAGCGGCGTGGAAAGCGCGCAGCACTGGAACCTGATCGCCGACGAACTTGGCGGCATCGCCGACCAGATCGGCACCATCGAGACCATCGACATCGGCGGCGGCCTGCCGATCCCCTACACCGACGAGGACGAGCCCTTCGACCTGGAAGCGTGGGGCAACGGCCTGGCCGCCATCAAGGCGGCCTATCCGGGTTACCGCCTGGTGATCGAGCCGGGCCGCTACCTGGTGGCCGAATCCGGCGTGCTGCTGGCCCACGTCACCCAGGTGGTGGAGAAGCTGGGCATCCGCCGGGTCGGCAGCGACGCCGGCATGCACACGCTGATCCGCCCGGCGCTGTACGACGCCTGGCACGACGTGGCCAACCTCACCCGCCTGCACGACGAGGCGCAGGAGGCGTTCGACGTGGTCGGCCCGATCTGCGAGTCCAGCGACGTCTTCGGCAAGCGCCGCCGGCTGCCCTCGGCCACCGCCGAAGGCGACGTGCTGCTGTTCGCCGACGCCGGCGCCTACGGATATTCCATGGCCAGCCATTACAATCTGCGCGGCCTGCCGGCGGAGGACGTGATCGAAGGAACGGCCGCCGATGGCGCCGCGGGCTGAAGCCGGCGCGCCCGGCGCAGGCGCGGGGCGTGCGGGCGCCGGTTGGCGCCGCGCCGTCGCCGCCCGCCAGGCGCGGGCCGCGGGACCTTCCGGTGCCGCGGCCGCCCGATTTCCTGAATACTCTGCCTGCCGCCGCGGCCTGTGCCGGCGGATCGCTCCTTTCCCGGGTCACGCATGACGACTTTCGACAAAACCGCCATCCGCTGCTTCCGCTTCGTCCGCTGTTCGTTCGATGCGGACAGCGGCGTTGCGCGGCTGGTCTATGCCTTCGACGACGGCCCGGAGCTGACCGAAACCGTCACCATCCCCGGCGCGCCCTTCGTCCTGGACGACGCGCGCGCGCAGGCGGTGGAACAGGCGGTGCGGCTGCTGCACCTGGTGACCGGCGTCAGCTACTACAAGGCGGCGGTGCCCGGCGAGATCCGCATCGACGGCTACGCCATCGACGCGGCCACCGCGGTGCTGCTGGAACAGGTGTACGTGCACGGGCTGGGCGAGTTCGCCTACCGCAACGGGCTGAACCTGCACGGCCGCGTGCGCTTCCCGGTGGCGGCGCCCGCGCCGGCCGCGGCGCCGGCGGCGGGGCTGCGCCCGCATGCGCTGGTCGCCATCGGCGGCGGCAAGGATTCGCTGGTCAGCATCGAGGCGCTGCGGGGCGCCGGCGTGGGCCAGACCGTCACCTGGATCGGCGGCTCGCAACTGATCGCCGCCTGCGCCGCGCGCACCGGCCTGCCGGTGCTCAACATCGGCCGCGCGCTGGCGCCGGAACTGTTCGACTACAACCGCCAGGGCGCCTGGAACGGCCACATCCCGGTCACCGCGATCAACTCGGCGATCATGGCGCTGGCCGCGCTGCTGCACGGCGCCGACCAGGTGGTGTTCTCCAACGAGCGTTCGGCCAGCTACGGCAGCATGATCCCCGGCACCGGCGAGGTGAACCACCAGTGGTCCAAGGGCTGGGCGTTCGAGAAGGCGTTCGGCGACCACCTGCAGTCGCACGTGGCGGCGGACCTGCACTACTACTCGCTGCTGCGGCCGCTGTCGGAGCTGGCGGTGGCGCGGCAGTTCGCGCGCAACGACCACTACGACGCGCATTTCTCCAGTTGCAACCGCAACTTCCACCTGCTGGGCGAGCGCCCCACCAACCGCTGGTGCGGCGTGTGCCCCAAGTGCCATTTCGTGTTCCTGGCACTGGCGCCTTTCATGTCCAAGCCGCGGCTGGTGGGCATCTTCGGCCGCAACCTGCTGGACGACGCCGGCCAGGCCGGCGGCTTCGACGCTCTGCTGGAATACCAAGACCACAAGCCGTTCGAATGCGTCGGCGAAGGCCGCGAATCGCGCGCGGCGATGGCGGCGCTGGGCGACCGGCCCGAATGGCGCGAGGACGCGATCGTGGCCCGCTTCAACCACGAGATCCGGCCGCAACTGGACGCCGGCGAGCTCGCCATGGCGCCCCTGCTGGAGATCGGCGGCGAACACCGCATCCCGGCGGCGCTGTGGGAGCGATTGCGTGCGAATTTCGCAGCTTGAGGGGCGCCGCGTCGCCCTGTGGGGCTGGGGCAGGGAAGGGCGCGCCGCCCATCGCGCGATCCGCGCGCGCCTGCCTTCGCTGCCGCTGACGCTGTTCTGCAACGAGGCCGAAGCGCGCGACGCCGCGGCGTTGGGCGATGCCGCGTTGGCGGTCGAGACGCAGGCCGGCGCCGAGCGGCTCGCCGCCTTCGACGTGGTGGTCAAGTCGCCCGGCATCAGTCCCTACGCGCCCGAAGCGCTGGCCGCCGCCGCGGCGGGCACGCGCTTCGTCGGCGGCACCGGCCTGTGGTTCGCCGAGCGCGCGGGCGAGGACGGCATCGTGCCGCGCACGATCTGCGTGACCGGCACCAAGGGCAAGAGCACCACCACTTCGCTGCTGGCGCACCTGCTGCGCGCGGCGGGGCACCGCACGGCGCTGGCCGGCAACATCGGCCTGCCGCTGCTGGAACTGCTGGACCCGCAGCCCGTGCCGGACGATTGGGCCATCGAACTGTCGAGCTACCAGACCGGCGACGTTGCGGCCAGCGGCGCGCGGCCCGACGTCGCCGTGGTGCTGAACCTGTTTCCCGAACACCTGGACTGGCACGGCGGCGAAGCGCGCTACATCGAAGACAAGCTGAAGCTGGTCACCCAGGCGCACCCGCGTGCGGCCGTGCTGAACGCGGCCGATCCGCGCCTGGCGGCACTGTCGTTGCCGCGCAGCGAAGTGCATTGGTTCAACCGTCCGGATGGTTGGCACCTGCGCGGGGACGACCTGTACCGCGGCGATGCGTTCGTGATGGACACGCGTGCGCTGCCGCTGCCGGGCCGCCACAACCGCGGCAATCTGTGTGCCGTGCTGGCGGCGCTGGAAGCGGCCGGGATCGACGCGCTGCCGCTGGCCGCTGCGGCGCGGGATTTCCGGCCGCTGCCCAACCGCCTGCAGACGATGGGCGTGCGCGACGGCATCGCATGGGTCAACGATTCGATCAGCACCACGCCGCACGCCACGCTGGCGGCGCTGGACTGCTTCGCCGGCCAGCGCATCGCCCTGCTGGTGGGCGGGCACGACCGCGGCGTGGACTGGACGGACTTCGCAGCGCGCATGCACGAGCAGGCACCGGCCGCGATCGTGACGATGGGCGCGAACGGCCCGCGCATCCACGCCCTGCTGGAACCGGTGGCGCGTGCGCGTGGTTTCGTCCTGCGCGCCGCTGATACCCTGCCGGCCGCGGTGGCCGAAGCCCGGCAGGTGCTGGACGGCGCGGGCGTAGTCCTGCTGTCGCCGGGCGCGCCGAGCTTCGGCCAGTACCGCGACTACGTGGCGCGCGGGCGCCATTTCGCCGAACTGGCGGGATTCGACCCCGACGACATTTCGGCCATCCCCGGGCTCGGCATCGCCTGAGGCGCGGCGCCGGCACGGCGCCTTGAACCTGGGGGACGTACACTCGACGCCACTGTCCCACGTGGAGAAGCGCCATGCGCTTGCGATCCCTGCTGTCCTGCCTGTTGCTGTTGTCGCCGGCGGCGCTGGCCGCGCCCAGGGCCGATCCGCTGGAGTGGAAGGTCGGCGACGTGGCGTTCTCCGGCTACATCGTCTACGACGACGCGGTGGTGCAGCCGCGCCCGGGCCTGGTGATGGTGCCCAACTGGATGGGTGTCACCGACGACGCGGTGGCGCGCGCCAAGGCCGTGGCCGGTACCGGCTACGTGGTGCTGGTGGCCGACGTCTACGGCAAGGACCACCGCCCGAAGGACGCCGGCGAGGCGGGCAAGCTGGCGGGCTCCCTGCGCGGCGACGACCGCCAGGCGCTGCGCGCGCGCATGCGGGCGGCGGTGGATGCGTTGAAGGCGCAGGCGGGCCGCGTGCCGCTGCGGGCCGGGAGGGTCGGTGCGTTCGGTTTCTGCTTCGGCGGCTCGGCCGTGCTGGAACTGGCGCGCAGCGGCGCCGACGTGGCCGGCGTGGTCAGCCTGCACGGCGGCCTGGCGCCCGGCGCGGCGACGCCGGCGGCGAATGCGATCGCCGCGCCGGTGCTGGTGCTCAACGGCGCCGACGACAAGGCGGTCACCGATGCCGACATCCTCGCCTTCCAGCGGGAAATGGACGCGGCGGGCGCGGACTGGCAGTTCGTCGACTTCAGCGGCGCGGTGCACTGCTTCGCCGAGCCCGCCGCAGGCAACGACCCGGCCAGCAACTGCCGCTACGACGAACGCGCGTCGCGGCGCGCCTACCGGATGATGGGCGACTTCTTCGCCGAGGCGTTCGCGCGCGAGTGAGCGCGGGCGTTCAGTGCCCGCGTTCGACCGCGTAGCGGGCCAGGCCGCGGAGGGCGGTCAGGGCTTCGCATTCGGGCAGGCCGTCGAGCGCCTGCTCGGCGGCGGCGGCGTATTCGTGGGCGCGTTGGCGGCTGTAGTCCAACCCGCCGGTGGCGCGGATGGCGGCCAACACTTCCGGCATGGCCCCGGCGTCGCCGTGCTGCACGATCTGCCGCAGGCGCCCGGCGGTGCGTTCGTCGGAATAGCGGATGGCGTGGATCAGCGGCAGCGTCGCCTTGCCTTCGGCCAGGTCGTCGCCGAGGTTCTTGCCCAGCGCTTCCGCGTCCGCGGTGTAGTCCAGCACGTCGTCGGCGATCTGGAAGGCGTAGCCCAGCGCCATGCCGTAGTCGTACAGGCGGCGCTGCGTCTCCGCGCCGGCGCCGGAGGCCATCGCCCCCAGCCGCGTGCCGGCGGCGAACAGCACCGCGGTCTTGCGCTCGATCACCCGCAGGTAGGCGGCCTCGTCGGTGTCCGGGTTGTGGACGTGCAGCAGTTGCAGCACCTCGCCCTCGGCGATGCGGTTGGTGGTGTCGGCCAGCAGCCGCATCACGTCCATGCGGTCCAGTTCCACCATCAACTGGAAGCTGCGCGAATACAGGAAGTCGCCAACCAGCACGCTGGGCGCGTTGCCCCACAGCGCATTGGCGGTGCTGCGGCCGCGGCGCAGGTCGGATTCGTCCACCACGTCGTCGTGCAGCAGGGTGGAGGTGTGGATGAACTCCACGATCGCCGCCAGTTGATGGTGGCCGGGCCCGGTCGGCCCGCAGGCCTGCCCGGCCAGCACCACCAGCATCGGCCGCAGGCGCTTGCCGCCGGCCGAGACGATGTGGTCGGCGATCTGGTTGATCAGCACCACGTCCGACGCCAGCCGGGCGCGGATCAGGGCATCCACGGCGGCCATGTCGGCCCGGGCGAGCGACTGGATGCCGGCCAGGGCCAGCGCGGGGCGAGGGGATTCGACGACGGACATGGGAACCGGGGGCGGGAAGTCACTGAATTATAGGGGCTTCGCCGGGGCGATTTCCTACGCGCGGAAGGGGCCGGGACCGATGGCGGGGGTTCGGCGGGTATACTCCACTGGTCTTTGCCCGCGCTCGGCGGGCATCCCTGAACGGATATCGATATGGCCCGCGGCATCAACAAAGTCATCCTGGTCGGCAACCTCGGCAACGACCCCGAAACCCGCTACACCCAGGGCGGCATGGCGATCACCCGGATCAGTCTGGCGACCACCAGCGTGCGCAAGGACAAGGACGGCAACAACCAGGAGCGCACCGAATGGCACCGGGTGGTGTTCTTCGGCAAGTTGGGCGAGATCGCCGGCGAATACCTGCGCAAGGGCAGCCAGGTATACGTGGAAGGCTCGATCCGCTACGACAAGTACACCGGCCAGGACGGGCAGGAGAAATACTCCACCGACATCATCGCCGACGAGATGCAGATGCTCGGCGGCCGCGGCGAAGGCGGCGGCATGGGCGGCGGCGATCGTCCCGCCCGCGCCCCGCGCCAGGACTACGGCGCGCAGGGACAGGGAGGCGGCCAGCGCCGCCCGGCCGCTCCCCCGGCGTCGCAGCCGGCGCCGATGGATGACTTTGCGGACGACGACATTCCGTTCTGACGCACTCATGGACAATAGAAAAATAAAGAACAACTAAGGAGTAATACCGTGCCGACTTGGCTGGTGACCGGCGGCGCCGGTTTCATTGGAGGGAATTTCGTCCTGCGCGCCGTGGCGCAGGGCGTGAAGGTGGTCAACCTGGATGCGTTGACCTATGCGGGCAATCTGGACACGCTGGCTTCGGTCCAGGACAGCCCGCTGCACGTCTTCGTGCAGGGCGACATCGGCGACCGTGAGCTCGTCGCCCGCCTGCTGGCCGAGCACCGGCCCGACGCAGTGGTGAATTTCGCGGCGGAAAGCCACGTGGACCGTTCCATCGACGGACCGGCCGCCTTCGTCCAGACCAACGTCGTCGGCACGCTGGGCCTGCTGGAATCGGTGCGCGACCATTGGAAGTCGCTCGACGCGCGTGCGCGCGAGGCGTTCCGGTTCCTGCACGTGTCCACCGACGAGGTCTACGGCTCGCTGGGCGACACCGGCAAGTTCACCGAAACCACGCCCTACGCGCCCAATTCTCCGTACTCGGCCTCCAAGGCGGCGTCCGATCATCTGGTACGCGCGTTCCACCACACCTACGGCCTGCCGGTGCTGACCACCAACTGTTCCAACAATTACGGTCCGTACCATTTCCCCGAGAAATTGATCCCGCTGGTCATAGCGCGTGCGTTGGCCGGCGAGGCGCTGCCGGTCTACGGCGACGGCAGCAACGTGCGCGACTGGCTGTTCGTCGGCGACCACTGCAACGCCATCCGCACGGTGCTGGAGAAGGGGCGCGTGGGCGAGACCTACAACGTCGGCGGCAATGCCGAGAAGCGCAACATCGAGGTGGTGCACACGATCTGCGCGCTGCTTGACCAGCGCCGCCCGCGCGCCGACGGCCAGCCGCGCAGCAGCCAGATCGCCTTCGTCGCGGACCGGCCGGGCCACGACCGCCGCTACGCGATCGACGCTTCCAAGCTGCGCGACGAGCTGGGCTGGGAGCCGGAGTACACCTTCGAGCGCGGCATCGCCGAGACGGTGGATTGGTACCTGGACAACCAGGCCTGGGTGAAGCGCGTGCTGGACGGCAGCTACCGCCTCGAACGCATCGGCACGGGCGCCTGAGGGAGGCCGGAATGACCACGCGCAAGGGCATCATCCTGGCAGGCGGCTCGGGCACGCGCCTGTATCCGATCACCCAGGCCATCAGCAAGCAACTGCTGCCGGTCTACGACAAGCCGATGATCTACTACCCGCTCAGCGTGCTGATGCTGGCGCGCATCCGCGAGGTGCTGATCATCAACACGCCGCACGAGCAGGCGCTGTTCAGGGCGCTGCTGGGCGACGGCTCGCAATGGGGCATGCGCATCGAGTACGCCGTGCAGCCCAGCCCGGACGGGCTGGCGCAGGCGTACCTGATCGGCCGCGACTTCGTCGATGGCCAGCCCAGTTGCCTGGTGCTGGGCGACAACATCTTCTACGGCCACGGCTTCACCGACATGCTCAGGCGCGCCGACGCGCGGACCGAGGGCGCGACGGTGTTCGGCTACTGGGTCAACGATCCGGAGCGCTACGGCGTCGCCGAATTCGACGGCGCCGGCCGCGTCGTCGGCATCGAGGAGAAGCCGAAGAAGCCGCGCTCGAACTACGCCGTGACCGGGCTGTACTTCTACGACGGCCAGGCGAGCGAATACGCCGCCTCGTTGAAGCCCTCGGCGCGCGGCGAATTGGAGATCACCGATCTCAACCGCCGCTACCTGGAGGCCGGGAACCTGCACCTGGAGCCGCTGGGGCGTGGGCACGCCTGGCTGGACACCGGGACCCACCAGTCGCTGCTGGAGGCGTCCAACTTCATCGAGACCATCGAGGCCAGGCAGGGCCTGCGCGTCTGCTGCCCGGAGGAGATCGCCTTCGGCAACGGCTGGATCGATGCCGACAGGCTCGCCGAACTCGCGGCGCCGCTGGCCAAGAACGGCTACGGCCAGTACCTGCTCACGCTGGCCGAACGCGGGATCGTGCGATGAAGGTGATCGACACCCGCCTGCCGGGATGCAAGGTCGTCGAGCCCGCGGTGTTCGGCGACGACCGCGGCTTCTTCTTCGAGACCTGGAACGCCGAGCGCTACGGGCAGCACGGGCTGCCAACCAAGTTCGTGCAGAGCAACGTCTCCTCGTCCGCCCGCGGCGTGCTGCGCGGCCTGCACTACCAGTGGCCGAATCCGCAGGGCAAGCTGGTCAGCGTGCTGGAAGGCGAGGTGTACGACGTGGCCGTGGACATCCGCCACGGCTCGCCGACCTTCGGCCAGTGGGCGGCGGTGATCCTCAGCGCCGAGAACAAGCGCCAGTTCTGGATTCCCGAAGGCTTCGCCCACGGCTTCGCGGTCGTGTCCGAGCGCGCGGTGTTCAGCTACCTGTGCACCGCGGCCTACGACAAGGCCGCCGACGCGGGCGTCCGCTGGAACGACCCCGCCATCGGCATCGACTGGCCGGTCGGCGAGCCGCTGCTGTCGCCGAAGGACGAGGCCGCGCCGCTGCTGGCGGAGATCGCGCAGGACCGCCTGCCGGCCTTCGACGCATGAAGATCCTGCTGCTGGGAGCGAACGGGCAGGTCGGGCACGAACTGCGCGGCAGCCTGGCGCCGCTGGGCATGGTGGTGGCGACTACGCGCTCGGGTTCCCTGCCCGAAGGCGGTGCCTGCGAAACCGCGGACTTCGACCGGCCCGACACCTTGGCCGGACTGGTCGATCGCCATGCGCCCGACGTGGTGGTCAACGCCGCCGCCTATACCGCGGTGGACAAGGCCGAGGACGATGCGGAAGCCGCTTTCCGCGCCAACGCGGCGTCGCCCGGCGCGCTGGCCGCGGCCTGCGCCGCGCGCGGGATTCCGCTGGTCCACTATTCCACCGACTACGTGTTCGACGGACAGGGCGAGGCGCCCTACCGCGAAGACGATCCGACCGCGCCCCTGGGCGTCTACGGCGCCAGCAAGCTGGCCGGCGAGGACGCCATCCGCGCCGCCGGCGGCCGGCATCTGATCCTGCGCACCGCCTGGGTCTACGGCGCGCGCGGGCACAATTTCCTGCGCACCATGCTGCGCCTCGGCGGCGAACGCGAGGAACTGCGCGTGGTCGCCGACCAGGCGGGCACGCCGACGCCGGCTTATCTCATCGCCGACGTCACCGCCGCGCTGCTCGTCAGGGCCGACGTGCCGCAGGGCGTGTTCCACCTGACCGCCTCCGGCGGGACGAACTGGCATGGCTTCGCCGAAGCCATCATGGCAGGCGCGGTCGAACGCGGCCTGTTGCCGAAGGCCCCCCGCCTCACCGCCATCGCCACCGCGGACTTCCCCACCCGCGCACGCCGGCCGGCGTTTTCGCGTCTGGACACCGGCAAGCTGGAACGTCTGCTGGCGCGTCCGCTGCCGGACTGGCGGGTCGGCCTCGGCGACGTGCTGGACCGGATCGGCCAGGAACGTTCCGGCGAAGGCTGACGGCCCTGCACGGCCCTGCGCGACGAAAGGCACGGCGGTATCCAGGCGATTGCATGCCGCCGGAAGGGCCGCTATCGTCTCCGCCGGTATCAGGGGAAGGGACAGGGGAAGCGGAATGCGCAAGGGAATGGGGTTCCTGCTGGCGCTTGGGCTGGCGTTTTCGTGCATGGACGCGTCGGCGCAGGCCGACGTGGATGCCCATGTGCGCAAGGACAAGTTCGGCGACATCAAGCTGTCGCCGAAAGGCGACTTCTATGCCGCCACGGTCGCGTTCGAGGACAGCACCGCGCTGGTGGTGATGAGCCGCGCGGGGCACAAGGTCACCGGCTCGTTCTCGCTGGGCAAGAACAACCACGTGGAAGACTTCTGGTGGGTCAACCCGGAGCGGCTGGTCCTGTCCGTCTCGCAGAAATTCGGCCTGCTGGACGAGCCGCAGTTGACCGGCGAACTCTACGGCATGAACGCCGACGGCTCCAGGAAGGAGAATCTGGTCGGCTACCGCGTGGAGAGCCGGGGTCCGGGAACCAACATCCAGCCGAAGAAAGTGGAGGCGGTGGCGGGATTCCTGGTCGACACGCTGCCCAACGACGACAAGAACGTCGTCATCATGGTCCAGCCGTTCGGCGAACTGCCCTACACGCGCGCAGAGAAGCTGGACGTCTACACCGGTCGCCGCACGCTGCTCGCGCGCTCGCCCGTGCCCGCGGCGGATTTCGTCACCGACAACAGCGGCACCGTGCGCTTCGCCTACGGCAAGAAGGCCGACAATGCGAGCAAGCTCTATTACCGCGCGGGCCCCAACGCGGAATGGCAGTTGGTGAACGACGAAGGGGTCACGGGCCGCTTCCAGCAGCCGATCGGATTTTCCGAAGACAACAAGACCGCCTATCTCATTTCCGACAATCCGCAGGGAGCGGATTCGGTCCTGGCCATGGACGTCGCGACCGGGCAGAAGCGCGTGGTGCTGCAGGACGAAGCCGTCGATCCGATGAAGGTCATCTATCGCGACAGCATCGTCCACCTCGGCGCCCTGCTGACGCCCCCGGGCAACGTCCCGGTCGGGGTCGTGCTGATGGACGGCAAGCCGCGCACCGTCTTCTTCGACGATGCCGAGCCCATGGCCCGCCTGTACCGCTCGCTCGAAGCCGCGTTCAAGGACCACTACGTCAACATCGACAGCGTCACGGCCGACGGCGGCATCGCGCTGGTGGAGATCGGCAGCGACCGCAATCCCGGCGACTTCTACCTGTTCGACATCAACGGGAAGAAGGCGGACTACCTGTTGAGCAGGAGCGACTGGATCGATCCCGCCAAGCAGGCCGAGATGAGGCCGGTCTCGTTCGCCTCCCGCGATGGCCTCAAGGTGCACGGCTACGTCACCCTGCCGCCGGGCAAGGGCGAGAATCGCCTGCCCATGGTGGTCATGCCGCACGGCGGTCCCTTCGGCGTCCAGGACATCTGGAAGTTCAACAAGGACGCGCAGTTGCTGGCGGCGGCGGGATACGCGGTGCTGCAAGTCAACTTCCGGGGCTCCGGCGGTTACGGTGGCGCCTTCCACCAGGCGGGCGCCAGGCAGTGGGGCCTGAAGATGCAGGACGACCTGACGGACGCCACCCGCTGGGCGATCCAGAGCGGCCTGGCCGATCCTTCGCGCATCTGCCTCTACGGCGCCAGCTACGGCGCGTATGCCTCGCTGATGGGGGTCGCGAAGGAGCCGGCGCTCTACCGCTGCGCCGCCGGCTACGTGGGCGTCTACGACCTGCCGATGATGCACACCCGGGGCGATACCCAGCAGGCGAAATGGGGCAGGAACTACATCAAGGACTGGATCGGCGAACCGGCCAGCCTGGCGGCCGTGTCCCCGACCCAATTGGCCGACCGCATCAAGGCGCCGGTGTTCCTCGCCGCCGGCGGCGAGGACGAGCGGGCGCCGATCCAGCACACCGAGCTGATGGAGCGCCGCCTGAAGGCTGCGGGCGTGCCGGTCGAGAGCCTCTACTTCCGGACCGAAGGCCACGGCTTTTACAAGCCGGAGCACCAGAAGGAGTTCTACTCCCGCCTGCTGGCGTTCCTGGGACGCCACCTGGGGGAAACGGCGGGCAAGTGAGCCGCACGGGGTGCCTTCGCGCCCCCTTGCGGATGGCCGTCAGGCGCGCGGCGGCGCCATCATCTTCTTCAGCCACGGCGCAAACGCCAGCGCCGCCACCGCGCAGCCCAGGCCGATCCAGGTCATCAGCCAGAACAGGTCGGCGTAGCGACCGGCGGCGTCCGCGATGTCCAGGGCCTGGCCGTCGGGCACGTCGATGGCGGCCAGCTTGCCGAACTGGGCGGCGAGGGTTTCGGAGAATGCCGTGGCCAGCAGCCAGGTGCCCATCATCAGGCCGGCCACGCGCGGCACCGACAGTTCGGTCACCGCGGACAGGCTGACCGGGGCCAGGCACATCTCGCCGATCTCCAGCAGCAGGTAGGCCAACACCAGCCACCACACGCTGGCCATCGCACCGGTCTGGCCGACCTGCTGCGCGGCCAGCGCCAGGGGCACGAACGACAGCGCGCCGAACAGCAGCCCCAGTGCGGACTTCAGTGGCTTGGATGGATCGCGGCCGCGCCGGTCCAGCGAGGCCCACAGCCAAGCGAACAGTGGCGCCAGCAGCACCAGGAACAGGGCGCCCAGGTAGGTCAGCGAGCCGGCGGTCTGCGGCAGCACCACGCAATCGCGCAGCACCATCGCCAGCATGAAGGCCATCGCGCCGAGGAACAGCCGCCGCGGCCCGGGCGATGCCGGTTCGCGCTGCGACCACGACGAGGCCACGACGAAGGACAGCGGCACCAGCAGCAGCGCCCAGGTCGACCACGGCGCCTGCGCCAGCAGGATGCGCAGGTTGTCCGGCAGGTTGTCCGACCACGCCGCGGCCGGCGGCGGCCGCACCAGCGACGGGAACAGGTCCTTGGTCAGCAGGCGGTCGGTGAAGGTCACCCACGAGCCGTAGGTCTGCTCGTACAGGGTGAAGAACACCAGGCACATGAAGATCAGCGCCATCAGCGCCAGCATCCGCCGCCGCTGCGGCGGCGTGCACTGGGTGGCGACGAACCAGCCGAACCACAGCAGCACCGCGCACAGCACCAGCAGCATCAACGCCAGCGCCAGCGTGAACTCGCCGCCCAGGGCGAAGGCGCCGTTGGCCGCGGCCCACATCAGCCAGGCGACCGGAAGCACGCCGAGCAGCGCGCCCAGGTAGATGAGCCATTCGCGCGGCACGCCCGCCAGGCGCGCGCGCAGGACGTCCGGCGCCGCCGGCTCGGCATGGCCTTGCAGGTGCTTCTGTCCCCACAGGAACATCGCCAGCCCCAGCACCATGCCGATGCCCGCGGCGCCGAAGCCGTACTTCCAGCCCAGGGTTTCACCCAGGTAGCCGCAGACCAGCGAGGCCAGCAGCGCGCCCAGGTTGATGCCGGCGTAGAACAGGCTGAAGCCGCCGTCGCGGCGCGTGTCGCCGGGCGGATACAGGCGTCCGACGATGGTGGTGATGTTCGGTTTCAGGAAGCCCACGCCCACGACGATCAGCGCCAGCGACAGGTACATGGTGCGCAGCGCGGATTCGTCGCGTGTCACCGTGCCGTGGTCGACGACCGCCGCGGTGCCTTCCAGCGCCATGCCGGCGTGCCCGACCACCAGCAGCAGGCCGCCGAACACCACCGCCTTGCGCATGCCCAGCCAGCGGTCGGCCAGCACGCCACCGATCACCGGGATGCAGTACACCAGCCCGCCGTAGGTGCCGATCAGGTCGTAGCCGGCGCCGTCGGCGAACAGGTGGTACTTGGTCAGGTAGAGCAGCAGCAGCGCCTTCATCCCGTAGAAGGAGAAACGCTCCCACATCTCGGTGAAAAAACAGACGTAGACGCCCTTGGGATGGCCGAGGAAGTCGTCGCGGCCGGCGGCCGCAAGGGCAGGGTGGGACAAGGGCCGCTCCGGCGACGGAAGTGCCGCCGAGTATAGGCGCCGCGGCTGGACTTGCCGGCCTGCGGACGCTAGCGTGTCCGCTTTCCGCCGTCCGGTAACGCGCAATGACTCCGCAAGGGACTCCGCAGCTCACCTTCCGCGCCGTCGTGCTGGCCATCGTGCTGGCCGTCATATTGTCGGCCGCCAACGCCTACCTGGGTCTGTTCGCCGGCCTGACCGTGGCCACCGCCATCCCGGCGGCGGTGGTCTCCATGGGCGTGCTGCGGTTGCTGGGCGGCGGCACCATCCTGGAGAACAACATCGTGCAGACCGGCGCCTCGGCCGGTTCGTCGATCGCGGCCGGCGTCATCTTCACCATCCCCGCGCTGGTGCTGATGGGCTACTGGCCGGACTTCAAGTACTGGTGGGTGCTGGGCATTGCCGGCCTGGGCGGCCTGCTGGGCGTGCTGTTCTCGGTGCCGCTGCGCCGCTCGATGATCGTCGAGGACCCGCTGCCTTTCCCCGAAGGCAAGGCCGCGGCCGAAGTGCTCAAGGCCGGCGAGAATCCGGGCCCGGGCCTGAAGATCCTCGGCATCTCGGCTGGCATCGGCGCGCTGGTCAAGCTGGCCGCCGCCAACGGCCTGCGCGCGATCCCGGACAGTTGGGCGGTGGCCGGCTATTTCGCCAACAACAAGGTCATCGGCTACCTCGGCACCGGCCTGTCGCCGGCGCTGCTGGGTGTGGGTTACATCGTCGGCCTGAACGTGGGCATCGTGGTGCTGTCCGGCGCCGTCCTGTCCTGGCACATCGCCATCCCGATCTACCACGCCTTCTTCCTCGGCAGCGACGCGCAGCTCGCCGCCGGCATCGCCGGCGCACCGGCGGCGGACGCGGCCTTCGCGATCTGGTCGGCCAAGATCCGCTTCCTCGGCGTGGGCGCGATGCTGGTCGGCGGCGTGTGGACGCTGTTCTCGCTGCGCAATTCGCTGTTCGCCGGCATCAAGAGCGGTTTCGCCGCCGCGCGCAAGGGCGCCGCGCAGGGCGTGAGCGAGACCGACCGCGACCTGCCGATGAAGTGGATGCTGGTGGCGCTGGTGCTGTTCGTGCTGCCGCTGCTGGCGCTGTACCAGGCCATCGTCGGCCAGTGGCACGTCAGCGTGCCGATGACCATCATCATGATCGTGGCCGGTTTCCTGTTCGTGTCGGTGTCCGGCTACCTGGCCGGCCTGGTCGGCTCGTCGAACAACCCGGTGTCGGGCATCACCATCGCCACCATCCTGTTCGCCTCGGTGGTGCTGTTGCTGCTGCTCGGCGCCGACGGCCAGGCGCAGGTCGGCGGCGCGCCGCTGGGCGCGGTGGCGGCCATCATGATCGGCGCGGTGGTGTGCTGCGCGGCGGCGGTGGGCGGCGACAACCTGCAGGACCTGAAGACCGGCTACCTGGTCGGCGCCACGCCGTGGAAGCAGCAGTTGATGCTGGGCATCGGCGCGTTCTCCTGCGCGCTGATCATGGCGCCGGTGCTGAACCTGTTGCAGGAAGCCTACGGCATAGGCTCCAAGACGCTGCCGGCGCCGCAGGCCAACCTGATGGCCTCGGTGGCCAAGGGCCTGTTCGGCGGCGACCTGCCGTGGACGATGATTGCCATCGGCGGCGTGGTGGGCGCGCTCGTCATCGCCCTCGACAGTTGGCTGAAGGCGCGCGGCTCGCGCTTCCGCGTGCCGGTGCTGGCCGCGGCCATCGGCATCTACCTGCCGCTGGAGCTGATGGTGCCAATCTTCCTCGGCGGCCTGCTGGCGCATCTGGTCGAGCGCTTCCACAAGGTCCGCGCCGACGACGAGGCCGGGCTGGACCGCGTGCATCGCCCGGGCGTGCTGTTCTCGGCCGGCCTGATCACCGGCGAGGCGCTGATGGGCATCGCCATCGCCCTGCCCATCGTGATCACCCAGGATCCGGAAGTGCTGGCGCTGCCGTTCGGCTTCGGCGCGGCGGCGCAGTGGGTCGGCCTGGCGGTGCTGGCCCTGGTCGGCTGGCGGCTGTACCGCGTGGGCAAGCGCGGCGAACAGGCCGCCTGACCGCGGCGCGGGCAGGCCGCGGGCATGACCTGCGGCCTTTGCGCCGCGGCGCGCTTAGCGCCTACCATCGGGGTTTTCCTGTTGCCGGAGCCCCCGGATGAAGCCTAAATCCGCCCTGCTGCCCCTCTGTCTGCTGGCCGCGCTGCCGGTGCTGGCCTTCGCGCGCGGTCTGGACGTGCGCGACCTGCAGAAACTCGACCGCGTGTCCTCGCCGGTGCTGTCGCCGGACGGCGGCACGGTCGTGTTCGCCAAGCGCGTGGTCGATGCCGACATCGCCAAGGCCAGCACGGGCCTGTGGACACGCAACCTGCTGACGCGCGACATGGCGCCGCCGAAGCGGTTGACCCCGGAAGGCTGGAACGTCAATTCGCCCGCGTTCTCGCCGGACGGCAAGACGGTGTACTTCCTCAGCGCCAAGTCCGGCACCCAGCAGCTCTACGCGCTGCCGCTGGCCGGCGGCGCGCCGCGCCAGCTCACCGGCTTCGCCCTGGACGTGGGCAGCTACAAGCTGTCGCCGGACGGCGGCCGCGTGCTGTTCAGCGCCGATACCTTCGCCGAGTGCAAGGCCGACTTCGCCTGCACGAAGAAGAAGCTGGACGACACCGCGGCGAAGAAGAGCACCGGCGTGGTCTACGACGGCCTGTTCGTGCGCCACTGGGACACCTGGGCCGACGGCCGCCGCAGCCGTCTGTTCGTCGCCGCGCTGCCGGGCGGCAAGGACAAGCCGGTCGCCACGGCGACTTCGCTGACCGACGGCTTGGATGGCGATGCGCCGTCCAAGCCGTTCGGCGGTGCCGACGAATACACCTGGTCGCCCGACGGCGCGTCGGTAGTCGCCGCGATCCGCGTGGCCGGCAAGGGCGAAGCGTGGTCGACCAACTTCGACCTGTACAAGATCGCTGCCGATGGCAGCAGCGCGCCGGTCAACCTGACCGCGGCCAACCCCGCCTGGGACACCGGGCCGGTGTTCAGTGCAGACGGCAAGACCCTGTTCTACCGCGCGATGAAGCGCCCCGGCTTCGAGGCCGACCGCTTCGGCCTGATGGCGATGGACCTGGACACCGGGAAAGTCCGTGAGATCGCGCCGAACTGGGATCGCAGCGCCGACAGCATCGTGCTCTCGGATGATGGCGAAAGGATCTACACCACCGCTCAGGACATGGGCGAGCATCCGTTGTTCTCGGTGGACATCCAGAGCGGCCAGGCGCGCAAGGTCGTCGGAGACGGCAGCGTTTCGGCATTCGATATGGTCGGCAGGACGCTGGTGCTGTCGCGTAGCACCTTGAAATCCGGCGACGTGATCTATGCCACCAGCGATGACGTCGGCGCCACGTTGCGCGCGATCACGCCCAGCGCCGGCGAGGTGCTGAAGGACGTCGCATTCGGCGACTTCGAGCAGTTCGACTTCAAGGGCTGGAACAACGAGGCCGTGCACGCCTACGTGGTCAAGCCGCACGACTACGTGGAAGGACGGAAGTATCCGGTCGCCTTCCTGATCCACGGCGGCCCGCAGGGCAGCTTCGGCAACGGCTGGAGCTACCGCTGGAACCCGCAGACCTACGCCGGCCAGGGCTATGCGGTGGTGATGGTCGACTTCCACGGCTCCACCGGCTACGGCCAGGCGTTCACCGACGCCATCAGCGGCGACTGGGGCGGCAAGCCGCTGGAGGACTTGCGGAAGGGCTGGGCCGCGGCGCAGCGGAAGTACGCCTTCCTCGACGGCGACAAGGCCTGCGCGCTGGGCGCCAGCTACGGCGGCTACATGATCAACTGGATCGCCGGCAACTGGAACGAGCCGTGGAAGTGCCTGGTCAACCACGACGGCGTGTTCGACACGCGCTCGATGGGCTACGTGACCGAGGAACTGTGGTTCACCGAGTGGGAGAACGGCGGCACGCCGTTCGACAAGCCGCAGAACTACGAGAAGTTCAACCCGGTCAACCACGTCGCCAAGTGGCGCGTGCCGATGCTGGTGGTGCAGGGCGAGAAGGACTACCGCGTGCCGGTGGACCAGGGCCTGTCCGCGTTCACCGCATTGCAGCGCAAGGGCATCGAATCGAAGCTGCTGTACTTCCCCGACGAGAACCACTGGGTGCTCAAGCCGCAGAACAGCATCCTGTGGCATGACACCGTCAACGCCTGGCTGAAGCAGCACATCGGCCGCTGACCGCCATGCGGCGGCCGGTGCCCGATGGCGCCGGCCGCCGCGTTTTCCGCAGTCCCCAGGGGAGCCCTCGCCGATGGCGATCGAAGCCGCCGCACCGTCCACCGCGCTGATCCAGAACGACATCGTCCTGTTCGGCCTGATCGCCGCCACGCTGGGCGTGGTGTTCTGGACCTCCTCGCGCGAGACGGGGCTCTGGAAGAAGTTCTACACCTACGTGCCGGCGCTGCTGCTGTGCTACTTCATCCCCGGCATCTACAACAGCGTCGACCTGATCGACGGCGCCGCCAGCAAGCTCTACAACCCGGTCGCCAGCCGCGTGCTGCTGCCGGCGGCGCTGGTACTGCTGACCCTGACCATCGACCTGAAGGGCGTGCTGAAGCTGGGCCCGAAGTTGCTGGCGATGTACGCCGGCGCCTCCATCAGCGTGATGCTGGGCGCGTTCGTGGCGTTCGGGGTGATGGACGCCGTGCATCCGGAAACCGTCGCCGGCGACACCTGGGGCGGCATGGCCGCGCTGGCCGGTAGCTGGATCGGCGGCGGCGCCAACATGCTGGCGATGAAGGAGGTGTTCAAGGTCGACGAGACCACGTTCGCCCAGTTCGTCGTGGTCGACGTCAGCGTGGGCTACGTGTGGATGGCGGTGCTGATCTTCCTGGCCAACCGTGCGCAGGCCATCGACGCCCGCACCGGCGCGGACACGCGCGCCATCGAGGAGCTAAAGGAACGGCTGGCGAGCTACCAGAAGCAGCACGAGCGCGTCACGTCGCTGACCGACCTGATGGTGATCCTGGGCATCGCTTTCGGCGCCGTGGGCCTGGCGCACGCCATCGCCGTGCCGGCCGCATCGTGGTTCGCCGGCATGGCCTGGGCCTCGCAGATGAGCCTGCACGAGCCGTTCGTGTGGGTGGTGGTGCTGTCCACCTTCATCGGCTTGGGCCTGAGCCTGACCCGCGCGCGCACGCTGGACGGCGCCGGCGCGTCGAAGATCGGCGCGCTGTTCCTCTACATCCTGATCGCCTGCATCGGCATGCAGATGGACATCGGCAAGCTGGCCGACAAGCCGTGGCTGCTGGTGCTGGGCCTGATCTGGATCCTGGTGCACATCGTGCTGCTGGCGCTGCTGGGCAAGCTGCTGCGCGTGCCGTTCTTCTATTTCGCAATGGGCTCGCAGAGCAACATCGGCGGCCCCGCGTCGGCGCCGGTGGTGGCGACGGTGTTCCACCCCTCGCTGGCGCCGGTCGGCGCACTGCTCGGCGCGCTGGGCTACGCCACCGGCACCGTAGCCGCCTACGTGGTCGGCATCGTGCTGCGTGCGATGGCCGGGCAGGGTTGACGAAGGCCATCCTGCTGCAGGGCTGTGCAGGAGCGACGTAAGTCGCGAACCGCAGAAACAAGCCGTCCCTTGTACCCGTCGGAGCAAGCGGATGACAGAGGGAACGGGAGGCGCAGTGCCGTGGGAGAAGATGCGGATGGCGTGCGGTCGCGACTTACGTCGCTCCTGCAGGGATGGGCGATAGAAAAAGGGCGAAGCCGGTAGCTTCGCCCTTCCGCTTTTCCTCCTGCCGGCGTCTCAGCAGCAGCGGAACCCGCTCCTGCCGCCGAAGCGCGCCTCCTGCCGCTCGCGGAAGAAGGTGGGGTAGTCCATCGGTTCGCGGTCCGGGTGCTTTTCCAGGATGTGGCGGACGTAGTTGTCGTAGTCCGGGATGCCGCAGCACAGCCGGGCGGTCTGCACCAGTCTCCGCCACACACGCTTGTGTGCGGCGAAGTGCGAGAGCGGGACGAGGGCGGTGCCCATGGCCTACAGGCTCGCCTGCGCGGCCTGCTGCTCCGCGGTGAGGGCGACGTAGGGCGCCTCGCGGTCGGTGCGCTGCGGATTGCGGCGGGCGACCAAGATGGTGCGGATCGAGAACACCAGGATGCTCAGCACCACGAACAGGAACAGCACCGTCAGCCCGGTGTTGACGTACGCGTTGGTGACGATCTGCTGCATCTGCTCCGGGCTCTTGGCCGGCGCCAGCAACTCGCCGTTGGCCAGGCCGGTCCGGTACTTGGCGGCCTGCGCCAGGAAGCCCTGCACCGGGTTCTTGTCGAAGATCTTGATCAGGCCCGCGTAGCTGGTGCAGATCAGCAGCCACACCGCCGGCACCGCCGTCACCCAGGCGTAGCGGTCACGCTTGAGCTTGAACAGCACCACCGTGCCCAGCATCAGCGCGATGCCCGCCAGCATCTGGTTGGAGATGCCGAACAGCGGCCACAGCGTCTGGATGCCGCCGAACGGATCGACCACGCCGGTGTACAGCAGGTAGCCCCACAACGCCACGCAGCCGCCAGTGGCGATGATGTTCGCGGTCCAGGATTCGGTCCGGCGCAGGGCCGGGATGAAGTTGCCCAGCAGGTCCTGCAGCATGAAGCGGCCGGCACGGGTGCCCGCGTCCACCGCGGTCAGGATGAACAGCGCCTCGAACAGGATGGCGAAGTGGTACCAGAACGCCATGCTGTTCGCGGTGGGCAGCACCTGGTGCAGGATCTGCGCGATGCCCACCGCCAGCGTCGGCGCGCCGCCGGCGCGGGAGAGGATGGTGTGCTCGCCGATGTCCTTGGCGGTGGCCTCCAGCACGTCGGGGCTGATGTGGAAGCCCCATTCGCTGACCTTGGCGGCCACGGCCACCGCGTCGGTGCCGATCACCGCGGCGGGGCTGTTCATCGCGTAGTAGATGCCCGGCTCCAGGATGGCCGCGGCCACCAGTGCCATCACCGCCACGAACGACTCCATCAGCATGCCGCCGTAGCCGATGTAGGGCATGTGCGACTCGTTGGCCAGCAGCTTGGGCGTGGTGCCCGAGGAGATCAGCGCGTGGAAGCCCGACACCGCGCCGCAGGCGATGGTGATGAACAGGAACGGGAAGATGCCGCCCTTCCACACCGGGCCGTCGCCGCTGCTGGCGAACTGGGTCAGCGCCGGCATCTTCAGGTCCGGCATCACGATCAGGATGCCGATCGCCAGGCCGACGATGGTGCCGATCTTGAGGAAGGTGGACAGATAGTCGCGCGGCGCCAGCAGCAGCCACACCGGCAGCACCGAGGCCACGAAGCCGTAGCCGATCAGCATCCAGGTGATCTGGGTGCCGGTGAAGGTGAAGGCCGGTCCCCAGGTGGGATCCGCGCCGACCTTGCCGCCCAGCCAGATCGCGCCCAGCAGCAGGAACAGGCCGACGACCGAGATCTCGCCGATTTTGCCCGGGCGGATGTAGCGCATGTACACGCCCATGAAGAGGGCGATGGGCATGGTGGCGATGACCGTGAACATGCCCCACGGGCTCTCCGCCAGCGCCTTCACCACCACCATCGCCAGCACCGCCAGGATGATGATCATGATCAGGAAGGCGCCGAACAGCGCGATGGTGCCCGGCACCTGGCCCATCTCCTCGCGCACCAGGTCGCCCAGCGAGCGGCCGTTGCGGCGGCTGGACAGGAACAGCACCATGAAGTCCTGCACCGCGCCGGCGAACACCACGCCGACCACCAGCCACAGCAGCCCCGGCAGGTAGCCCATCTGCGCGGCCAGCACGGGCCCGACCAGCGGGCCGGCGCCGGCGATGGCGGCGAAGTGGTGGCCGAACAGCACCTGCTTGTTGGTCGGCACGTAGTCCAGGCCGTCGTTGTTGACCACCGCGGGCGTGGCGCGCAACGGGTCGAGCTGCATGACGTTGGTGGCGATGAAGCGGGCGTAGAAGCGGTAGGCGACCAGATAGATGGATACCGCGGCCACCACGATCCACAGCGCGTTGATGTGTTCGCCGCGGCGCAGGGCCACCGTGCCCAGTGCGAACGCGCCGAGTATGGCCAGCAGCGCCCAGCCAAGCTTGGAAAACGCCTTCATCGGTCACCTCCCGGGGATGTGCGGGCTAGCGTCCTCCCATGCGGCGGCAGGGTCAATCCGTAACCGGGGATTCGGTCTTCGACTTTGGTCGCAGTGCGCCGGCGTATCCCTTCACAGCCAGCGCACCCGCTTGAACAGCCGGTACAGGCCGAAGCAGGCCAGTGCGACCACGCCGATCAGCAGCGGATAGGCATAGGCGCCTTCCAGTTCCGGCATGTGCTTGAAGTTCATCCCATACCAACTGGTGATCAGGGTGGGGGCGGCCAGCAGCGCGGCCCAGGCGCCCAGCCGCTTGACCGTCTCGCCCTGCGCCAGCGTGACCAGCGACAGGTTGACGCTCAGGGCGGTGGTCAGCATCTCGCGCAGGGTGTCGGTGTATTCGTTGACGCGCACGGCATGGTCCTGCACGTCGCGGAAGTACAGGCGCACTTCCTCCGGGATCAGCGGGCTCTGCAGGCGCGTGAGCTGCGACAGCACGTCCTGCAGCGGCGCCACCGCGAGGCGCATGCGGGTGAGCTCGCGCTTCAGTTCGTACAGCTTGACCACGGTCACGCGCCGGTAGGTCTCGGCGAAGATGTCCTTCTCCAGCGTGTCCAGGGTCTGCTTGAACTGGTCCACGATGGGGCGGTAGTTGTCGACGATGTAGTCCAGCACCGCGTACAGGCCGTAGGACGGCCCCAGCGCGAGCAGCTCCGGCTCGCGCTGCACGCGCTCGCGCACCGGCGCGTAGGACAGCGAGGCGCCGTGGCGCACCGTCACCAGGTAGCGCGTGCCGAGAAAGGCGTGTGTCTCGCCGAAGCGGATGCGGTCGTCCACCACCTGCGCGGTGTGCATCACCACGAACAGCGAGTTGCCGTAGGCTTCCAGCTTGGGGCGCTGGTGCGCGTTCTGCGCGTCCTCGACCGCCAGGTCATGCAGGTGGAATTCCTCCTGCAGCTTTTCCAGGATGGCGTCCGACGGCTCGTACAGGCCCACCCAGATGAAGCTGCCGTCATCCACCGCCAGCACGTCGCTGATCTCGTCCAGGCCGATGTCGCGCCGACTGCCTTCGCGGTCGTAGAGCACGCAGTTGATCACGCACTGGGGCAGGGCAGGCTTGGTCTCGGCGGTAGCGGCATCATTCATGGCGCGCATCGTGCGCCAGACCGCCCGCAGCGGCAACCCCGCTTCCGTGCAGGAGGGGCTTCAGCCCCGACCGCATGGCAGGCGGAAGCCATGAGGACACGGATCAACGCGGATCAACGCGGATGAAAGGAGCAAAGCGATGCTTTATCCGTGTCCATCCGCGCTGATCCGCGTCTTGAGTGCTTCTCCCCAACCGTGCGATCGGGGCTGAAGCCCCTCCTGCATCGTTAGCGGGCCACGAAGCGGATCGCCTGGCCGCCGCCGGGGGCGAGTTTAAGGGTGAGGGTATCGGCGCGGGTCACTTCGCGCGATTCGATGGCGATGTCCTCGCGCGCCGTCTTCCAGTCGGCCTTGTCGCCGTCGCGGTAGATCTGCGCGGTGTAGCGGCGGCCGTCGTCCAGGAAGTCCAGCGGCACGGTCAGCGTGCGCGGGTTCTCGTCGGTCAGCGAGCCGAGGTACCAGTTCTTGCCGCCGCGCTCCTTGCGCGCGATGGTCACGTAGTCGCCCACCTCGCCGTTCAGCACGCGGGTGTCCTCCCAGTCCACCGGCACGTCCTTGATGAACTGGAACGGCGCCGGGTTCTTCTCGTAGTTCTCCAGCAGGTCGGCCGCCATCTGCAGCGGGCTGTAGATCACCACGTACAGCGCGAGCTGCTTGGCCCAGGTGGTGGCGATGCCGTCCGGCGCACGGGTCTTCATGCCGAAGATGCCCGGCGTGTAGTCCATCGGGCCGGCCAGCAGGCGGGTGAACACCAGGTTGGCCTCGTGCTCGGGCGGGTTGCCGGGCTGGCCCCAGGCGCTGAACTCCATGCCGCGCGCGCCTTCGCGGGTGATCCAGTTGGGATAGGTGCGGCGCAGGCCGGTGTCCTTGACCGGCTCGTGCGGGTTGACCGCGATGTGGCGCTTGGCGGCCTCGGCCACCACCTTCAGGTGGTGGCGCGCCATGTCCTGGCCCTCGTGCCAGGCGTAGTGGCGCTTGCCGTCCGCGCCGGCCACCTTGGCCTGGCTGGCGTCGGCCACGTAGCCGGTCTTCACCGCCGGCACGCCGACGCGGCGGTACAGGTCGAAGGCGTCGCCCATCTGTTCTTCGTAGTGCGCGGCGTTGCCCGAGGTCTCGTGGTGGCCGATCAGCACCACGCCCTTGCTGCGCGCGTATTCGCTTAGCGCCGGCAGGTCGAAGTCCGGATACGACTGGGTGAAGCTGAAATCGTCGCCGTTGCCGAACCAGTCCGCGTTCCAGCCCACGTTCCAGCCTTCCACCAGCACGCCGCCGAAGCCGTGCCTGGCCGCGAAGTCGATGTGCTTGCGCACGTTCTCGTTGGTGGCGCCGTGGCGCGGGCCGTAGGACCAGGTCTTCAGGTCCAGGTGCATCTCCCACCACACGCCGACGTATTTCATCGGCTTGACCCACGACACGTCGCCCAGCGCGTTGGGCTCGTTGAGGTTGAGCGTCAGCGCCGACATCGCCAGGCCGGCGGCATCGTCGCTCAGCAGCAGCGTGCGCCACGGCGTGTCGAACGGCGCGGCGCGCACCACCTTGCCTTCGCCGATGCCGGGCGTCAGGTCGGCCTTCAGGCGGCGGTCCTCCACGCGGGTCAGGTTCATGCCGCTGTAGTCGACCAGCGCGGCCTCGTGGATGGACAGGTGGGTGCCGTCGTCGAACCTGAAGGTGATCGGCGTCTGCGCATCGCCCACCTGCTGCACCGGCGTGCGGTGGTACAGGTATTCCTCGCGGTTCCACTCGCCGGCGGGGATCCACCACGCCGTCGCATCGCGCGCCAGCGTGAACTCGGTCAGCTCCTCGCCGATCTTCACCTGCTTCAGCTCCGGCTGGTCGGGAAAGCGGTAGCGGAAGCCCACGCCGTCGTCGAACACGCGGAACACCACGTCGAAGCTGCGGAACGGCCTGACCTTCTCCTTCAGCGTGACCGCCAGTTCGTTGTAGTGGTTGCGGACCAGGCGGCGCTCGCCCCAGGGCTGCTCCCAGGTCTCGTCGAAGCTGCGCGTGCGCGGGTTGCCGAACTCCAGGTGGCGCTCGAACTTGGGCGCGTCGAGCAGCAGGAAGCCCAGGCGCGAGGGCGCGATCACCGGCCGGCCCTTGCGCGTCACCGCGTAGGCGGGACGGCCGTCGTTGTCGGTGGACAGTTCCACCACGATCGAGCCGTCGGGCGAGGCCACGCGCGGCCCGGGTGCGGCATGCGCCGCGGCGGCGGAAAGCAGGACGACGAGCGGAAGGAAGGAGCGGAAGATCATGCGGCCCTCGCAGGGTGGAGAGGCTGCATCGTGCGTGCCCGGGTTCAGCGCGACAAGTTCCGCGGCATGAATACGTATGCGAGCGCGGCGTGGACCGGCAGCAGCAGGGCGATCCACGGCTGGTTGTATTGCAGCGGCAGCGGCAGCCAGTGCAGGAACCACGCGAGCATCGCGCCGCCGGCGACGGCCACCGTCAGCCAGCCGAACCAGGTCGGCGGCGTGCGGCGGCGCAGCACGGCGATTGCGCCGGGCAGCAGCAATGCGCACAGCGGGTTGAACAGCAGCAGGTTGCGGTTGGCCCAGGCCGCCCAATGATCGGTGAAGCCCCACAGGTAGACCATCACGGCACCGGCGGCGACGCACAGCAGCCAGAACGGCACCGCGAACAGCAGCACCGCGCGCGGCCGGCGGCGGCCGGCGAACGCGACCAGCAGCGCCAGCGCGACGCCCGCGCCCAGCCACGGCAGCCAACGGCGCGGTGTTTCCGCCGGCTCCGGCGCGATGCGGTGCGGCAGCAACTGCATTTCCGACTGCACCAGCGGACGGCCGGCGGCGTTCTTCGCTTCGCGCAGGCTGTCGGCCAGGCGCATCGGTACGTAGGCTTCCTCCCAGCGCGACATCGGCCGGTCGGCGGCCGGGCCCAGGCCCACGTCGAAGCCCAGCCACATCCACGGCGCCGGCGAGGCCAGCCGCACCGCTTCGCTGCGCAGCGTGTTGCCGCGCGAACGGCCCGACAACTGCGACTTCAGCGCGCCGCCGAGCGCCGCATCCAGCGCGTCGCGCACCTGGGTGGAACAGTTGGAGGCGAAGTAGTCGTAGCGGTAGCGCGCGTTCTCCGGCTTCGCGTGTTCGGCCAGCGCGTCGGCCAGCGACTGCGCCTGCGCCGGCGCCAGGTCCAGCCATTGCAGCGAGACGCCGCGGCCTTCGTCGCGGTACTGCAGCAGGTCCTGCTCGAACGGCAGCGCGACCAGGTAGTACATCATCCGGCCGCGGGCGAAGTTGGACACGAAGTCCGCCTCGCCGGGATCGAAGAAGCCGAAGTTGTACGAGGTCGCCGCGCCGGTGGCCGGATCGACCACGACGATGGCGTTGTGGCCGAAGCGCTCGAAGAACACTTCGCCGGGCTGCATCGTCGCCACGCCGATCCGCGGCGTCGCCCAGGCGCCCGCGGCCAGCAGCCACAGCAGGCAGGCGCAGGCCAGGCGCACGAGCGCCTCAGGCATCGGCCAGCACTCCGACGTGGAAGGCATGCACGCGGCGCGCGTCGGCGTTGGCCACGCGGAAGGCGAAGCGGCCCAGGGTCAGTTCCTCGCCGGTCTCGGGCAGGTGGCCGATGGCGGCGGTGACCAGGCCGCCGATGGTGTCGTACTCGTCGTCGGGGAAATCGGCGCCGAAGCGCTCGTTGAAGTCGGCGATGGGCGTCAGCGCGTCCACCACGAACTGGCCGTCGGCCTGCGCGGCGATCAGCGCGGCGCCGTCCTCGGCCTCGTCGTGCTCGTCGTCGATCTCGCCGACGATCTGCTCCAGCACGTCCTCGATGGTCACCAGCCCGGCCACGCCGCCGTATTCGTCCACCACGATCGCCATGTGGTTGCGCGAGAGGCGGAACTCCTTGAGCAGCAGGTTGAGCTTCTTCGATTCCGGGATCAGCACCGCCGGGCGCAGCAGTTCGCGCACGCTGCCGGGGCCGTTGTCGGACACCACGCCGCGCAGCAGGTCCTTGGCCAGCAGGATGCCGAGGATCTCGTCCTTGTCGTCGCCGTGCACGGGGAAGCGCGAATGGCCGGATTCCACCACGTCCTTCATCAGGTCCAGGAAGCGGGCCTCCACCGGCAGCGAGACCATCTGCGCGCGCGGCACCATCACGTCGCCCACGGTCAGCTCGGCGACCGCGATGGCGCCTTCCATCATCCGCAGGGTGTCGCCGGCGATCAGGCCGTCGGACTGCGCGTCGCGCAGGATGGCGACCAGGTCGTCGCGGGTGCTGGGGTCGCCGGAGAACGCCGAACTCAGGCGGTCCAGCCAGGAGCGCCGTTTCTCCGCAGGCTTGTCGGTGCTTTCCGGCGCGAGGGTACTGTCGTCTTCTGACATCTCGTGGGAGCGGTCGCCCGCTGCGGGCGTGGGCTCCAGTCTAACCCGGTTGCGGCGGCGATGCAGGCGCCGGGCCCGGTGCGGCGCGGGCGCCGCTCAGGCGTCGGCGGGCGCTTGCGCAGGCGGGGTTTCCGGCGCCTCGTCCTCTTCCGGCAGGTCGAAGCTGTAGCTGCACCCGACCAGGGTCTTGCCAGGATGCGAGGACACGTTGCTGACGTTGAGCACCGCCGATTCGATGACGGTGGCGCCGGTGCGCGCGTCGCGGGTCTCCACGCTGCGCAACTCCTTGCCGAACATCGCCTTGGCCGGCGTGTCGATGGCGGTTTCCAGTTCCAGTTGCCGGGCCAGCGGGCGCGGGTCGGGCAGGTCGAGAATGGCCAGCACGCTGTCGCCGGTGAAGGCGACCCGGTCGCTGTCGTGGCCGAACACCCGGATCGGCTGCGCCAGCCGGTACTCGGTCATGAACATGTTCGACTGGGGCAGCGGCTGCCAGCCCAGCGCCACCGCCTTCAGCGGGTCCTTCAGCGCCGGCGCCAGGGCCAGGTAGGCATGGATGTCGCTGCGGCATTCGATCAGCGCCGGCAGGTCCGGCGTCGCCACGGCGGCGTCGCCGTCCGCGGCGGCGGCCAGGGCGGGGAGCAGCGCCAGCAGGGAGGCGGGCAGCAGGCGTCGCATGGCTCAGTCTTCCGCGTAGGGATCGGCGATGCCGAGTTCGGCCAGGATCTCGCGTTCGAGTTGTTCCATGCACTCGGCGTCCTTGTCGTCCTCGTGGTCCCAACCCAGCAGGTGCAGCGCGCCGTGCACGGTCATGTGCGCGTAGTGCGCGGCCAGCGGCTTCTTCTGCTCCTTCGCCTCGCGCGCCACCACCGGCGCGCAGATCACCAGGTCGCCCAGCAGCGGCATCTTCACGCCCTTGGGCAGCTTGACGCCCTCGGCGATCTCGGCCGGGAAGCTGAGCACGTTGGTGGCGTAGTCCTTGCCGCGGTAGTGGCGGTTGAGCGCGCGGCCTTCCTTCGCATCGACGATGCGGATGGCCAGGTCGGCCTCGCGGATGCGGCCCTCCAGCGCCGCCGCCACCCACTTGCGGAAGCTGACGGCCGACGGGATGCCGGCGCGCGGCAAGGCGTAGGTCACGGAGACGTCGAGACGTGTAGGGCCCTGGGTCATGGCGCGAACGTGGAAACCTCTGTAGGGGGGCTTCAGCCCCGATGCTTTTCCCGGGCGGTGCGGTCGGGGCTGAAGCCCCGACTGCAGGAGGAAAGGCGGGTCACGCCGGCCCGGTCTCGGCATCCTTGCCGTCCCGCACATCGTAAGCCTGCACGATGCGCGCGACCAGCGGGTGGCGCACCACATCGCGGCTGGTGAAGAAGGTGAACGAGATGCCGTCCACGCTGCGCAGCACGTCCAGCGCGTCCTTCAGGCCGGACTTGACGTTGCGCGGCAGGTCGACCTGGGTCAGGTCGCCGGTGACCACGGCGGTGCTGCCGTAGCCGATGCGCGTGAGGAACATCTTCATCTGCTCGATGGTGGTGTTCTGCGCTTCGTCCAGGATGACGAACGCATCGTTGAGCGTGCGCCCGCGCATGTACGCCAGCGGCGCGATCTCGATGACGTTCTTCTCCAGCAGCTTGACCACCTTCTCCACGCCCAGCATCTCGTACAGCGCGTCGTACAGCGGGCGCAGGTAGGGATCGACCTTCTGCGACAGGTCGCCGGGCAGGAAGCCGAGCTTCTCGCCGGCCTCCACCGCCGGGCGCACCAGGATTAGGCGCTGCACGCGCGATTCGTTCAGCGCTTCCACCGCGCTGGCGACGGCGAGGAAGGTCTTGCCGGTGCCGGCCGGGCCGATGCCGAAGTTGATGTCGTGAGTGGCGATGGCGTGCAGGTACTTGGCCTGGTTGGCGCCGCGGCCGCGCACGGTGCCGCGCTTGACCTTGATCGCCACGTCCTGCGGCAGGTAGCCGTCGCCGGCCACGCGGTCCACGTTGGCGTCGTTCAGATGCAGGTGGATGGCCTCGCTGTCGAGCGCCTCGCCGGCGGCTTCCTCGTACAGGCTGCGCAGCAGCTTCTCCGCCGCGGCGACGGCCTTCTCCGGGCCGGTGATGCGGAAGACCGCGCCGCGGTTGGCGATCTCCACGCCCAGCCGCAGCTCGATCTGGCGCAGGTGGGCGTCGAACGGCCCGGCCAGGTTGGCCAGGCGCTCGGTGTTCTCGGGTTCCAGGGTGAATTCGCGCTTGCTGGGGACGGTCATGGGGCGGGGATCGTGCGTGTCTCGAAGGCTAGTGGCGGGTCAGGCCGTCGGTGTCGTCCACCGGCCACTGGTTGAATACGTAGACCTCGTCGTCGACGAGGGCCTGGTCGAAGTGTTCGGCGTCGGGCGCGAAGTCGCGCTTGACCTGCTCGGGCTCGTCCTCCACCGCGACGACCTCCCAGCCCTGCCGGCGGATGAACTCGCTGGCGCGCCGCAGGGGCTCGTCGGCGAAACCGGGCCGCTGATAGCAGGTGACGAAGGCGCCGCCGGCCTCGGCGAAGTCGGGACTGTCGGGTAGCGGACGGGCTTCCAGCGTGAACACCCACAGGCGGGGGTTATCCAGGGAAATGGCGGCGGTCCTGGCGAATGCAAGGCGGGCGCGCAGGGTAGCGCGATGCCCCGGCAGGGACCAGCCGCCGCCGTTCGTCGGACCGGTCTTGAAATTTAATTAATCAGAAAATTAAATGAGCGCCATGAAGACGCCCCGACCACGTTCAGGCACCCGTCCGCCGCCCGCCCCCGCATCTGCATCCACGCAGGTGGCCACGGCTGTGGCCAGGCCCGCGAAAACATCCACGAAAACGCCCGCGAAGAAATCTGCTACGGGCCCGTCACGCCCGCGCGCGCCCGGCCGGCGCCCGACCGCCGAATCGGCCGACCTGCGCGCGACCCTGCTCGATGCCGCGCTGGCCTGCTTCGTGCGCCGTGGCATCGCGGCCAGTTCGCTGCGCGACATCGCCGCCGAGGCCGGAGTGACGCCGGCGCTGGTGCATTACTACTTCGGCGACAAGGCGCAGTTGCAGCAGGCGGTAGTGGCCGAACGGCTGTTGCCGGTGGTGGCGCAGATGCGCGCGCCGGTGGCGCAGGCCGGCGGCGACGTGGCCGGGCTGGTGGCCGGCTTCGTGCAGGGCATCGGCGGCGTGGTGGCGCGGCATCCGTGGTTGCCCACGCTCTGGGTGCGCGAGATCCTCTGCGAAGGCGGTGCGCTGCGCGGGATGATGATCGACCGGATCGGCCCGATGCTGCCGCAAATGATGTCGGCGCACTTCGCCGAGGCGCAGCGGAGCGGCCGGCTCAATCCGGACCTCGATCCGCGCCTGCTGGTGGTGTCGCTGGTGGGCCTGACCATGTTCCCGCTGGCCAGCGCGCCGATCTGGCGCCAGTTGTTCGGCGCCGACGACCTCGATTTCGACGACCTGCGCCGGCACACGCTGGTGCTGCTGGACCGCGGACTGGAGTTGGACCATGCGCAATGAACTGCGGACGGCCGCGCTGGCGGCCGCGATCCTGGTGCTGGCCGGCTGCGGCGCGGAGCCGCCGCGCGCGCTGGGCACGCTGGAATGGGACCGGGTGACCCTGCCGTCGCCGGTGGCCGAGAAGATCGTGCGCATCGACGTGCGCGAAGGCCAGCAGGTCGCGGCCGGCGCGCCGCTGCTGCAACTGGAACTGACGCGCACGCAGTCGCAACTGGCCGCCGTGCAGGCGCAGGCCGCGCAGAGCCGCGAAGCGCTGGCGGAACTGCGCGCCGGGCCGCGCAGCGAGGACATCGCGCAGGCCCGCGCCGGCCTGGCGGCCGCGCAGGCACAGGCGCGCGACGCCGATGCCTACTTCGCCCGCCTGCAACCGCTGGGCCGGCAGCGGCTCGTGGCCGCGTCCGAGGTGGATCGGGCGCGCGCCGCCGCGCAGAGCGCGCAGGCGCAGGTGCGGCTGGCGCAGGCCGCGCTGCTGGAGCTGGAGCGCGGCACGCGGGCGGAGCAGATAGCGCAGGGTGAGGCCGCGATGGCCGCGGCCGAAGCACAGGCCCAAGTGCAGGCGGCGACGCTGGACAAGCTCACCGTCGTCGCGCCGCGCGCGGGCCGCATCGACAGTCTGCCGTACAAGCTGGGCGACCAGGCGCCGGTCGGCGCACCGCTGGCCGTCCTGCTGGCCGGCGAGGCGCCGTATGCGCGCGTCTACCTGCCGCAGGCCCTGCGCAACCGGTTGAAGGTGGGCGACACCGTGCAGGTGCGGCTGGATGGACAGGAACGGACCTACGCCGGCCGCCTGCGAATGATCCGCAGCGAGCCCGTCTTCACCCCGTACTTCGCATTGACGGGGCAGGACGCCGAGCGCCTGAGCTATCTGGCAGAAATTGGCCTGGGCAAGGAAGCGGCGGACCTGCCGGTCGGCGCACCGTTGCAGGTGGTGTCCGATGAGCCCTGAGCATCCCCCTGTATCCCCTGCAGGAGGGGCTTCAGCCCCGACCGGCGACCAGGACGTGCGGTCGGGGCTGAAGCCCCTCCTGCAGGCGCCATTGGACGATCTGGCCATCCGCGTGCGCGGGCTCACCAAGCGCTTCGGCAACCTCGTGGCGGTGGACGCGGTGGACCTGGACGTGCCGCGACGGCACGTCTACGGCTTCCTCGGCCCGAACGGTTCCGGCAAGTCCACCACCATCCGCATGCTGTGCGGCCTGCTGACGCCCAGCGCCGGCGAGATCGACGTGCTGGGCCTGCGCATTCCCGAGCAGGCCGAGCAGTTGCGCACGCGGATCGGCTACATGACCCAGAAGTTCTCGCTGTTCGAGGACCTGTCGGTGCGCGAGAACCTGGAGTTCCTGGCGGCGGTGCAGGACATTCCGCGCTCGCGGGCGCGCAGGCGCATCGACGAGCTGATCGAGCAGTACCACTTCCAGGACCGGCAGAAGCAACTGGCCGGCACCATGAGCGGCGGCCAGAAGCAGCGGCTGGCGCTGGCCGGCGCGGTAATACATGAGCCCGAACTGCTGTTCCTGGACGAACCGACCAGCGCGGTGGATCCGGAATCGCGCCGCGACTTCTGGGAAAAACTCTTCGAACTGGCCGATGCCGGCACCACGCTGCTGGTGTCCACGCACTACATGGACGAAGCCGAGCGCTGCCACCGCATCGCCATCCTCGACCGCGGCGTGCTGGTCGCCGACGGCACCCCGGACGCGCTCACCGGCGAACTGGCCGGGCGCACGCTGGTGGTCGAAGCCGCGCAGCCGCGGCTGGCGCAGAAGGCGCTGCTGGGCCTGCCGGGCGTGCTCAGCGTGGCGCAGATCGGCAACGCGCTGCGGGTGCTGATGGCGGAGAACGGCGATGCCGCCGGGCGCATCGCCCACGGCTTGCGTGCGGCGGGCATCGAGGCCGGCGTGTCCGCCTCGCAGGCCAATCTCGAAGACGTCTTCGTCTCCGCCACGCGCGGCCGGCCCGACCGCGAGGAGGCCGCATGAACCTGCGTCGCCTGATGGCCGTGATGGTCAAGGAGCTGCGGCAGATGCGCCGCGACCGCATCACCCTGGCGATGATCGTCGGCATCCCGGTGATGCAGTTGCTGCTGTTCGGCTATGCGATCAACACCAACCTGCGCGACCTGTCCGCCGGCTTCGCCGACCAGGCGCGCACCTCGGCCTCGCGCGCGCTGGTGATGGACATCGTCGCCACCGGCGTGGTGTCGCCCGTGCTGGAGGCCGCCACGCCGCAGGAACTGGTCGCGGCCATGCGCCGCGGCGAGATCAGCATCGGCGTGGTCGTCCCGCCCGACTACGACCGCCGCCGCGCCGAGGGCCGCGAGGCGGTGCAGATCCTGGTGGACGGCAGCGACAACGCGGTGCAGAGCGCGGCCGCGCAACTGGCGCAGATGCCGCTGGACGGCGCCGCGAACGGCGCGCTCGCCGCGCGCACCATCAGCGTGGTCGGCTTCTACAACCCGCAGCGGCGCTCGGCGGTGAACATCGTGCCGGGCCTGATCGGGGTGATCCTGACCATGACCATGGTGCTGTTCACCGGCGTGGCCATCGTGCGCGAGCGCGAGCGCGGCAACATGGAACTGCTGATCGCCACGCCGGTGAGCAGCGCCGAGCTGATGATCGGCAAGGTGCTGCCCTACGTGGCGATCGGCCTGGTGCAGACAACGATGGTGCTGGCGCTGGGCATGTGGCTGTTCGACGTGCCGCTGGGCGGCAGCCTGCTGCACGCCTACCTGGCCGCGTGCCTGCTGATCGTGGCCAACCTGACCCTGGGGCTGCTGATCTCCACGCGCGCGCAGTCGCAGTTCCAGGCCATGCAGATGACCTTCTTCATCTTCCTGCCGTCGATCCTGCTGTCGGGCTTCATGTTCCCGTTCGCCGGCATGCCGAAGGCGGTGCAATGGATCGCCGAAGTGCTGCCGCTGACGCATTTCCTGCGGCTGATCCGCGGCGTGATGCTGCGCGGCGCGGGCCTGTGGGAAATGTGGACGGACGTGCTGGCGCTGCTGGCCTTCACCGCGGTGATGATGACGGCGGCGATCCTGCGGTTCCGCAAGCGGCTGGATTGATCTGCGGGATACGGGCTCAGCGATCTTCGACGGTATTCCCGGGTGCGGCACCGGCGGGAGGTGCGATCCTAGCCTGGGTATGCGCTTCCCTTTCTCTCGCGATCATGTCGGCGTATTCCGGGCTGCATGCGGGGGCATTGGAACGTTTCAGGACGTCTAGCGCGGGTGTGGTGTCCAGCGTCCGGTCGGAGCGCACGAACTCGGCGAGGTCGGCGATATGCAGCATCTGCTGCGTCAGGACCCAGCGAAAGTGGCGATGGATCGAACTCGAGCGGATCAGCCGGAAGCGTTTCGAGCGCTGGTGCCTGGGAGCGCTGCCTGCACCGAAGCGGATCACGTTGAGGATTTCGCCCGACACCGCCGCCATCCAGATGCGTGGATCCGGCTCAGTATCCACGCCATCGCGTGGACTCGGATTGAGCAGCCATGCTTCCTGGACCAGTGCCCGGGTCTCGTCGTGCAGGGTGACGTGCGCAGCCAGCCCTCCGCCGAGCGAATAGCCCGCGACCACTAGGCGAGAACGCTGTGGAAACGCGGCGGCGGCCTGCTTGACGTAAGCACGGGCGGGAGCGAACTGCTCGGGCGAGAAGGACAGGTTGTGCCGGAACCAGTCGCGGCTGTCATTGGTGCCACTGAAGGCGACGACGATTTCGGGCCTGGACGGATCGTCCGTGTCCCGGATGAAGGTGACGGCGTAGAAACCGGCAGGCTGCGGGCCCTGTTCGAGCGGCTTCCCATAGCGCCGCAGCAGGGGTTCGCCGATGTAGGTATGCCCACCATCGTCCCCCTCTTGGAGCGCCAGCGCGGCCGCCAGCGCATACGGGTAGCCGTTCACCGATACGTCGTACAAAGTGACTTGGTGCTTCTCGTCGTATCCGGGTGCGGTGAACGCCGGTGAGTCCAGTTCCTTCACCATGTCCAGATAGCGGCTGTTGCACCAGACCTTCCCTTCCTCGACTCCCCAGTTGGTGGGTGCGATGGACGCGCATCCCGACAACATGGCGATGACCATCAACGCCAGCGCTTTCATGCCGATCTCCCCGAGGGTGTCCGTTCCCCATGCCAACGCTGGCCGGGGTGGGGAGCGGTCAGGGCAGGACTAGCCTTCGAGGGCCGCGATCCGGCCGCGCAGCGAGTTGGTCAGCGCCTCGGTGATGAGCACGTCGACGAACTGGCCGACCAGGCGCGGGTGGCCGGGGAAGTTGACCGAGCGCATGTTCTCGGTCTTGCCGGTCAGTTCGTTGGGATTCTTCTTCGACGGGCCTTCCACCAGCACCGATTGCACGGTGCCGACCATGCGCTGCGAGATGCCGGCGGCATGGGCGTTGATGTGCTGCTGCAGGCGTTCCAGGCGCGCGTGCTTGACGCTGTCGGGCGTGTCGTCTTCCAGGTCGGCGGCCGGCGTGCCGGGGCGGCGCGAGTAGATGAAGCTGAAGCTCTGGTCGAAGCCCACGTCCTCGATCAGCTTCATGGTCTTCTCGAAATCGGCGTCGGTCTCGCCGGGGAAGCCGACGATGAAGTCCGAGCTGATCGAGATGCCCGGGCGCACCGCGCGCAGCTTGCGCAGCTTCTGTTTGAACTCCAGCGCGGTGTAGCCGCGCTTCATCGCCGACAGCACGCGATCGCTGCCGGACTGCACCGGCAGGTGCAGGAAGTCGGCCAGTTGCGGCACGTCGCGGTAGGCGTCCACCAGCGAGTCGGAGAATTCCAGCGGGTGCGAGGTGGTGAAGCGGATGCGGCCGATGCCGTCGATCTGGGCGATGGCGCGGATCAGCAGGCCAAGGTCGGCGACCTCGTTGCTGCCTTCGCCCATGGGGCCGCGGTAGGCGTTGACGTTCTGGCCAAGCAGGTTGATCTCGCGCACGCCCTGGGCGGCCAGTTGCGCTACTTCCACCAGCACGTCCTCGAACGGCCGGCTGACCTCGGTGCCGCGGGTGTAGGGCACCACGCAGAACGAGCAGTATTTCGAGCAGCCTTCCATGATCGAGACGAAGGCGCTGGGGCCCTCGGCGCGCGGCTCGGGCAGGCGGTCGAACTTCTCGATCTCCGGGAAGCTGATGT